>JAABUZ0100005886.1_pt1 | contig 15704 bp, 28 predicted proteins | sample 5562091 | NCBI WGS metagenome assembly JAABUZ01 (sample SAMN12813069, study PRJNA571459) | rock metagenome | isolation source: Antarctica rocks | place: Antarctica: Victoria Land, Linnaeus Terrace sud | collected 2015-12-21 | reverse complement strand
CTGTGGCTGCTTACAGAAGCGCAGAGGCGTCTGGACGAGCCATCGCTGATGGCGCTGCCAGCTGAAGTGCATCAGGTTTACAAGCCTATGACTGAACTCAGCCCACCTGACATGTACACGCGGCCCATGAACGGAGAAGCGGCCGCCCCACACCTTGACAGGCCCAGGTCGGCACAGCACGTGCCTGCCCGCCTCTCGGCGCTCCTCTATAAGCTGCCAGTGTGGCTCGCAACCTGCAGCTAGTTGAAGCCAAGTCGACTGCACAGGCCGGCAGGCCAATGCGTGGTCGCCACCGGGCAACTGGGAAGCGCATAGCGTGCTCAGAGCGCCTGCCCGGCTGGCTCTGTGCCCCAAAATACGCTCACCCGCCGCTCTAGCTCTGTGTTGCAGAACTCCTCCCTCGGCGATGGCGCTTCCAAGCTCGACGAGCGCCGCCAGTTCAGCCCGGCGTGGCGCGCGTCCTGGCTGCTGCGCGTGCGGAGAACGCGCGCACGGTCGCGCGCGCTCGCGTGGAAGCTGCTGGCCCCGGGCGCGTCGCCCATGGATGCGTAGAAGCTCAGGTCGTGCTGCGCACCCGCCGCGCAGCGAGCCGCCGCGCGTCATCTCGCGCGCACGGTGGTGCGGCCTGTCGCACGTGTCGGCCCCGGCCGAGAGCGACCAGCGCGGGGTGCGCGGACTCGCGCTCGCCAGGCTTGCCTCGCTGGGCTGGCCAGAGCCGGAGCTGCACAAGCTAGGCGCGCCGAGCTGCGCGTGCACAGCAGGTGTCACCAGTGTGTCCAGGGCTGTGTGCGACCCAAGCCAGCCAAGTGCCTGCCGGCCACGAGGGCAGGCATGCAGCACGCCATGCAGGAGGCTGGACGCACCGTGGCGGACTCCTGCGAAGCACGCCTTGAGATGAGCTGATCCTCTGCGCCAAGCAGCACCGCAGCCAGGCCCGATGCGGTGCTGGCCTGGCCCACCAGCGAGCCAGAGCGCCCGGGCAGGCAGCCCAGAGCAGGCAGCGCCGCGAGGGTGACAGACGCAGCGCGCCCACAGCTGGCCCACAGGTCTGCTGCGGGTGTCTGGAATGCGCGACCGGCAAAGGGCGTCCGTGCGAAGCAGCTCACTGGGGCGTCCATCGGGCGACCTGCAGACGCGGCAGCAGCACCCGCTCTTACCCCCGGCCTGTTGCACGTCTGGTACGCGGAGCACCAGTGTGTAACCGGGATGGAGAATCAGCTACGATGTTGTGATATTCAACAGTACGCGGTCCGCTTGCCAGTGCGAGTGGCAGCAGCTGTCAGCAGGCCAGAAGGCACAGTGCGTGTTGGGCGAAGAAAGAGGGGCACACCGTTTTCACACCACCGACGCGCTCACCGCGTCCCTGCTGCTCGAAGTGGGCGTCTTTGGAGGGGCAGTCACTGCGGGTCTTGCAGGCGCCGTGGTCGCTGAGCGTGTTCTTCAGCTGTGTCTGTTATGAAGGGCTGCAATTGCTTCCCGGGTCCTGGGCTACCTGCCCAGCAAACGACCGTGAACGAGCAAATCAGAAAGCTGGTACCCTAACTTTTTCAAACAATGTGATTCGGACTTGATTTGGATGACGTCTAAAGTGCAGTATTTGATAGACAGCCATCAGGGGCTCCAGGTAGGCCGCCTGCAACCGGCGGTAGTTGCGATACGAAACGACCGCATAGAATGGGTCCCCGGACGCGCGCTGCCACAGCGAGGTCATTCTGCTCAGCAGCGCAGCCAGCGCGCCAGGCGGCGGCGGCGACACGTCCACGTCCGTCAGCGCCTCCGGCTCCGTAAAGCCTGCGCGCGCCGCACGCCGTTGGGTGCAGCCTGTGGTGCAACCCATACGATCTGCCAATTCTGTCCTACCACTTACCATGCTAGTCGGAATGCGTGATTGCAGTACTGCTCGTAAATTATGAGTGCGTGACACGCTTGCGCTATACACTGGAGAGCAAGTTTATGTGTTAACATCATGCTTATCCGCAGCATACACCATCTTCTCGTTCAGGCCCGGTTATATGTAGCGAGCTTCAAGCCTATAGAAATCAGCTTCTCATCTGGCTGTGCCGTCAGCATGTCAAGCAAGCAGCAAACTCTCAAAGAACGCAAGCAGGGCACCCACCCGCGACGCACAGGAAGTATTGCTTCACCAGCTGCGCGCGACTGTAGCCGGAGCCGTCCCGCCAGGCCTGGATCGCCTGCACAGAACAGCCTTTCGCACTGTGCACCAGGCCCAGCTCTCCGCAGCGAGCACAAGGCAGCAGGCAAGGAGCGCATCGAGCCTGATCTGGAGCCTGATCGGCAGCGAGCACCTTTTCACAGTGCAAGGCAGGAGAGCATCGAAGCCTGATCTGGAGCGGCGAGCACCGTCTCACAGTGCAGGCCAGGAGACCATTGAGCCTGACTTGGAACGGCGCGCACCTTCTCATAGTACAGCCGTTTGCTGAAGGTCATGATGCAGCAGCCGCCCGGCTTCAGTACGCGGAAGACCTCCGCAAACACGCGCTCTGGCTGCGCCGCGGACGCAGCTCGGTCCGGCGCATGCCGCCGGCCGCACACACGCAGGACACTTGACCTGAGCACCGGCTGCAGCACCGGCTGCAGCCCCAGCTCGTCCTGCCCCAACTGGAACCGCACGCAGCATGCGCATGCCTGTCAAGTCCACTGCGCATGAGGCCAGACACTCTGCGTACCGGGTGAAGAAAGTCTGTACCTCTGTCCCTGCCATGCATGGTGTGAACTCTGGCGCTCTCAACAGGCCGGCGCCGCCGCGCGCCTGCTGCAGGTACTGCACGGAGACGCAGCAGAGCACCGCGTCAAAGCTCTGGTCGGCCAGCGCCCAGCCGCCCGGCTCCGCGTTCAGGTCCCGCACGAAGAAGCTGTCCAGGCGCTTGTTGCGCGCCAGCTGCGCCCCAGGCGCCCGCAGCTTGAGGACGGGCTGACCTACCACGTCCTGGTCCGCACGACCTCAAGCAGACAAGCTCGGCGCGCCGCGCTGCGCACCGCCGACAGCATGGTCTTGCTGTGACTATGCGTGTCTGCCGCGCGCACGAAGCTGCGGGCCGTGGTGCATGCAGCAAGCGCATGCGGGGATGCACTGGTGACACGGCAGCATGAGTTGACGCGCTCGCATGCGGCAGGAGTCTGCGGTGGCTCAATGTGTGCAGAGTGTTTTGGCCCGAGCAGTGCACCCAGTCCGGAAGGCGCGGTAGTTGATGTCAAGCAGAGCCGAGCAGAGCGGCTCTGGATCTGGGTCAAGGGGAGGACCTGTGAGGGAAGCGCACCTCGGCGGCGTTCATGCCGTGGCCGACCACGCGCGAGTAGTGCCGCTCCTGCGGCAGGTGGCTCACCCAGGACGACATGAGGTCCAGATTGCGGCCATCCAGCTGCGCAGTGGAACGCTGCCTGGCAAAGGAAGTGCCGACCTGACTTCGGTGCAACTTGTAGGCCGCAAGGCAATACCGAGGCTCTCCTTGGAGGTCGCGCCGCGCCGCGCCTGGACCGCGGCATCCTTGCCAGCCGCAAGCAGATGCACTTCAGATGTACTACCACCCTCCCGAGCCTGCCAATGGGCAGGCCTGTGCGCGTCCTCCAGAAGCACGCAGACAACGCAACCGTCCGGTGCACGCACGTGCACAGCAGGATGCGCGTCCTTCATTCCGGGGCCGGCCGCCTGCTCTGCAGCTCGTCCAGCCGGCCAAGTCCCAGAGCCACCTTTGGGTGGTGGCGCTGTCTGCTTGACGCGTGCCCTGCGGCGGACCGCGTTGTGGTGGCGGTGCGGCTTGCGCGTGCAAGTCTGGTGGCCCCAACGCGCCGTACTGTCAAGGCTTGCGCAGGTGTGGACGACCACGGCGTCGCGAGCGCTCACCTGCTGGGAGCAGACTTTGGCTGATAATGGCCGCTGTCGTGTGCGCTGCGGCCACTGTGGACACGCCTGCGCCTTGCCTGTCACCTATGATGTGCGGCATGGGCGCCGCAAGCTACTACTGGAGACAAGTGACTGCACGTAGACTTCGACCAGGCCAGTCTGCACGAGCGCTAGCGCGTAGACTGGCCGCATACTTGACGAGTGCTGCACCGCTATGCGGCGTATCTGGGTCCGCAAGCTGGCCGAGACCGCTTGCGGCGCGAACAGCCCCGCCGACTGGCTGCACAACCGGTTATCAAATCCGGCGGTCTCGCAGACCTCCTGGTCCCCCGTGGTGTGCTCTGCGCCGCGGAGCAGCACCATCAGGCCCCACACGTGAGTGGATGTGACGGACCAGCCCGCTCCCATGGCCTCCTCTGCAGTGAGCGTGGTGGGCCGAGACAGCCCTGCAATGGTGTACATAGAGTGGAGCGGCCGCGCAGAGTGGTTGGGGCTCTTTTTGCCCATCGCACACTTGGGTGCAGGGCCTCCCGGGAACAAGGGCTGGGAGGAGCTCCGCACGCCCGCTGCGCACGGAGTGCTTGTGGGTGTCGGGTCCTGGCTGTCACGGTCGTAGGGGGTGAGGTTTGCCGGCTATGCGGGCACACCTTGGCCCCATGCGCTCGCTGGCATGGCTGTGTGCAAATGCATTCAGTGTGTCACACTTCCCGGAGGTGCTAGATGAATGTATTCATAACAGGGCACCGAATGCCTGTAGAAGTTCGACGGCCTGCCTGAGGCGCCCTGGCTGCTGCACTGGGCTGTGACCCACTCTCGCGTGCTTCTCACTCACTCTAGGTCTTGTGAGTAGCCCTGGTTTCTTTGTCAGCCGCACCCGTGGGCGGAAACCAATGCTAGGGTAGGGTTGGCCCATGCCGCACGATTTCTTGCCCGTCGCCCACTTACTTTGCCCATTGCCCACTGGTGTTGGGGGCCAAACGCTGTGCCCGCAAAGGAGTTGTCCTCCGCGCGCAAGGCACCACTCTAGGCCCCGAAAGTCATGCTAGCTGACCGACATGGTCTCCATGACACGTCCTGCTTGAGTGTCACAGTGCTGAAGGATCTGCTGCTGAAAGACTGCTGCCCATGTTGCCCTCCCTGCGTCTTCACTGTGTGTCGTTGTCACACGTGCCTCCATAAGGAGCGGGTGGGTGGAAGTCATACAGCCAACAGCAGGTCATACAGCCGCAGAACTGGCTTTGCTCCAGCATTGTGACGACTGCGGGATGCCTGTTAGGTGGGTGGAAACCAACGCTAGCGCTCAGCACATGACAGCACAACGTCCACATTGTGTCAGCCAAGCGGCCAGTACCTGGTCGCAAGTCTATCATCCGCCCACCCTGCTCTGCCGCTCTGGGGCGCGCTCCTACCTCATGCACACTGCCACTGTCGACACGGACGCCCTGACGGTGTCTGTCAGGAGGTCGGTCTTTGCCGTGTTGCGCATGCCCACGTATGTGGGGCCTCTGCTATGTTGTGGGTGGAAGTTGGACTTGGCGCAGCAGAATGAGACAGACAAGGCTTAGATTTTATGGTCCTTCGCCTATGCGTACCACAGAAGCCCTTAGGACCACCCTGAGCTTTGGCACGTGCCGGCTCTCAATACTCTCTTTATACTAGTCGACAGCCTGCCATACAGGCAGGACCTGTATGTTCAACACTCCCACGCAGGCTGCGCGCATGGTACGTCACCACCACCAGCATTGATGTCACACACGGCTCCCACAAGCCCTCAGCGTACTGGCGCCCATGCGCTACAGCGCACTAGCTCCCATGCGATCTCAAAGCGCTTGCTTTCATGCCAGCCGGCGCCTGCGCCAACCGGCGTCTGCGACAACTGGCGCCCACGCCAACCAGCGTACAATTGCCACGCCAACCGGCGCCCGCGCCAACCAGCGCCCACGCCAACCAGTGTCTGCGCCAAGCGGTGTGTGCGCCAACCGGCAATTCTGCGCCCCTTTTCTTTTTACTGGGACAGCACTGGTCCGGGAACTGCAATCCAGTGTGCGCATGAGCACACAGCCATAGCTGCTAGCAGGCCCTTCAATAACCGCCTGTTTGGTGTGGTGCAAACAGCACCAAACCGCCCACGCTTTGCAGACCACGGTCTGAAGAAATAGCGCCCACCCACGAGAACTACAGAGAAGCACGGGCAGTATTTATGCAGACTTCCGACCCATGCGGGTTCTGCCCCACCACACGGGTTTCCACCCACGCAGGGCCTCTAGTGGCCCTGGGCCACCCCACCTACGAGCCGAGGTCTGCGCGCGCTACCTCATCCTCACGTGGCACGAGGGTCATAAGCCAGGGCGAAAAAATATGTATATGGCAGAAATTTCGCATGCGGCGAGCCCGCAGAGCCCCTTGTACACGGGAGCCCCTGCTGTCGCGCCGGCCAGAGGGGCTGCTTCGGTCCCCCCCACTCACCATACCTTGCAAAACAATGCACATACCGGCTCCCTAGCAAAGGATCTCAGTCTTGACCATGACAGAAGGCTGGTTCGAAGGTCGTGCAGGCAGCGCACAGAGAATGTAGCCCCGAGCGCATTCCCGACTAGGGGGAAACACGATGGCGGGAACATGGCGGGAAGAGCTTCAGGTGCGCAAAGGGAGAGTGGAGCAGCCGGACTGAGAGGGGCCGAAAGAGGCCATACAAGGCGCTCACATAAGTTGCAGCAGCATGTGCGGTTGAATGTGGGTGATCCCGCAGCCCGGCACAGGAGATAACAGGACCCTACGGTGGTGCCACCGCAGCGCATGGGCTTGGCCGCTGCGCATCCAGCGGCGGTGGGCCTAGATGGCCCATTGCTTCAGCTCAGTGATCACACCGCACAGTCAGACGGCAGGAACGCCTGTGACGCACGCGTATGTCTGCACGCGGGCCCAGTTGCGCCGCGTGGCTGTGCGGCATTTGCGCATGGTGCGGCAGGCCACCGACCAACGCCAGTGTGGGCAGCCCTTCACCTAATAGCCGTGCCCGACCGCATACACCTGTGAAGCAAATAAATGACTGCGCACACTCATGACAACATGGCTAATCTTGTGGCCAGAAAGACATCAACCGACACATGGAGGCTTTTCCCCCACTAGCGTTGGTTTCCACCCACCATCTTCCATGTCTTGCTTGCTCTGGCCGCAGACCAGGACCTGAAGGTCAAGCAGCTAAACATTAACATGTGGTCTCTCTGAACACGTAATTGAGGAGGACCAACATGTTGCATAGCCACCGAGCTACGCAACAGAGCAGGTTACACTGTCTGCCATCTGCAGAGGCGCTGTATGGCTTACGCCAAGGCGCCCTGCCAGTGGCACCTGTGCCTAAAGCAGGCACTAGAGCACTGCGGCATCTCCCGGGGCTGTCCGTGTCGGCTGCAGAGATAGGCTATATGTAGCACTCGTAGGCAGCCAAGTTGGCCCGTAGGCAGCAAAGATGGCTGATACACAGTTGCATGCAGTTCATTCATTTGTAGGTACTTACTTCCGCCAGCGCGCGGCTCAGAGTCCGCTCCCACCAGCGCGCAGCTGCAGCATGCAGTTGAGTGCAGTCCAGTCCAGTCTCGCTCGCACCATCTCAACGCCACTTACCAGCGTGCGGCTCCAGAGCGCGGTCCAGCTGTCGCTCTCCTCACCTGTGTAGCACTGTACACACAGTGAGTCATAGACCCACCTGCATTTTCCTCCTTGACTCTGACAGCAGCATGGCAGACACCCATGGCTGCACGGCAAGATGTACACTTGACTGCAAGCCATGCCTTGGTCAGCACGTCTGGAACCATACTCTGTGTGCTGTTGTACTGCAAGGCCACTTCCTTTGCACGCCATTTGCTTGCGCGCTTAGTAATGTGCGACATCAATATGTTTGGATTGCATAAAGATGCTGGAGTACTTGAGCAGCTTGAGTTATGCAGACTTCAGCGCTCGCAGGGCGCCATGCCCTGACTGAAGGAAGCAAACGGTGCAGGCTGCGCTTAGGAGCTGCACCTAGCAAGCCATCCTCAACCAGCACCACTTGCAGAGGTCATACAAAAGTGTGGGGAGCGCGTTTCGCTTCCGCCCGGCTCTCATAAGCCGCCGCTTGGTGATAGCTCAATACAGAGCAGGACATCCTGCAACAGCAGGACTGTTGCTACCCTGGACGGTGAAATCCCCGGTGAAATCACCCACAACTCTCGTGTCGGCGGGTACAAGGGTCTGCGAGCCACTCATGGGCTGCGCACACAAGGACGCGCAAAAAAGCACTGTGGCACAGCGCAGCGGCAAGGGCTATGTTCTGGGCCTCGGTAGTTGAGGCTGCGACGGTCGGCTGCCGTCGAGTCGACCAGCTGACTGCTTCACCGTTGAGGATGAGGACGTATAAAATCGTGAGGGCCGGTCGTCGACGTCTTCTGCTCAGTCGGCCCGACTATGCAGGATGGTGCAGACGGTCTGCATCAATGTGATGCACACGGTCTGCATCACATTTACCCCACTGCAATAACAGGGCCAGTGCTTGCACCAAACCTTCAAAACACCTCAAACCGGTGCCAGCTGAGCGCTGCACTCCAGTGCGGTGTGGTGGGACAACTAACATACATGGACACTGCTCTCACTGCTTGCGCGACGTACGGTCACAGCTCCCACTGCTTGCGCGATGTCCAGTCACGTGTAGACAGCGAAATACATCACGCTCCCAATGAGCCTGCTGTATGGGATCTTACATTGATCCAGCGGCTCGCCCAGGATGGTGGCAAGGAGTTAGTAGGTAGGACCCCACAGTCTGTACGCAACAGCACATCGTGCAAGCAGTGAGAGCTTTGTTCAAGGATGTTGGCAGTCTACCCGCTGTGCACTGGCGTGCAGCTATCAGTGTCCTCCGCTACCTGTCTGTCACCAGTGGCACCAAGAGCTTTGGTCTTTGCATTGGTGCAGGCATCTCGTAGACCGTCGCGTCCACTGTCAGGTTGGTTGCACTCCAGTATTTGCCTTCAACAGGTTCCAGAGGGCAGCATGGCGCAGGCGCAATCATAACGGCCGCAACTGGGCCTCCAGCGGCACAGGTGCAGTCATAGCCTGACGCCAGTCGGGGCCGGCCGTGAGCGCGTGCGGCGCCTCACCAGTCACGACCGTCCAGACCTGCGCGAGCCAGCACAGAACGGGGGGCGCGAGCGCGCATTCCAGAACACTGTCTCAACGTGGGTGGGAGATCGCTGAGCCCCACGGCAAGCCAAATGCAGATATATGCGCTCCTTTGCACTGCTGTGGCAAACGTAGACAGTGAACGTGCCCATCTGCCAGCGTGCCGTGCAGCACCTGCTAGGCCCCGGTGCGGTGGCGGCGGTCCAGGTCACCGTCGCGCAGGTCGCCCCAAGAGGCAGCCCACGCAAGGCGGTCGCGTCTTGGTGTCAATTATGTGTGGAGCGTCGCAACGGGCGCCGTCTAATGACGCGGCGCTCGACGCCGCGCGGGGCAAGGGCCGGGTGCATGCGTGGTGCCATATAGGGGCCCGCGCGAGTCCCGCGTGGCCACAGGCCCCTCTCAGCACCGTTCTAAGGCGGCCAGTCCATGCCCATGCACGGGCTGCACGGGCCGGGTCTGGAGAGGGTCAGCAGCTGCGCATGGTCCCCGGCCAGTCGGCTTGCGCTGGCAGCTCGCAGGCAGGAGTGATGACCCCAGCCGGTGGGCAATGCCTGTACGCCGGCCCACGCGCCAACCGGGTTTGCGGCTTGCGCGCCAGCCGGGCCAGCACGTCGGCAAGGGCCAATGGTGCTCCGCAAATTCCACGATCGCGCTGAATCCCAGGGAAGCACCAGCGCGGGCAGCGTCCGGTATTGCATGCGGCGCAGGGAGGCGAGGGTGTGATTATCAGGGCAAACCTCAGTGGGTCGAGGCAATCAGCTGCTTGGGCCATTGTGGTACCCCGCAAACATGGTCGGTTGAGAACAGGGCTGCAGTACTCTGGCCCTATGTGTCCAGAGGGCGCCTGACTTCGTTTGCCGCGCAGCCAGCCGCGCTGGCAAGCGGTGGGTGGGTGAAAACCAGGTGGGTAAGTCCGTCGCTAATGGGAACAGAAGCCCAGGGGCTGGATACCTGCTCTCACTGAACAGCTCGGTTCATACGCGCCCACCTCATTGCGCCCACCTTAAAAAGTAGTCAACGGTAAAAAAACCAGGGTGTCTATCCTAGGTGGGTGGAATCGCGTTGATTTCCACCCACGTCAAGTTGTTTCGCGCCTGCAGGCCCATATGTACTAGGCCAGGTTACCAGGTGGAAGAACAGGTGAAAGCCTCCCATTGTGCAGCGCTCCCGTGCAAGCGCCAGGCCCGCCCTCTGCCTCGAGTCGTCAGCGTGTTTGCCGCAATAACATCATGCCTTGCTTTCGTTTGCTGCGCATGAGGCTTTGGCAGACATGCCACGTTAAGCCTTGGCTGTGCCACTGCGCGCGGGTGGAAGCTGGTTAAGTGCACAGCGCAAGAACCCCTTTTCAGACGTACTGGGTGATTACGGACGCCCGCGACGCCCGCAACGCTCTACCACGCGACATCATAAACCTACGGGCCCATGGGCCTCGGTCTGCCGGTCCTGCTTAGGCTGCTGCGTCGGTGGAAACCAACGCTAGGGGGGGGGAAAGCCCCATGTGTCGGACAGCCGCACAATTTTGTGCCCGTCGCCCACTTATTTTGCCCGTTGCCCACTGGTGTTGGTGGCCAAACGCTGTGCCCGCAAACGAGGTGTCCTCGAAGTGTCGAAGGAGGTGTCCTCCCTCCTCCGCGCGCAAGGCACTACTCTAGGCTCCAAAAGTCATGCTAGCTGACCGACATGGTCTCCATGACACGTCCTGCTCGAGTGTCACAGTGCGAAAGGATCAGCCGCTGAAAGACTGCTGCCCATGTTGCCCTCCCTGCGTCTTCACTGTGTCGTTGTCACGCGTGCCTCCATAAGGAGCGGGTGGGTGGAAGCCAGCAGGTCATACAGCCACCCACACAGACCGCCGCCACCGCGCTAAGGCCATAGAACGCGCTGCACGGCGCGCTGCGAGTGACTCTCACCCACTCACCCACCTAATGAAACCCGTGTCTGGTTGCACGACAGCCGCCCGTGTGGGGGGCCACCACTGCCCAGCCTCTATTTATACTGGCACGGCTTTCCTCCCACACACAGCCATGCTGGGACCCACGAGTGCGTCTTGTGGTAACGGTGGCTTGCGCATGTGTGGGCAACCATGGAGATGCATGCGCGCATACCGCCCTGCTGAAAGCGGACTTTGGCCGCACCTGGCCGCTGCCGCATACGCTTCCTGGCACTGGCACCTATGATGTGCGGTGGGAGTGCAGGTAGCTACCACTGGTGGGTGGCTGCACGGCGCCACTTCCATCCACAAATATGCACATGTTGCCCTCGAACAGGAAAGCTTGTAGCTCGTCAGCCGTTGGACAGCAACCCAGCAAACTTGGTCGCACGTGGGCCACCATTAGAGACCTCATCATGCTGACCTGTGCAATGCTGCGGGCCCACGTTGTGCTGCAGTGCCCGCACAGTGCAAGCAACAGGTAACGACGGCCTTGCCCCGTCAGTGTCTCTAAGCCAAGGTTTCTAGGTGTTGCGCTTCGTATGCGAGACACAAATTACTCCAGAGTCTCTCCAGAGCCGTCTCCCACATGCCTTCGACAGGTTCAACCGTTGTCTTCGTACGGTAGGTACTTCTGCCAGCGCGCAGCGGCTTCACGCTCCCACGTTTCCCCCCACCAGCGTGCAGCTCCAGCACGCAATCTGGCTCTCCCTGTCATCAGTCTAATGCTCTCCTCACCTGTGTAGCACTGTACACGTATTGTACCATAAATTTGCCTGCTTTACTCCTCCTTGACTTGCACATCAGCATGGCAGACACCCATGGCTGCACGGCAATATGCAGACTTCACTGCTGGCAGCGCCTTGGTCAGCACGTGCGCAGTCTGTATGCCTCTGTACGCTGTATGCGTATGTACGCTGGGCAGGATGGCCGCCCAGGCCTTGCAACCGACCTGTGAGCGTGAGCACTCAGACAGCCATGCTAGTGAGGCCTGACCTGACCGCCCACTGTGGTACAGTGCAAAGAGCTCCAACACATATAAGACGCCTTGGCAAACACTGCAAGTCCTGTCCTGTCAAGGGTTTTGCACACTTTGCGGTAGTTTCCCACCTGACCAGCCAATGTTTGCGCACCTACCCACCCTGCGATCTTTCATGTGATCCTCAGGGGCCCTTTGAAGCGCAGGCCCTTCACCCCTTCCAGTGCATCACGCACCATGCGCCCTGCACAGAGCAATAGCAAGCGAGTGTCAGGTTGGTGAGAGCTCCAAAGTCTCAATAGGCAAAACCAGTCAATCGCACTGATAGGGAGCATGATGGGAAGCGTATTGCTAGAATGGGCAAACGAGCTGGTGGATGTGCTGCTGGTGATGGGGACAGGCCAGGTGGTGGTGGGGCTGTCCCTGCGCTGAGGAGTGTGGGAATGGGTGGACACTGAGAAGTGGGTGAGTGGTGAGATCGACTCGCTGAGGGCCGCAGAGCCTGGGCTTGCCGCCCAGGCCCTGCGGCCCAGAGTGCGGCCCTGCTTGGTGCGACGCAAACAATACCAAACCATATATATACGCTTGGTGGCACAGCTCATTGTTCTGGCTATGGCCGTGCGCCCCTTTCTTGCCCCTGTACTGGGGTACACCCTGACTATTCGTGTCGTGCTACTGAGTGCTACCCTCTGTTGATATACATAGTTTTTCCCAAGGAGATGGTCGCGGGACTGATGGACGCAAGGGGGTTCTGACTTCCACGCTGTCAATTGAATGGACATCGCTCCTGGATGGAAGTCAGTGGGTGAGTGTGACCGTGAGGGTAGGGCCGGGTTAGGAAGCGAGTCTGGGCTGTGAGCGCGCCAGCACGCATCGCCGTCCTTGCCGGCTGCGCAGCAGGTTCTGCAGCTTGCCGGCGGGACGCCCGCCGGCAGCAGCCCAGTGCGCTTCGTGAGTCGCGAGCCAGGGCGCCGCGCAAGTCATGGCAAAGCTCATGCGCATTGCCGCCCAACAGCACTGCATAGCATGCGCTGCAGTCTGCGAGTATGCGTCTTCTCAAGCCTTGTAATGCCCTGCACCGCCACGTTTGCATGGCACCGCAGGAGAAGGCCGCATACCGCAAGCACCTGAATGCTGGCCTCGCGCTCGAGGTAGGCTGTATCCCAAGTGGCATCTTCTTCCGCACTAGGGCAACCGGGAGAGGGAAGCGTATGGGTACCTAACAAGAGAAGTGCGAAGGGTGCATTCCACATGATGAGGACGGTGCCACCCTCTCATGTCCTTGCCACGCTTGCATGCATGCGAGTCTCTGCAAGCGGTCTCCGCCTGCTCTCAGTACGCCATCGCTTGCCAAGAGCACTGAACACGCATGGGCCTCGCTCCTGTAAAGCTCGCTCCTGTGATCGGTCTGCTGGGTGGAAAACGGAATTGGGTGATTATAACACTGTGATTCCAGTATAAACAGGGTCTTGGTCTGGCACTGTCTGAGCCCATGTTGAGACCAGGCTGAAGAGGCACACAGCACGGAGGTCTGGCATGGCGCCCAGGAAGGGCAAGAAGGGCCGCAGAGCTGGCGACAGCGATGATGAGGAGGTAAAGCCGCCAGCAGCGGAGGTTGCCGCCGCAGAAGCTGAGCCCAAGGCTGCTCCGAGCGCCCGACAGGCAAAGAAGAAGGCCGCGCGTCGAGGCAGGGCCGCCGAGCGGGACTCTGGCGATGAGAGTGACCCGCCGAGAGCAGCAGCGGCGCCCGTGCGCCCAGCTGCGCAGCGCCCGGCTGCTCCGCGGAGCACGCTGTCGTTTGCGGCCCTGCAAGACAACGATGCAGAGAACGAGGAGACGGAAGAGGAGGAGGAAGAGGAGGAGCCTGCTGTTGCATCTGCGGGCTTCAGCGCGTTTGCGGCACTGAACGCGCGCCCCTACGCCTGCTCGCCAGGCCGCTGCGTGTTCTTTCAGCCTTGCGGCCCTTGTGCTGTTTGCAGTCAGCGGGCCTTGCGGCAGTGTGCGGCGGCGGCGGTGGGCGCAGGGCGCCGAGGACGAGGAGGACGAGGCGGGCGAAGATGAGAGTCGCGCAGCCGCCAGCCCGAGCGCCTCGGACGCGGCTGAAGAGCCTGCCACTGGAGCGGGCCGGGGTACGGCGGGTGATGTGCCGGAGGCAGGCGCTGCAACAGACAGCGTGCTGCTGAACGGCAGCTCCACGCGCGGAGGAGATGACACGGGCACAACTGGCCGCGACGACCCTGAGAAGCTGGCTGTTGAGGTGCCGCGCGCGGCCATGCGGCCCGTGCTGTGTATTGGTGGCGATGGCGGCCCTGCTTGCTTCCCTGCTGTGAAGCGCTCCTCACGCCCCAAATGAAGGGAGGAGGGAGGGCAGGGGAGAGTCCCTGTGGGGGCACCCGCAGTGCGGCGAATCTTGCGGCACGTGAGCAGCGTCACAGGAGGTGCTCCGCCTGCGCGCGCAGGCCAAGATGCTGGTTGCGGAGGTGCTCTCGGTCGAGCCGCACCCCAGCGCAGACCGCCTGCGCGTGGTCACCGTCGACACAGGCAGCCGCACTGTCAAGGTGGGCAGTCGAGCATCCCGGCTGAGGAGCTCTGGCGCTGTTTCTAGCCTGCACGGATCGCGTCGAGCCCCTGGCGGCGCTGAGCCCTGGCGCGCCCTGGCCTGCAGGTGGTGACCAACGCGGCCAACTTGCGGGAGGGTATGAAGGTCATCGTCGCGGTACGCCTGCCTATTGGTGTCCGCGTGCTGCCGCTGGTTCCGCCACTGGGTGCTGAGCCGGCCAGGCCGCGAGGCAGGTGGCGGGCTGCGTGACGCCCGGCAGCGGAGTTGCGGTCAGCACTGCCAGCGTGCGCGGAGTGACGAGCCACGGTATGCTGTGCTCTGCCTTCGACATCGGGTGGACCGGTGTGGCTGACGGCGTTGCCGCCGAGATGCCCGCCAGCGCCGAGGTCGGCGCCGCGTGTCCGGCGCGACAGCCGCCCGCGGTGCGCTGCGGAGGCAGTGCTTTGAGCCCGGGACATGCGGCCGAGAGTCTCTGTGCGGGTTCAGTGCGCTGACACTGTGTGTGAGTCATGCTGTGTGCGCCAGCACCGCCTCGCCTGACTGGCAAGCGCACGCTGCGCACAGGAGCCGGGGGACGCACCGCAGCACGGCGGAGGAGATGCGGCGGAAGACGATGCGGCGCTGCTGGCGCTGCTGCCTGGCAAGAAGGACAAGAAGAAGAAGAAGGGCGGGCGGGCGCCGCCCGTGCAGCTCGAGGAGCAGGCTGCTGACGGCGGCGCGCGTGCCGACGGCGCTGCAGCGGGCGGCGAGCCAGACGGCGCGGCCCAGAGTGTTGCATGGGCGCTGCGAAGCTGGGCGCAGCGTGCCCCCGGACGTGCCCTGGGAGCGTCGCGCCCTGCCAACCCAGTCCCGCCCGCGACCGCAGAGGCGCCAGAGCTCGGGAGCGCCGGGGCGCGCGGCGATGCAGAGGCCGCGGCTGCGCCCGACCTCGCACGCGCCGCGGAAGGCCCTGCCGCGGAGCCCGCCTTTGCAGGTGCGCCGGCGGTCTGCGCCCCGGCCCCCTGTGCGCCGCTGCGAAGCTGGCTGCAAGCGGGCCGCTGGCCGCAGGGAGGAGGAAGAAGAAGAAGGGCGGCGGCGCGCTCGCCATCAGCAGCCTCGCGGCGCTGGGCCTCGAGGTGCCAGAGGAGGGCGCCGGGGACGGCGGCGGGGAGGCCGCAGCCGCAGGTGCGGCCGCGGCTGGGTCTCCGCTCTCACGCCCGCGGCCCGCCTGCGCCCGGGC
>JAABUZ0100005885.1_pt1 | contig 15705 bp, 11 predicted proteins | sample 5562091 | NCBI WGS metagenome assembly JAABUZ01 (sample SAMN12813069, study PRJNA571459) | rock metagenome | isolation source: Antarctica rocks | place: Antarctica: Victoria Land, Linnaeus Terrace sud | collected 2015-12-21 | reverse complement strand
CAAGAGTTAAAGGAGGAAAGTAGCTCTTATCGAACCCTATTTTTGTGTCTTGACAGAGTGGGCCACCATAACATATCACGTTCCCAACCATAGCCCAGACCCTGAAACTGGTCTTCCAGACTTTTACCAGTAACTTTTGTACCGTAATTACTTTCGCTTTTAAGAAAATTGAGAATCTCTTTGGCCACGTCGGCGTTAGGATTAGGCACGTATTTATCGTTCTCTTTGATAATGAGATTGAGGCCTAAACCGCTGTTATAGAACACCTCCGGCAAGCCATTGAGATTCGCCGCATTGAGCACTTTTTCCGCTTCGTCACCTTTCAGATTGCGTGCGCCCATCTCTAACTTGGGATAGAGATCTGGGATAGCAAAATCAAAAAAATTACGCAGCATCTCAGGCAGGGCTTTTCCCAGTGTGTCGGCTTCTTTAGAGACGCCTCGGAATAAACCTTCACCAATTTCCATAGCCTGGGTTATTTTGTCGCGCAAACGCCGTTGTAAAGCCGCCGACTCGTTTTTTTCCTGGAGTAAGGAAGTAGACTCTTCGGACGATATACGCTGCTGAGCTGCTAACAGATTGTATTTTTCGCTCATGCGACGCGAGGCAAAGAGGCTTACCACAAGATCATCAATTTCTGGAGTCAGTGCAAAAACCCAGTATAGGCCATTTTTATGCTTGTCCTGGCGGCTTTCGGTACGTACCTCAGATACATTGCTGGCGAAGTAACTGCTATCGTCGGCCAGGACTATCAAAAGGGGAATCTGTCCCTCATCTCCCACCGCAACCTGGTCTACTTTTATCCCAACACGGAAATTTTTCATGGTGCCGTATTTGTGAACTTTCACTTTGTCGAGTGCGTCACCGATCATTTCGCGCAGTATGGTATTGCGGTCGCTGCTCTTAGGTGAGATCTCACGACGTTCGCTATCCCAACTTTTTTCCTGAGCTGTCTGGAGTTTCCAACCTTCCTCTGTATTACGCACAAACTGAGCAACACGCAATTTCTCCAGAGCTTGCTGTACCTGCGGCAGAGGAGATGGTGAACCTACCCTATCTACCAAACACGCGGCAATATTTACCTCAGTACGCGGAAGGTCGTGGACAAATTCGAGCAGGGCAATGACCTGGGCAACGCGCGAGGTCATACCTTGATCATCTGGATCATCTTTAAATCGTTGGGCTATATCACTGATATCTTTCTGTTTTTCACTGGGCATGTTCCCTTCCACCAGGTAATAGATCTTATCCAGCGTTACCAGCGTGCCAATGGGCTTTGAAGCCAGATCAGTCCGCTCATTTACCAACATTTCATATGTCTGCTTGATAATGGTACGGTTGCTTCCACCAATATGCTTGTCTGCCCCTGGTTGAAGACGAATACCTGACATAATATCAATTGAAAGTTCCACGAAATGTGGGAGATAGGGGTAGAACTGGACAAAATCGCGCTCTGGTATCTCGCTTTTGCGTGTGGTGCGTTCCATTTTGCAGGCAGCGTTGAGTTGCCCTTGCGATCCCCGAAAAAGTTGTTGCAAGAGGGGTATCGCTTCATCTTTTTTCGAGAGAACGCGACGAGTAGTGACTTCTCTAATGTCCGCAGGTGCAAGGTCGATGTGAAATTTAAAGCGATCCTGGACCCTCGCCAGTTCAACTTTTTTAGAGTCAAGCGCAGCCACTACCTCATTGAGTTTCTCCTGCGAAGTGATGATGATCCAGGCTGGCGCGGGAATCTTTTTTGCTTTGTAAAGATTTTTGCCAATCTTCCCAAATTGTTCAACTAAAACACGCAGATCATTAATTTTATCTGTGCTCCGTGCTACATATGCCCCAACTTCGTCGAGAATAAAGACCAGAGCTTTGCCTGGCCTGCGCATTGCAAACAGATCAAAGGCCCGCTGAATGAAAGTGCCGTTGTCGAGATTAGCTGTTTTATTGCCCAATGATTTTGCCCAGGAATCGGCTGTTGGGTACGTGACTGGGTCCATGCGACTCAGAATCGCACCAGCTTTGTTCATTTTGGAGGCCCCTTTGCGCACCATTCTCCAATCTCTCTGGTGAATTTCTGTGCAGAGTGCTATAAATTCAGCTAATTTGCCTTCCTGTTCCAATTCAAATTCAAGCTCGGCAATATCGTAATCTTCTGCATAGTCCAATTCTCGCAGAAGCATAGTATACATAATTTCTGCGATTTTCTCATTGGCACTCCGTATCGATAGAGGATCAGATACATCGAACATGATGATATCGCTGGGAATTCTTACATTAATAGAATCTACCAGATTGCTGATTTGCTGATCAGCGACCTGACCTTTGAAAAGTTCGCTGGCGCGTTCACCATTTACCAGACGATCTGAGAGCACATAGCCCATATTTTTGGCAAATGAAGATTTCCCTGAGCCAAAAAAGCCAGATACCCAGACACCAATACCCTCATGGGGATCACTGGGCATCTCGGCAATCCCTTTGAGCAGTTTTTTGTATTCTTGTTTTATACGGTCGGTTGCCACATATTCAGTGATCTCAGTGTATACTGTCTGTTCGTCAGCCTGATTAACCTTAATAATTTCTTCAATGCGCTGGCTGAGATCGCGTGCTAGCAAGTCTTGAATTGTCTTCACGATTCTCTCCCATAGATCTTTACTCGATAACTTCCAAGAGGTTGTTCATCAGTTCTCATGTCCAAATAATTGAGAGAGCCACGCCAGGTGCCTGGATAAAAGAGCACGGCTGGGACATGTGTCTGGCCCATCAAACTTTCTAAGAGCGCTGAGATATGGTAGGTATAGGGAGCAAAAACAGCGCAGCGTGTTAAAAAAATAATATCCTGTTGTGGATCAAGCGTTTTTATCTCATCCAATAATAGTTTGGATAAAGGAGACCAATCTGAATCTGTCAGATAGTCACCTATTTGTTTTTGAGCAGCCTCAAACCCCTTATCTCTTTCAAGTTCGGCAATTTCCTCTATTCCCTCAGATTCTTTGATGCTCTTCCAGAACAGTTGTGCTAGGGATAGAATCTTAACCCGGCGGCTGGTCGCATTTTGTACTCTCACTGCCAGGTTTTGGATTTCTTTCCGTACGTGCCATTCTTTTTCATCGGTATTCTTTGGGTTGTAGCGAAAAATGGCAAATGGCAAATCTACTGACATGGTAAATGATGGTGGAGTCGATTTCAAGTCATTTTCAAGCAGTTCAATGCGTTCTTTCAGTGAGAGCATGAGCATATCCTTCAAGTGTTTGAGCTGGAAACGCAATGCGAATAACTGATCCTGCTGCATGATATTCTAACAAATGAAACTGGTGAGCTTCAATTAAGTAACGTTCAACCAACTGTGGGCTCAGAAAAAAGAGCTGCCACTCAACATTACTGAGGAGAAGCTTCCCAGATGGTCGAAGTTGCCAGAGATAAAATGCGATAAAAGCGAAAGCCTCTTTGGGAAGATGCGTTGGAGCGATTGTTTTATTCACAGCTCCCTGCAGAATGCCAAAATCCCTCAAGGTTGCCAGTAATCCCTGTGCAACACGCTCAATAGTTTCCTCGGACCATTGACTTACCATTTGACCTTCTTTGAGCCAATCGGTAAGTACTGAACGAATATAGACCGGGCCAACTTCCAGAAGACCTTTATTGCGTCGGGCAACTAGGGCCTCAGTGACGGTATCATGAAGCAAGAGGTCGGACTGCGCCGAAAAAAAATAGAGGATACAATCCAAAGCTTCCACCGGAAAATCAGATTTAGCTAATACTACTAAAGAGTGGATAACAGCTTCAGATGACAAATAACGCAGACGAAATATCTTCAAGATATCTTCTACACGTGAACGTGAAGCTTTGCCAAAGATATTTTCTTTGCGAATGTTATCAAGGTTTTTGGTAACAGATATTGCTACATCCCAATGTCGCAAAAAAGTTTTAGTGTCTGCCAGTAAAGCACTTGCTAGAATTATTCTACTCGAATAGAGCTTTTTGGGCACAACGACTTTCTCTTTACCAGACATAAAAGGTCCTTTGCCAATTGAGAATGAAATAAGTCAATGATAGCAGTAAACTGAAACTATCGAAGAGTGGCTGTTAATGAGTCATATATAAACCGTAACCGGGTAAGTAAAATATCGTTCCTTGCCCTCCTACAAAACCATCTACTGGTAGTTTCCACCTGTTAGTATCCTAGCCTAAGTATACTAAATCAGTCAACATGTGCTTCAGGTTGGCTCTCCATCCTATTTTTACATCGTCTTCCTCTAGTCATTTTCCATCGGGTATTTAAGTAGCCCTCATCAGCAGTGCTTGAGATACTTGAGGTCCTCGCTCTTCAATCCTTTGTCACCCTCGTTTATTTAACCACTTGTCACGCCTGTAGAGATTATGGATTTCAATTCACTTTGTGAGGCAATACTTCCTCATCAGGCACTTCTTCAATTAACTCCCCAGGAGGAGCACCAAGCACCTTAGCCAATTTTCCAAGAGTTATAGTGGTTGTAGCATAAAAAGAATCTGAATAGATACATTTTTACTCTCTTTGCGTCTAATAAAACGAAATAGTACAAAAATGCTAGATGAAAACGATTAAATCATGGCTGGAAAGATAGTACTCGAAATGGATGGCACTAAGTGTGCATCAACACTTTTCCCCTGTTATATTGAGCTGTACTCCAATCAAGCACATCAGTTAAGGCTTGTCTAAATGTTTCTAGAGCCTGTTCTCGCTCTTTCTCGTTTGGCATGACTGTACTCCGCCAAATCAGGGAGATTTCCACTTGACCAGGGATAGTTTCACTTTCTACAATGAACCGTGCCACTGTTCCAGGAAAATTGTGTTGTCCCCCCTGCCGTATTTCTTCCAACCTTTGCAGGAGAACATCTTGCTGATCGTCTCGTACTCGCACAAATATAGAGGTTGTAAATTGCGTGTTATCACCGGAGGACACTCTCCATGTTGGAACACTTCTACGTGGACGCCCCGAACTTTTCCTTTTGAAACTTTTCACCGCTCCCAAAGGAATCATGATGACATCCGCAGCCCACATACTAGGAAGGCGTCCTTCATCAACGTACTCATACACTCTTTTGTCCGAAATGCCTAGAAGCTTTGCAGCCTCTTTTATTGAGACATAATCGGGTATGTTAGGGCGACCATGATATTCACTCATGCGTATAGCTTATTCGTTCCCTGTATTTCTTGAGAAAGTACTTTTGTATCTGTATTTTTTTAATTGTTGAAGGTAAGATTATAATTACTTTTATCGACTGAAGTATAAATGTTATGCATCGATCATGGATAAGCAGTGCTCAAATTTTTACCTAAACGAGGGTAGTGCAGTGACTTAGACGCAATTTAGCTGATTTTGGGATGGTTACTCAAGGGCAGTATTTGCAAAACAGCGTTGGAAGCAATTTATGATTGTAACTCAACACGGAGGCTTAACCATAATCAGTATCGAGGTAGTAGCAGGAGTGTTTTTTAACTGCTCTTAACAGGGTAAAGAAGCGAAGATCGAGTATCTATTTGTGAGTATGTTTGTCCTTACTGGAATGCTAATGCTTAACCGTACTCATTCTATACGTTGCAGTTACCGATAAAGCATCAATATTGCCTTCTGTTGATAGACTTCCAAGGCCCCATATACAAGTGAGACATTAGCTGCCTAGTGTTGTCAGAAAGCAAGGACTGCTACAATCCAATTGAACTTAGATGGAGGCGTGGTTAATGGCAATACGTTTGCGGGTAAAAGAAGTTGCCAGTCAGAAAGGTTTCAGCACGGGAAAACTGCAGCGAGATGCTGATGTAGCATATAACACAGTCAAGCGGATGTATAAAAATCCCTATCATGTGATAACTACTGAGACGCTTGGAAAATTGGCGAAAGCGTTAGGAGTTTTACCAGGAGAGTTACTAGAAGAGGTATCAGATACCTCCGACAAAACATCTCTATAGCCTCTTGATATTATTTTAGAATGCGAGGTCATAGAAGATTTATGAAAAAGCAAAACAAACGGAAGAACATCCGCTTTAAAGGGACTTGGGGCTATCATGCTTCTACGCAACAGGTGGAAGAAATGAGACCAGAGGACCTTGTTGTCTACATACGTCGTGCAGAGAAGGAAGCACTTCCCATTATCAAGAGAATACAGGCTAGCCCTGCGGCGGCACAATTGCTTCTTGCTCAATATACCTACGTCTTTGCAACTGGCACCAACCAATTTTCAGAGGAAAATGCAATAAAAATTGCTAAAACAGTTATGTTACTATGGAAAAACGGTTCTTACATTCCTTGTCCAGAATACCCCTTTACGCTTGAAGAAACACTTCAAGAGATAGAGGGAGGTATAAGACCAAAGAAAGACTACTCAGCTTATTTTCAAGCATTCAATCCTACGACAAGAGATCAACCCCGAGGCCTAGGTCAAGTGTCTGGAGGAATCGTCAAACATCCAGAGACCAATTTATGGCAAATATGGGTCATAGTTGATGGACCTTGTGGTTATTTAGGAGCGTATCGTGATATAACAGAGGCACAAAGAAACCTTGAAGAAATCGTACGTATAGCTAGAAGAGGGGGGACAGAAGCAGAAAGTGAAGCACTTTATGAAAAGATACTGTCTAGCGGCGATGATCTGCCAAAACAGATTTCGTTTGACATGATGGCGTATCTTATGGACCACATTCACCTTTATAAAATTAATCTGTAACACTACAGTATTGATAGAGGTGGTAAAATCTTATGGTCAAGAACCGTATCACAGTTCCTCAAACTTTACAATTGGGCAGTAACTGGAGGTACTTACCGCTGTTCTCGCTATCCAAAGCATTCATGCACAATCTTTGCTAAGTATGTATTATATGCTCGTGTCTCAGCATATAATACATACTCAACAATCTGCTACTTTAGTAATGAATACATACTGATGCAGTGACAACAATTCTTGGAAGAGGCTCGTCTAAGGGTATCTCTTGGATTCCTCGCTCTCAAATGCAAATATTCTTTATTTGCTTACAATGTTTAAGTTTTCATCAAAAATTTAGGGAAGGTGATGCGTGCTAACAAACTATGAACTTTTACAACTTTATGAAGACTGTGGTTTTTCTGAAAAGGCCCGCGCTGCCATTAAACGTATTCGTTCTTCAGACCCATCGCGTCGTGTAAGAAGTGCTAGGGGTAACGTTAGTGGCAGCTATCCTAGCCATAAAATGGGTTTTACTATTCAGTTTGAAAGTCACAAGAATGAACTGCCGTATGTCTATCAATCTGAACATAACGACAAGGTACTAGAATATTATGATCAGCCACCTCCTATCAAACTTAGTTATCTTAGTCAAGGTAAAAAGGGCGAAAAGCATGTCGCATTCAATTATACTCCTGATTTCTTTATTATTAGAAACGATCCTGTTAAAAATAGCTCTGTTGGTTGGATTGAGTGCAAAACGGAAGAGGAATTGCAACGGCTCGGAAAAGAACAACCCGAACGCTACGTGCAAGGTAAGGATAGTCAGTGGTATTGTCCTCCAGGCGAAGAGTTTGCAAAGCCTTTAGGTTTCTTTTTTCAAGTAATATCTTCTGCTTCTATCAGCGAAATTTTTGCTCGTAACATTGTCTACCTAAGAGATTATCTCTGTGATGAAAATATTTGTGCCGACGAGGAGGCTAAGAGGCAATTACTACAAATTGTACAGGAAGAGCCAGGAATTACACTTGATGAATTGCGCCATTGTGCAGATAAGGCAAGTAGCGATGATATTAATATACTGATTGCAAAAGAATTGCTCTACTTCAATCTCTACACATTTCCCCTCGCGGAACCTAAACGCGCCCGCCTTTTCCGTGATCAAGATACTGCAAATGCGTATGCTACTATGTTTGAACTTCCTTTTTCTCCTCCTAGTAACAATACTGGAACAGTAGACGTTTCAGTAGGTACAACTGTTCTTTGGGATAATAAGCCTTGGCTCATTGTTAATGTGGGCGAGACAAGAGTGACATTGCTTGCTGAGGATGAGAGGCAAGCAGTTGTTGAATTACCTAGCGATAGATTTTATGGACTCATTAGTCACGGGCGGTTAGTTGGATTGAAAAACGAAGTTCAGGATACATTAGATGTCGGAAAGATTAGAGAACTGGTTGCAGGGGCAAGCCGTGAGGATTTAAAGCTAGCCAATCATCGGTATGAGGTTGTCAAGGCTGTACTTCATAAGGAAAAATCACTGGAAGATTATAAAGAGGCCGATCGCACAATCTTCTATTGGATGAGTGCTTTCCGGAAAGCAGAGAGATTATACGGCAATGGATACATTGGCCTGCTTCCTGCTACTAGCAAACGTGGCAATCGTGGAACAAGGCTAAGTAAGGAGACTCTAGATTTAATTGATGATTTTATCAAAAATGACTACCAAAACTTGAAGCAAGAAAACAAATTCGTCGTGTTCAGTAAGTTCGTGTTGAAGTGTGAAGAGAAATATGTTTCTCCTGTATGTTACAAAGTCTTTACACGCGAAGTCGAGAAGCGTTCTGGTTACGAGCAGACAAAAAAACGCATGGGGCATAAAGCTGCTTATAAGCAGAAACCATGGATTTGGGAACTAGAGTGGATGACGCCGAGACACGGTGATCGTCCTTGGGAAATAGGTCATATTGATCATACACAACTTGATATTGAATTAATTCACCCTGATACAAAGAAAAATCTGGGGCGACCTTGGTTAACCGTTCTCTCGGACGCATATTCTCGTCGTATCCTCGCTATCTACATAACCTTTGATAAACCAAGCTATCGTTCCTCTATGATGGTTTTGCGTGAGTGTGTAAGAAGGCATAACCGCCTGCCACAAATAATGATATATGACGGCGGCTCAGATTTCAAAAGCACGTACTTCGAAACATTGCTTGCTCGATACGATTGTACGCGCAAGGTGCGTCCTGGAAGTGAACCTAGATTTGGTTCTGTCTGCGAACGTATCTTTGGTACCGTCAACACTCAATTCGTACATAACCTTATTGGTAACACTCAGATCATGAAGAACGTTCGTCAGGTTACTAGGGATGTGAACCCAAAGGAACTTGCTGTGTGGACGCTCGAGAAATTCTACTATTATCTCTGCCAATGGTGCTATGAAGTCTACGATTGTAAAGAGCATCCAGCACTAGGTCAGACACCACGAGAGGCCTTTGGAATGGGACTTTTGCAGCACGGGCATAGGGCTAATAGACGCATTCCCTATGACGATGACTTCATAAAGTTTACACTTCCTACAACTATTAAAGGTACTGCAAAAGTCCAATTGGGAAGTGGCGTGAAAATAAACTACATTTCATATTGGACAAATGCTTTTCAAAATCCCGAAGTCGAGAAAACGCAGGTGCCTGTTCGTTATGATCCCTACGATGTTGGCAAAGTCTATGCATACGTTAAAGGAAAGTGGGAACCTTGTATTTCTGAATATCATCACTACTTTAAAGGACGCTCGGAGCGGGAGATACAACTTGCCTCTGAAGAATTACGCAAACGTAATAAGCGTCATGGTCAGCAGTTCAATGTCACAGCGAAGAAACTCGCTATCTTTTTGATGTCTGTGGAAGCAGAGGAAGCATTAGAAATGCAGAGATTACATGACTCAGAGGCCAAACATGTGCTGTTAACAGTAGATAGCGGTCAGGTAGGAGAGAAAGAAGATAGCTCTCATACACTTGCTCCTCCTTCTAACATAGAGCTAGAACTAGAAGAACAAGTTATGGATATAAGTACTTCTAAGAAAAAACGTAACTTAGTAATATATGGGGATTATTAATGAATACTGAAGAGAAAGCCTTTCCGCGTCAACTGCTTATGCAACCTGCAATCGAGCGCTTCAACTATTTTAAAGAAAAAATTATCGACCATGCTCGGTTGCATGAAGTAGACGAAAAGATTATGCATGCTATCCGCTACCCTAGTGGTGCGTCTCTTATCATTGTATATGGCCCTACTGGAGTGGGCAAGACAACGTTGCGTAAGAAAATTGAAGAGAAATTGCTTCAGCAAGAATTGAAAGCTATGGAGGAGGATCCTGGTTATATGCCAGTTGCGGGGATGCACCTCATAGCAGAGTCGAGAAGCTTTAGTTGGAAGGAATATTCTATACGGGCCATGACTGCTCTAAATGAACCTCTTATTGACCGCAAGGCTGATTTTGAAACACGAAAAATATATCAGGGCCGAGAAGTTATAAAAAGTTCCAATCCTTCTGAGCCGACCTTACGTAGAGCAATGGAGTCTTGTTTCAAACATCGTCGCACCAAAGTCTTTATTATTGATGAGGCTCAACATCTGAAGAATATAGGAAGCGGACGAAAGCTTCTCAATCAAATGGATACTATAAAATCATTAGCTGAAACAACCAATACAATTTACGTCTTGATAGGCACCTATGAGTTGCTCGATCTGACAAATCTAAGTGCCCAACTTTGTAGGCGTAGTACAGAAATTCATTTTTCTCGTTATCTCAACGACGGCGGTACTGATAGTGATGCATTCGCTAGCGCACTAAAGACATTTCAACAGCATCTACCCTTAGTTCAGACACCTGATTTGTCATGTTTTGAAGACTACCTGTATAGAGAAACGTTTGGATGTATTGGTATGCTAAAAGGCTTATTAAACAAAACTCTCTCATATGCACTAGAAAACGAGGCAGAGACAATCACGAAAGAAATGCTAGAACAGTGTACTTTATCTACCCGTGACTTAGTAAAGATGAGCCAAGAAATTTCTGCAGGAGAAGATGTTCTTAAAAAAACTGATGAGCAAGTGAATGCGTTGAATAAATTTTTACTACCAGTACCAAGGGTTAAAAAGAAAAGCAAGGCTAAAGAGCAAGAAACGAGTAATACACCAGAGAAGAAAGCAGATTCAAAGCAAGAAGAATTGGTAAGGAGTTTATCTTCTCAAAAAAGAAACGTTGGTGAACGTGGTCCAAAGCGAGACAAAGTGGGAGTTGGCAAAAATGCAGGATAATGAAGCAAGGCTTTATGCTCTGCCTGAGCAAGAACATGTGTCTCTTCCAAAACGTAGTCGACTCTATAACCTAGAACCAATTGGTATCGGCACCCCATATACAGAGAGTCTGAGCGGCTACTTCACTCGACTCGCATATGCTCATTGTGTAGCACCTAAAGAATTAGCAGTCAAAGAGGTTTTCCCTTTGGTAAAAAGTGGATGTAACATGGAACACCGTGACTTGAACCCAGAGAGGTGGTTATACGGTTCTTCTTCAATGAATGGAATTGATTCAATTGCACTGGGCTGGGTGCTTGCTTTAGAGAAGCTAACGTTACGGCAGGATTTACGTTTTTTAACGATGCTAACTTGGAAAAGTGTAACATCTAGTGGTGTGCGATTAATACGAAGGAAGAAGGTTTGGTGCCCACTTTGCTATAACGCATGGTCATTGTACAGAGATGTGTGTTATGAACCATTGCTCTGGTACTTAGAAGTAGTTACGGAGTGTCCTCTTCACCATCACAAACTCTATGATAGGTGTTCTAATAAAGATTGTGGATATTCACCTTCCTTTTTTGAAAGTCGTCATCAATCAAACTCATGTCCAAACTGTACGCTCTATTTAGGCAACTCGTCACAAGATACTGCATCCTTAAGCGAAGATGAGCAGAATTGGCAATGGAAATTAGGAAACTCTATAGGAGAGCTTATCGCTGCTGCACCGAAACTTCCTGCTCTCCCAAGTTTGGAAGGCATTGCGCTGGGAATTGCTTACTATCGCAGCAAAGGTGCAGTCAACGAAAGCCTAAACTCAATGGCGGAACGACTGGAGGTAGATCCGTATCAACTCTGGTCCATGCAATCTAAGCAACATGCTCCTCGGCTTGAGTACCTGTTGCGTCTATATTTTCTCATGGATTTACCTCCGTTAGACTTTCTTACACAAACCTTAGAGACATTTACTCCTATGCTCCTAACAATGGCAAATACTTTTCCGAACGTTCAAATACAAGATCAAGATGTAACCACAAGCAGCAAAAACCATGAGCTTATGCTGAGAACTATACTGACGAGTATCGAGAATCCTCCGCATATGCGAGAGATTGCAAAGCGTCTTGATTGTCCTGCAACTTCTCTTATGCTCCGTTTCCCACAACTGTATCGAGCTATCGTGGAGCGCCGTAGAAGGGCCTTGCAAAGCGAGAATATACATAGTGTACTAGAAGCGGCACTAGTTTGTGACAGGAATCCCCTACCGCATTTAGAAGATATCGCCAAACAACTGGGATGTTCGATTGCAACACTACAAATGCGTTTTCCTGAACTATGTCGATCCGTTGCTGTCAGGTATCAGAAGAGAGTCGATATTGACGATGTGAAAAAGGGTTTGGAGAAACTGCTAACAAGTCAAGAGAGTCCTCCACCCACGATGAAAGACGTTACTGAACAACTGGGATGGTCTTATGGGTCCCTCAAAAAGTATTTCCCCTTGTTGTGTCAACTGATTAACAAGAGATACAAAAAGTATGTGAAGAGTACCAGTTTTAATAATCAGCAGCAGGTAGATACATTACATCGAGGAGGGGTGCTAGAAGCGATTTTATCAGATAATCAGAATCCAGTACCAAGTTTAAACAGTATTGCAAGAAACTTCAATTGCTCCCCTAAAACACTACAACGTTATTTCCCAGAACAGTGTTTAGCTATTATAGAAAAACGGTGCGAGAGACTAGATCTTGCTAGTTTGCAGCAAACTCTGGAAATGGTGCTTTCAAAGAATGAACGTCCTATAGCGTTCAGCGTACTTGCTCAGAGTCTCGATGTATCCGTATACACACTCAAATGTCATTTTCCTGAACTATGTGCCGAACTTAAAAAGAGAAGATTGTTCGATACAGATGAGCAGAGAGAAAAGTTAGAGAAAATAGTAGAAGAGAATGAGAACATAACTGTATATGAATTTGCTCAACTTGTTAGATGTGATCAATCAACGCTGTACAATCTCTTCCCTGAACTCATTCAAATTATTGTAGAGCGTCACAAAAAACCGATCAACAATGAGGAATTATCTCAAAAATTAGAAGCAATTCTGATGGATGACTCAACTATAATTCCTTCCATAGCAGATATCGTAAAGCGTTTTGGTTGCTCAAAGTATTACCTGAAGAAGCATTGCTCTGAACTCTACAGAGCTATTCTTAATAAACGTATGCATATGAAACAGATAGATACAGATAGTTGGAGGCAATCGTTAGAACTTGTGTTACTAGATACTACTCCTATTTCTATGAAAGAAGTAGAAAGACACCTCGGCCATTCATATACAACGATTAAGCATAAATACCCTGAATTATGTGAAGCAATTTCAAAACGTTACAAATGCCATAGAAAGGAGAGAGGTTTACTAAGAATAGAAAAAACTTGTGAAGAAGTTAAGCAAATAATGCTTAATTTACATCTTCAGGGTCAGTATCCTGGTATCATTATTAATGCCGGGTTATAATTGTCAGGGATGCCAGGAGAATTGACCCACTCCCAAGAAGGCAGTACTCTTGTGTGAACTTAAGAACACAGGAGAAAGCCATGATCAGGAGTGGAACAGTGAATACGATACACGAATTCGCCATTCAAGGGAAGTCTATTCGACAGATCGCCCAGGAAGTCGGCTTGGCGCGCAATACAGTGCGCAAATATCTACGAGGGAGCCCTGCCGCGGTCGCGCGACCCAAACGAGGCTCCAAGTTAGATCCCTACAAGGAGCAGATTCTGAAATGGGTGCAGCAAGACCACTTGTATAATTGCACGACGATGTTGCCACGGCTCAAAGCACTGGGCTACGGCGGTGGCATGAGTATCCTCAAGGAATTCGTGCTCCCGTTGCGTCCACAGGTCATGGGGCAGCAACCGGTGAAGCGTTACGAGACGAAACCAGGTGAGCAAATGCAGTTTGATTGGGCCGAACTCTGCTACGAACAAGACGGGGTGCAGCGCAAGGTGTACGGCTTTGTGGCGATCCTGGGCTATTCGCGCATGCGTTACATCACGTGTGTCAAGCGTTGCGATACACCCACCATGCTCCGTTGCTTGATGGCGGCTTTCGAGTACTTTGGGGGACTGCCTCGTGCAGTGCTGACAGACCGCATGAAGAGTGTGATACTGGAGATGGATGGCAAGACTCCCAAATGGAACCCACTGTTTGCCGACTTTGTAGCGGCGATGGGAGTCGCACCACGCGTGTGCAAACCATACACGCCGCAAACCAAAGGCAAGGTGGAACGCAGCGTGGGGGTGCTCAAACAGGATTTCTGGTCGGGGGTCCGCTTTGTGGATCTCGATGATCTCAATCAGCAGGCCCAGACCTGGTGCGATCACATCAATCAACGGGTGCATCACACGACACGACGCGTGCCGCTCGATCTGTGGGTGGAAGAGGAATTGGCCCCTTTGCCCAGCGGCTTTGCCTGGGAGCGGTTTGGGTCGGAAGAACGGAAAGTGACCTGGGACGGCTATGCCTCCTACGATGGCGTGTTGTATGGCCTGCCCGCTCAGGCCGCCTTGGCTGGCAAGCAGGTGTTGGTCCGCGAACGGCATCGGCAGCTCACCTTCTGGTCGGCAGGCGTGCAGGTGCTCTCGCTGAGCAAACGTCCTCGCTCTCAGGAAATCGTGACGCACCCAGAACAATTCCGCGATGTGCTCTCAGTAGCAGCCAGCAAACGGGTGGCCCAACCTCTCGGGCACCAAGTCAGTGTGCCACTAGTCGTGAGCCGTCCACTAGGCGAGTATGATCGACTCTGCGGAGTAGGAGCACACGCATGAAAGAGCTGTTGAAAGCGGTAGGGCTGCTGCATATCGAAGCCACCCTTCCTACCTTGGTGCAACAGGCCCAGAGCCAGCAGCTGACCTACGAGGCATTTCTGCACCAGGTGCTCTCCACCGAGCGAGAGGCACGGCAGCAGATGGCCTACCAACGTCGATTACGTCTGGCACGCCTGCCTGCTTCCAAGACGCTGGAAGCCTTTGATTTCAGCTTTCAGCCGAGTCTGTCGGCACGCCTCGTACAAGAGCTCGCCACGCTCTCGTTTGTGGCAACCTGCACGAATGTGGTGTTGCTGGGACCGCCGGGAGTGGGGAAAACGCACTTGGTCAGTGCCCTAGCGGTCAAGGCCGTTCAGGCGGGCCATTCAGCCTTGTTTACCACGCTCTCACGCTTGGTCGATGACATTGCGGCGGTTCCTCACCCGAGTTTGTGGCGACAACGCTTGCGCCGCTACATGCATCCCGAGGTGTTAGTGATCGACGAAGTGGGCTACACCCGCTTGACCCCTGAGCAAGCCCATCATCTTTTTGAGTTGGTGACGGCTCGTTACGAGCATGGCAGTATTCTGCTCACCTCCAATACCAGTTTTGCCGAATGGGGCAGCTTGCTGGGAGACGAGGTTCTTGCCACAGCCTTGCTCGATCGGCTCTTACACCACGCCGAGGTGCTCGCCATTAACGGAAACAGTTATCGCATGAAGGACCGGCTTGCTCCCGGGACATCCTTCTCCCAACCGGGAGGAGTTCGTCAAGACGTGTAAATGGGTGGGTTACTTTCTTCCGGCATGAGTGGACAGAATCAAATCGGCATTGACAATATGGAGGTCTTGACAAATATCCTTGATCTCATGGGTCTTATCAGCATACAATTTTTGTGCCAGTGCGACCTTGCTCGATGCTTCAACCGTTTTGGGT
>JAABUZ0100005884.1_pt1 | contig 15707 bp, 15 predicted proteins | sample 5562091 | NCBI WGS metagenome assembly JAABUZ01 (sample SAMN12813069, study PRJNA571459) | rock metagenome | isolation source: Antarctica rocks | place: Antarctica: Victoria Land, Linnaeus Terrace sud | collected 2015-12-21 | reverse complement strand
GCCCCACCCGTCGTCCACGCCGACGACGGCGGCGGCGCAGCGGTCCGCGGTGAACAGCGATGCCTTCGCGGCGAAGTAGTCCTCCATGTCGGCGTGGAAGTCCAGGTGGTCCTGGGAGAGGTTGGTGAACGTCGCGGTGGCGAAGTGCGTGCCGTCCACGCGCCCGAGCGCCAGCGCGTGCGAGCTGACCTCCATCGCCACGGCCGTCACTCCACGCTCGACCATCAGGGCGAGCAGCGCCTGCAGGTCTGGCGCCTCCGGCGTGGTGCGGGTGGAGCCGAGCCGCTCCCCCGCGACCCGCGTCTCGATGGTGCCGATCAGGCCGGTGCGGTGGCCGGCGGCGGCGAATCCGGCCTCGAGGAGGTACGCCGTGGTGGTCTTGCCGTTGGTGCCGGTGACGCCGTGCACGGCGAGTCGGCCGGAGGGGTCGCCGTAGACGCGGGCGGACACCGGGCCGAGTGCGGCGCGCGGGTCGGGGACGACGATCGCGGGCAGGCCGGCGCCGGTCGCCAGCGCGGCCCCCCTGGCGTCGGTGAGAAGTGCGACGGCACCCGCCGCGGCAGCCTCGGCGGCGAAGGACGCGCCGTGGGCATGCGCACCGGGCAACGCGGCGTAGATGTCGCCAGGGCGCACGGCGCGTGAGTCGTGCGTGATGCCGGTGACCAGCTGGTCGCCCGGCACGGCCGGCGCGCCGGCAAGCCCCGCCAGCTCCGCCAGCGGGGTCGGTGTCACCCGGCTCGGGCGGGGCGGACCGGGGGCTGGCACGGGGGCGAGGTTACCGACGCGGACCGGGCTGACCGCCCGCTCAGCGGCCGTGCCGACCTGCGGGTCAGGGGGCGGAGCAGCCGGCACGGTCACCCCAGCACAGCGGCAGGACCGGGCTGCGCGAGCCGTTCGGCACCACGGCGAACTCCCGCAACGCGAAGCCCATCACCTGCTGGAAGACCGGTGCCGCGATGTCCCCGCCGAAGTGGCTGCCCGTGGTCGGGTGGTCGATGACGACGCTGACGACGAAGCGCGGCGCCTCGGCCGGTGCGAACCCGGCGAAGCTCGCGACGTAGGCACCCGGGGCGTAGCCGCCGTGCTCCACCGCCTGCGCGGTGCCCGTCTTGCCGGCGACCCGCACGCCCGGGATGGCGGCCTTGGGCGCCGTGCCGTCCTTGGTGGTGACCTGCTCCATCATCGCTCTCAGGGTGGCCGCGGTGGCGGCGCTGACCACCCGCCGGGACCCCGGCGCCGCCGCGTCGTGCACGCTGCCGTCCGGTGCGACGGTGCCGCGCACCAGCTGCGGGGCGACCCGGACACCCCCGTTGGCGATGGTGGCGTAGACGCTGGCGATCTGCATCCCGGTGGCCGACATGCCCTGCCCGAAGGCGATGGTGGTCTCCTGGGCGACGTTCCAGTGCGCGACGGCGGGCACCAGCCCCCGCGCCTCGGCGGAGAAGCCGGTGCCGGTGCGCTGCCCCAGGCCAAACGCCGACAGGGCCGCGGCGAGTCCGGTGCGGCCGAGCCGCTGCTCCACCTGCACGGTGCCGATGTTGCTCGACTTGGCCAGCACGCCGGTGAAGGTGAGGTGCTCCAGGCCGTGGCGTTCGGCATCAATGAGGAGGCTGCCGCGCCCGGGCACCGAGTAGGTGTCGTTGATGACGAACGGGCTGGTCGGCTGCACGACACGGGCGTCGAGCGCGGCGGCCGCGGTGATGACCTTGCCGACGCTGCCCGGCTCGTAGGACGTCGACAGTGACGGGATCGCCAGCGCCCCCGGGTCCTTCACGGGCTTCGTCGGGTCCAGCGACGGGGCGCTGGCGAGCGCGTAGACCTCGCCGGTGTGCACGTCCTCCACGACGACCTGGCCGCCCCTGGCGCCGGCGGCGGCGACCTGCCGGGCGAGGACCTGCTGGGCGTACCACTGCAGGTCGCGGTCGACCGTCAGCCGGACATCGCTGCCGTCGACCGCCGGCACCTCCGTGTGCACGCCGCTGGGGATGATCCGCCCGGCGTAGTCGCGCTCCTCGGTGCTCGTGCCGGCCCGGCCGCGCAGCAGGTCGTCCGCCTTGGCCTCGGCGCCGGACAGGCCCTTGCCGTCGGTGCCGACCAGGCCGACCAGCGCCGCGGCGACGTCACCGGCCGGGTGCGCCCGCTGGCTCTCACGGACGGTGCCGATGCCTGGCAGCCGCAGCTTGTCGATCTGCTCGGCGATGGGGACCTCGACCAGGTGCTTGAGCGGGACGTAGGCCGTGCCCGGGGTGCGCAGCTGCGCCGCGAGGGTCTGGGCGGGGAGCCCGAGCAGCGGGGCGAGCTGCGCGGCGGTGCCCTCCGCGTCGTGCGCGGCCTCCGACGGGTCGCCGAACACCAGCCGCAGGTCCAGGTCGCGGGCCAGCGTGTGGCCGGAGCGGTCGGTGATGGCGCCGCGGGACGCCGGCAGCACGATCGTGCGGATGCGCTGCGCCTCGGCGCGGCTGGCGTAGGCGGTGGACTCCAGGCCCTGCAGCTGCACCAGCCGACCCCCGAGCACCAGCAGCAGCCCGAGCACGCCGACGACGGCGAGGCGCAGCCGGCCGGCGCTGCGGGCCACGGGCAGGCCCCGTGGGCGCTGACGCCCGGGTCGGCGCGGGGGGTTGCGCACCGGCCGGCGGGTGCCGATGCGCGGGACGGGAGGCGGGGTACGCCGGGGAGCCGGGCGGGATGGCGTGTCGATGGTCACCGGTGGCCCCTCGTCCTGGTGGGGGCGGGGGTGACATGGGTGCCGGGGGTGACATGGGTGCCGGGGGTGACATGGGTGCCGGGGGTGACGTGGGTGGCCGGCGCCGGGGCCCGGGTCGTCGCGTGGGCGCTGGGGACGGTGGTCCGGGGCGAGGGCGCCGCCACCGGACGGTGTGACGGTGCGGCCGGCGACGCGGCCCTCGACGCGGCGGTCGGAGCGGCTGTCGGCGCCCCGGCCGGGGACACGGGATGGGCGGGCACCGGGGGGCGGGCGGCCGCTTTCGGCCCCGGCACCACCAGCAACCCCTCGGCGGTGCGGCCCGACGCGGTCCGGACACCAGGGGGAACGGCACCGCGCAGGACCTTCCCGCCGGCCAGCGCCCAGGCCGGATTCCCGGCCGGGACCATGCCGAGGGCGGCCGCGCGGCCCGCCAGCCAGCCGGGATCCTCGTGCCCCTCGATGGTGCTGCGCAAGGTGGCCTCCTGCGCGTCCAGCCCCACTTGGGCGGACCGCAGGTCGTGCAGCCGGAAGGAGTCCTGGGCGACGAGGGTGTTGAGGAACAGCAGGCCCAGCAGCCCGGCGGTGACCATCAGCGCCAGCAACACCACGAACGGCGCCCGCGGCACCGCCGGTCGCGCCAGCCGGGCGGGCGGCGGGACGGCCCGCAAGCCTGCCCGCGGGGCGGCGGCGGCGGCCGGCCCGACTGGCACGGCTCGCGCGACCGGCGCTACCTTGCGGGCGGCGACCTGGCTCATGCGGCCCGCACCCGCTCGACCGCTCGCAGCCGGGCCGACGCGGCCCGCGGGTTGGCGGCGATCTCCTCCGCGGTGGGTTCACCCGAGCGCACCAGCCACCGCAGCGGTGGCTGCAGATGTTCGGGCACCACGGGCAGCCCCGGTGGCACGGTGCTCTCGGCGCCGGCCCGCAGCTCGGCCTTGACCATGCGGTCCTCCAGCGACTGGTAGCTGAGCACGACGAGCCGCCCCCCGACGGCGAGGGCGGAGACCGCGGCGGGCAGCGCCCGGCGTAGCGCACCGAGCTCGTCGTTGACCTCGACGCGCAGCGCCTGGAAGGTGCGCTTGGCGGGGTTGCCACCGGTGCGCCGGGTCGCGGCGGGGATGGCGGTCCGCACGACGTCGACGAGCCGCGCGGAGCCGGCGAAGGGCTCCTGCTCCCGGGCGCGCACGATGGCGGCGGCCACCCGCGAGGCGAAGCGCTCCTCGCCGTACTCCCGCAGGATCCTGGCCAGCTGGGCCGCGCCGTAGCCGTTCACGACGTCGGCGGCGGTCGGCCCGGCGCCGGGGTCCATGCGCATGTCGAGCGGCGCGTCCCGGCTGTAGGCGAAGCCGCGGGCGTCCTCGTCGAGCTGCAGGCTGCTGACCCCGAGGTCGAACAGCACCCCCTGCACGTGCGGGACGCCGAGCCCGGCGAGCACCTCGGGCAGCTCGTCGTAGACGGCGTGCACGAGCGACACCCGCGTCGACCAGCGGGCCAGCCGGTCCGTGCTCGCCGCGAGGGCCTGTGGATCCCGGTCGAGACCGATGAGCCGGACCTGCGGCGCGGCTCGCAGCAGGGCTTCGGCGTGGCCGCCCAGCCCGAGCGTGCAGTCCACCACGACGGCGCCCGGCTCGAGCAGCGCCGGCGCGAGCAGCGCGACCACCCGGTCGAGGAGGACCGGGACGTGCCGTGACGCGGCACCCCCGCCCTGGGTCATGTGCTAAGCGCCCAGGGCTCGGACGGCCAGCAGGCACGCCGACGCCGACGTCAGGCCGGAGAGCGCGACGAGCAGGGCGGTCAGTCGGGCGGCGGTGAGCTGCACAGGGTCCTCCTCGTTGTCGTCGTGCTGGGTCCGGCGGTCGTGCCTCTGGCGGTCGGGCCCGACCGTGGGGCCGGCTCCCGTCCCGCCCTCCACCTGGCACCGGGGAAGGTGCGCCAGGGGGTGGGCGGGAGGGGGGCGGGTCGCGCGGGCGGGGTCACGGCAGTGGGGGTCACGGCAGTGGGGATCACGGCAGTGGGGATCACAGCAGTGGGGATCACAGCAGTGGGGATCACAGCAGGCCGGGCAGCACCTCCGACTCGGAGGCGGCGAACACCGGCTCGGTGGTGGACAGCGCGGCGTCCCACGCGGTGCTGTCCCAGATCTCGACGCGGGTGTTGACCCCGACCACGACGACGTCGCGATCGAGCCCGGCGTAGGTCCGCAGCTCCTGCGGCAACGTCAGACGCCCCTGCTTGTCTGGCGTCTCGTCGCTGGCGGACCCGAAGAACACGCGGCTGTAGTCGCGCAGCCCCTTCGCCGTCCCCGGTGCCCGCGACAGCGTCTCGGCCATCCGGTCGAACTCAGGCCGCGGATAGACACAGAGGCAACGGTCCTGACCCTTGGTGATCACGAGTCCCTCCGCCAGGTCGTCCCGGAACCTCGCCGGCAGGAAGAGCCGGCCCTTGTCGTCGAGGCGGGGGCGGTGCGTACCGAGAAACACCGCCGACCCCCCTCCTGCTCCACTGTGCTCCACAGTACTCCACATCTCCCCACTCCGGGCAAGGTTTCCACCTCGTACTCCGACGACGCGCGGCATCCGCCCTGCTCACGGGGGTGGAGGGCGGTGGAGGGAGCCGAGCCCCCGGCTCCCCGGCGGCCCCTCCGACCGACACCCCGACCGGCACTCCGACAGGCGGCACTCGCAGGCAATACCGGGGGGGAGACGTCACGCCAGGACGTTCGACCCCCGGCATTGCCTGCGTGGCGCCATGCCGAGCGGGACGGTGCGGGCGGGGCGGGCGGGGCGGCGGCGGCGGGCGGAGGCGGTGGTGGGCCGGTGGTGGGGAAGAGTGGGGGGCGTGGTGGAGCCGGGTGGCGCGACGGCCTGGCGCGGGCTGTCCGGCCGGCTGCCGGCACTGCTGCGTCTGGAGGTGCTCCTGGTCGCTCTCCCGGTGGCGCTGGTGGGCGCCGCCGGCGCGGGCCTGACCGGCCGCTCCGCGGCGGCCGTCGCCGTCCGGGCCGCGGCCGCGGTGCTCCTCGCCGCCGCCGCGGCCGGCCTGGCGCTCGGCGTCCGATTGCGACGGGCCAGGGCCTGGTCCTACGCCGAGCGGGCCGACGACCTGCTCGTGCGCCGCGGGATCCTGGTCCGGCGGCTGTCGATCGTGCCCTACGGCCGCATGCAGTTCGTCGACGTCGAGAGCGGGGTGCTGAGCCGGCGGTTCGGGCTTGCCGAGGTGCGGCTGCACACGGCGGCGGCGGCGAGCGACGCGCGGATCCCCGGCCTCGACGCCGCAGAGGCCGACCGGCTCCGCGACCGGCTGACCGCGCTCGGCGAGGCCAGGGCCGCGGGCCTGTGACGGCCACCTCGCCGGGTGGGACCGAGGCCACCAGCACCGGGACCGGGGTGTCGATCGGCTGGCAGCGGCTGCACCCCCTGTCCCCCGTGCTGCGCGGAGGCAGGTTGCTGGCCCTGGCCGTGCTCGTCGTGGTCCGGCAGTCGGTGGAGACGCTGCACGTCGACAACGGCAGGGACGCCGTGCCTTACCTGCTCGGCGTACCCGTCGTCGCCGTGCTCGCCGTGGTGCAGTGGCGTACGACGCGGTGGCGGGTCGAGGACGGCGACTTCCGGCTGGAGACCGGGGTGCTGCGCCGCCGGTCGCGGCGCGTCCCCCTGGCCCGACTGCAGGCCGTCGACCTCGTGCGCCCCCCGCTGGCCCGGCTGACCGGCCTCGCCGAGCTGCGCCTGCAGGCGGTCGGCCACGACGGCGCCGAGGCCGGCCTCGCCTACCTCAGCCTGCCCGAGGCGCACCGCGTCCGCGCCGTGCTCCTGCACCTCGCCGGGCGCGGCACCATCACACCGGCGGAGCCCGGTACGGCGACGGCGGCCGCGCAGCCACCACCCGGTGTACTGCTGGCCCGGGTCCCACCCGGTGTGCTGGCGGCGAGCGTCGCGCTGTCCGGGCCGGCCGCGACGTTCCTGCTGCTCGCCGTCGGGCTCGTGGTGCTCGGGGTGAGCGGCCCGCCGGGGAGCGGGCCGGCCCTGCTGGGCGGCGTCTTCCCGGTGCTGCTGTCAGCGGGTGCGGTGCTGCAGCGGGGGTTCGCGCGGGAATACGGCTTCCGGCTGACCGAGGCCGACGGCGCCCTCGGGATCACGCACGGGCTGCTGGAGACGCGCGTCCAGACGGTGCCGCTGGACCGGGTGCAGGCGGTGGTGATCGAGGAGCCGGCATTGTGGCGGGTGCTGCCGGCGACCAGGGACTGGGTGCGGATGCGCGTCGTCGTCGCGGGATACCGCGGGGAGAGCCGCCGGCAGGAGGCCCGCACCGACGTCCTGCTCCCGGTCGGCCCGCGCTGGCTCGCCGGCACACTCGTCGCCCGCCTGCTGCCCGGTGTCACCGTCGACCCCTGCCCCGGTCCGGCCCCCCGCCGGGCCCGCTGGCTGCACCCGCTGCAGGCCGGCCGGCTGGGGCTCGGGGTGGACGACCGCGTCGTCACCATCACCGGGGGCTGGCCCGGGCGCAGCATCGACCTGCTCCCGCACGCGAAGGTGCAGAGCTGGCGGCGCACCCAGGGCCCGCTCGGGCGCCGGCTGCGGCTGGTCACCCTGCATGTCGACGTGGCCGGCCGCCCGCGCAGCGCGATCGCGCACGCCCGCGACTCGGACTCCAGCGGGCCGCTGCTGGAGCGGCTCGCCGACCTCGGCCGGGCCGCCCGCGCTCGCGGGTGAAGGCGCGGCTGCGGCGACTGCCGTTCGCGCTCGACCCGACGCCGTACCCCGACGTCAAGGACCCCTGCCCCGTGCTCGTCGCCGGCACCTGGCACCTGTTCGCGACCGGTTGCCGGGCCCACGGCGGCTGGGACGTTCTGCACGCGGTCGCCGCAGCGCCCGGCGGTCCCTGGCGGCTGCTGGCCCCCTCCCGGGTGGACGGGGTGCACGGCACCGGCGTGTGCGCGCCGGGCGTCACCGTCGAGGGGGACGTGCTGCACCTGTGGCTGCAGACCGACTTTGCGGCGCCGGGGGCTCGGGTGGAGCACTGCGTCTCCTCCGACGGTGGGGCGACCTTCGTGCGCGTCGGCACCGCCGTCGCGCCGACCCCACCGAGTGGCGCCTACGACGGGCAGCCGGCGTGGGTGCACGGGCGGCGGTGGCTGGCCTGGGCGCAGTTCGACGCGGTGGGGCGGACGGAGCTGTGGGCGGCGGCGGCGGACGGCTGGGACGGTCCCTGGGCGGGGGCTGCACCCCTGCTGCGGCTGGACGACGTCGGCTGGCAGGCCCGGCCCGGCTCCCCGTCGTACGAGTGGGGGCTGGAGGGCCCGCAGCTGCTCGAGCTGCCGGACGGGCGGGTGCTGCTGGTCGCCGTGGGGTTTGGCCGGCGCGGGCGGCCCGGCACCCGGCAGCGGCTGCTGCTCGCCGTCGCGCCCGCGGCCGAGGGACCGTGGGAGGTGCTGCCACCCCCCCTGCACGGCCTGGGCGCCTGGGGCGGGGAGAACGGGCACGGCACGGCCTATCTCGTCGACGGCCGGGTGGAGCTGCTGCTGCAGGAACGCCGGGCCGGCGGCCACTGGTGCCTCACCCGCGCCTTGCTCACGATCTAGCCCGGGGCGCCCCGCGCGTCGGCGTCCTCGGCCCCGCGCCGGTCGCCGACGGCGCGGCGGTGCTGGAGCCGCTGAACCGGGGACTCCCCGATGAGGACTACGCCGCCGAGGTGCTCGCCGTCAGGGACGTCGTGACGGTGGACGGGCCGGCGTGGCCCGACGACTGATTGTCGACACCGGGGTGCTGGTGGCCGCCGAGCGCGCGGTCCGACCGCCTTCGTGGCGGCTGTGCTCGACGCCGTGCCCGTCGTGCCGTACGACGAGGTCGTCGCCGAGGTGCTCGCCCGCCTGCTGGCCCACGTGCAGCGGACCGGCCGCCCGCGAGGAGCCCATGGCCTCCTCATCGCCGCGACCGCGTCGGCCACCGGCCGGATGCTCCTGACGACTGACGCCAGGGCGCGATTCGCCGAGCTCCCCGGCCTCACTGTTGTGACCCGCTGACCGACTGCAACGGCGGCGCGGTCGGCCGCGTGTGCACGGTGTGACCTCCTCCCGAGAGCGCGACGCGAGCGAGCAGTTCGCGGCGTTCGTGCTGGCCGAGGGGCCGCGGCTGCTCCGCTTCGCGACCCTGCTCAGCGGCTCCCGCACCGACGCCGAGGACCTCGTCCAGACCGCGCTCACCGCGACCTACGCCCGGTGGTCCCACGTGGCCGACCGGGACCCCGGGGCCTACGTGCGCCGGGCCATCGTCAACGCCAGGACCTCCGCGTGGCGGCGCACCCGCCGGGCCACCCCGGTGGCCGAGCTGCCCGAGCTGGCCGGGCCGGACGCCTTCGCGCCCAGCGACGACCGGGCTGCGCTGCGCGCGGCCTTGGCCGGCCTGACCCGGCCGCAGCGCACCGTGCTGCTCCTGCGCCACCTCGAGGGCTGGGACTACGGCGAGATCGCCGACGCCCTGTCCCTGCCCCGCGCCACCGTGCGCAGCCACCACGCCCGCGGCCTCGCCCGGCTGCGCGAACAGCTCGGCGAGCAGCTCGGCCCGACCCCCACCCCTCTCGTGTCAGGAGCCCGACCATGACCATGACCACGTACGACGACCCCGACCTCACTGCGGTTCTGCAGGGCTGGCCGACCGACCTGGACGGCACCGACCTCGAGGCGCTCACGGTCGCCGCGGTGGTCGGCGGCGCCCGGGCCCGGCTCCGCCGGCGCACCGCGGGAACCGCCCTCGGCGTGGCCGGCCTGCTCGCGGTCGCCGCGGTCGCCGTACCGCTCTCGGGCGGCACGGCCACGCACCAGCCGACCACCCTCGGCCCAGCGGCCAGCCCAGCGGCCAGCCCGCCGCTCGATCCGGCGCAGGCCGCGCCGTACTGGCACGCGCGGTTGACCGACACGATCACCACCCAGAGGGACGGGAAGCTGGTCACCGATGCCCTGCCGGTGATCGACTTCTGGTCCGGGCACGACCGGCCGAGCTGGTCGTTCACCCCGTCGGAGGGCAGCAGGCAGTCGAGCGGAGCCTTCGCGGACCGGTACTTCGTCGGCGCGATCGGCTTCGACGGCGGCAACCCGCTGGCGTCCAACGCCGTCCCCGGCCTGGGCTGGGACGACATGTGGTCGCTGCCCCGCACCGCCGCCGGCCTGGAGGCCTACTACCGCTCGCACGAGACCGACGCGCGCGCGCTGACCCCCCTCGACCTCTACCGCTGGGCGGCGAACTTCGGCTCGCGTCCCGGCCCGGTGGGGCTCACGCGCGCGGCTGCCGACCTGATGGCGGCCCAGCCGGGCGTCGTCGAGGAGCGGGGAGTGGATGCGCGGGGACGGTCGGCACGCATCCTGTCCTGGCCGCTCACGCGAGGGCAGGTGGAGCGCCACTACCTGGACCCGGAGACCGGCACCGCCCTTGAGTGGGAGCTGGTCTCGGCCGGCCCCACGGCCGACCACCCGGACAACCCGCCGATCGGGGTCGACCAGGGGCGCACGCTCTACGACCAGATCGGGCCGACCCAGGACCACCAGCCCCGCTCCTGACGCGCCCGGCTCCGAGGTCGGCCTGCCGCAGGGTGCGGGCTGACCGCGGGGCAAGGTGACAGACTCGGCGGACACGAGCGGACCGGCCCACCCCGGGCGTCCGGCAGGCAGCGGAGGCACGCGTGGCGGCAGTCGGATCCGGCCGGTCCAGCAGCAGTCCCCTCGACCTGGCCCACCTCGCCGACGTCGCCGGCCGGATCGCCGCGAGCATCGAGTCGGTCATCGACGGCAAGCCCGAGGTGGTGCGCACCTCCCTGGTCGTGCTGCTCGCCGAGGGGCACCTGCTGATCGAGGACGTGCCGGGGGTGGGCAAGACGATGCTCGCCAAGGCCCTCGCCCGCTCGGTGGCTGCCACCGTGCGGCGCATCCAGTTCACGCCGGACCTGCTGCCCAGCGACGTCACCGGGGTCAGCGTGTTCAACCAGGACACCCGCGACTTCGAGTTCAAGCCCGGGGCCATCTTCGCCAACATCGTGGTCGGCGACGAGATCAACCGCGCGTCGCCGAAGACGCAGTCGGCACTGCTGGAGTGCATGGAAGAGCGGCAGGTCACGGTCGACGGGGTCAGCTACGTGCTCGAGCCGCCGTTCATGGTGCTGGCCACGCAGAACCCGGTGGAGATGGAGGGGACCTACCCGCTGCCCGAGGCGCAGCGGGACCGATTCACCGCCCGCGTGTCGATGGGGTATCCGTCGCCGGCGGCGGAGCTGGCGATGGTCGACTCCCACGGCAGCGGCACACCCCTCGACGACGTAGTGCCGGTCACGACCGCCGGGGAGGTCGCCAAGCTCGCGGAGGTCGTGCGCGGGGTGCACGTCGCCGACGAGATCCGGCAGTACGTCATCGACCTCGTCGGCGCCACCCGCGAGCACCGGGACCTGCGGCTCGGCGCCTCACCGCGGGCGACCCTGCAGCTCGTGCGCGCGGTCCGGGCATCGGCGGCCCTGGACGGCCGTGACCACGTGCTGCCCGACGACGTGCAGGAGCTGGCCGAGGCGGTCTTCAGCCACCGGCTGCTGCTGACGGCGGAGGCCCAGATAAGCCGGCGCACCCCCGGCGACATCGTCGCGGAGGTCGTCTCGCGGGTGCCCATCCCGTCCGCCGGGGGCCTGTCGCCCCGGCGCCGCCGCTGACGCCGATGCCGCACCGTGTGCGCCATGCGCCCCGCTGGCTCGGGGCGCTGCGCGGGCTGACCCGCCGTGGCGCCGGGCTGCTCGCGGTCGGCGCCGGGCTGGTCGCAGGCGGCCTGGGGACGGCCGCGGTCGACCTCCTGCGGGTCGGCGTGCTGCTGCTCGCCCTGCCGCTGGTGGCGGTGGCGAGCGTGGCCCGCACCCGCTATCGCGTGTCGTGCACCCGCTCGCTGTCACCCGCGCGGGTCGCGGCGGCCACGCCCGCGCGGGTCACCCTGCGCCTGGAGAACGTCACCCGGCTGCCCACCGCCGTGCTGCTCGCCGAGGACTCGCTGCCCTACACCCTCGGCGGCCGGCCGCGCTTCACCTTGGACCGGGTCGAGCCGGGCGGGGTGCGCAGTGCGACGTACGCCGTCAGGTCCGAGGTCCGTGGCCGGTTCACCGTGGGGCCGCTGACGGTGCGGCTGACCGACCCGTTCGGGCTGGTGGAGCTGTCGCGGTCGTTCACGACCACCGACGAGCTGGTGGTCACCCCCGTCGTCGTACCTCTGCCGGCGGTGCGCCTCGGAGGGGAGTGGACCGGCGGCGGTGAGGCCCGTTCGCGCTCGGTCGCCAGCGTCGGGGAGGACGACGTCGGCACCCGGGCCTACCGGCAGGGCGACGACCTGCGGCGCGTGCACTGGCGCAGCACCGCGCGGGCGGGTGAGCTGATGGTGCGCCGGGAGGAGCAGCCGTGGCAGAGCCGGGCGGTGCTGCTGCTGGACGCGCGGTCGGTGGCGCACCGCGGCGAGGGCGCCACCTCATCCTTCGAGGCGGCAGTGTCGGTGGCGGCGTCGATGGGGGTGCACCTGGCCCGCCGCGGGTATGCGCTGCGGGTGCTGCGTGACGACGGCAGCGAGCAGAGCGCGGCCAGCCCGGCGCTGGCCGAGGGCCTGTTGCTGGAGGACCTGTCGACGCTGACGCCGAGCCGCGGGAGCACCCTGCAGCCGGCGCTGTCCCGGTTGGGGAGCGGGGCCGTCCGGGAGGGGCTGGTCCTCGCCGTCTGTGGGCTGCTCGACGAGGACCAGTCCCACGCGCTGGCCCGGGCCAGGGGCACCGGCACCGGTGTCGCCGTGCTGCTCGACATCGCCAGCTGGAGCGCGGCGGCGGGCGCGGGTGGCGCGGCCGCGGGCAGCGGGGGCGGCGCGGGTGGCACGGCCGGGTCGGCGCGGGCAGGACGGGCCGCGGCGAGCGTGGGCGCCCAGCTGCAGCGGGCGGGCGGGCTGCTCTCGGTGGCGGGCTGGCGGGTCCTCGTGCTTCGCCGGGGCGACGACCTCGCGTCGCTGTGGCCGCGGGTCGGGCTGGGTGACCCGCGGGGGGGCTCCTCGTTCACTGGTGCAGGCGCGCGAGGCGGGGCCGCGGCCGATAGCCGCGCGACGGCCGGCCCCGCCGAGGTGCCGGTGTGAGCCCGCGCGCCCAGCGGTCGCTTGCCGCCGCGCTCGCGACGCTGCTCGCGACGCTGTCCCTGACGTCGGTCTTCCGCCACCTCGCTCCCTGGCTGGTCCCCTGCGTGGTCGCGATCGGGGTGGCCGCGGTCTGCGGCGCCCTCGGGCGCCGGGCCGGACTCCCCTCGGTCGTCGTCCCCCTGCTCACCCCCCTGGGCCTGGTCGGGGTGGTCACGGCCGTCGGCGCCCCCCAGCATGCGTTCCTGCGGGTCGTTCCCAGCCGGCTCACCCTGACCGAGCTGCACCAGCTGGTGCTCGACGGCTTCGACGACATCCGTGACTACCCCGCGCCGGCTCCCCCCACCCCCGGGCTGATCCTGCTCGCCGTTGCCGGCGTCTTCGTCGTCGCGGCCCTGGTGGACCTGCTCGCGGTGACCGCCTCCCGACCGGTGCTCGCCGGCGTCCCGCTGCTCGCCCTCTACGCCGTGCCCGCCGCGTTGCGCCCGGCCGGGATCGGGCTGTTCCACTTCCTGGCCGCTGCGCTGGGGTGGGTGCTGCTGCTGGTCCTGGACGGCCGTGAGCGGCTGGGGCGATGGGGGCGGGTGCTCGGGCGACAGCAGGCCGAGCCTGGCACCTCGATGCTGGCCGGCGGGGCCGCGGGGCGGGTGGCCGGGCTCTCCCTCGGCACCGCCGCCGTGCTCCCCCTGCTGCTGCCGAGTCTCGGCAGCGGCCTGTTCAGCCACGGCGGCGGGGGTGGTGGATTCGGTGACGGCGGTGGGTCGATCTCGGTCGTGCCGCCGCTGGTCACGGTCCAGAGCCGCCTGCACGACCCGGCGACGACGGCGCTGTTCCGGGTCACCACGCCGCTGCCGCAGTTCTACCGGCTGACGCCGCTCGACGAGTTCACCGGTGCCTCGTTCACCCTGCACAAGGACCAGGCAGATCCCGGCAAGCGGGTCGACGGCGCGCTGCCCGGCACGCCCGGCCTGCAGGGCGACGTGCCGACCCAGGCCGTGGACGCCGTCGTCGCGGTGGGACAGCTCAAGGAGCCCTACCTTCCGCTGCCCTACTCCCCCACCAGCGTCACGGTCACCGGCCGTTGGCAGCTCGCGCCGCACCTGCGCACGGTCTTCAGCCTGCACGACACGACGCTGAACCGGACCTTCAGCGTCCACTCCGAGGTGCCGCTGCCCACGCCGGCGCAGCTGCGGGCCCAGCCCAGGGCGTACGACGAGACGCGCGACGACCGGGACACGCGCGAGCAGCTCGCCCTCGACCTGGCGCTGCCGTCGACGTTGACTCCGATGGTCCGCCAGGTCGCGGCCGAGGTGACCAGGCGCGCCGGTACCGACTTCGACCGGCTGCTCGCGCTGCAGAGGTACTTCACCGACGGGGACAACTTCGCCTACGACCTGAACGCCTCGGTGGTGGCCGGCAATCAGGGGATCCTGGACTTCCTGCGCGACAAGACGGGCTACTGCGAGCAGTTCGCGTCGGTCTTCACCCTGATGGCGCGCACGCTTGGCGTCCCCACCCGGGTCGCGGTCGGCTTCACGCCGGGGACCCGGCAGGACGACGGCACGTGGGTGGTGACCAACAAGGACGCGCACGCCTGGCCCGAGGCATGGTTCGACGGCGTCGGCTGGGTGAAGTTCGAGCCGACGCCGCGGTCCGGCCTCGGCACGGTCGCGCCCGGCTACCTCGCCAGTGTGCCCCCCGTCCCCCCCTCCGCCGCACGCATCGGCGCGGCGTCGCCCACCCCCTCCAGCGGCCCCTCGAGGTCGGTCAACGGCCCGGACCCTGAGCGGGGCGACCGCCCGGACCCGCAGATCGCCGCCGCGGCCCGGCGCTCCGGCGGTTCGGGTGGCGGCGGGGGCTCCGTCGTGGGCGTCCTGCTGCTCGGCGTCCTGCTGCTCGGCTCCGTGCCGGGGTTGTCGCGCCTGCTGCTCCGGCGGCGCCGGGGTCGGCTGGCAGCGGGCACCTGGGCTGGCACCGCGGCTGGCAGCGGGGCGGTGAGAGGGCATCGGCCGGCCGGTGCCGCTGCGGCCGCGCATGCGGCCTGGTCGGAGCTGGTGGACACCGCGACCGACCTGCGGGTGCCGCTGCGGGCCTCGGAAAGCCCCCGGGCGACCGGGAGGCGGCTCCAGGCGCTGCTGCCGGCTGGACTGCCCGGGTTGGCTGCCGGTCGCGCGACGGTCGCCGGTACGGCGCGGACGGAGCTGCTTGGGGAGGCACCCGAGCCCGTCCCGGTGGCGACCGGGGACGGCGGCGCCGCAGCGGCGGCGCCCGCCCTCGCGCGGTTGACCAGGGCCGAGGAGCGGGCCCGCTATGCCCCGGAGGGCGGGGAGGTCGAGCTCCCCGCCGGCCTCGACCGGGATGCCTCCACGGTGCGCAGGGCACTGCTCGCCGGGCGCCCTCGCGGCACGCGGGTCCGGGCGGCGCTGCTGCCGCCGAGCACCACGGCCCGGGCCCGGCGACGCCTGGGGAACGCGGTCGAGGTCGTCGCGGCGGCCGGGGGCCGGGTCCCGGCCGCGCTCACCGGTCGGCTGCGGGCCCTGGTGCAGCGGGGCTGACCTGCCCGCTCGGGGCTGCATAGCGAGCCAGCGCCCGGCCGGACCGACCAGCGCGCGGTGCAGGTCGGCGAGCGGATCGTCGCATGGGCGGACCAGCCCGGCGGCCGCACGCGGGCCGGCGACCTCGGCAGACTCATCGGGCAGCAGCGGCGCCGGTGGGTCGAGGGCAGACCGGCGGTCGGAGTCTGGGGACCGCTGGTGGTCGCTCGGGGCTCAGTCGCGCTCGGGGCTCAGTCGCGCTCGGGGCTCAGTCGCGCTCGGGGCTCAGTCGCGCTCGGGGCTCAGTCGCGCTCGGGGCTCAGTCGCGCTCGGGGCTCAGTCGCGCTCGGG
>JAABUZ0100005881.1_pt1 | contig 15710 bp, 19 predicted proteins | sample 5562091 | NCBI WGS metagenome assembly JAABUZ01 (sample SAMN12813069, study PRJNA571459) | rock metagenome | isolation source: Antarctica rocks | place: Antarctica: Victoria Land, Linnaeus Terrace sud | collected 2015-12-21 | reverse complement strand
CAGTAACTGGCACACAAGAACTCGCAATCGCCGCCTAAGTAGCGACGACGTTCGCCTTCTCCTCGGCCTGGTGGGAGAGGTGTCGAGCGACATAATGCCGGGATGCCGCGAGCCGGATCGCCCGCTAGGGCTCGTGTAAGATTAGTGGACTAGTATGACGTAACCCCGTCGGTGGGGGTGCGGCACGCGAAACTAAAACGCCGACTACGCCTGGAGTGCCATCCGGTTGAACATTTTGGACGGGGGTTCGACTCCCCCCATCTCCACCATTTCTTTCTCCCTATAAGACAGCGACCTTGATTCACCTTGCTTCCGCAAGGCTTTTTGTCATGTTCCTCGATTGGTAAGGCGAGCGGTACAGGGGCGATGACAACCACTCTGACAACCACCCGTGGGAAAATGCCCTATTCGCTGTCGAAAAGCAAGCGTTCGATGCCGTCCGCGACTTCCCGGCGCATGCCGTCGTTGACGTGCTGATAGTGTTCCATCGTCATCTCAACCGTGCTGTGGCCGAGCACGTCCATCGCGGTGCGCGGGTTGATATTTGCCGCCGCACAGAAGGACGCCATGCTGTGTCGCAGCTCGTGCGGGGTGACATGCACTATGCCCGCCGTCGCACATACCTTATCCAATTCGCGGGCGAGTGTAGTTTCGGCGAACGGCTTGCCTGTCGGAGAGGGGAACACGAGGTTATTGTGTTTCCAGCGAACGCCCTTCGCGTCGCGTTCGTCGGCGACGCGCTCCCGCTGCTGGATGAGTGCAGCGACGATTGGGCGCGGGAGCGCGATACGGCGCCTGCTCCTGATCGTCTTCGGGCTGTGCGTGTGATTGACGCCATCCACACGGACGGTCTGATGGCGGACGGTTAGAGTGGCCTGCTCGAAGTCGATGTCCTCCCATGTCAGCCCGCGCGCTTCCGAGCGCCGGAGTCCGGTCGTCAGTAGCACGAGGAAGAGCGCTTCGAGTCGGTGTTCGCGCGCAGCGGCGAGAAATCGCTTCGCCTCTTCCGGGGCAAGGAACCGCCTTTCGTGCTTCTCGCCTCGGGGCGCATCGATGAGCGAGACGACATTGCGGGGAATGATCTGCCACCGCATGGCTTGATTGAGGGCCGTGCCGAGCGTGCTGAGATGCCCGTTGATCGTGCTCGGCGCGAGACCTTTCGCGGACTGCCGGGCGATGAATCGCTGCACATCCTGGGGACTCAGTTTGTCGAGGGCGATCCGGCCGAATGCCGGGATGAGATGGTTGTCGATGCGCTGTCGATGCGTCCGGTGTGTGGACGGCTTGGGGGATAACCGCACACACTCGGCATACCAGCGTGCGAGGAATTGCCCTACGGTTTGCCGGGTCGCGGAGACGGGCAGCCCCCGCTGGAGGTCGCGCATCCCCGCAGTAAGCGCTTCCTGCACCTCCTTCCGTGTCTTGCCGTAATACCATTTCCGCTTCCGCTTGCCGTCGGCATAGCCGAGGTTGAGGGCAGCTACCCAGCGGCCATCTGCACGTTTCACGATGGTCCCCTCATTCTGTCCACGTTTCGCCATCCGTCGTTCCTCTCACGATGGGAGCGAACCCGCTGCCCGCTCCCGAAACCCGGAATCATTGCCCTTGATCGGCGGCGTGCTCCTCTCGCGTCATCCGCTCATTGCGTGCGATCTCGCGGGGCGATTAATGTATTCCCCGCTGCACGAGCGCTCGGATACTTTCGGTCGTCACTCTGGCCCTCCCGTTGACGACACAAGTCGTGAGCAGTCCCTTGCGCCGATACCGCTGGATCGACCGGGTTGAGCAGTCGAGTTGCCGGGCCGCCTCGACGTTCGTCACGATGCGAGGTTCGCTCCGCTTCTGAATCTGCGCTGCCATGTGATCCTCCCTCTCCTGATGGGGTCGGTGGCCCGACCCCGCTGTTCGTCTCAACCGGCATCACCGCCAGGCTGTCCGTCGTTCAAGTAGCCAAGCAGAGTATCCAGAGAGTCGAGCGACCGGAAAAGGCTCTCACCATCCATCCGAGTCCGCTTGGGCGCGTCGTTCACCCACACGAGCGAGAGATGCGGATTCATACGCCGTCGGTATTCGTTCCGGTATGCTTTCCGCATCGCCAGCAGCCGCGCCGCCTGCCGCTGCCATGCGCGCCGTTCCTTTACCGTCGCGTTCGGTTCGAGCAGTGGTGCTTCCCACGGGCGTTCGACCGCCTGCCTGAGTTCACGATCCGACAGGCCAGCGGCAATCTCTGGCGGCTCTTTCAGTTCCTCGCAGCGCCGCTCGATGGCTTCCCGCACTGCGGCGGGCAACCGCTCCCACAGCTCGAGCGCGAGACACATCGCACCGTAGTCGCTCGTCGCCTGCGCGGCTTCCATGAATGCGCGCAGCGACTCATGGCGCAAGCGGGAACTACGCTGGTCCTTCTCCATGATGAAGAGCATGTGGGCGACATTCCCCAGACGGCGGGACAATGCGCCGCGCTCCCCCCTCTTCAGCCCATCCATATCAGGAATCGGGCGATACTCAAGCATGGCGATCATTGCGCCTCCTCCATCTCCCGCCAGAAGGCGACGATGACGGCGCGGGCTTCCTGTGCGGTTTCGTCATCGGCGTTCGTGCCAATCAGGGCGACGGCAAGGTGACCGAGCATGTAGACCTTCTCACTCATCGCGCTCATCGGATCGTTGAGGACTTCTTTGGTGCGTTCGAGGGCGGCGCTCATGACGCCACCGCCTTCCCGATTGCCGTCTCGATGTCGTCCGGTGTCGTCAACTCATGGCAGGTCAGCATCCGATCCAGCCGGAAGGACTTGAATTCGCGCCTGAGTGTGCAGTAGCAGTACGCCGTAATGTCATTCGCCTTCGTCAGCGTGATCGAAAGCGGCCACAGTACGCGGGCGGCAAGTTCGCCCTTCGCGTCCGTGTACATCGTGACGACCGCCGAACCGTCGCGCATCGCTTCCATCGTCCTTTCCAGCGTGTCGTATGCCACCTTGCGCTCATTGAAGCGGTGGTACATGACGATGCACGTCACGAGCATGTTCAGGTCGGTCTGCGGCGTGATCGTCGCGGGTAGGATCATGCCGCTCTTCGTGGTGATCGTCCGGGATGCGGTAGACTGTGTGACTGTAACCACTGGGATAACCCCCTCTGGTTGCCGCCCTGTCAGTGTGCAACCACTGGCGGGGCATTTCTGTGTCAGTGGCGTTTCCATCTGACACTTGCATTATACCGGATAGCCGTGCTATTGTCAAGCAGTCGGCGGTTATCCGTTACAATGTCGCGTATGCGAATCGGAGATGAGGAAGTGCTTACATTGCAGCAGGCGAGCGAGCGAATCGGCGTCAGCCACGAGACCTTACAAAAGCAGGTTAAGCGCGGCGTGCTGAAAGCGGAACTACTCGGGCGTCAGTGGGTCGTGACCGCGAAAGAATTGCAGCGATACGCGCGTGAGCATCAGGGCAAGCCCGGCTTCGCGGCGGAGACGCACCCCTTCCACGGGCGGCGACCGCCGAGGAAGCAGAGGGACGAGTAGGTTGATGCCGGCGTGGGCAAGATGGTGACGACAACCGAGGCGGCGCGACTCCTGCATCTCACACGGCGCGGCGGCGGCTGGCGGGAGCACGGTAACGGGGCATGACGGCGCGGTATCGGCGCGGTATCGGCGCGAATCGTCATGATGCCTGCCACGCGCTCATTGCCCTCGCCGATGCGCTTGTGCGCGCGTCTCCCGTGCCCTCGCCTCGCCGATTCCTCTGTCTGCTCGGCACGCGGGCTGCGGGAATCCGCACCGGGCCGCTCGCGCTCATTGATCTCCGCAACGGTGGCGACGACCCCTTGCCGGGGCACGGCTTTCGCCGGGAGTTTGACGACGCGACGCGTGGGCAGGTGCGCCACTTCGTCGGTACGGCGCGGGCGGTGACGGTCTTCGGGGGGCGGTTGACCCGGTGGCTCTCGATTCATGTCCGCGACGACGCGCCGGACTCCGCCGACGGACGATTGGGAGACGCGGCGATCCGGTTCGCGATGCTGCTCCTCGATGGGCAACTGGCCGTGGAAGACGCGCCGAGATGGCTCTGCACCACGCTGTGCGCGGATGGGGTCGAGGCCGCCGTATCACAGAATGCGCCTCAGTAGGGCGTCGTAAGCACGGCCACATGACGGCCCGCGCGCCGCGACCACATCTTCGCCCACCCCGTCGCCCCAACGAGCTATCTCGATATTCCTTCACCCCGCCCCGGTGCCCCGCATACTGCGGGGCACCGGGGCGGGGCTTTTTCCTTAGAGAGACGTCCGTAGCTCTCGGTTTGCTACCTGTTGACATACGACTGCGCAAGCCGCATACTTTGGTAAGTAGGTGGTAAGTAGGTCGGCGCGTGTGTTTGAGGATTGCGGGGGAAAGTGTTTAATATTGAGACACCACCGCGGTATCATTTAGAGCGAGCGCCTCTGGCGCAAGTCGTGGTTCAGATACGATTCCCGCTTGTGGCCCATTTCCACCAACTCATGGGGATTGCATCGATCCAAGACGATCTGCAGGACCTACTTCCTTATATGGAAGGCGGACCGATGCAGTCACTGTCGATCCAGATGGGCCCCGGCGGGATGATACCGATCCCCGAGAACAAGGTCCTGTGGAAATTCACCGGCGACGACGGATGGGAATTTACGCTAGAACCAGGGGGGGCCTCACTCTTGGTCAATGGCGAGAATTATCACGGCATTGAGGATTTCCGCGAGCGGTTCTCTCGTGTGTTGCTTGCGCTCTCGAAGACTGGTCGTGTGCGACGGTGTGATAGACTTGGGCTCCGTTATATCAACGCTGTCGAGTCGCTCCCAGGCGATGAGAAAGCGTGGATGCGCTGGTTTAAGAAGGAACTGCTCGGATGGGTCGGTTCGGATATTCTCAGCAAGGAGGCGCAAACCCAGTCGTCCGTGACACAGACCCAGATACTCGTCAGGCCATCTGGCCCGTTGGCGTCCGCACCGGCTGACATTCAGGCACTTATCCGACACGGGATATTGCCTGCCGGGACGGAGATTCCCGTAAGCTCCGATGAGCCTCATGCTCTGAAACAGGGTTCCTACGTCTTGGACGTTGACATGTTCATCCAGGCAGCGCAACGTTTCGATCCCGATGCAGTGATCGAGCAGTTTGGGGCGCTCCACAGTCAGATCGATGCCTTCTTCCGATGGTCGTTGACCGAGGAAGGGGAGCAGCATTTTGAGGTGGTGGATCTATGACGGCAACGACGCTGAGTAAAGATTACACATTCCCCGACCTCATTGACGCGACAGTTGTCCCACGACCGACGCAACGGCTGACCCCTGATCCGTTTGTATCTGACTATGTGATCCCGATGCCAATTGTTTCCGAGTCGCCCGATGTGACGCGTAAGCTCAACGATCTGGTTCGATGGTCTGGATGGTCGAATAGGGTGCTTGGTCTAATCATCGGTGTTAGTCACCCGACCGTGGCCCATGCACTCGCTGGACGCGCCGGTGCACTCTCGCGACGCGAAGATGCCGTTCGACGCCTCGATGCAGCGTATGATGTAGTTGAACGAATCTATATTCTTGCGAGCCACAAAAAAGGACGCGTCGCAGAGGTGATGGAAACCGCAGACCGTAATGATATGACCGCGATAAAACATCTGACCGTGGGTAATGTCGCGGATGCTTATCTGACGGTGCTTCGTGCGTTGCGTCCGCCGCGATCCAAGGGCATGATGGTTGGTCGCTACCCAATGGATCCGCGCATTGCATCGGCGGCCGTATACGACGAGGATTGATGCTGTTTGATTTCACTCTACGATGCGGGGTGGCGACAAGGATCGATCTTCGATGCGCCACTACAAATGATGGGTGTCACATTGGCAGATGACGGTTCATTGGACTTCAATAGCCATGAGCATGCCAAGTGGATCATCGTTACCCAAGATTGCGATCTCTCCGCCTTCGACATGAACGAGCGCGAAGATCTAGTAGAACTACGGCCGGTATTCGATCACCGTCCTCCATCTCAGCGAGGTATCCGATCGAGGCAATGCTTGCTCGTCGATCGGCTTTACCTCGAAGCGCAAAGCCGCCGGACCATGATCTCCCCGGCGGCATTAACGATGCTCATCGAGACCCACGCCGCGAAACGCGACGAGCGAGTGTCAGCCGATGTGGACCGAAAGACAACGCTAAAAACATGGCTCGGATATCGGTATGATCGTCCCGCCGTCCCTGAAGAGCATCTCGCTCTCGCTCGAAGTCTTGTCACCGAAATAGAAAGGCAAGGGAAAGTGTATACCGGTAAAGTCCGGGATGTTCTCGTGCAGATTGGGTCTGGCACCCCACCCACGTTCCATCTCTTCGCCATCATCGAGAACGAGGATGATACAGAGGCAGTCTATAACTGGCTCGCGGATGCAGGGCTAAAAATCTCTGTGAGCCTCGGAGTGGGAGACGCTCCGCAGGTAGGCACCGCCGACCAGACACCGTTGAGCTTAATCGAAAACTCCTTCTCTCTCGATCTTACGAAGATCACTTTCGCAGGACACCCACTCGACGGGATACCGGGGAGGCTAAGTCGGCCCATCCCCATGGCGTGAGTTGTGGCGGCTAGCGCATCCCCATGACCTTCCGCCGCACGTCGCAGCCCCCGCCACCCTCCGACCCTCCCAGCGTCCTTCGCTGCGAGCTATTGGCGGCGTCCTCCGACCGCCCCGACTTCACGGCCGGGACCATCGCCTTTCGCCGGATCGCCCGATGATCGAGCGTCGGCAGAAGCAGGGCGAACCGATCCCTTCGCGTTCATCTACTGACGCAGACATTTCAATCAATGAAAGGACGTGGTATCCTCGGCGTCACGGATTCATCGGCGCTCGCCGCGCGAAAGGCACACACTGTGGACGATCCAACCGCAAACACGACTGATCGTCGCTTGACGCTGAAGCAGCGATCCTTCGTGGATGAATACCTGACCAATGGCGGCAATGGTACGCGTGCCGCTGAGACGGCGGGCTATCAGGGCGACGATCGTACGCTCGCGGTCACGGCAACTGACAACCTCACCAAGCCTGCGATTCGTGCGCAGATCGAGTTTCACCTCGCTGCACAGGGCGTCACGCGCGACGCGGTAATCGCAACGCTCGCCGAAATTATGTTCACTCCGAACGAAGCATTTCGCGACAAGAATGGCAAGATGGATCTCTCTGCGAAGGTCCGGGCGACCGAACTGGCAGGCAAGGACCTCGGTATGTTCAAAGAGAAGATCGAGGTGAGCCACGAAGACGTCGTGCGCGTCCTCGAATACATTAAGCCAGCGGGCATGGACTGAATAACCACCCCGCGCGGACAAGATTCGATCTCCATCGTATGTCTATAGAGATGGCCTATTGTGGCGACTGTAGCGATGGGTTTTATCTATGATAGCGGCCCGTGTCCCGGACGCCAGTGTGTTCCCATGTCCACCAGGCTAACCTGCTCGAGGCAGCCCTTCACGAACAGTGGGACGTGGTACGCGGTCGAGGATAGCCGGAGCAACGATCACCCCTTGTCGCCCGTGGTCATGCCCCCCTGCCGCCCGCTCCGCCTCCCCGATCACACACACTGAACAGGCGCACCTCCACACACCCACCCACCAAAGCAGCACACCAACATATTAATAAAAGTAAGAAAGAAATAATAATAATAATAATAATAAAAGAAAAGAAGAAGATAGATTAATAGATAGATGGATGGATAGATAGATTAATAGATAGATGGATGGATAGATAGATAGATAGGTAGATAGGTAGATAGGTAGTTGGGTAGGTAGGTAGGTAGGTAGGTAGCGGGGTAGGTAGGTAGGTAGGTAGGTAGCGGGGTAGGTAGGTAGATAGATAGGTCAGTCGTTCAAATCTATGCTCACACGTCTCTCAGGTATCTTGCGCGAGGGCCCAAATCTCCAATCCGTCCCGCGCTCGCCATGGTCGCGTACAGCCCACGTCCAGCCGCCGACTCCGGCAGCACTCCTCGGTGCTGTGCATCCGCCCCAAACCTGAGAAAACCTAAGACCGGCTCGCGTACATGCGAGGCGACGGTCAACAGGCCCCAATCTCGTCCGACATCAGGAACGGCATAAGTGCCGGATCGAGGAACGTCGGGGATGGTTTTCGGTCGCGGATCGCCTCGAAACCCTTCTTGAGCGCGGCCCACTGCTCACCCTCCTGTTGACCGATCATTTCGAGGAATGCCATCATCCATGGGTGATGCGCGCGAAGAGCCAGGCGTGCCCAAACGACATACTCGATTGTCTCTGCGGGGACATCGGGGCCATACACGGTTGTGACATCAAGCCACGTCTCGCGACGCTCCTCCGCATCGGGCAACCGCGCAAGCGCGAGCGCCTGGCGCTCGGTGGGCATGGGCATGAGCGCCTCTCCCTGACTGAAATTGACGGTCGGGTCGTCTTCCGCGCACCAATCATGTCGTTCCTGCATCATGACACCTTCTTCGTCTGGCTGCCCGGCAGCCCCCGCGTCCCCGCCCGTGCCGCCCGCATCGGCGAAGGACAAGCCGCTGGTCAGATCGCCCGCGTCCGGGGCGGGGGCGGGAGCCGGTGCCACGTCCGGGGTCGCCTGATCGGCTGTGCCGATGTCGTAGCCCGTGGACGTGCCAGTGCCACCGGCATCGGCGAAGGCGGTCTGATCGGGCGTGCTGCTATATGCCGACAGATCGGGCGGCGCGACGTTCTGGGTTGGATCATCGCCGAACTGCGAGAGGTCAGGGACAGACACCGCTCACCCCGCTTACGAGTCGTACGGACTAAAGCCACCCGGCATGATCGCCGGTTCGTATCCCACGGCGGACGCCACGGAGCGTGGTATGGAACTGATCGGCGTCCCGGCCTGCTGCGCGGCCTGCCCAAAGGCGGCGATGCGCTGCGCCGCCAGCGTGTCGTACGGCGCGCTGGAACCGACCGGCGCGACAATGTCCGCGCCGCCCATCCCGGCAAAGGCGTTCGGCGCAACGTACGGCGGCGCAGCGGCGGCAGGAGGCGCAGCGGCGGCAGCAGGAGGCGCGGCGTAACGCGGTGGCGCGACGTAGCGCGGGGCGGCAGCAGGCGGAGCGACGTAGCGCGGGGCGGCGGCGGGAGCACGTTGCGGATAGCCTCCACCGACAGCGGGCGGTGCGGCAGCGGCGGGCGGCCCGCCACCGGACAGTCGAGAGATGAATCGCTGATTAGGGTCGGCAGGAGTTGCCGGTTGCTGCTGCTGTCCCACGAGTCGCTGGCGCAGGGTGTCGAGCGCGCCCGCCATGCCGACGAAGTTGGCATTGACTTGTTCGGGCGTGCCGCTCCTACTGACGTAATTGAGCGCCATGTTCCCGTCGGGGTCGAAGGCCATCTTGAAGTCCGTTGCGCCCGCTCCGGAGAGGGCGTTCACCAATGCCGTCCGCGTCTGATCGGTAAGGTAGGCATGCGCGTTATCCACCGGATGCGGGTTGACGGCAACTTCCTGCGAGAGGATGTTCTTCGCCGCCGCCGCGTTATTAACGAACTCGCCCGACGCCAACCGTTGCGCGATCTGTGCGTTATGACCGGCCGCATGTTGCGCGACGTTCTGGCTGTCATAGAAGCCGGGTGTCCCGGCAACCTGATTCACTTCTGCCGCGAGCGTCGGATCGAACTGCGCCATGTACTTCGCTTGCCCGGCGATGTTGGTATCGCCCATCCGAAAGTTCCGCTCCATGTTCGCTTGCGAGTTGAACTCCGGGTTATAGAAGCCGAACTTGTTCTGGAACTCCTGCTGCCACGCATCGCCCGCTGCCGGGGCTGCCGCCGTCGCGCTGCCGGGCAGACCGGGGCCGGAAGGCGTGGGCGTGGATTGAGTGCCGAGGCGGGTATTGAAGTTCGAAATGACATTCCCGGCAAAGGCGTTCGGGTCGCCGCCTGCCGTCGTAGCGGGCGGTGTCCAGTCGCCGGAAAGGGGACCACCCGGCAAGCCAGCGGGCGCGACCGGGGTGGGCGTGCCGAAGGTTTGCCCGGTCGCGTAATCGCCGGGGATGGTCGTCGTGTTCACCGCCGGGCCGGTCGCCGCGCCCCCAAAGACACTGCCGTTGGCGAGGCTCGTGTTGTGCCCGGTCGCGGCGTTAATCATCCTCTGTTGGGTGTCGTCCACGCCGGACGTCCCGCCGGTACTGCCGGGCAAGCTCGCGCCCGCGTTCGGGTCTGTCGGTTGCAGGTCGAAGCCGGCAAACGGATTGTCTGTGCCATTCACCCCCGTGTTCCCGGGATCGGGGGGGTCCGTGCCACCCGTAAAGTCCGTTGTCCCCGGATCAACGGGGGGATCGTCCGGCGTCGTGGGGTCGGCAGGCGGATCGAGAAAGTCGTCCGGTAGCGTGAGAGCCATATCATCACCTCGTCTGTTCTGATCAAAGTCAAAAAGACCGCCAGCGCACCACTTCGGTGCTCCTGGCGGTCCTGCCGCTCTGTGTCAATTCGGTTATCTCATTTTAGCATAGTAGTGCTACCTCGGCGTCCTCGCTTTCAGATCAGACAGGCAGACAAACGCCTCGTCCCGGCCGTTGCGGAGCCACAGCCGATCATCTCCCGGATGGTATCGTCCGAGGAGCTTGCCCGATGGGGCGCGAATCTCGATCCAGTTGGGCGCGATGGGCAGCGGTTCGCGACGGGTGCTCATGTCGCCTCCTCTGGCGTCGCGACAAGGGGAGTCAGCACGGCGACGAACTGGTCGGCGCGTTCCAGTGCGGTGAGGCTCCACGGCACGGCGTCGAGGATGGCCCGTACCATGCCGATCAGGTCGTCGCGGTCGGTGTATCGCGACAACTCGCCGTCGAAGCCGGGGATGAAGCCGGGCAGGGAATCGAGCGCACCTGCCACGAGCCATCCATGCAATGTGGCGACGGCCACATGTGCCTCCGATTCGTACCGATTCGTACTTCGCCGGGCCGGACTCATCTCCCCGGGCGAACTCCCGTCCGAGAGATCGTCGGCGATTGCTTCGTCTTCCCTTATGCCATTTTTGTTTGTACCGTGGTTCAAGAAGATCGGGTGTCGGTTCCTTACGAAGTACGAATTGGTACGAATCGTTTTGCTCGTCGCTATGTAATTCGTACCAATTCGTACTTCGTACATTCGTTGCACCTCGTCTTTTGCATCGGAGGCTACGGTTGCGTGAGCGCTGACATGCGCCCGCAACTCATCCATCAGTCCCATCTATTTACCCTCCGGGCTAACGGCATACCATCGTTCGGTGCGCAGACGGCGGTCATCGGGGGTCTCCTCCACGCGCCGCGCGAGGTTCTTTTCTTCCAGCGAGGTGAGCGCGCGATTGACCTGTGTCGCTGAGCGGTTCCGCCCGAAAATGCCGTGGATCTCCGTGCGGGTGATCCCCTCCGGCCGCTGCCGCAGGTGCGACAGCAGCAGATCGCCGTCGGGGTCGCCGAGTTGGTCGCCGAAGATCCACGCGGCGGATCGCTCGCAATACTCCCAGACGGCGCTCCCCGCCATGAGATGCGGCACGTCGATCTTGCTGGCACCATCCATGAGCGCATAGAGCATCGCCAGCCGCAGCACGAGAGGTTCGGCGCGCGCGGTGATCGCCCCCAGTAGTCCCGCCTGCTCCTTCGAAAGCTCCGCATATACCGTATCCCACAGCTCCCATGCGCCTGCGGTCAGCGTGACGTGCTGCGTCTTTCGGGCGCTTACGACCGCGCCGCGCAGTCGTTCCGCGAGCGGAGTCAGCGTTGCATCAGTGAGGTTGCCGCCGCGCGGAAGCAGCTTCGGGCGGCGGACCGCCGCCCACAGGAATCGGTTGGCGTAGCCGTTCGCCGCCTCGGTTGTCTGGAGCATCCGCAGCAGCTCGTCGCGGGTGACGTGCGCCACCATGCTGATGTGGGGTGCGGTGGCGCGCAGCTTGTTCGCCTTGCGGTTCAGCACCGTGAGGGTCTCTCCGTCCCATGCATCCCGCAGGACGGCACTGAGGGTGTTCCCCTCGCGCCCCTGCACGGCGAGCACGCTGGCAAATTCGCCGACCTGGATCATCAGCCGTTTGTCCGCGGGTTCGGGCGGTGGCTCATCAGATGGCGGCGGGTCGGCGACCGCCTCGATCAGCCCCTCGCCGCTGCTCAAGCCGCCCGTGATGCGCTTCTCCGCCCACTCGGGGTCGGTCAGCGCAAGCACACGGCGTATTTGGCGCCACGAGGTACCCTTGCGCGCCTTGGAGGTGGTGCCGACCAAGACGGTGAAGAGATTGGTGTGATGCGCCGCGCCGTCCATCATCAAGGTGGGGGAGCGGCCGATCAGGTTCCCGGTCCCCACGAGTAGTTGGAGGAGGAGCGCGGCGGGGTCGCTCTCCGTATGCGGCTCGATAGCGCGTACGATCTCTCCGGGCAGCCCGTAGTACGCCTCATCGGCGAGCGGTTCGGGCCATGTGTTCGCGGACGGTGTCCAAACCGCTGCAATGCCGGATTCTGGCGCGGCTTCCCGTTGCTGCCCTCGCTCCTGCCACGCCCGCTGCCGCCCCTCGAACTCCCGCTGCTTCGCCGCCAGCGCCTCCCGCCAGCGCGGCCCCTCCAATGCGGCACGCAGGTCAGTCCATCCCTTGCCCTCGCACGAGTTGTGCGAACAGTTCGCGCAAACCTTCCCGCCCGGCTCCTGCCAGACGACCGCCGCATGGTCGGTGTGCCCGTTCCACACGCACGCATCGAGCATCCATTTCAGGCCGCCTTTGTACGGCACCGGCCCGGTGAACGCGACGCCGTGCCCGGCGAGATACGCATCGACGCCGAAGGGCATCGCGCCCGCTCGCGTCGCACCGGCGGGCGCGCCGGGTGTCTCCTGCGCAGCATCCGCGAGTTGTTCCAGCAGGTGGAGCGGCACCGTCGCGATCTCGTCCGGCGCGTCGATGATGCAGGCGAGCCGGTGGGGGCGGTCCGCCGTGCTGTCGCCCTTGCAGGCGAACGTCCCGTAGACCTTCCAGATGCGTGCCGGGTTGTAGACGCTCTCATCCACCTTCACGGCGGCATCGCTGAACCGCGCCGACAGGCCCTTCAGCGCGCGCTGGCTCAGGCCCCCGTCGTCGGCGGGAAGAGCGACATGGTAGAGCAGGTGCCCGCCGTTGCCGCTGTCCGCGTAGATCGGCTCCGGCCAGCCCTCCGAGCGGAGCGCGCCCCGGATCGTCCGGGCGCGTTCCAGCGCCGCGTCGTGCTCCGCATCCGATGCGGAGATGCCCGCCGGGCGCGCGGGGTCGCAGTCCACCGGCAGGTAGCGCCGGCTGATGATGTCCGCGTCGGTCGTTGTCGCCTTGGCGTACTCCTGGACGCGGTTGGCGGCGCGGGCGAGCAGGTCGGGGTTGACCTCGTGCAGCGTGACGTAGACCGCCGCGCGACCATTGAAGCGCGCGGCCGCCTGGGCGAGCAGGTCGGGATCGGTGTAGTAGCCGCTCGCGGTGTTGTTGCCGCGCCCGCCGACGTTCGGCACGCGCAGCTCGACCACCTGGCCGGGATCGGTCAAGAGGGCGAGCGCGGCACGGATCGCCCCGGTGTCGTGTGTCGTCGCCGTCATCGGGCCGCCCCTTCCTTCAGGAGGGAACGCACCTTCGCCAGTCGCTCGATGAACCATGGGTTGCAGCGGCCCTCGAACGCGATCCGTGCCGCGACAGAGAACGATTCCATCTGAAGCTGTGCGTCGGTCATCTCGGCGAGGTCCAGGTGGTGGAAGGCCACCCACTGCTCGTAGGTGTCGAAGGGTCGGGGCAGCGTCCGCAGGAGTTCGGGGATCGGTGCCGAGATGGATAGTTTCAGTGGACAGAACGGGATGGGAACGTGTACACTTGCCATTGAACAGCAACCTTTCCATGACTGACCGTCGGGCCGAACCGGCGGTCAGTCGCTTTAATTCGCCACGTCATCGCGCGACACGTTTAGGGTGTTGGACTTGATCCACAACTCAAGAGCAGCCAGGGGAAAGCGCACCGATCTGCCAATGCGTAGGTGGGGTAGCGTTCCTTTGGCGGCCTGGTCGTAGATCGTCGGTAGGGGCAGATTCGTGCGCTCTTTGACCTGACGGGCCGTGAGCAGTAATGTGTCTCGGGTGTCGTCCATGCTGCATTGCCTTTCGCTGTGTCACACACCCTGGTGCAACCGTGTACGTAGCGTACAGGCAATGTCTTGAAGGGGGACTGAAGATAGAGGTGCCCTACAAAGGGTCTATCTTCCCTGAAAGCCCAAGGTCCGGGAAGTATCCTTTGATCGCGTCTATGTCCTTTTGGATTGCGCCGCTCCCGGGCGTTTCGATATCGTCTCCGTCAGGTACGCTTTTCGACTGCGCCCAAGATTGTGCATGGGCCGTGGTCCCGGTAGTTTGCTCCGTCCACCAGTAACGCAACGCTCGGGCGAATCGCTCTTGCTGCATGGCGCGCTTTCGAGGAATCTTTTTGCGCATCCGCTCGTACCAAGCCTTCGAGTAGCGGTTGCCAGGATCTCTGTTCCACCTGTCGAGGGATGGCATAGACGGATTATCGCCACCATCCCAAGCGTCTTGTGCGGAATCGGCGGGATCTGTCCATTCGACTGCCGCTTCTTCCTGGTCATCCTCGGCTTTTGCTTCCGCTTCAAACCATTCTGTGCGCTCACGCCGAAGCCGCTGATACACCGCAGGAAGCAAAAGCCGCAGGTGATTCATCATTTGCTTTTCGTCGGCGTATTGCGAAGTATCGATAAGGATGAAGTCGCGTCGGTTTGGATCCCCGCGCGTGAGCGGTTTCGGGGTCGCCCAGTAATCATCGATGACCGCTGTCGAGATCGGGGAGGGTTTGTTCGCCCCCCAGAGGTAGTCGTCCAGGTGGATGCTGATGTCGTTACAATCCGATACCTGCTCGCCGACGTTGATCTGATGCGCGATCGCACAGAGTAGGAAGTTCAACCCGCCGTAGCCGAGATTCGCTTCCGTCGTAGTGTTTCTCAAGCCAAAGCACTCAGATACGCAGAGAGAATGCGCGAAAGCGTCCGCGCATCGCCGTCTTACAAGGAAGCCGTGCGACCCACGCAAAGGGGCGTCGTGTACTTCCATAAGCGCTTGCAACGCTCGGAGGGTACTGCGGGCCTTGGGGTAGGTGCATATCGTCTCGTATAGGAGCCACGCAAGCTGCCTTTGGTCATCCGTGGGACGCTCAGTCCGATCTGAATAATTGACGATATCCGCGGGTTCCATTATCTGCACCACCGCAATCGCCCCGCTGATACACGGGGTGCCTCCCGCGTACCATTGGGGCGATACAAGCAGATTGTACCGCGAAGGCACTCGCGGCGTGTCTGTACAGTTTATCATCGCCTGTCCGCCAGTGGCTATTTTGACAACCACCTGACAACCAAGAGGAGCGAACGCCAGCACGCACGGCGGACACGGTAGACGATAAAAGCGTCACTTTTGTTCACGCTGTTTGCCCGCGTACGGTAGTGTCGGGGGGAATAGGGACTCCCCCCATCTCCACCATTTCTCTTCTTTTGAACCGACAATAACTGATTACCCTTGCTATCGCAAGGATTTTGGCGTGCCCTTCGGTGAGTAACGCGCGCTTATCGTTTATGACGCTTCTTCAACGTTAGGAATGCATAGTCCGTTGTTAGGGAGATGGATGACTCCAATATACGTCTATGAAGAGCATGTAGACCAGGGTGTATTCAAAGTCGCGTGACGACGCTTCGCGTCACCGATCGCGTCACCGACCTAACCCCCTG
>JAABUZ0100005880.1_pt1 | contig 15710 bp, 14 predicted proteins | sample 5562091 | NCBI WGS metagenome assembly JAABUZ01 (sample SAMN12813069, study PRJNA571459) | rock metagenome | isolation source: Antarctica rocks | place: Antarctica: Victoria Land, Linnaeus Terrace sud | collected 2015-12-21 | reverse complement strand
GGGCCGAGTATCCCACAACCAGACCCGAGAGTCAAGCAATTTAGTGTCTACATCTCGTCGCATAAAAAAGCCCGATCACCCGCAAACACAGGCGATCGGGCCTCAAACCCTCAAAAACTTCGGTCTAAGCCGCGGGCGTACCCGCGCGGTGCTGGAGCCGGTGCGCTACCTCGATACCCCCGCCGACGCCAAGCACATCGCCGCGGACACCCGCTGCCCGCGGGCTGGCGGCGGGCGCGGCATTCTAAGGCTTCGCCCGCCGCTCGTTCGCGAGGATCGACTGCTCACGAAGAGTCTGCAGGCCGCCGATCGTGCGGGCCAGGTTCCTCAGCATCCGCCGGCAGTTCGGACACCAGCGGGTGTGGCGCTCCACGCTCCGCGCGGCGCGGGGGTCGAGTTCGCCGTCGAGAAAATCTGCGCTCGGACTTCGCGGCAACGCTCGCGATGCCGCTTGACCGGGTTGAAAGTGCTTGTCACGCAAAACCCTCGTTTGGCCGGATGGCCGAGCGTATAGCTCAGCCGTCGTTCACGGTATTCGACCCATCGGGATCGGTTCAGGATTCAGAGCCCACAATGGGTGGCGCTCACGCACCGGGCCCGGAGCAGTCAAGCTGTCGGTTCTCACAATGCCCGGCGCCTCCTCCAACCCTCCCCAGCCGACGAGCTCGAACTCGTCCGAACGGCCTGCTGTCGCCGGTCAGCGCGCGGCCGTGCGCGAAGCGGTCGCGTTTTGCGCGCTGCGGCGGAATCTGCGCCGAACGATCCGGATCGCGCTCTTCGTCGGTGTCGTGCTGACGGTGATCAACCAGGGCGCCGTGATCGCTTCGGGTCACGCCACGACCGCCACCTGGGTGCGATGCGCGTTGAACTTCGTGGTGCCATTCCTGGTCTCGAACGCGGGTCTGCTCAGCGGGCGGAAATAGAAGGTCCTAGCCGAACCTTCTCTTGCCGCTCGCGAATCGTTCTGGGGCGCCGCGGGTCAAAGCTCGCGCGGATCTGATCGCACGCCGACACGACGACAATGCCAGCAGGACGCAGAATCGTGCGGTTGCGCGGGCTCAGCGAGCTGCTGACGTTATCTTGCCTGGAGCGGCTTTACGCGCTGAGGGTTGACGAGCAAGGATCGACGTGCACATATTCGGCCTTCCGGTAGTAATGGAGCAGGAACGTACGGTAAGCCGGGTCGTCGCCGGACAAAGCTCTCGTGGGCGCGAACGCGAGGCGGACGCGCTGGAACTATGGCCCTGTCAGAGCTGCGGGCTACCAGCTGCGGTCGTGGCGTTGGTGGTGGCGGTCGAGGACCTTGCCGACGCTGTCGCCGGGTTCGCGTCGAGCTCGGCGAGCTCGGCGAGGCAGCGGGCGGTCGTCTCGATCGACGCGTGCCCGAGACGGGCCTTGATGCGCTGGATCGGCACCCTGTTCTCGACCAAGGTTGTGGGTAGAAGCCGCGCAGTGCGTGCGGGTGCGCGAGGCGGTCAGGGATCCCGGCGGCCTTCGCGTAGCGGCGCAGGAACTTCCCCAGCTCACGCTCAGGCTGCTGGGCGACTGTGTCCACCGCGCTCAACGTTTCGGGCGGGCCGAGCCGATGCGACGGAACTCTCACGGCTGTCGCGTCTCCCCCCCGCCCGAGCTCCTTGAGCAGGGCGCGGAGCATGGTCAAATGCGCGCGCCTGGTCGCCGGCGACGCCTTCCCGCCACCGCGGCCACCGTGGCGCTCCAGGTCACGGCCGTAGGCGGCGACTGCGTCGGGCGTGACGTCGTCGACGAACGGCCGAGCGGCCGAGCTCCTCGCGCAGCGCGTTGGCGAAGCCCGTATAGATCGAGCGGCACTGCCTGGCCGTCGACGCGCGCGCAGCGCGGCCCGCGACGAGCTCGAGGACTCCCGTAGAGGTGCGCGCACGCGAGGTCTCTCCCACCGGCAGCGCCGGCGCCGCAACAGCGCTCAACGCCGTCGCCGGCGTGGCCCTGCCGGCGACTCCCGTCGTCTCGAGCGCCGCGCTATCTGCGAAACCCGTCATCTCGGTTGTAGAAAACCAGGCGCACCGGACGCCACCAGGTCAAGCGTCGCGTGGCCAGGGGGCCGGGCGATCGTTGTGTAAAACGCGGACTGCACCACCAACATGACTCGACCCCGGCCAGCGCACAAATCCCAGCGTGATTTTTCGCTCCGCTGTTCCTCACGGGCCGGTTCCTAGCCGTAGCGCAGCCATCGATCAGGGCCAAGGTTGGTCCTCTCGCGAGCCGCTGCGCCCGTCGTGTCAGGCACCCGGATCGCGCACGCGGCCCGGGTGCACGGCCGGTGCGCCGGTCGAGTGTGACGAGGGTCGTTCGCAGTAGCTCGGCGAGCGCGAGGTAGCTGGCATCGTAGCTCGACAAGTTCAGGCGAAGCCCCAGGCCCTGATGCCGAGGAGCTCCGACGGCCAGCATTCGATCATCACCTTTCCATGAGAAGGCAACGAGCGTGCCCAGTGGTTGCGTTTCTCAGCGGCCGAGCGCCTGCTCGTTGGCCGGTGATCGGATGAATGCTGCTGCCACGACGGCGCCGGTGACTGCGACGGCACCGGCGATGATCAGCGCAGCGTGCATGCCTGAAGTGAATGCTTGCGAGGAAACGGCGCCGGAAGTGGTGGGCAGGAAGGCGCCGAGGATCGCGATGCCGAACACGCCGCCGGCTACGCGGGCCGTGAGGTTGGTCGAGGAGGCCATGCCCGCCCGCTGGTGGGGAACGGCGCCCAGCACCGCGGCGGCCATTGGCGTGGAGGTCAGGCCGTAGCCGACGCCGATGATCGCAAACGGCCACGCCACGGCCGCGTAGTCGCTGTGCGCATCGACACGCAAGAGCAACAGGACGCCGAGGCCCATCAGCGCGCACCCGACGGTCATGGGGGGGCGGTGGCCGACGCGGTCGATCATGCGTCCGACCAGCGGCCCGGCGATCACGAACGCGATCGTCAGCGGCAAGAAGCGCAGCCCGGCGGCGATCGCCGAGTGACCTTGTACCTGTTGGAAGAACAGCGCGAACAGGAACAGGACGCCGAAGATGACAAAGCCCATGACCAGCCCGTCGGCATTGGCGGCCGCATAGGCCGGGCGGCGAAAGAAGCCCAGCGGCAGCATCGGATGCGCGCTGATGCGCTCGACGGCAACAAACGCGACGAGGCTGAGCGCGCCGCCCACAAGCAGGCATAGCGGCAGTGGCCTGCCGTAGCCGTGCAGCCCGCCCTCGATCGCGCCGGCTGCCAGCAGGACCAGCGCGGCTGCGCCCAGCAGCTGGCCGGGCAGGTCGAGTCCACCGCTGTCGGGCTCGACGGTCTCGCGCACATGGGCGAGGGTGAGCGCGACGATGACCAGCGCGATCGGCAGGTTGACGAGGAACACAGCCTGCCAGCCAAACGCCGCGATGAGCCCGCCTCCGAGGACCGGGCTGACGACCAGCGAGCTGCCGGCGGCGCCCGCCCAGATCCCGACGGCCTGGGCGCGCTCGCGCTCCCCAGTGAAGGTGTGGCTGAGGATCGCCAGGGTGGCTGGCAGCTCGATCGCCGCGCCGACGCCCTGGAGCACCCGGAAGGCGATCAGCCAGTCCGCCGATCCGGCCAGCGCGCACAGCCCCGAGCCGACTGCGCACAGCCCCAGGCCGGTGAGGTACACCCGCTTGTGGCCGGAGCGGTCCCCGATCCGTCCGGCGACCAAGAGCAGGCTGGCGAGCGCGAGGCTGTAGCCGTCGATCACCCACTGCAATCCCGACACCGACGCGCCGAGGTCGCCGCCGATGCTGGGCAGCGCGACGTTGACGATCGTCAGGTCGAGCTGGACCATGAATTGGCCCAGGCACACCGCTACGAGCTACCCATGTCTTGCTGGGTGCGCAGGACCGCGCATGCCCGGAGGCGCTCGCCGTCGACGGATGTTCTTGGGTCATGCCGTCAGTGTGCGCCTGATTCGCTTCGGTGCCCGCCGAATCGTCGCGGCGCTACCGTGCCCGTGGTGAGCGGCGACGCCGACATCTCGATCCCGGCCGCCCTGCTCTCCGACCCCCGCCGCGCCCGCATCCTGTTCGCGCTCGCCGACGGGCGCGCCCTGCCCGCCAGCGCCCTGGCCAGCGAAGCCGGCGTGGCCGCCTCAACCGCCTCTGAGCATCTGTCCAAGTTGTCTCAGGCCGGAATGCTCCACGTCGAGCGCCAGGGCCGTCACCGCTACTACCGCATCGCCTCCCCGCGCGTCGTCGCCGCGCTGGAGGCGCTGGCGCAGATCGCCCCACCGATTCCGGTCCGCTCGCTGCGCCAGGGCAACCGCGCGCACGCGCTGCGCCAAGGCCGGCTGTGCTACGACCACCTCGCCGGACGGCTCGGCGTCTCACTCATGCGCGCGCTCATCGACCGCGGCGCGCTCGCCGGCGGCGACGGCGTCCACCAACCCGACAGCGCCACCACCGACCGGCTTTCCGCCGCCGGCCACGACATCGACTACCGCCTCACCGACCATGGTGCCACCCTTCTGGGCGATCTCGGTATCGACCTCGACGCGCTCTTCGCCCGCCGGCGACCGCCGATCCGCTACTGCCTGGACTGGACAGAGCAGCGCCACCACCTCGCCGGCGGCCTCGGCGCCGCGCTCGCCGACCAGCTCTTCGCGCTCGACTGGCTGCGCCGCGCCCCCCGGCGCCGGGCCGTCCAGCTCACCGACACCGGCCGTACCAGCTTGCGTACAGCGCTCGGTCTCCAGCTCAACACCTCCCGCTGAAAGATCGGACTCCTGTCGCCCCCCGTCTCCCGTCGCCCCCCGTCGCCGACCGCCAACCGACGCTCGATCAACCGTCACGCACGCCCGCTCACCCTCCGATCGCCGACATCGACCTCGCTGGCTGGATGAAGCCGGGCTCGCCGACGTGGTGCTTGAGCTCCTTGCGCCAGACCGCGTCGCGGATGATCTGCTCGAGCTCCTCGTCATCGGCTCCTTCGCGCAGCGGCGCGCGGAGGTCGGTCTCGTTGAGCGAGAAGAGGCACGTGCGCAGGCGGCCGTCGGCGGTCAGGCGAATCCGGTTGCAGTCCCCGCAGAACGGCTCGGAGACCGGGTTGATAAAGCCAATTCTTCCCTTGCCGTCGGCGAACCGGTAGACGCGCGAGGTGGAGCTCGGTCCGCGCGGCTCGGGCTCGAGGGGGTAGACCGCGTCGATCGCGGCGCGGATCTCCTCGCCGGTCAGCACCTGCCTTGGCGTCCAAGCGCGGTCGGCGTCGAGCGGCATGAACTCGATGAAGCGGATCTCATACGGGCTATGGCGTGCGAGCTCGGCGAACGGGAGCAGCTCCTGCTCGGTGAAGCCGCGGATCGCGACGGCGTTGACCTTGATCGGATGGGCCTCGGGGAAGCTCGCCAGCAGCTCGAGCCCCCGGAGCACCTGGGGCAGCGCGTCGCGGCGGGTGAGTTCGTAGAAGCGGTCTCGCTGTAGCGAGTCGACCGAGACGTTGAAGCGGTTGATGCCGGCCGCTATGAGCCTGGCCGCGTCGCGCTCGAGCAGGAAGCCGTTGGTTGTCAGGGACAGGTCCCGCACGCCTTCGGTGTGCGAGAGCATGGCGGCCAGCTTCGGGAAGTCGCGCCTGACCAGCGGCTCGCCGCCGGTCAGGCGGATGTCGTGCACGCCCATCGCCGCGAGCAGGCCGACGAGCCGCGCGATCTCCTCGAAGCTCAAGACCGCCGTGCGCTCCAGCCACGGCAGGCCCTCCGCGGGCATGCAGTACTGGCAGCGGAAGTTGCAGCGATCGGTGACCGACACGCGCAGGTCGCCGATCAGCCTCCCGTGTCCGTCCTGCAGTGGTCCGAGGCGATCCATCTGTTAAGGGCGATCCATCTGTTAAGGGTAGCCTTTCGCCGATGCGGCTCATCCGGGGGATCGCACTGATTGGAGCGTCCTGCGCGCTGACGGGGTGCGGCACCAGTCAGCACGACCAGGTCCAAGCGAAGGTGATGCAGTTCTCGACTGCGACGGCCGCCAGGGACTATCAGACGATCTGCGATCAGGTGCTCGCCCCGGCGTTGCTCGCGCATGTGGCGCCGCCGGCCGGAATCGGATGCGTGCAGGCGCTGCGGATCTACCTCGGCTCGGTGCAGAGCCCGACCTTGAGCATTGGGCGGATCAGCATCAGCGGTGATCACGCGTCGGTGATCGCGCTCACCGGCGCTCGTGGACAGCAAGCCTCACTGGACGCGATCGAGCTCCTGCAGACCAGTCACGGCTGGCGCATCTCCTCACTTGGATCGCCGCTGAAGGCAGCCACTCGCGGCAAGGCCGGCTAGCCGCTCGAAGCTGGCCGCCGGGTCGGGCTCTTCGCCTGCCAGAAGGCCGAAGCAGACCATGTCCTGAGGTCCGTCGCGCCCGTGCACGTAGGAGCGTAAGACGGCCTCGCGCGTGAACCCGGCGCGCTGAGCCACTCGCTGCGAGGAGGTGTTCTCGGCACCGGCCAGCAGGTCGAGCCGCTCCAGGCCGAGCTCGTACAGGCCCCACGCACAGATCAACGCCAATGCGCGGGTGGCGTGGCCCTGTCCGCGCGCCTCGCGCGCAAGCCAGTACCCGACCTCCATGCGGGCGTGCTCCCAAGCCGGGCGCATCAGCGAGATCGAACCGAGCAGCTCGCCCTCGCGCATGCCGCCCGCTCGGCTTCCGGCCTCGCCCTCGCGCATGCCGCCCGCTCGGCTTCCGGCCTCGCCTGATCGGGCGGCGCGCGAGTCATCCGGCTGGGCGGCGCGCGAGTCATCCGGCTGGGCGCCGCGCGAGTCATCTGGCTGGGCGGCGCGCGAGTCATCCGGTTGGGCGGCGCGCGAGTCATCCGGCTGGGCGGCGCGCGAGTCATCCGGCTCAGACCGGTGGACGATCGCGAAGGGGGCCATCCTTCCGGCGTGGATCGCGTCGTGGCGGGTCAGCAAGTAGGCTCTGGCGTCGCTCTCTCCGTACGGCGAGGGCACGCGCGTCCAGCGCGAGATCTCGGGATCTTGACACGCGAAAACGAGCGCGCCGATGTCAGAGTCACGCCAGGGGCGCAACGCTGTCGGACCATCGCGGAGTGCCTGCGCGGGAAGGACGATACGTCTCATGCCGGCGGCGCCGATCGTGTGCGTCCGGTCGCCGCTGCAGCTCGTGCGTCCGCTCGCTGCTCCAGCGCCCGCTCCAGGCTCGCGACATCGAGCCCCCGCTCCTGTTCTGCGAGCCATCGCTCGGCCTCCCGGCGCCCGCCCAGCGCCCGCAAGCCGCGCTCGCCGTGCTCGACCGTGAAGTCGGCGAGTGCGTGCATCCGGCGTGCGCGCAGCCTGCGCCCCGGCAGGTCCAGGCCGTCCCGGTGGGCATCCAGCGCGCCGGCCAGCTCGGCGATCCCCGACGGCGGCGCCAGGCAGGAGACGGCCAGGACAGCGGTGCCCGCCGCGCCCAGAGACGTCAGCGCCGTCCGCAGATCGGCCAGCGCGCGGCTCGCTACGCGCCCGAGGTCGGATTTGGTGACCACCACGATGTCGGGGATCTCCATGATCCCCGCCTTCAGAAACTGGAGCACGTCACCCGATCCGGGCTGCACCACAACCACCACAGTATCGGCGACATCCGCCACATCCGTCTCAGACTGCCCGACGCCGACGGTCTCGATCACCACCACGTCGAATGCGACCGCCAGCGCGCTCGCCGCGGCGCGCGTGGCGGGGGCGAGGCCGCCGAGGCGCTCGCCGGCGGCGGCCGAGCGGATGAACACCCCGCGGTCGCGTGGATCGACCTCGATACGCGCGCGGTCCCCTAGCAGCGCCCCGCCCGATCGACGGGATGTCGGGTCCACGGCGAGCACCGCCACCGTGCGCTCCGCGGCCCGCCACACGGCGACCAGGCGCGAGAGCAGTGAGGACTTCCCGGAGCCCGGGGGGCCGGTTACGCCGACGATGTGGGCGGGAGCCTCGCGGCCTAGCGCGGCCGGCGAGAGCGCCGCCAGCAGTGCCCCCGTCTGGGCGCGCGCTTGCCCGGCACGGCTCTCGACCATGTTCAGCATCGCCGGCGCCGCGCTCAGGTCTCCCGCGCGCAGGCGCGATGCCAGCTCGGGGCCGGGCAGCTCGGGGCCAGGCAGCTCGGGGCCAGGCAGCTCGGGGCCAGGCAGCTCGGGGCCAGGCGGCTCGGGGCCGCCAGGTAGCTCTGGGCCACCGGGAGGGGAGGCGGTCAAGCCTGCGCGGCTGTGTCGGTGCCGGGCTGGGCAGCCGCCACCCCATCGGCGGTGTCACGGCCTCCTTCCGCCATCCTCTCGGTGGTTCCGGCCCCGCGTCCAGCACCAGCCATCCCCTCGGGGCCGCGCCTGCGGGCGCTGGCCCCGGCGAGCGCGACTATGTCGCCCATCATCCGGTTCAGGTCCCAGTCCTTGGGCGTGTAGACGGCGGCGACGCCCGCATCGAGCATCTGGGCCGCGTCGGCGTCGGGGATGATCCCCCCGACGACCACCGGCACCCTAGCCACGCCGGCTTCTCTCAGCTCCTCGAGTACGGCCGGGATCAGCTCGCGGTGGGAGCCTGACAGGATCGAGAGCCCGATCACGTGCACGCCCTCCTGGGCGGCCGAGGTCGCGATCTGGCTCGGCGTGAGGCGGATTCCCTCGTAGACCACGTCCATGCCGGCATCGCGGGCCCTGACGGCGATCTGCTCGGCGCCGTTTGAGTGCCCGTCGAGCCCCGGCTTGCCGACCAGGAGCTTGACCCGCCGCCCCAGCGCTTCGCTGACGCGCTCGATCTCCTCGCGCAGCTCGGAGACGTCGTCGCCGCGCACGACGGCGCCCGCGCCGACTCCGGTCGGCGCCCGGTACTCGCCGAACACCTCGCGCAGGGTCTGGGCCCACTCACCGGTCGTCATCCCCGCGCGTGCCGCCGCGATGCTAGCCGGCATGATGTTCTCCGCGTGCTCGCGCGCCACGCGCGCGAGCTCCTCGGTGGCTGCGCTGACAGCCTCCTGGTCGCGCTCTGAGCGCCAGCGCTGCACGGCTGCCTGCTGCTCGGCCTCGACCTCGGGATCGACCACCAGGATTCCCCCGTCACCGCCGGCGGTCAGCGGCGAGGGCTCGGTCGACGTGAAGCGATTCATCCCCACGATCGTCAGCTCGCCGGCCTCGATCCGGCGCCAGCGCTCGCGGTGGGACTCCACCAGCGCCGCTTTCATGTAGTCAACAGCCTCCACTGCTCCACCGAGCTCGGCAACGTGCGCCATCTCTTCGTGGGCGCCGTGGAGCAGCTCGGCGACGAGCGCCTCGATCACCTTCGAGCCCTCGAAGATGTCCGGGTACTCGAGCAGGTCAGTCTCGTAGGCGAGCACCTGCTGCAGGCGCAGTGACCACTGCTGATCCCACGCGCGCGGCAGCCCGAGCGCCTCGTTCCAGGCCGGAAGCTGGACCGCGCGCGCCCTCACGTCCCGGCCGAGGGTGACGGCCAGCGCCTCGAGCGCGATCCGGTAGACGTTGTTCTCCGGTTGGGATGCGGTGAGGCCGAGCGAGTTGACCTGCACGCCGTAGCGAAAGCGCCGCTGCTTCTCCTCGCGCACCCCGTAGCGCTCGCGGCCGAGCTCGTCCCACAGGCTGGCCATCGCGCGGAGCTTCGCGTGCTCCTCCACGAACCGCACGCCGGCGTTGACAAAGAAGGAGATCCTTCCGAACACCTTGCCCATCAGCTCCTCGGGAACGCGCTCGCGGACGGCGTCGAGCACGGCGGTTGCGTTGCCGAGCGCGTAGGCGATCTCCTGCACGGGCGTCGCGCCCGCCTCCTGGAGGTGGTAGGAGCAGATGTTGATCGGGTTCCACTTCGGGACGTGCTGCACGGCGTAGGCGATCGTGTCAGCGATCAGGCGCATGCTCGGCCCCGGCGGGAATGCGTAGGTGCCCCGGCTCAGATACTCCTTGAGGATGTCGTTCTGGATCGTGCCCTGGAGCTTGTCCTGGGCGACGCCCTGCTTCTCGGCGGCGACGATGTAGAGCGCGAGCAGCCATGCGGCCGTCGCGTTGATCGTCATCGAGGTGTTCATCTGGTCGAGCGGTATCCCATCGAGCAGCGTCTGCATGTCGCCTTCGTGAGCGATCGACACGCCCACCTTCCCCACTTCGCCGCGGGCGAGCTCGTGGTCGGGGTCATAGCCGGTCTGCGTGGGCAGGTCGAACGCCACCGAGAGTCCCGTCTGACCCTTCTCGAGGTTGCGCCGGTAGAGCTCGTTCGAGCGCCTGGCGTCCGAGTGGCCGGCGTAGGTTCGCATCATCCACGGCCGATCGGGGGTGGGCAGGCGGGGGAAAGGCTCGAACGTGGACGAAACGCCGAGTGGGGAGGGCGCGTCGGGCGGGGGTGGGTCGGGCAAGGGCGGCGGGGTGGGGTCGGGCATGCGAGGCATTCTATGAGCGCTTGGGCGGGCCGCAGCGCGGCAACCAGGACCGCGGCGGGGCGCCTCTGCGGAGCGCCGCTCAGGATCAGGCACGAAGACGCCTCCATTCAAGTACCGGTGCGCTCGATCGCAGGCCACCGGATGCGCCAGGACACGATCGGCAGGCTGGCCGTTCAAGCGCCCTACATGGACGCTTAGGCGATCAGCCTCGCCAGACCTCGAGCACTCGCGGAAGATCTCGGGCGTCCAAAACGATTTCACCTTTCGGGATCGTCGGGGTGGACAGACGACGCCACCGGGTGCAGCTCTGCTTGACTCACCAGGCGAACCTACCAGCGACAGCGACAGACGATGCTCTGCGGATAAGAACGTAAGCTGTCCCCCCGGGAATGACGAAATGCACTCCGTGCCGAGTGTCACCGCGCTAGGGTCAATGGTCATGCACCTGATCGACCTCATGCACCTCGGTCGCGAGCGCGTGATCGGCTGCTGGCAGGTCGGCGAGGTGCTCGTCGACCCCGGACCTAGCTCATGCCTGCCGACGCTGCTGCGGGCTCTTGGCGGGCAGCGCCCACGCGCGCTGCTGCTGACCCACATCCATCTCGACCATGCCGGTGCGGCCGGTTCGCTCGCGGCGCGCTGGCCCGAGCTCGAGGTCTACGTCCATGAGCGCGGCGCCCCGCACCTCGCGGACCCCTCACGGCTGCTCCAGAGCGCCGGCCGGCTATACGGAGAGGACATGGATCGTCTGTGGGGCGAGGTGCTGCCGGTGCCCGACTCCCAGCTGCGCATCCTGCGCGGAGGGGAGAGGATCGAGGGCGGCTTCGAGGTCGCCTACACGCCTGGACACGCCTCCCACCACGTCTCGTACCTGCACGAGGGCACCGCGTTCGTGGGAGATGTCGCCGGCGTCCGGATCACCCCATCGACTCTTACGATCCCTCCGACTCCGCCCCCGGACATCGATCTGGAGGCGTGGCACAGCTCGTTGCAGCGCGTTGCCGCATGGTTGCCAGAGCGGCTGGCGATAACCCACTTCGGCTCGAGCGAAGACGTGCAGGCACAGCTCGACGAGGTCGGGCAGCGACTCGACGCCTGGGCTGAGCTGGCGCGCACCCACGACCTGTCGTCCTTCGTACTGGGCATTCGCGACGAGATCGAACGAGGGGCGGGTTCTGACGGTCCCGTGGTAGCGGCCACCTACGCGCAGGCTGCGCCCGTTGAGCAAATCTACGCAGGACTGAAGCGGTACTGGCACAAGGCCGGCGCCCCGGACCGGGGCGCGGAGGGGACGCCGGAGCGCGATGCCGAGAGCCCGCCCTCCCGCGGCGCCGCGGTATCGTGAGGTCGATGTCGCAGTCCTCTCAAACCATCGAACGCCCTCGTCTGGGCGGGTCCGGTAGTGGCGTGGGTGGGCTGTGGCGGGTCGTTGTGCTCAACGACAATCACAACACGTTCGACAGCGTCGCGGAGGCGCTTGCGCGCTTCATCCCCGGCGTCTCGCTCGCCGAGGGGTACAAATTTGCAGACCGCATCCACAACACGGGTGCTGCGATGGTCTGGAGCGGCCCTCGCGAGGATGCTGAGATCTACTGGCAGCAACTCGACGAGGCGGGGCTGACCCTGGCGCCGCTGGAGGCCGGGTAGAGGCGGGTTTATCGCTTCTCCTTCGGCTGGACGGCGTCGAGATGCGTGCAGACGGTGTCGTAGATCTCTGCGATCTGGTTGATGACGCGAGCCGCGGCCTCGAGGTCGCGGTCGGAGAAGCCGGTTAAGTGCTCGTCCCATAGCGAATGCCAGCGGGCGAGGTTGCGCTCGAGCAGTTGCCACCCCTGCGGCGTGAGCGAGACGTTGCATATGCGCCGGTCATCGGTGCCGCGATGTCGTTGGACGATGTCGGCCGCTTCGAGCTGATCGAGCATCGCGGTGATGCTGGCTGGGTTGAGGTCGGCGCTGCGGGCAAGCTGGCCCGCCGTCATCTCCTGCCCGGCACCGAGCGTGGCCAGGGCGCGCAGCTGGGCGTTGGTGAGCTCACCCGCGCGGCTGTGGTCGCGGCTGCGCAGGCGCCGCTCGGCACCGAACGCGTGGCCGACCGCCCGGCGAAGATTCTCGATCGTCGGCCGGCGATTGGCATCCGTCCCGGCGCCCGCACTCACGCTGCCGGCGCCCGCACGCGTCTGCTCGGCGCCTGCGCTCACGCGGCTTCCAGCAGTGGGGCGCCGTCGGGCAACAGGGCCGCGCTCTTGGTCTTCGCGCCGCGTTCGATGCGCATCAGCAGCACTGTGGGCGCCAGCGCGACGAGGGTCACCGCCATCACCCACCAGTATGTGTGGGCGAAGCTGGCGGCGAGTGCGGCGTGGCTGTCCGCGGCGTGCGTGAGATGTCCCTGGAGCACGACCACGATGATCGCCGTGCCGAGCGAGCCGCCGACCCGCTGCAGAACTGTGAGTTGGGGGGTGGCGTCGTTGACCTGCTCGCGCGTGAGCACCGAGAAGGCCGCCGTCATCGCCGGCATGATCGACAGGCCGACGCCCATCCCGCGCACGACCATCGCCGCGCAGATCACGGCAAACGGAGTCGACGCACCGATCAGGATGAATGGGACCGTGGCCAGAGCAAGGATCACGCCACCGATCAGCGAGGTGCGGCCAGCGCCAAATCGCTCGGTGGCGCGCCCCGACAGGACCATGCCCAGGCCGCCGCCGATGCCCTGCGGGATCAGCAGCAGCCCCGTGTGGATCGTGTCCTCTCCGCGCACGACCTGAAAGTACAGCGGCAGCAATATCATGGCGCCGAACAGCGCCGCGCCGAGGCAGAAGGTGACCAGCGAAGCGGCACCGAAGGCACGGTTGGAGAACAGCGTGAGGTCGAGCAGCGGATGCTCGGTGCGCCGCGCGTGCAGCACGAAGAGCCCCATGAGCACAAGCCCGGCGAGCACCGGTATCAGCACCGAGGAGGCGGTCAGGCTGCCGGCCGACTCGCTCTTGGACAGGCCATACGTGATGCCCACGGTGCCCGCGGCGGCTAGCACGAGCCCCATCACGTCCAGGCGCCCGGCCTGCGTACTGCCGCTCTCGTCGTGCGGCAGCAGGCGCAGCGCGAGCGTGAGAGCCACGATCCCAACCGGTACGTTGATCATGAAGATCCACTGCCAGCCGGCGCCCTGCAGCAGCAATCCTCCGAGCGTGGGGCCAAAGACCGGTGCGAGCACGATCGGTACGCCGATGAAGCTCATCACCTTAGGCAGGTTGCGCGGGCCGGCGGCCTTGACGAGGATCATCTGGCCGATCGGGGTGAGCATGCCGCCGCCGATGCCCTGCAACACGCGGAACGCGATCAGCTCGCCGCTGGTGCTGGCCAGCGCGCACAAGGCTGAGCCCGCGGTGAATACGACAACTGCGATCAGGTACAGACGGCGTGCGCTGAAGCGCCTTACCGCCCAGCCGGTGACCGGGATCACCGCGGCGAGCGAGAGCAGGTAACCGGTGATGACCCACTGGATGCTGTCCAGCGAGGAGTGCAGATCATGCGAGAGGTCGTTGAGCGCGACGTTTACGATCGTCGTGTCGAGCACCGACATGATCGCCCCCAGGATCACGACGACCGCGACTCGCATCACCTCCGGCTCTATGCGTGGCGATTTGGTCCTAGGGAGAGTGTCGTCGGCGACCATTAGAAGGAAACCCTTTGATAGCAAAAGGTTAGCTACCCAATCATCCGTTGTCAAGACACCTTCCGCTTCAACCGCCGCCGGGCACGGCACCGCGGGCTGCTGTTTACCCCCTGCTCGAGGGCGCGCTCGCGGCCGAACCGCACCCCCTACGGGTGCTTTGTTAGATTTTGGGTAGGATTCTCGCTAGTTGCGGCGAACCCTTCTTGCGTTCGTGTTGCCGACGTGAGGAGGGCATGATGGTGGTAGTGAGCGAAGCGCGGGTTGTCGAGGTAGTCGGGGAGGTCGATTCGCCATCGGCGGTGGTGGAGCACTTGGAGGCGTTCGGGGCGGAGGTGTTGGCGGAGGCGATGAACCGGCCAGTGCAGGTGGTCAACGGCGCTCTGTATCTACGGGGGTTGATCGAGCACGGTGCGCGGAAGTCGCTTGAGCCGCTGGTCGAGCGGCTGGGCGGGGAGGCTGACTATCAGTCGATGCAGCAGTTCTTGGCTGACAGTCCGTGGGATCCGGCGCTGGTGGTCCGGGCGGTCGCCGAGCGTGTCGCCCCGGAGATCGATGTTGAGGCGTGGGTGCTGGATGACACTGGGTTCCCCAAGGACGGCAAGGACTCGCCGGGGGTCAAGCGCCAATACTCGGGGACGTTGGGAAAGATCGGCAACTGCCAGATCGGTGTGTCGTTGCACGCCGTCGGCAGCGAGGGGACGGTGCCGTTGGGGTGGGCGCTGTATCTGCCCGAGGGGTGGTGCAAGGACCCGGTGCGGCGCAAGAAGGCGAAGATCCCCGCGGAGGTCGAGTTCGCGACCAAGCCGCAGCTGGGGGTTGGGCTGGCCCAGCGCGCTGCCGGCTGGAAGGTTCGCAACGCGCCGGTGCTGGGCGACTGCGCCTACGGCGACAACACCGAGCTGCGCGACCAACTGCACGGCGACGGCCTTCAGTACGTGCTGTCGGTCTCGCCGGAGACGACCGTGTTCTCTTCGGAGACCAGGTTCATCGCTCCCGAGCCGCGCACTGGGCCGGGCCGCCGCAGCAGCCATCCCCGGCCCGATCGTGATCCGGAGTCGATCGGTGCACTGATCGCCCGCTTGGGAGAGAAGCAACTGAAGACCGTCACCTTCCGCGACGGGCCGGACGGCAGAGCGGTCAAGTCCCGGTTCGCGTTCGTGCGCGTCCGCGCCGCGCATCATTGGCGCGCGCACGACGGCCGCGGCCGTTGGGGCAAGACTGAGGAGATCCCCCCGCGCGAGGAATGGCTGATCGCCGAATGGCCCAAAGGCAAGGACGAGCCGACCGACTACTGGATCTCTGACCTGCCGCCCTCGAGCACCCGCGGGCGGCTCGCCCGCCTCGCCCGACTGCGCTGGAAGATCGAGCTGGACTACAAGCAGCTCAAGGGCGAGCTCGGCCTTGACCACTACGAAGGCCGCTCCTGGCTGGGCTGGTATCACCACACCGCGCTGGTCACCGCCGCCCACGGCTTCCTGACCCTGGAGCGGCAGAACCCAAATCGCCAGCGGCCGGCCTGACACTACCGAAGGCCGTGCTGCTGCTGCAGCCGATCTTCAAGTGCTGGGACGGCCGCTGCCAAACCTGCCAACAATCTGTCGACCTCGACCAGCTCCCACTCCATCCAGCCCGCCAGGACGAGTGACAGAACCTAACAAAGCACTACTA
>JAABUZ0100005878.1_pt1 | contig 15715 bp, 12 predicted proteins | sample 5562091 | NCBI WGS metagenome assembly JAABUZ01 (sample SAMN12813069, study PRJNA571459) | rock metagenome | isolation source: Antarctica rocks | place: Antarctica: Victoria Land, Linnaeus Terrace sud | collected 2015-12-21 | reverse complement strand
GCCGGTGAGCCGTCCCGCGGTGTCGCAGCACTTGAAGGTGCTCAAGGACGCGGGCCTAGTTGCCGAGCGGGTGGAAGGAACTCGGCGGATCTACCGGCTAAACCCGGCAGGGGTGGCCGCGATGCGCGACCAGTTGGACGCGTTCTGGAACCGCGCGCTGGCCGGCTACACCGACGCCGTCGAACAACCAACAGAGGAAAGTCCGTGACTAGGAGCCTCCGCGATCACCAGACGGTGGATCCAGGCTTAGTAGGGACGACCGGGGCAGACCTCCGGCCGGTGGACACCGGCCCACGACCGCCCGCGCGCGTCAGCGGGGGGGGGGGGCTTCACCGTGCCGCTCCCGCTCCCCGCTGGCCTTTGCTGGTGCGTCCGTGCCGTTGGTGCCGTGCACGGTCCCCGCCAGCGGCGGTGGCCGCTACGACGAGCCCTACGCCGCGGACACCGTCAGGGACCCCCTGACCAACGTCTGCTCTCGGCGCGCTCGCCGCGCACCACACTGCCTAGACCCAGGCCGCTGCGTTCGCGGAGGCTCGTCAGCGTCTGAAGGCCGCGAAGGAAGAAGGTGGCTGCGGCGCCGTCCAGAGGCTCACCGTGCACGCCGTGACCGCCGTCGATCAGCACGAGGTCCGGTACTGGTCGCCCGGCGGCGGCGGCGGCTGCTGTTGGGCTGGCGGCGACTTGACGACCGTTCGGTGACTTGGCATGCTGGTGCCTTAACTCCCCACCGTCCTCCGGGACTGGTGGGGTTTTTTCGTCTCAAGGGATGCCCCATGGCCGCCACGGAGCTGCGAACCACGGTTGTGATCGACTACCAGAACGTCCACTTGGTAGGGCACGCCGCCTTTGACGAGCGCTTGCCGAAGCACGAGACGCTCGTGGACCCCGCTCTCTACGCGGGACAGCTGCTGGCTGAGCGGAACCGGCGGCAGCGGCCGGGGCACCCCCCGGCCGTCCTCCAGAAGGTGCTTGTTACCGCGGCGAGCCCTCTCCTGAGCACGACCCAAAGGACTACGCGCGCAACCAGAGCCAGAAGTCGCATTGGGAGCGCGACCGGCGCGTCGAGGTCACCCTGCGTCCCCTGAAGTACGACTACGAGCGGGACGCAAGTGGTCGCCCTGCCACTCGGCACGACGGCAGCAGGATCGTGAAGGGCAAGCGCGAGAAGGGCGTCGACGTCCTTTGTGCGCTCGCCGTGGTGCGTGAGGCGCAGGACTCGGGCGTCGACCTGATCATCCTTGCCTCCTCCGACTCTGACCTGGCCCCGGCAATCGAAGAGGTCCAGCGCCTGCACACAGCGAAGATCGAGACGGTGTCCTGGTACGACCCGGTCACCCGCATCGACCGGGCGCTTCGCTCCACCGGTATGCGCGTGTGGAACACCCGCCTGAATAGGACCCACTTCGAGGCCGGCCGCGACCGTACTACTTACAACCCGTAGGCGGCGCCCGTCTCGAGCGGCGGCCTCAGCGGTCATCCCTAGTGCGAGGAGAACCCACCTGCCCGAGCGACCGCGGCGCGGCCTGGCTGTCGACTGTCCCGCACGATCCTGGGCGCCGCCGCGCAATGCCCCTCCGATGGCGACCCGAAACGGTCGTAGCACTACCGTGACGGCGGCCAGCCACCGGACACGTGAACGGGAATCACCACCGCATGACATCGCCCGTCGCGCCGCCGACGACCATCCGCACTGGCACCGTGCCCGAAGGGCGGGTCGCCGACTTCCTGACCGGCAACCACGTGCGGGATACTCCGGAGGAGTACGTCCGGCAGAACCTCGAGAAGGCCCTAGTACGCCAGTACAAGTACGACGCGCGGGACTGCGCGCCCGAGTTCTCGATCAAGGTTGGGTCGTCGCGCAAGCGGGTGGATGTGGTTGTCTTCCGTCCGGGAGCTACACACACGCAGGAGAACGCTTACGTCCTGGTCGAGACCAAGCGCGCCGGTACCAGCCCGTCGAACCGGACCGAGGGCGTCGACCAGCTGCGCAGTTACATGGCGGCTTGTCTGAACGCTTCGTACGGCATCTGGACGAACGGTGACGAGCAGTTCTGCTTGGCAAAGCGACCCGACGATGCCGGCGGATTCGGGCTTAGTGGCCGCCGGTCGGGGCGACTTGGCCAGTCAGGTCGTCCACGTGGCAAAGGTGGAGGGAGACAGCGCCGGTTACGACATCAGGTCCTTCGCATCGGACAGCAACTTCCGATACATCGAGGTCAAGACGACGAGCGGAGCGGCAACCACGGCCTTCTTCATCACGCCCAACGAGATCGACTTCAGCGCTCGCCACCCCAACGAGTACGTGCTGCTGCGTGTTTTCTCCTACGACGCCGCCAGCGACAGCGGGCGGTACTACGAAGTTCCGGGTTCCGTGACGACTCACTTCGGACTGGCTGCGACGGAGTACCGGGCCAAACTGCTGTAGAGCCGGCCCTCTGGCTCCCGCAGACGCGTCGGGCGTTGGGCCCCCGTTCTCCGCCGACGCTCGGGAAGCGGCAGGTGCCCGGCGGCGAGCGCGACCAGCGGCATAGAGCGGATGTCCTGCAGCACCTCTCATCGCGTCGCGCGCTCAGCGCGATGAACGCGCGGATACCTCAGCGGGCGACGCGGTCCTTAGGCGTCGGTGCTGGTGGCGTGCGGTGTGTCGGCAACGCTGGCAGCCCAGCTGGCGAGCAGCGCGAGCTTGTCGGCGCTCGGCGAGGCGGGTTCGGCGCTGGGTGTCGACATCGCCGGCGCCGTGCTGAAGGCCGGCCACGCCGTCGTCGCGACCGGTCGCTACACCGAGCTCGTCGCCGCAGCCGTCGGTGAGTACGACGACCTGCTCGTCCTGGCCCTCGACGTCACGGACCCGCCCAGAGTGCGGGCAGCCGTCGACTCCGCACTACAGCGGTTCGGCCGGATCGACGTCCTAGTCAACGACGCAGGAAACTTCATCGCCGGCAACTTCGACGGTGAAAGCACCGCCGCGGCTCGTAATGGTGCACCCGCCGCTGACAGGCAGCGTCCTCGGTTGTGCCGCCACCCGCGGCGGGGACTCCGCTGGCCACGGCTACGTCAATCTCGTCCCGAATTCAGCAACATGCGGACGCTGTGCCGCGGATCCGCCGCCAACGTGGCTCGAGCCTCAACGGTCCGTTCGGAAGGGTCGCTTTCGGACAGAGCCTCTGCGAGCGCCCGGCGGACGCGCGCGTCGGGGTCGCCGGCGAGCATCGCGCCGAGCCGAGCGTCGCAGCTGTCGTTATGGACCCACGCGATCGCCGCGAGCGACCGCAAGGCCCAACCCTGCTTGGCCAAGAACGGGGCGTCGCGGCCCAAGTCCTGTTCCAGCACCTGCAGCGCCCGCGTCACGTAGTAGTCGGCGTTCCCGTCGGCCCCGATGAGGCGCAGGGCGGCGTCCCGGGCCTGTGCGCGCTGAGTCTGCGTCCGGGCCAGCCGCGCCGCGAGTAGCGCGGCGGCAGGCCGCGTGTCATGACCCATGGACATCCGCATCGCGCCGAGCGGGTGGTTCAAGTTCGCCGTCATGGCGTCGGCCTCCGACGGCGCCGGTTCGGTGGCCTCGGCCAGAGCCGCAGGCATCAGCTCGTCGACGTCGGTCTGCGCGAGGCCCTCGGTGACGTTGCTCGCGGCGAGCAGATACTCGCTTCTGTTGTGGGCGTTCTCCCACGGCAGCCGTGCCCGTCGCAGCTGCTCGCGGACGAGATCGGCTCGCCGGTCCGGCGGAAGCGTCATCGCCAGGAGTGACGCACGTACTGCGCCCGTCCCCATAGCGATAAGCCCGGGACCGCTAGACGTCGCGCCGAGGAGGTCCTGAGCGGCCGCCTCCGCTGCTTCGGCCTCGACCGTGCCCGGTCTTGCCGCCGCCAGCAGCTCGCGGGCGTCGGTGTTTCCGTCCGCGGCCAGGGCCTCGATTCGATCTTGGACGACGTCGAGATGTTCTTCGATCGTCCGCACGGCTGCGCGGTCAACGGAGTGGGAAGCACGGCTGAACAGGGTGACCAACTGGTCGAGCGCGTTTTCGCGAAGCTCGGGGTGGTGCCGTGCGATTGCGGCGCAGGCCGTGGCGTGCGGGTCGTCCGTGTGCCGGTACCTGCCCGGTTCGGTCGGCGCCAGCGGCGCGAGGTGCGCGAGGTGCCGCCGCGCGGAGTCCTCGGTCAGACGGTCGCCGAGCGCGCCGAGCGCGGTGTGCGCTGTCAGGTACACGGACGGGCCGAACAGCGGCGTGTCGACGAGAGTTCCGGCGGCGGCGTCGTCGAGGACGCCGAGGGCCTCCTCCAGGATCTCAGCGACGTGTCCGTCGGGAAGAATGTCGGCCTGCGCCGCGACGAACTCGAACGCGGTCGCGCGCGTCCAGTACGTCGGCGCGTGGAGGTGCTCGCGGACGTCGATGTACAGGTCTCCGACGTTCTCGCCGAGCGCTTTCGCGTCCTTGGACTCGCCCGCGAGGATGAGGTCCCGCGCCGCGAGCGCCGGTTCGCCGACGTCGCGGTAGACCGACGCCAGCAGGCTGCGCGCATCGTGTTCGCCTTGCCAGCTTCCGCTGACGACCTCGTCGCGCAGGAGCCGTAGCAGCCGCAGCGCGGCTTCCCGCGGCTTGCCCCGGTGCATCGCGTCGAGCGCGTGTTCCCGCACCGATGACGCGGCAGCCGCGATGCGAGGTCGCATCGGGCGCGCGTTCAGCGCCGCCGCGAGAGGATGCCAAACGTCGTCGACCAGACCGCGGTAGCGCATCGCGAGCTGGCGCCGGCTGTAGATCCAGTCAGCGGCGTCGGTGTGCAAACCGGCCAGGCACCCCTGCTCCACCGCCTCGGACCACTCCGCGTCCGCGTCGGCGAACCCGCCCCGCACGGCGAGGTAACGGGCATGGCGCGCGAGGACGAGCGCGGCCAGCGCCCGGTCGATCGCACGCCCACGCGCTCGCGCGAGCAGCCCGGACCACTCGCCCGTCGCGTCCGCCGCGACGAGCTCTAGCCGGACCGTGAGCGCGGCGTCGACGTCTGTCACGCTATCTGCCCGCTCGTCCAGCAACGGATGCGCTCCGGCCAGCCAGTCGGGGTCGTCGACGGCGAGCGCCGTCTCGGCCGCGAGCAACAACAGCTGGGCCACGTCGCCGGCCCGCGGCCCGTCTGCGGGAAGCTCGCTCGCTGCCGGCAGCTGTCCGAGCGGATGCTGCGCGATCCGCACCGCCGCCCGCGCGACAGCCGCCGCGGCGGCGGCGTCCGGGTGCGCGTCGCCTTCTGCCAGCTTCTCCAGGTCTCGAACGGCGCCGTCCGCCTCGTGCAGCCGGTCCTCCGCGAGACTGGCCCACATGCGGTCCAGGAGCAACGCCGCCGCCTCACTGACGCGGCCGAGGCTGGCGAGCAGCTCCACCGCGGTCTCGTCCAGGACCGCCGCGTGCGCCGGAAAACCCTGGTCGATGAGCAGCCGCTTCGCTTTCAGGAGGTGTTCAAGCGCCTCGCCTGGGTCTTCGGCGCGGGTCCGCGTCGCCACGTCGAGAGCGGCCTTGACCTCGCCCGTCATCGCGGGGCCCGCCATCACCGCGTCCGCGAGGCCGACCGCGTCCGGTGACGGGACCTCCACCGGGCCGACGGTGTGCGGGACGCAGAACCGCGACGCGGTGACCGGGCCGAAGAACTCCCGGACGATGTCCGGACGGTTCCGTAAGAGCTCGGACAGCCGGCTCCGGTCCCAGATCTCGATCTCCACGCGGGCGTGCTGCTGGTTCAGCTCGATGAGCCGCTCAACAACCTTCTTCTCGTTCGCCTCGCAGGACACGCCGACGGCGAGGCGTTCCACGGGGAAGGCGAGCTTGCCCTTTAGGAACTTCGCGACTGCCTTGTCCAGGTCGCCGACCTCGAACTTCTGGTACCGCTTCCCTTGCACGCCTTCGGCTCCGCCGCGGCTGTTGAGACCGACCACGTCCAAGCCTCCCTGCGACTGCCCAGGATTTCCGAACAGCTTGACCGCGCGCAGGCCCTGCACCTCGCGAGCCACCCGCATGAGAAGCCGTTCAAACTCCGGCCAAGGCATCTCGTGCGTCGGGAGCAGCCCGAGCGCCGGGTCCGCCAGCGCCTCCGTGACGCGATCCGGCGGTCCGAACCGCGAGTCCGTCTTTGGCAGTTCCTGTAGGGCGTAGTCGCCGTCGCCGTCGCCGTCGCCACCGCCGGTTGCGGGGCTGTCGTTAGTCATCGCTGCCCACGTCCCGTCTTCCGGGTGCCGGGCACCGGCAGCACGCCGCGACCCCCGTGCCTCCCGCCTTCGCTGCGCTGCATCCGCAGGATCTCCGTTCTGGTTCCCCCGGGCCGTATCACTACCGGAACACGTCGGCGAAGGTGTACGCGAGCGCCAGCGCTTCCTGGTTGCCAGCAGCCGCGAACGTCGCGAGCAACCGCCGGAACGCGTCCGCGCCTTCGACGTCGAAGAGCACCAGAGGCCGCTGCTCGGCCAGCAGCCGTTGCAGGTACGTCACAACGACTTCGCCGGCAAGTGAATCGCCCGCGTAACTGCTGTCAGCGGGGACCGCGTCGGCGACTGCCCGCAGGGCCCTCGCCTCGTCAAGCGGCGCCAGGAACACCATCGTCTCGACGGCCGGGTGCACGCACTGCGCCACGCCGGTCGACGCGCACGTCCTCAACACGGGCATCGCGAGATCGGCGAAGACCGCGTCGGGCACGGCGCGCTCCGCTGTCGGGTCGCCCTTGCCGTCGAACGCGCCGCTGGCGAAGTAGACCTGCTCCGCGACATCGTGGCAGACCAGCACGGCCCCCTGGATCTCGCCGAGCTGGGCTTCCGTCAACTCGGACGCCGGCAACAGGAGCTCCGCGGGGTCGCGGGCCAACCGCGCCGCGCACGCGTCGGCGGCCGCCCGCAACAGCGCGAACCCCCGCGCCTGTCCTTCGCCGCCGGGTGGCGCGAGGTACCGGCGGGCGCACTGCGCGAACCGGCGAACCGCGGCGCGGGCCGGCGCCTGTTCGCACCAGCGCTCGACAGTCGCGGACGCGAACCGGGTCTGCGCGACGACGGCCAGATACGTCAGCAGGTCCACGGTCACGTCACCGCGCAGGTCGTCGTCGCCGTCGCCGGGGTCGCTGTCCTCGTGGAGCCGCGCGAGCACGCCGTCGACGACGCCCGGCGCGGCCGCGGCCGTGGCCGCCAGCGCCCCGAGCAAGATCGTGCGTACCGCCCCGTCTTGCTCGCCGAGCACGAGATCGCCGACCGCGGACGCTCGCCGTTCGACGTCGTCGTCGGCGTGTATGGCCAGGGCGCCCTCTGCCGCCCGCATCCGCACGACCGGGCTGTCGTCGTGGAGCCCGGCCGTGACCGCGCCCGCAATGGCTGCAGTGGCGTCGCTCGAGCGCCAGTCCGGCCGGGCGAGCAGCGAGGCGAACCCGCCGACTGCGGTGTCACGCATGCCTGGGCTCCACGCGATCACTGTGAGAGCTTGCCGGCGTCGTCGCTGCCGGCGGCGTCCAGGAGCACAGCCACGACCCGGTCGCCGACCGTCGTCCCCGGGCCGACCCGCCGATCGCGAGCCAGCGTCGCCGCCGCCTCGACCAGCAGCAGCGCCAGCGTCGGGTGCAGCTCCGGCCCCTGCGCGAACGCCGCGTCCGCGTCCGCGAACGCCTCGGGCAGCCGGCGCTGGTCGTCGGGCCGGTCGTCCCGGCCGTTCCTCGCCGCGTTCAGCTCGTCGCCCAGCGCGCGCGCCGCCGCGTCGACCGGAGGCGGCATGACCACGCCCTGGTGGGCGAGCCCGTCGACGATTGACGAGGGCGCGAACGACGCCTCAACCCGCATCCTCGGTTCTATCGGCGGCGGGCCCTCTGAACCGAGCTGACCGAGCCGACCCGCCAGCTCCGGCGACGCGATCGTGCCCGGACGCAGGCACCCGAGCAGCGCGTCCTTCCGCCGCGGGTGCCCTCCGTTCGCGTCGATCAGCCCGTGCGCGCGCAGCACCGCGGCCTCCAGCCGCGCGGCCGCGGCCGTGTCGTCGCCGGCTTCGTCCGCGAGGGCTGCGAGCAGGCCCGCCGCCGCGGGATGGGTCTCGGGGTGCCCGAGCAGCGCCCCCGAGTCGAGCGCCTCGAGCAGCACGCGGCCGAGCGCGGCCGCGTCGCCGGGCGAAGCCATCACCGCCGCCCAGGCCGCCGCGTTGTGAAGCCGATCGACCAGAACGGCCACAGCGGGCACCGGGTCAACCCCTGCCGCCGCCGCGGCGCCGAGCGCGGCTCCGACCGCCGCGGCGGCCTTCTCTCCTGCGCCCCGCGCGGTCATCGACATATCCCGGCCGTACCGAAGGTAGCCGGAAGCGCCGTGCGCGGACAGCGGCCACTTGCCGTCGTCGAGCTGGTGCGCTTCCTGCTCGGCAAGGTCGCAGAAGATCTCCGCCGCCGTCCGCAGGTCCGCCGCGCACAGCGCCCCGAAGGCCTCGCCGAGCACATACGCGCCGTGCTCCGCCTGCTGCCGGCGGGACTCGTTAAGCGACAGCAGTGGCCCGCCGCCGAAGCTCACCTGCCCGTCGCGTGTCTCTTCGAACGTCAGCACCGTCCTGGCGGTCTTGCGCACGAGCTCCGGCTCGACGTTGACGAGGCCTTCGACGGCCTCCGCGAGCCACGTCAGCACCGTGCCGCCCCACTCGCGCATGGCAGTGTCGTCGTCGAGCAGCCGACCGAGGGCCGCCCGCGCAGTCTCGCTCGCCTTGACCGCGCGCGGGAGCTCGCGCGCCGCCGCGCGGGCGAGGCCTTCCATCCGTTGCGGGTCTATCCGGCAGGCGTCGAGCAGCGCCGCGGCGGCGAGGCACCGGTCGTCGGCGCCAGGGCCGCCTGGCTCCAACGGCAGCCGCAGCTGCAACCCGAGCAGGACGTCGGCGGCCAGTGCCGCGTCGAAGTACGACGCCGTCGCGTTCTCAGCGAACCGCCGTGCGAGCGCCGCGAGAGGAACCGCGGCGACGGTGGCGTCGGGCACAACAGCAGGGGCGCGCAACCCGCCGACTAGCCGGCGGGCGAACTCCTGTGACGTAGACAGCCCGGTGGCGGTGTCCGCCGCGCCGGGAACGGGCGCGAGCTCGAGCAGGTCGTCGCGGTCGCGGACCAGACGGAGCAACCTCGCCGCGAACGCGAGCGACGCGAGCACCTGCGGCGACGCCGCCACGTCCAGGCATAGCGGCCAGAACGCCCCGGTGGCGCGGTGCTCCCACAGTATGTCGGCGAGCAGGTCGAAGCTCGGACGGGCGACCAGCGGCAGCGCGGGGTCGGCGTCGATAGCCTTGATCGCCCGCGAAGGGTCGAGCGGGTCGAGCAGCACGTACAGCGTCGTGGCGTAGTCGAACAAGATGTTGTGCGAGAACGCCAGGACCCGCCGGCCGATCGGCACGGCCCCGGACTCAACCGCGAGAACGTTCTCGCTGAGCATCGCCTGGACCGCCAAGCTGTCGGCGGCCGTCACCAGCGGTTCGGCTTCCAACGCCCGCAGCGACCGCTCCGCGGCCATGTGCGCGCACAGCCGCGCGAGCAGCGCCTCCCTCGCCGTCTGATCCTCGGCGCGGACCCGCCGATCCCAGTACGCCTCGAGCAGACCCACGCGGCTCCGGACCGCGAGCAGCTCGTCCCGCTGCCCTGCCGTCAACGTCTCCGCGAGCACGGCAGCAAGCCGCAGGTTGAACGGGTTGCGGAGCAGGGCGCGCAGCTCCGGGCTCGCCTTCTCGAGCAGCGACGCGAGCGCCAGCGGCGCGGCGACGGCTGCGTCGATCTCGTCGTCAGTCAGGTCCCCGACGTGCAGGTGGCGCACGCCGGGCAGCCGCGGATCGAGGGCCGGCTCGTCGGCCGACAGCGGAGCGCCCGCGAACGCGGCCTGCAGGCCGTGGTTGTTGCGCGCGTCAAAAGTCCGGGCCGTCGCGACGACCTGCCACCGCGAACCGCACAGGCCGCGGACGACGTCGCTGAGGAACTCGCGGTCCTCGGGGCCGCGCAGCGCGTCGACGCCGTCGATCATCAGCAGCGCCGGCGGGCCTGTCCACGCCTGCAGCACCGCCACGAGGGGGTCGCCTAGAGGCACCTTGTTCGCGCCCGCGACGTCGCTCGCGCGAAGCGCGACGACCTGCTGGTCTGCGGCGCGCGCCGCCGCGAACGCCTGCGCGACCGCCGACTTCCCGGCGCCCGCGTCGCCCACGATCAGCACGTTCCCGTCGCCCGCGCCGGACGCGAGCACGTTGCCCGCCTCGCGCGGGATCCGAAGACCGCCGGGCACCGGCAGGACGGCGTCGGCCGCGAACGCCTCGAGGTTCGCCGCCGACAGGTCGCGCAGCGTCGCGATGTCCCGGACGTGGCGGCTTGGCGGCACGAGGTGGACGCCGCGACGGGACAGGGCGACGCCGATGGACGCGCGGTCACGCCACTCGCGGTCGGCCGACGCCGCTTGCCCCTCCTCGACGAGGACGGGCTATGCCGCGTCCGCGTCCGCGGGCGAGAGCCCGATGGCGAGCGTCGCGACGGCGGCGGCGTGCTGCGGCTCGCCGTCGTTCGCGTCGACGGTGATCACCCGCAGCGCCCGGAACAGCCCCCCGAAGGTCCTCGGCGCCGGCGACCTTGCCTGTCGCGGCTTCCCACATCGGCCGGACATGCGCCACGACGACGTTGAGCGCCTTGCGCTGGTTCACGGTGAGCTCGTGCCCGAGCTGCGTTCCGGGCGGCTGCGAACCCGTGCGCGGCAGGGCCGTCCGCAGATCGTCGCGCACCGTCGCTGGCGCCGTCCTGTCCGTGCACAGCACGAGCGCGTCGCGTCCAGCGTCGACGGGCCGGTCCGCGCCGTCACCGACCGGCAGTCGTCCGTTCGCAAACTGCTCCACCGCCTGCTTCAGCGCGCCCGCGAGGGGGCTGTCCGCGGCTTCCCCGAGCCCGAGCCCGAGCCCGACCTTGACCTGGAACAGCGCGAAGCACCCGGTGTCGGTTTGTGCCGCCACGTCGTCCAACGCGAAACCGGTCTGCGCCCCGACCCGAACCACGGTGCCTGCGACGTCGAGACCCATCAGCGGCCACTCGGCAGCCATCGCCGCCGCAGCCCACGCAAAAACGCGGTTCTGCAGCCCGACGCCGCTGGCCCCGGCGGCGCCGCCGGCCGACGCCGCCGACGTCACCGGCTTTCCGCGCCCGGCCGACGCACCGCCCCTTCGCGACCCATGCAACGACCCTATGCGCGGGCGCCGACAACGCGCCGCTATCCATCCGGCGTACGCGCCGCAAGAGTAAACAGGGCGGCTCGCAGCAGGGTGCCGTGGGCAACCGGAGCCCGGCTTGGGATCACCCACATATCAAGCATGAGCGCACAACGGCATGTGCGGCGTGCAACGCCTCAGGAAGCGGGAGGTGGCCGCGGCTGGACGCCGGTTCCTCGACAGAATGCAGTGCCGCAGGTCTGCGCGGAAGCGGCGGTCGCCGCTCCGTCGTTGTTGCGTTGCTAAAATCGAGTACCACGTTGGAACGCTTCGTGGACGGGCAGCCGCGTGTCAGGCCCGCCGCGTCCCGAGCAGGCCGTGCGGGTGCGACCCGGCTCCGCGGGGCGCTGCGGCGCCCGCTTCTTCGGTCTGACCATCATTCGACCGCCTGAGCCGGCTCGAGCAAGGAAAGCAGCCGCTCGAGCTGCCCGGGATCGACCTCGGTGGCGTCGTCGGGGTTGCACGCTGAACAGATCTCCACGGCCAGGCCTTCGCGGCTGTTTTGCCCGCACTCGGCGCAGGCGCCGGCCAGCACGTCGCCGCGCAGGTAGCGCAACGACTGCTCCAGCTCGGCCAGGTGCTGCCTGTCGTGGGCCGCCTCGGCCCGGAAGTGCTCGTCGGCGGCTCGGACCAGCGCCCATGGCCCGTAGCCGTCGTCCAGCGCCCGTGACAGCCGGTCCAGGACCCGGGGCCGGAACCACGTCGGCATCGGTGCCAACACGTCCAGGATCGCAGCCAACACGGGCTCCGCCTCGCGATGCCTGCCGCTGGCACTCCGGGCGGTCTTGGCACGGGTCTCGTCAATCTTCGACTGCAGCGCCGCAGGCGGTGCCTCGACTATTCGCGCGACAGCTGAGGTGAGGTCCCTACGGGACAGGCCACAAGCAGGTTTTTCCTTCGGGAGGTTCTTCTTTCGGGAGGTTTCTTTACCGGGGGCCTTTTGCCAGCGGGGTGATGTGCCATCTGCCAGCGGGGTGATGTGTCTCCTGCTAGCGGGGTCCACCGGTCCGGAAGGGCTAAGTGATGTGCCTCCTGCCAGCGGGGTCCACCGGTCCGGGAGGGCTCTAGGGCGGGCCGTGATGGACGGTCCGCCGGGCATCGGCTGCACCTTGAGCAGCCCGCACCGGACCAGCACCGCTCGGTGCTCTCTTGCGGTGCCGTACCGCGTGCCGTAGACCTCGGCGAACCGGGCGAAGCTGTCGCGGGTCCAGCCTTTGCGGCCGCAGGCGTGCAGCCAGCAAGCCAGCGTGCGCAACTGCTCAGCCGATACAGCGGCTGTGCGCATCTGTTCCAGGGCTCTGCGCGGCACCTCGACGTAGGCCTGGCCGTCGCCGCGTTCTGGCACCTTCAGTGGGCGGTACACGTTGCGGGTCTTGTCACCCACGCGTCGGTGCTCGACGTCCAACCAGCCGGACGCCGCGAGTGCTGCGGTGGCCCGGGTGATGGTGCGCTCGTCTCGGTCGGCCATCCCGAGGTCCTGCAACAGCCGGGCACGGGTGCGGGTGCCGACCTCCCCGCTGCGAGCGCGGTAGGCGTCCACGAGCACGCACCACAGCGCCTTGGCGGTTGCGCTGAGCTCGCGGTTCAACAGCAGTTGTACTGGCATCTGCACGTACCCCTCTCTAGTTGTGGGTCGGTTGTTGGGCACGGGGGTCACGGCGCCGTCTTCGGCTGATCCGCGCTCACGTCGCCTTCCCGAGCGAGGTCGCCTTCGCCGGGCGCGGGTTGCGCTTTAGGGCCACACGGGTTCTGCTGGCGAGCGTGCGGCCTGCCCGAGCGGCGTCGTCCTGCTGTCCGGCGTGGAGCCTCGGCGGCGAGAACCACAATGCTGGCCGACCCGGTGTGCACCCAGGCGGTGACGCGCCCGGCAGCGAGGTGCCCGGCGCGGAAGGGGAGGCTGGTCCCGGACGTAACTTGCTGTGTGTGAACCTGCGGCTACGCGGCGTTGGCGTTCCCGACGGTGGGCCTGGTTCCCGTGGGTTGCGAGGCCGGCACTCGTCGTGTTCCGGGCGATGGCCGTCCTCGGTCGTGGTGCAGTTGACCCTCGACAATCCGTGGCTTGTCACGTTCGCTAGGGTGAACTGGGTGAATGCGCCGGAGTGAACGCCCCGCTGTTCGCGCGGGTGAACCGGACGGGATTCGCTGGAGTGAACGTCTGGCTTCTTTGCCGGTCGGGTCGGCATTACGCGGACACCTTCTCGCCGGGTGCGAAAAGTGCGGCCAGGCGGCTGCGCTGCTCGGCCGTCAGCGGCGGGGCAGCGTCAACGAGCTTGCGGATGTACTCCTCAGCACGGGACGCGATGAGGTCCCGCCGGGCGTCGACGAGGTCGGGGTCGTCGGCGGGGCGAGAGCGGGAGAGGGACGCCACGCGGGCGCGGTCAGCGGTCCAGGACACCTGGGATCCTCCGGGCATGAAGACCTGCCCGGCGCTGACCGGCTAAATGTCGACGTCTTCCGCGCTGACTCGTCGCTGCTTCTCACGTGAGGGCGGTGTGCAGCGAACCGCCTAAGTACTAGCCACTCTAGCTGCTCGCGCGCGCAAGGAGACCTCGCTGACACCGGCGTGTCGCAGGCGGCGGGCGACTGCGAACAGTCGGTCCTCATTGGCTGCCAAAGTGAAGTGGCAGAGTCGGCATTCGAAGCGGTAGCGCCTGCCTTGACCGATAAGAGCCTGCCCACCACGCGGCGGAATGGGGGCGTCATGCTGAAACCACAGCGGCTGGCCCTGGCCGCCCGGAACCACGCTCGGGCGGCGCGGCTCTCGAGGAGAGCTACCTTTCCGCCCCCGCGCCGTCTCGACCGCCAGGCATTCGTCGTACACAACGAGAGACACCACCATTGTCCGTCGCGGTGGCGCTTCCCTACGCCGGAGGTACTCCGGCTCCTGGCAATAGACGTCGATGTAAGCAAGCGGCGCGTTTGGGCCCTGCCCGACAATGTCGCTCATGCTGCGGTCGTCCAGGTCATAACGACGGTTTCGGGGTCGAAGGTGCGAGCACCGCGGCCGGGCGGCATGAGCCGGATCCTCAGCAAGGTCTCGATGACCGCGCGCTTGCGCTCGAACGGCAGGGCCTCCCAGGCGACCGGGACGTCTACGGCAGCGAGCAGTTCGGCAAGCACCGGCGTGCGGGCCTGGTCGGCGAGCTTGCTCGTGACAGCCTCAATCTGCCCGCGCAGGGTGGCGCTGCCCTTTGCGAGCTGGCGCCGGTCGATGTCCCCGGCAGCGAAGGCCTCGGCCATGTCGTCGAGGCGGGCTCGAAGGGCGTCGCCGCGCTTCCGAAACCCCCCCACGTGCTCGGCGTCAGCGGCGGTGCTCAGGAGGTCAACGGCATCCTCCCGCTGCAGCCGCGCTACCACCGCCTGCCCGACCAGCTCGTCGACCACACCGGCCCGCCGGTTAATGTGCAGCCGGGTCTCGCAGCGGTATAGCGGCCCTTTGGCCTTCTCCCCGACACCGAACACCTTGCCGCCGCAGACACCGCAGCGGGCTATGCCGGACAGCAGGTAGCGGCGTGCCGGCCCGGCGCTGTGCCTTTGGGGTCGGCGAGCACTGCAACGATCGCGGCGTGCGTGCCCTCGTCGATGAGTGGCGACCAAGCCCCATTCCCGACGACCTCGCCGCGGTGCACGCGCAGGCCGCAGTACCGCGGGTTGACTAGCGTGCGCCTGAGCTGGGTGGGCCGCCAAGGGTTACCCGCGGTGGTGCGCGCGCCGCGCTCACTGAGGTCGCGCGCGAGGGAGCGCACCGACTGACCTTCGAGCAGGCTCGTGACGGCGTGGCGCAGATGCTCCGCCTCGGCCTCCACGAGCGTCAACCCGTCCGGCGCGTAGGCGTAAGGCCGGCGGCCGGCGGAGGGGATGCCCGACGCGGCACGTTGATCGTTGGCGCTGCGCTGCCGGATGCTCTTGCGCTCGACCTCAGAGCGGGCGACGGCGCCCTTGATGCGCGCGAATAGGCGCCCGTTGTCGGTCGACAGGTCCACGTCACCGCCGACGCTGGCAAGCGCGACGCCGCGTCGGTCGGCCAGGTCGATGAACTCCTCGACCTCGAGGGGTCGGCGGGTCAGCCGGTCGAGGTCCCAGACGACAACAGCGTCGGCGTTCCTCCGCGAGGACGCACGTACCCGCTCCGAGCTGGAGACGCGGCAGGGCTGGACGGTCAACGCCGCCCGGCTCGCCCTGTGCGCGCCCTGGGTCCTGCTCCTGCTGCTGTCGACCCAGCCGAGCGCCGTCAAGGCGTACGGCCAGCCGGTGGGCGCGGTCGTCCTGCTCGTGGGCGGCGGCGTCAGCTTCCTGGCCTACCGGGTCATGATCCGCATCGCGCGGCTGCCGGCCGAGCGACGAGTCCTGCGATGAGCGGCGCCCTGACCGGGCTTGGGCTCGGCGCGTTGACGGCTCTTCGAACTTGAGTGTCCCTATGTCGTTGTCAAGCAGCGACTGACGGATCTTCAGCAGGCTGGGGGGCAGGAGGCTGGTAGGTCTTGCCGGTGCGGATCATGGCGTGGAGGACGTCGG
>JAABUZ0100005876.1_pt1 | contig 15718 bp, 13 predicted proteins | sample 5562091 | NCBI WGS metagenome assembly JAABUZ01 (sample SAMN12813069, study PRJNA571459) | rock metagenome | isolation source: Antarctica rocks | place: Antarctica: Victoria Land, Linnaeus Terrace sud | collected 2015-12-21 | reverse complement strand
GAGAGGCGGCAGACGGATGAACTGGCAGGGGAGGGTGGGAAGGGAGGCGCGTACCGCCCTCTGGTAACATTTTCAATTGAGGGAACCATCATCATTCGGTAACATTTTCAGTTGACTTGACACGGGGACTCTGCCCGAAATCTAGGGCTTATGCGTTCTCCCCAGGAGAGATAAGACCATCAAAGCCGCTTCGGGATGCGTACTGTTGTAGCGCATTCGAGCAGCAATCGTAGAAAATCCAGCGTGACGGAGCAAACTGACTGCCGTATTGCGTAAAGCGGCCATGATTTTTGGTCCATTGTCATGATGAATGGTGCTTTTATCCTCATCCAGAGTGACATCTTTGACGGAATGCAAACCGTTTTCAATCCTCCAATGTCCTCGTTTGAGCGTGAGCAAGCGCTCAGGGACGGCGATCATTGCTGGTAAACTGCTCACCCCATAGCGGACGGCCTCATGCCATTGACCTTTGGATTGCCAGCAACGGCGGATCTCGAAAACTTGCTCCAAGCTAGGCCAATCAGAGTAGCCTTTGAGTTCAGAAGAAACGCGAATGCTTCGGAGGTCCAAACGCCCATGACCCTTCTCCGTCGTTTGAGCATGCTGTTCAGGTAATCGCAAGACTCCCTCTCCTGCTCGCTTTGGCTTGGGCAAGGGAGAGGGAGCAAAGAGCACACGCAGATCTTCCAGGAGTTGAGGCTGGTTTCCCTTCACCAGAAACAGATAATCACCTCCTGCTTGTCGAAGCGCAGAGCACAAGCATCTCTGACAATACAGCGCATCTGCGGTGAGAACTTTGCCTTTCCAATCAATGTACTTGATGAGGCGAGAAGCGACCGCAAGCTCACTTTGCTCCTTCTTTTCTTCTTGCTTCTCTTGCTCTTGTTTTTCAGTGAGTATGCTCTTGAGTTCGATGTCTGTTGCCTTCTTCACGCCCTCGATGTCGGCTTGCTCCACATGCCCTTGACTCAGCACGATTCCCGTCTGATGATCGACCAGACTCACGGCATGGATCGGATACCCATTCTTCTCTTCAAACTTTAATCTTCCCCGTTGAGCTTTTCCATCCATTGACACCGCACGATCTCCTCGTTTTTCATTGGGGTCGTTCACGATTTGCAGGAAAAGAGCACGAAATGTCGCTTCAACCTCTTCCGCGTTCACTCTGCGAAAGAGACGCTGGATGGTGCTTTGATGCGGCGTCACCCCGTTGTGAAATCCTAATGCCTGTTTTCTCTCTTCACTTTGTCCTGCTCCCCATTCGGCTATTGCTAGTTCTGAGAGATGATTGCAAAGGATTGTGGCCAGTGCCAATAACAAGATCGAGGTGATGCTGAACCGTTTCCCTTGCTTTCTTCGGGGATCTTTCACCTGTTTACATGTACCTTGCCAATCAATGGCTTGTGGATGCGCCTTCGCTCTTCCCTTTAGACAATCTATCATGGATTCTGTAGACTGCATCTGCCACTTCTTTCTGGATGGATCGGTCTTTGTTGAGAATCCAATCCTACCAGAGAAGAGCAATTTTGTCTCCTTTCCTTTCTTTTTTAGAACGCATAAGCCCTAGCCCGAAATCAACCCTCCCTTTCCTGTCCCCCGTTGATAGGCAGGAAAGGGAGGGCCTGTGGTCCCGCTCTTGAGGAGCTGGATCGGTGATGACACCGAGGCGAGGCATCAGGAAATCTTGGCGGATACACATCGCTATCGCATCGCCTCTGTTGACGAATGGAAATCACGGAATCGAGTGGAGAATTCTGACTCAACCTCGACCATTCGTTGGGCAGAAGAACGGGCAAAAAGAGACAAAATTTTCCAACCACAGAGCACCTTCTTGAAGAGTTCTCCAAGCAAATGAAAGAGAGCGCGAATTGAGAGTCACAAGCAGAATTGCAAAGAAATCAGGCTTATTTTTAACATTTCTATGGGGAGCAAACGGGCAGAATTACCAAAAGTGGGCCAGATCCCGGAAATTAAGTCAAACGACAGCCTCACTCCTCTTTGTGTTGCACGTTGAAGAGTTCCCTAAGTGAGATAGGAAATGTAGGGTTTCCCACAATTCCTTGCCGGTGAGGGCCTGGATACGACGGTCACCAGCTCGATAGACGGTCCAGCGTTCAGGTTGTTCTTCGTTCACATGAGCGTGTAGGTGCTCCAACTCCTGTGCTGAAAGCAGTTCTTCCGCGAGTGTCCTGAGAATCATCGCTTCATCGGCGACGATGGCCCAACGCACTTCAACATCGTATGATTCTTCTCTTTCCATCATTTGTTTTGCTTGCCCTGCTCGTGTTTTTCTGCGGGCTTCACCTCGGCTCCCGCTCCGAGCCTCGGGCGACCTGCTTGCCGGAACGCATCTCGACCAAGCGGCGAACAGAGAGAGCACGCGTCGAAAGATGTGTTTCGAGCCAGAGCAGAAATGGGCCGACGATAAGCACCGGTCCCATCAGCACTATCCACACACGCGATGGGCTAGCGGTGTAGAGCCACGCGAACATCGCCGGTGCTATCGCTCCGGCGATTCCCCACGCAAGCTCAAAGAGAGCCATGTAACGCCCCAGCATATGTGCGGGACTACTAGCCGCCGCCAGAGCCGCCGACATAGTGCCAGCGATCATGCCCGCGAAGGTATAGATGGCGACGGCGCCAAACAGGTAGGGGATGAGTAGGACATTGGGTATCAGCGGGGCCAACGCAAATAACATGCAGCCCGCGAGCCATAGCAGGCAGGCAACAAGCAGGGAGCGTGTGCGACGAAAGGACTCCAGCAGCCGCACCATCAACGTCTGCATGCTGATCACCAGTAGGCTGTTGAAGGCGAACAGTGTGCCCACTGTCGCCGTCGAAAGCTTCAGGGTCTCCGTTACATAGATCGGCAGCCCAAGTAACATCATAAGGGGGCAGAGGGCGAAGACGACGTTGCATGCGACCAGCACGAGGAACGGACGATCCGCCAAGACGACGCGATATCCAACCCGCTCGCCAGCCTCAGGATGCCCACGAAGCGAAACATCAAGCAGATCCTCGACCTGATCATTTGGCAGGCCCTCAACCCGATCCTTGGACAGACCTTCAACCAGTTCATTCGGCTGATAGGCGACTCTACACCAGCAGAGCGCGAGAGCCATCAGGAGGAAGCTACACACATTCGCCAGAATGAGTGCTCGATAGCCATCGGAGCCGCCAAATGCCACAATGAGGCTCGCCAGCAGACCACCCACGATCAGCCCGACGTTCTGTGCCGCCCCCACAAATCCATACCAGCGGTCTTGCTCATCAAGGCCCGCGACCTCGGTGATCAACGTCGTGGCGGCAGCGTAGAAGACGCGATTGCCAGCAGTGACAAGAAACGCTGTTGCAAACAACAGAGGGATGTCGCGAACGATGAGGTAGCCCAGGAAGCCTATTGCCTGAAGAAGTTGGCTCACCACAACGAGCCGCTTGGCCCCAAAACGGTCAACAAGGCTGCCAGTGATCGGGTTCATCGGCAAGGTCAGGATGGTGGCGATGGTGAGCACCTCCCCAATGGATGGAAGGCCGAGTTGTGCAATTTTCTGGAAGTATAACAGCGAGAAGGGCTGGTACAGTCCGGTGCCAAGCGAATCTATAAGAAATGCAAAGACAAGAGACTCGCGCCCTCGCATCCTGGGGATTCCTGATAGTTGTAAGAGTCGTGATAAGTGTGGAAACATAACTTGCACCTCGGAACGTCTTTCGTGAGCACACGGGACAGAGCCAGAGGTGCTTATCTCTTGAAACCATTCTACCTTAATTGAGGCCGCCTGTCAAAGATCTTGAACTGTAGCCGTTCAGGATTCGTCAAAGGCTGAGCTTGCCATGGACGCGATGATTGGGTAAGCTACAAGGTATGCAAGCCTTTCCAGAGTATGTCCAGCAATTGAAAAAAGATGTCCGGTTGCTTCGCGTGGACAAAGACCGACTCACGCGCGCCCACCAGACGCAAAAGCAAAAAAGTGAGCAGTTAGAAAAACAGCTCAAAGAACAAGCCAAACGAATTCGGGAACTGGAAAAAGAGAACGAGCAGCTCAAACAGGAGCGCGAGCAATCCAGCAAGACGAAAAACCGTTATCAGGTCGCGCTCTTTGATCATGGCAACTTTCGGCATCCCAAGACGACCGCCAAGAAGAACAAAGGGGGGCAAGCAGGGCATGGCGATACCAATCGAGAAAGCCATCAGCAGCCTCACTTCGTGGAGAAACAGCGCCTGTTTGCCCCAACGTGTGGGGAGTGTGGACAGGAACTGGCTCGTGTGCAGGCCACTCGTCGCAAAGCGTTGGTGGATAGTGTGCTGCACCCGCAGGTGCAGAGCGTGCTGCTGGAAAGTGAACGACAGTGGTGTGGGCACTGCCAACGGGAAGTGGTGGCTCATGATGCTCGCTCGTTGCCCTTTACCGAATATGGTCTCAACGTCTTTTTGCTGGTGATGGTTCTGCGTTTTCGCAGCCATGCCTCCCTTGCCAAGATTGGCAACGTGCTTGAGATCAGTCACGGACTCTGCCTCTCCACATCAACCATCAGCAATCTGCTGGCTGGGGCCAAACGGTATCTGCGTGGCAAGTATGACCAACTCATCGGAGCTGTCAGGGCAGGCAAGGTGATGTATGCTGACGAAACGGGCTGGTTGGTGCATGGGCAAAAAGCGTGGATGTGGCTGATCGCCAACGACGAGGTGACGGTGTACTTTGCCGCCGAGAGTCGAGGAGGGGGCATTGCCCGTGACCTGTATGCAGAAAGCCACGCGCTGTGTATGCACGATGGGTACGCGGCCTACACCAATGCCCTTCCCCCGTCCAATCACCTCTAGTGCTGGGCCCATCTGCTACGCTTTGCTCATGAGGAAACCGTTGTGGACCCGCCGGACTCTCAAGCCACCTGGGTGAGAGAGCAGTTGGTGCGAGCCTATCAGCTGGGGCGCGACGAGTCGATCTCGGCCCCACAAGAGCGGGAAGCACGGCTGCGAACGGAACTCGATCAGGTGCTCGCTGTCACGTCGGAACGCGCCTGTATTCAGAACATCCAAGCCCGACTGCGCGTCCAAGACGACGGCTTGCTCCGTGCTCTGCTCTGCTCTGCACGCCCGATGGAACCAACAATCTTGCCGAGCGCGAAATTCGTCCGATGGTGCTCATGCGCAAAATCTCCTCTGGGTCCAACTCGTTTGCGGGCATGGAAACCAGTGCTATTGTGGGTAGTGTGCTCCAAACCCTCGCCAAACAAGACGTCCCCATGCTGGTCAGCTTACAACAGTATATGCGAGAAGGGGTCCAAGAGCACTACTCTCAGTATCGGCATCCGGTCTCCGATGACTTCTCTTAACTCTTCCTTTGACAAAGTCTGAACGACTACGTCAATTTCCCTTGACTTTCTTAGTGAGAGTAGGTATAATAAAATACGGAAGGAAAAGCCTTTCCTTCTCTACTATGGGCAAGAAAAGCAGCACTAGTAAAGGTCATCACTGTAGGATGGATGGTAGTCCCTCAGACGAGAGGGAGGCAATATTAGCAGATCAGCAACAGATTGTTACTATTTATGATGTGGCGCGTGGCGCGGGTGTCACGATTGGCACGGCTTCTAAGGCACTTAATGGACGCGGCAAGCTTCGAGCTGAGACGCGAGAGCGGGTGCTGCTAGAAGCGAAACGACTGGGTTTTCGTCCCAATGATCTGGCACAAAGCCTGCTTCGAGGGCGTAGCTTCACCATAGGATTGCTCACAACAGATATTTCCGGGCGCTTCAGCATTCCATTGATGATGGGTATAGAGGACATGCTGAGTACAGCGAAGATATCGGTTTTCCTCTGTGATGCACGCGATGATCCTGTGCGTGAGCAGCAGCATATTGACTCGCTGCTGACCAAGCGGGTTGATGGCATTATTGTGACAGGAAGACGTACTGACCCGCGCCCTCCCATCGATGTTGGTAATACAGGTATGCCTGTGCTCTACGCCTATACGCAGGTAGTAGACCCACATGCGCTCTGCCTGTTGCCTGATGATATGCAAGGAGGACGCCTTGCTACCCAGCATTTGCTCGAACATGGCAGGCAGCAGATCGCACACGTAACCGGGCCATCATACTTCGAAGCGGTGCAACGACGCTTGGCGGGAATGCGCGAAGTGCTGAACGAACATGGCCTTCGCCTGTCTGAGCACCTTGCATTATTTGGTCCATGGGCGGAGTCCTGGGGACACGAAGCGGTAGGGATCTTACTGGAGACAGAGCCGCGCATCGATGCGATCTTCTGTGGGAGTGACCAGATTGCACGCGGTGTCGTTGATGCGCTACGCGAGCGTGGTGTAAGGGTTCCCGATGATATTGCGGTCGTTGGCTTTGATAATTGGGAGGTTATGGCCGCTGCTGCTCGCCCCGCGTTAACGACGGTGGATTTAAACTTGTATGAGCTGGGGAAACTTGCCGGAACGAAAATGCTCGCGATGACCAACGCGAGTGGTGCGGAGAAAGAGGCAGGAATTATCTATGTCCCATGTCGTTTCATTGTACGAGCTTCTTGTGGCATACATCCAACGGGTGCGTGACGTTGGAATGAAAAAGGGATATTTCACTCTCGAAGTGTGCGTTTTAACTATGACGAGGTGAGTGAAAGTGGGAAGTGGTGAGCCATCCGACCACGTCTCGCCGCCTTTTCCGGGGCTACTCAAGCCTCAGAAGAGCAGAAAGTCATTTTTTAACAAGTACTTAGGGAAACCGCGATATTGTATTAATATAGGGTTTGACTAGCAAAAGAACAATACAACAAAGACCAGGTGCAAGCTCTTAACTATGGTGATCGGAAGAGATGATCTGGTATAGGATTGGTAAGTAGTAACGCCTCAAGGGGGAGGTCTCCTGAGGCAAATAGGATAAAAAATAACAAAAGGGAGGGTGACATGAAAGGGTTCACAACTGGGAACTCCTACTCATTCTTGAGAAAAGTCCGTTGTTTTGTTCTTGGAGCCTTATTAAGTATCAGTATACTAAGTGGCTGCACTAGTTCCGGTTCAAATACAACCTCTAGAGGGACTGCAAAAGAAATTACAGTCGGTGCTGAGGCCGGAAGTCCATACACGGGGTTTTATAAGAGTATAGCTTCTGAGTTTACGACACAAACAGGGATAAAAGTCAAGTTTCTTGAGGTTCCTCACGAAAATATGCACCAGCGGTTTATTACTGAAGCTGCAGCGGGTACGGGGGCAATTGATGTATACCAGGTTGACCAGCCTTGGATTTCTGAGTTTGCCGCTAAAGGATTTCTTGACCCCCTCGACAATCGAATCAGTAAGGATGATCTAGCAGACTTTACGTCGGCCTCCTTAAATACAGTAAAATATCAGAATCATATCTATGGCTTACCTTATTTGGTTCATACCCCCATCGTTTATTACCGTAAAGACTTATTTCAACAGGCTGGAATCACTCACCCACCTCAAACCTGGAATGAATTTCGGGCAGATGCTAAGAAGCTTACCGAACCGAATAATGGTATCTATGGTACAGTTGTGGAAGGAAAACAGGCTCCTGAACCCGTTACTCATCTCATTGATATGATCATGCAAGCAGGCGGATCCGTTTTGGATGATCAGAACCACGTGACTTTTGATAGTCCTCAAGTTCTAAATGCTTTTAAGTATATGTTAGCGCTTCAATATGATGATCACAGCAGCCCTCCCGGAGCTGTTAGTTATGAGAATGCCGATGTCGATAACTTGTTCATGCAGGGTAAGGTAGCAATGGCAATTGACTGGCCTTATCTGTATAGCTTAGCCCAAGATCCTAAACAGTCCAAGGTGGCTGGGAAGTTCGGTGTAGCACTTCAACCAGGCGATGTCCAGAATACTAGCTCGGTGTGGAGTTGGGGTTATGGAATATCGTCTAGTTCGAAAAATAAAGATGCAGCATGGGAGTTTGTGAAATGGGCAACAAGTTCGAGTGTTGTAAAACGATTTGGTGAGAAGTTTGTCAATCCAGTTGCACGTAAGTCAGCATTAGAGGCTATTAAAGCCGATCCTAAGCTGAATAAAGATGATTTACAATCCATTGCCTTGATGTCGGATGCGGCTGCACGTGGTAAAAATGCCATTACCACTCCAAAGTTCCCACAAATACAAGACCGTCTTACAATTACCCTGTCTGCAATAATGTCACGCCAAGGCAATCCAGAAAATGTGGTGAAAACCACCGCCGCCGATTTACAAAACATCTTGTCCAATAGTTAGGACGCAGGCGAGTTACAAATCAAGCTGTTGTTGAAAACGATGAACAGCAGTTGAGTTCCTCGGGCCCAAGCTATAAGGGAGGTACTATATGGCGTCTGTATTAAGTAAAAGTAAATTGTCCGTCAGTAAGGCGGAGGGGCCAAGGCGTAGAGGACAGACGAGAGCTAGAGGACAGATGAGAGCAGGACTCCTCCTGACTCTACCGACACTTATTGTAATGGCAGCAACGGTTGTGTATCCCATTCTATGGTCTCTGAGAATTAGTTTTTTCTCATCAGAAAACTTCCTGGCGGGTTCTTCTCAATTTGTTGGATTCAGCAATTATGCTCGGGTATTGAGTTCTGGTCAGTTCCAAATGCATTATGGAATACAGGCGGTTTTGTCGTGGCAACAATCATCATTGAATTGATCATTGGTTTTGCCGTTGCAATCGTACTCAATCAGGTGCTTCCGGGTTCTAAAGTGTTCAGGGTTATCTTTACCCTCCCTTTAATGATTGCACCAGTTGTATCCGGTTTGCAATGGCGTTGGCTATTCGCAGACCAGTACGGAGTAATCAATTACATTTTATCAACGATTGGTCTAAAAGGCCCTTTGTGGTTAGCAACTCCTTGGGGAGCAAAGGCGTCTATCCTCATTTCAGACGTTTGGCTTGCTACACCTTTTGTAATTCTCATACTACTTGCCGCCATGAGTTCATTACCAGAAGAATTCTATGAAGCAGCCCAACTGGATGGCGCACGAAGCGACCAAATTTTCCGTTATATTACATTGCCGTTATTGCGACCAGCATTGCTTTTAATTCTAGTAATTCGCCTATCAGATGCTTTTCGAGTTTTTGATATTGTTTATATCATCACTCAAGGTGGGCCTGGTGGTGCTACTGAGGTCCTTAGCACCTACATTTATAAAGATACGTTTACAAATCTAAATTTTGGCGTAGGTTCAGCCGCTTCGTTCATCGTTATGATTATTATTGCAATTGTTAGTTATTCATGTGTTCGACTGTTACGTCCAAGGGAAGGTGGCGCTACATGAGAAAAAAAAAGTTTTCAAGGATTCTTTCCTATTTAATATTGGTGCTCATGTCCGTATTTGTACTGTTTCCGTTTTTGTGGACTTTTCTGACTTCAGTCAAGCCACAACTACAGATGTTTGCAATACCACCTGTTGTGATTCCAAGGCCACCAACGCTGGATAACTATGTACAGGTAATTAGCGCAGGAGATTTTCAGTCTTTTTTAAGAAATAGCCTGGTCGTATCGATTGTTAGCTCACTATTGGCCATGGCAATTGGAGCACCTGCGGCATATGGTTTTGCTAAATATAGATACCGATTCAGCGGGCTGTTATTTGGTGGTATTATTGTGGTTCGGATGTTCCCTCCCATCATACTGGGTATCCCCTTTTTCCTCATGATGCGATCCCTTGGAATCATTGATAACGATCTGTCTTTGATTATCACGTATGTACCTTTAGAGTTGACGTTAATCATTTGGCTTCTAGAGGGGTTCTTTCGGGAACTACCAAAGGAAATTGAGGAAGCAGCTGATATAGATGGACTCGGAACACTTGGCAAGTTTCTAAGAATTGTTGTACCACTCTCCATTCCTGCTATCGGGGTTGCATCAATCTTTGGTTTTTTGGTGGCGTGGAACGAGTTCATGTTTGCATTGACGCTCACACGTACTCCAGATTCGGAGACAATGCCAGTCGGCATTGCGGGATATGTTACGACCTTCCAAACATTCTGGGGGCAAATGTCTGCGACCGGTATGCTCTATATTCTCCCCGTCGTCCTTTTCACCATTCTCGCCCAAAGGGGGTTGGTTAAGGGATTAACTAGCGGAGCGACAAAATAACGATAGGAGAATTAGACTATGGATCAACATTTACAATTGCAGATGAAGAAAGATAAAGCTGGGTATGTACCCGGTTTTGTGATTACGGGCGTTACTAAGGACATCCCGATGGAGGTTCTTACCATTCCGTATCCAATTTGCATAGAAACATGGAATCCAAAGTCACTTCGCAATGAACAGCGAGAATATGCTGCGAGTTATACGACCAGTAGCAATGGAACGAATGGAATCATTGGTGAATGCTTTATCGAAACGTCAGAAGGAGAAAAATATCGGGTGATAGACGTGTGGCATCAAGTTAGTCCTGATACGTGGCAGGTTGATCGAAAATTACACGTAGAACAAGGAGTTTCTTTCGGTGGCGTCCGGCTCCGTCTCGACGTGACAACTGCCTTCGCTGAGGGAACCGCTTTTACGGATTTACGATATTTTGCTCCGCCTGCACTTTATGACAAAAATGACCTTGATGAAGATGGGATCGAAGACTACCTGAATACACAAAATCTCATGTACCGAGAAGACCGTTTGAATATGCTGGCTGTGATGGCCTACAACGAGAAATATCAATTAAGCATGACATTGATCAGGGCAGATGCTCCGGAATATGATTCCGTTCCCAATCGGCTCCATAAGGAACGCATCTTTCTGCAAAAAACTGATATCGGCAGTCTTGGCGTATGGAAAGCACCCGGCGGCTTAAACCAGATGTGTCTTCGGGCGGTATACCCGTTTTACGAAGGGGAACAATGCCACGCTCTTTACATAAAGGAACACCCGGATTGGGAATCCTTTTGGCCAGCGCAGACTGGGGAAACATTAGAGGTGTCGTACCGTATTCGGATTGAATCAGTACCGACGTTTATCGGAGCCCTATGGCAGACATACAGCCGTAGGATGAAGGAACTCAATTCCAGTCCAGTTCCTTTGCCTGCGGCTGCCGAGGAGTTAAACCGGTACAGGCTTGATGCGCTTGATCGCTATTATGTTGAAGTGGACGTAAAACAAGACCCGAATGAACCTGCTGGGTACGTCCTGAACTGCCATCCGCAGAACGGCATTCAGCTTAGCAACATCATCCAGTTTGGTTTTACTGGACAAAACGTTCTCAGTGCGTATAACGTCCTGCGTTTCGGAATCGAGAACAGCAAGGAGGATTATGTCAGAAAGGCTCAACGGGTTGTGGATTTTTTTGTCAACAAAGCACATATTCAGGAAACTGGGATGTTCTACAATCTTTACAGCATTGAAAAAAAATCTTTTGATTTCTGGTGGACCGGGCTTCTTCTACCGCTTGCTTATGCGGAAGAGGAAGAACTGGAACGATTGATGGGGCCGCTATACAAGCATCGTGAATTTATAATCAAACGCCTCCGGGAAATAAAGGGCTCTTATCTGCGCTGCATGAACGAGGATGCACATGCTTTAGTCATCATTTATAACTATGAGAAATCGCTGGGTCGCAAACGTGATGCATGGCTTGCTGCAGCCAAACGTTATGGGGAGTTCCTCCTTCGTACGCAGGAAGCGGACGGAACATGGTATCGTGCGTATGATACGGAAGGAAAACCGATTACGGATCCACCGATCTGGTTCGGCACAACCATCTATGAACAAAAATCGTCTACCGCTACCGCGATTCCATTTTTAACGGAATTGTATGAAGTGAGCAGGGATGAACGTTTGCTTGAAGCGGCGAAAAAGGCTGGCAGGTTTGTCCGTGAAACGATTGTTAATGGAATAAAGTTTAATGGAGGCATTCACGACAGCATTTATGCTAAAGGAGAACTTGTCGATAATGAGAGTATTTACTTCCCGATGATCTCCCTTCTTGCTTTATATAAAGTGACGGGTGACCAATATTTCCTCAAGGGAACTCACGATGCCGCCAAAATCAATGCCACGTGGACTGTCCTATGGGACGTGCCGCTCCCTGCTGAGAGTACCTTGGCGAGATATGGATTCCGAAGCACGGGTATTGGAGCATGCGATACCGCCGGTGCGGGTTATGTTCATCCATTTGAGCTTTCTGGCGTCGCCGAAACTGCAGAGATTGCCGTTATGACTGGCGATAAAGACCTTCTCAGAGTAGCTGAGTTGTTATGGCACGGTTGCAACCAGACAGTTGCGGTACCAGGGAAGGATTGGGGATACCGTTATATCGGGCTTCAGGAAGAAGGATACTTGATAAGCTGGTGGGCGGTGGATGATCCGATGTTTGGCGATACAGGATTCGGACAGCGCTGGAAGGGTGAAGGGAATAAGACGTGCTTCCCATGGATTGCTGCAGTCGCCGTATCCTGTTATTGGAAGCTGATCGATCAATTCGGGACCTGTGATTTCAATAGTATCAGCTTGAAAGTGGCAGGTTCGGAAAGAAATTGATCAAGTGGGAGTCTGTCCTAAAATTGGTTATTTGTGACATCAAGGATGAGGGAGTAGCCGATAAATTTGTTTTTAAAACCACTTTATACTGTTTAGCTTATATTCTCCAGCTCGTCTTTCCACAAAATTTTTGACAGGCTTACCGAAACAGAAACGGGGTTTGGACACAGTAGGAGGCCCTACGTTAAGATAGCGGGGTTGTAGCCGCAAAGGAGATAATCTGTGGTCCAGTTTTGTCTTTTAGGGATGCTAGGCACTTTGTTATCGGCACAGTTAGTGACGGGATACATTTGTGCCGATACTCTCTCGAAAGGCGAGGGAAAACGAGACCGATACGAGCAGCTTTCGGCTCAGTTGGGCGGACTGCGCCGGAGTTCGACCTGAGTGGAAAGTATGATTCCCAAACCTGTGCTGCACGTATCTACTCTGCGGCTATCAGGCTCTTTCCTTAACGTAGGGCCATGAAGTCGTTGCCCAGGTTGCACGCGAGTGAGCCATCCGCGAAACGGAGGTGGAGGCACACGACGAGTATGTCGAAAGCCGCATCTCTCGTATCATGAGGCGTCTACGACGTAGTATATCTGGAGCATTTGTCGCTCCTGTTGCTGGCGCAATGCCATTCATCGCTGCATCTACTACTCCAGCGATGGGAAATCCTAGCTCAGTAGAGAGGAATACTATGCAACAGCACGCTCACAAGCCATCTATGCTTTCAGCGGAACCACACCCTGCTGTGATTGTTGACACCTTGCACAGCCTATTCTGCCGATTACGTCCTTTGAGTCTCACCCAGGTGCATCTCAACGATACTTTCTGGGAAACACGGCGAGAGATCAATCGCACTATCACTCTTCCATCTCAGTACCAGCAATGCGAAGCTACCGGGCGTCTTGACAACTTTCGCCGTGCTGCTAGACGCTATCAGGGCGAGTTCCAGGGGAGATTCTTCAACGATTCGGATGTCTACAAATGGTTGGAGGCTGTCGCATGGACCTTAGCTACCAACCCAGATTCCAAGCTTCTACCGTGGGCTAATGAGACCATCGCGCTCATCGCCGCTGCCCAGGATGAAAATGGATACGTGAACACCTACTTCACCTTCGAACGGGCGGCTGAACGCTGGACGAACCTTCGGGTCATGCACGAACTCTACTGTGCCGGCCACCTGATACAGGCGGCGGTCGCTCATCACCGTGCCACAGGATTACTCACTTTGCTTGATGTAGCTGTGCGTCTGGCAGATCATATTACTGCGACGTTCGGGCCTACAGCACGTGCGGGAGCATGTGGTCACCCTGAGATCGAGATGGCACTGGTGGAATTGGCACGCGAGACAGGCCAGCAGCGTTACTTGCAAGAGGCGAAATTCTTCATTGATCAACGCGGTCGGCGTCCTAGCACGATCGGCGGGCTGGAAAGCACACGCAATGTTCCTTGGTACAATCTACGAGGATATGATCAGGATCATGCATCCATACGTGAGCAGCATACGGTTATCGGTCACGCTGTTCGTGCGCTCTATCTCTATGCCGGTGTGACAGATGTCTATGCTGAAACAGGAGAGCAGGCTTTGGAGAGCACAGTGGAGGCTCTCTGGCACAATCTCGAGGAGCGGAAGGTCTACATAACTGGCGGAGTAGGTGCACGTTACGAGGGGGAAGCACTTGGCGAAGACTATGAGTTGCCGAATAAGCGTGCTTACGCAGAGACGTGCGCCGCTATCGCTCACGTGATGTGGAATTGGCGGTGTCTGCTGGTGAAGGGAGAGGCTCGCTTTACCGATGCATTAGAAACGGCACTCTACAATGGCGTCCTATCTGGAGTTTCCCTTGATGGCCAGACGTACTTCTACCAGAATCCCTTGGCCGATGATGGGAACCATCGTCGGCAGCCCTGGTTCGGTACTGCCTGTTGCCCGCCCAACATCGCCCGCCTCTTCGCCTCCCTGCCAGGTTACTTCTACTCGACCTCGAACGAAGGGCTATGGGTGCATCTCTATGCCTCCAATACGGCTACGACAGTTCTTTCGAGTGGACAGACGGTGACAGTACAGCAGCGAACTGACTATCCCTGGGATGGTGAGATCAGGCTAGACCTGCAACTCAGTGAGCCTACCTTGTTCAGTCTATTCGTACGCATTCCAGCGTGGGCTGCCGATGCGACTGTTCAGGTCAATAATGAAACGCTCGCCACGCCGATAGAGTCAGGGAGTTATGTAGAGGTACAACGCCAATGGAATTCGGGCGATGTGGTACATCTTTCTCTCCCAATGCCACTCCGTCTCATAGCCAGCCATCCGCGTGTGGAGAACAACTACAACCGCGTGGCACTGATGCGTGGCCCGCTGGTCTACTGTGTTGAGCAGGTGGATCATCCAGGTGTAGAGATCTGGAATCTTATCCTGCCCGCACAACCCGACTGGGAGGTGATCCGAAAACCTGATATGTTAGAGGGAGTTGTTGTGGCTCGGACTGAAGCACTTGCATCCATCGACAACAAGTGGTCAGGGCGGCTCTACCGACCGTATAATGACGTGCATCTTGAGTATAGGTCGGTGCAGCTAACGGCAATTCCTTACTATGCCTGGGCTAATCGCGATCCTGGAGCAATGCAAGTCTGGCTTCCGATTAAAAACTAATTTCTACACACTCAAGAAACAGCTTTGTTTCGTTCTTCGCCCTTGTGAAGAGTAGTCTAGCCATTCTACTGAACCTGGAGCCGCTTATAGATACCCAAAGGAGCTCGCTACTCATGATGCCATCACTTTCCACCGTGCAAGTTGGTCAGACTTCCCTCCGTGTGACGATTATGGGTTTAGGAACTGGTCCCCTGAGTGGCCTATACAGGTCAATTTCTCAAGAGCAGGCAAGTGAAATGGTTGTGTTGCAAAAAAAGAAGAAACAAACAACAATGAGCAAGGAGGTTCTCTCCTTGTTCAGTTTATGCTGTTCCTCCAAACAGCTTGGCAACCAATGTTCTCTGGCCTGCTACATCTCCCTTCTCCACTCCTTGTACTTGCCCTTTGCGTATCATGTTCATGATCTCATAGCCTTGTAGAGTTCGCCATGCCGTCTCGAAGGAGAAAAAGCCCATTCCAAGCTTCGTCAACCGTTTGATGAACCGACGATCTTGTTCAACGAGATTGTTAAGATACTTCACCTGTCGCAATTCACACGATTCGGGGAGATGGCCTTCCGCTTTGAGTTCCGCGAACGCTTTGGGATAGGCCGCATTTTTGTCGACGTT
>JAABUZ0100005875.1_pt1 | contig 15720 bp, 15 predicted proteins | sample 5562091 | NCBI WGS metagenome assembly JAABUZ01 (sample SAMN12813069, study PRJNA571459) | rock metagenome | isolation source: Antarctica rocks | place: Antarctica: Victoria Land, Linnaeus Terrace sud | collected 2015-12-21 | reverse complement strand
CGCGCGTGCCCGAAACGGTGGAGGAACAACTCGGAGACCGCTCGCGGGAGATCTCGCTGGCCTTCTTCGACACGCTGTTTGCCACGGGGCCGTTCGGCCTCGCACTGCTCGATCGGCACGGGCGCTACGAGCGGGTGAACGGCGCGCTCGCCGAGATGCACGGGATCGACGCCGACGCGCACGCGGGTCGCACGGTCGAGGAGGTGCTGCCCGACCTCGCCGATCAGCTCCGCGACCCCTTCGCCACCGTGCTCGCCGGTGGCGAGCCGCGCACCGTCGAGATCCGGGGAGAGACCGCGGCGCGACCCGGCGTGCGCGGCCAGTGGGTCATCTCCTGGTACCCGGTGCTCGACGGCGACGGCGTGATGCTCGGCGTCGGCATGGTCGTGCTCGAGATCACCGCTCAGCGCGACGCCGAAGGTCAGCGCTCCCGGCTGCTCGACCTCGAGCGCGCGGCCCGCGCGGCGGCTCAGCGCGCCCAGGAGCGCGCGGCGTTCCTCGCCGAGGCGGGGGTGCGCCTCGACGCCTCGCTCGATCTGCGCACGACGCTCGACACGCTGGCGCGTATCGCGGTCCCCACCCTCGCCGACTGGTGCACGATCCACCTCCTGGAGGGCAACGAGATCCGCTGCGCGGCGATCGCGCACAGCGACCGGGCCCGCGAGTCGCTGGCCTGGGAGATCGAGGCGCGCTACCCGGCCGCGCTCGGCTCCCCGGGCGGTCCCGGAGCGGTGATCCGAACGGGGGAAGCCGAGCACGTGCGCGAGGTCACCGACCGGGAGATCGGCGCCGTCTCCACCGACGCCGAGCACGGCGCCATGCTGCGCCGCCTCGGGCTGAGCGCGTCGCTCGTGCTGCCCCTGAGCGCGCGCGAGCGGGTCCTCGGCGCGATCGGCTTCGCGCTCGCCGAGCCGGGGCGCCAGTTCTCGGCCGAGGACGTGAAGCTGGCGGAGGAGACGGTGCGCCGCGCCGCCCTCGCCCTCGACAACGCGCGCCTCTACTCCGACCGCAGCCGCGTCGCGCGCACGCTGCAGCAGAGCCTGCTCCCCACCGAGCTGCCCGCGATGCCGGGCATCGACGCCGCCGGGCGCTTTCGCGCGGCCGGGGACGGCGGCGAGGTCGGCGGGGACTTCTACGACGTCTTCGGGTGCGGCGAGCGCTGCTGGGCGGCGGTGATCGGCGACGTGTGCGGGAAGGGCGCCGTCGCCGCGACGCTCACCTCGCTCGCGCGCCACACGGTCCGCGCCGCGGCGCGCTACGAGACCGGGCCGGCGATCCTTCTCGGCGCGCTGAACGACGCGATCCTCGCCCAGAAGCGCGAAGACATGCGCTTCCTCACCGCGATGTTCGTGCGGATGGCGCCCCGGGACGGTCGGATCGAGCTGAGCTATGCGCGCGGCGGCCACGTCCCGCCGCTGATCCTACGCGCGGGCGGCACGGTGGAGACGCTGCTTCCAGAAGGGCCCCTGCTCGGGATCGTGGAGGACGCCGTGCTCGAGGAGCAGACGGCGACGCTCGCGCCCGGCGACGCGCTCGTGCTCTACACGGACGGCGTGACCGAGGCGGGCGCGCCCGCCAACCCCCTCGGCGAGGAGCGCCTGGGCGAGCTGCTCGCCGGCTGCGCGGGCGCCGACGCCGACGGGATCGCCGACGCGATCGTCCAGACCGCGCTCGAGATCCAGGACGGCCGGCCGCGCGACGACATCGCCGTGCTCGTCCTACGCTGCCGCCCGAGTTAGGCCGAGTCGAGCGCCTCGACCCGGCGCCGGAGCGCCGCCACCGCGTCGTCGATCAGCTCGCGCCGGGCGGCGTCGCGCACGGGGGCGAGCAGACGGTCGAGCGCCCATCCCACCTCGCCTTCGAGCGCGAGCGTCGCCTCGGTCGAGTTCTCCGGTCCGGGGTCGAGCTCCCAGCGCAGCGTGAGCGACTTGAGATCGCCGCCCAGGTAGTCGGCGCGCAGCGCGCCCGAGCCCTCCACGACGTAGCGCAAGCGGTAGGTGAAGGTCTTGATCGGCAGGCGCGTGGCAGCCCGCACCGTGAAGGTGTGAGCACGCTCGTCGCGCTCGAGCACGGCGATCTCGTCGACGAACGGGTACCACTCGGGATAGGCCTCGAAGCGAAGCAGCTCCGCGAGGCACGCCTCCGGCGGCCCCGCGATGCTGGTTCGCGCCTCTCCGTGGATCCCGCCCACGTCTCTACGAGCGGGTTTGGGGTTGCGGGGCGACCCAGGGGGACACTCGCGTAGGGTAGGTGTCGTTATGCGTCTGCTCGTGCGCTTGAACATCGTCTTCCTCGCGGTGCTCCTCGCGCACACCGCCGACCACCTCGTGCGCCAGCACCGCAACACGCCCGGCGAGCTCGGAGTGCTGGGCCTCGCCGGGCTCGCCGGCGCACTTCTCTCCCTGGGCCTCGCGCTCCGGGGCCACCCCCTGGCAGCGCTCGCCGCGACGCTCGTCGGCTTGGTGAGCGGCGCGGGCTTCTTCCTCGTGCACCTCGCCCCGCACTGGAGCGCGTTCAGCGATCCCTACCCTGGGCTCGGGCTCGACGCCGTCTCGTGGACGAGCATGCTCGCGGGCGCCGCGGCCGGCCTCGCCCTCGGAGCGGCGGGCGCGCGACAGCTCCTCAGCCGCCGCGCGAGCACCGGTCGGCGCGCACCGCAGTACACCGGCGCGCGCTAGCATCGCCGCGGCACCAGGCGAGATAGCTCAGCTGGTAGAGCACACGACTGAAAATCGTGGTGTCCCCGGTTCGAGTCCGGGTCTCGCCATCTTCCAAACTAGCTGCATATGTGCATGTTCTGAGGAGCTCGGCAGGGCGATTTGAAGACCAGTCCGAGAGACGGAAGTCGCCCGCGGAGTCCTTTTCGAGTCCAAAACCTGAGGATGGTTGAGGGGGTTTACATGACCACGGCCAGCTTCTGCTGCGCCGCCCCGACAGACGCCGAACAGCGGAGCGCTACCCGAGAGGCGGACGGACGAGCAGACTGTGGGCGTGGCAGAACCGTCCACAGCGCGCGGGCGCGAGACCCGGGAGCGGGTCCTACTCGCCGCCGCGCGCCTCTTCCATGAGCGGGGCGTCAACGCCACGAGCGTCGACGACGTGCTCACCGCGGCAGCGGCCGGCAAGGGTCAGTTCTACCGCTACTTCCCGAGCAAGGACGAGCTCGTGGCGGCGGTCGTACGCCACCAGCTCGAGGACTACCTCGCCCGGCAGCGCGAGACGCTCGAGCAACTCGACGACTGGGAGAGCCTCGAGGGCTATCTCATGGGCCTCGCAGCGGCCCACCGGGAGCGGGGCTTCGTCGGGGGCTGTCCGGTGGGCTCGCTGGCAATCGAGCTGGCCGACCAGGACGAGGGCCTCAGGCGTCGGCTCGCCGAGGGGTTCGATCAGTGGCAGGCGAGCCTCGCAGCAGGTCTGCGGCGGATGGCCGAGCGAGGGTGCCTGCGCGAGGGGGCCCCTGCGGACCGCCTGGCGGCTACGACGCTGGCCACCGTCCAAGGCGCCTACCTGCTGGCCACGGTAAGACGGGACGGTGGAGTCATGGCCCAGGCCCTCCGCGAAGCCGTGACCCACCTGCGTGCCTATGCCACGGATCCGGACGGGGACCGGGAGACGGACGGTACTGTTTAGTACCTGTTTGGCTCGCCGCGCGCCCCATCCCCGCCACCGACTGGAGACACCCCTATGCCGACCGCGAAGCCCGTGAGCTTGCCGACGACCATCGGAAGAGGGGCGATCTCCGGCCTCGCCGGAGGCATGGTGATGACGGCGTTCCAGCGTCTCGTCGAGATGCCGCTGACCGGCCGAGACGAGAGCTACGCACCCGCCGATCTGATCACGAAGCTGTTCCCGGTCGCCCCCAAGCGCAAGCAGGACCGGCGCCGTCTCAACTATGCGGCCCACTTCGGGGTGGGCGTCGCCTGGGGGGTGGGCCACGGGCTCATCGCCAGGCGCGCCGAGCTGCGCGGGCAGGCGGCCGTGGCGGCCGTATTCGGCGCCATCTACGGCGGCGACGTGATCGCCAACACGGCGCTCGGCCTCACCAAGCCCTGGCAGTGTTCCGGCCAAGACCTCGCGGTCGACGTCATCGACAAGCTGGTCCTCGCCGAGGTGGCGGGCGTGGTGTTCGACCGCCTCGGTGGCGGCGACCACCAAGGCGCGCTGCGGGCCTAATCCGGGATCAGCCCGTCGCCGGTGAACTCGGCCTAGGCCTCCGCGAAGGTGACGTCGCGCGGGGGCATGATCACCTCGGAGGCCACCAGCTCCTCGTCGTGGAGTCTGGTGCCGTCGCTCGGGCACTGTGTCAGGCTGGTTTAGATCTCTGTTGGTCGGGACCGCCGTGCTCGTCTTGGCACTTCTCGTGGCTACGTCAGCGCCTTCGTACGCCTCGGGCCCTCGTGAGTGTGATCTTCAAGCGCGCACCTGGTATCTTAAGTAAGCAGTCGACGGGGCGCTCCAGGGGCGCGCGCTGGACGTGCTCGACCGCCTGGTCGCCGCGGGAGCCTGGGGCGTCGTAGACGCCATGGACGCTGTCGAGCGGGGAGTCCGAGCCAGGTCGATGCCGCGGCTTTCGCTTCCGCGTGTGGCTGTTGCGTAAAGCGGCGGATCTGTCCGTGTCGGTGGGGACGATTCGGGCATGGGACCGAACTTTATTGGGTGTAGCCCAAGGAGTGTCTTGGACGCTGCGTCGTGCTGCGGCGGAGTTCGGGCAGTCAATCCGCGCCGTCGAGAGCTCCAGTGACACTCGGGTCGCCTGCTACCGACCTAGCGGAGTCCTCGGTCTACGCGGTATCTTTCGCGGAACCATTACGCACTCCGAGCGCGAGTTCGAGTGGCGTGCAAACCACCACCTCGGACGGCAGTTCACGCTGACCGAGGACGGCGCCCCATTGGCGCAGTTCAACGCCCGCACCGAGCCGCGTCCAGTAGTCGCGTCAGTCGACGACCCGGGTCGCGTGGAACCGCTCCTGATTCTCTTCTGCTGCCACCTCACCAAACAGGTGGTGGAAGTGGCCAAGCTGGCACCCATGACCGGCATGGGAGCCGCCATCGGCGGCTAACCCGGGTCGCAGCCCGGCCAAGCCGCTTCACAACGCACCCGGGCCGATCCGGTCGGCGGGCTCGGCCAGCAGCGCCGCGCCCTCACGTCGTTGACCATCCGATCGTGCCGTGTGCCGTCACCATCACGGTGATCGACCGGCCAGCACTGCGCCCTCGCGCCCTCAAAGGTGATCCCTCTGACTCGGCCAAGCTGCTTGAGGAGCGCACGCTGCCTGGGACTGAGCGCGTGGAAACTCGGAAGTGGCACGACCGGGGCATTTCACGAATCAGATTCCCGTCTTCCGCGGACTCTGGCTCGTGGCATCACCGTGGCACCGGACGCATCGTCCTATCTGTCAGGGGTGTTCGCCGGCGGGGACGCTATGGGACGCGACGGGACGGATAGGGCGGCGCGGTAAGTCATGGGGGCGTGCCCGGCTCGACGTACGGCCTCTGCGAGCGATCCTGACTTGTGAGACCGCGTCTCATCGCAGTAAGGTGCGCTCGCGGTAGCCGAGGAGGTGTGGGACGGTGTCGAAGTGGTAGCCCCGCCCGCGTAGGGCGCGAATGATGTGTGGGAGCGCCGCGAGTGTTTGCCCTCTTGGCCCTCCACCGTCGTGCATGATGATGATTGATCCCGGTCGTGTTTCGGAGAGTATGCGGTGCTCGATCGTGCCGGTGCCGGGCCGCGACCAGTCGCGCGGGTCGACGTTCCACTCGATGCTCGCCATCCCTAGGGCCCTGGCCCGCGCGATCAGACGACGGCTGACCGCTCCGTATGGGGCCCGGAAAAGGCACGGCCGGTAACCGCTCGCTCGTCGGATGATGCCGATCGGACCCTCGACTTCACGCGCGGTGGATGGGCGGCCGCCGGCGACGTTGGCGTGGGTCATCGTGTGGTCGCCAAGCGCGAAGCCGTCCCGGAGCATCCTGTTCAGAAGTGCCTCGTGACCGGCGATCTGCCTTCCCACGAGGAAGAACGTGGCCGGCACGTTCTCGTTCTCGAGCACGCGCAGGAAGCGAGGGGTGATGGCGGCTGGACCGTCATCAAAGGTGAGCGCAACCACACGGCGGCGGGGCGAGCCTCCCGACCTGTACGACGGGCCCGACGGTCGACATCCGACCGTCATCAGACGGCGAAGGCGCGCGCGAAAGGCTCCGCGGTCAGGGGCCGCGTCGCGGCAGGCGGCGAGGGTGGGACAGCTGTCACCCGTCCAAGTCGCCCCAACGCCCCAACCGTACCGCCCGGGTGAGAGCCCCACCCGCGAGCTCGGAACCCGTATGACGACTGTCGTCTCTGACGGGCGCACCACCCTCGCGCCGGAGATCACTCGACGGAGGAGAATCCGCCCTTCATCCCGCGCACGCCGGGCAGACCAAACCCGCAGCCGCCCACGAAACCCCGCGACGCAGACCCGCGAGCCATGTTCTCCACCGGCGGTGCCCTGCGTGACGAGAAGACACAGCGACCGCCGTCCGTCGCGCCCGAGCGCGCCCGAACGCCACGCATGAGCGGTCCGCACCCGAAGCACAAGGTCTTCGCGCGATTGGCGAAAGTCAGCGGCCACGACGTCAAGAGGGTCGCCCGCTGGAGCATCGCGCGCGTCACGCTCAGCGTGAGCATCGGCACGCGGCATCGCGGTGACGCTGAGAAGCACGACGAACGCAAACAGGACGGCGCAGAGAAGGCGAAGGACTCTCAAGGGGACCACGGAAGGCCGCGATCCTACGCCCTCGCGGCAAACCTCGCCCGTCCGTTGTTCTCATATCCTGCCTGCTTGCGCCCGTCCTCACGATCGGGCTGATGGCAGCAGGCTCGCTCAGCTTAGGAGGCGCCCCCGCGCAGCCCCAACCCGCGACCGCGTGGCCCTTGGCCCCGGCTTGATGCGCGACGCGCTGACAACGAGCCGTGCGCGCCGCATGGCGGTATCGATTCCGCTGGGTCCGCTCGCACCGCCCGCGCTCGGGATCCCGCCGCTTGAGCGATCAGTCGACGGGCGGTGGGTCGGGAAACTTCAATCGTCGCCCCCGTACCCGACTGCTGACGCCAGCCGAGCACCGCCGTATACGGCACGCAGTTCGCACAAACGTCGTGAGGGTGATAACCGCTCCCCGGTTCGTCGCCGGCGCTTCACTCCCCCCTTCTCCCGGCCCGTGCGTCATACGGAGGTGACACGCCGAGCACCGTTACCAGGCAGTGTCGAGACAGACTCCTTCGCTCGCCTGTGTCATACCCGCGGTATCTCGAGCGCACCCTCCCAACCTCCTGGGCCTACAGGGGCACAAGCCGGGCCGCCGCGAACGTCGCCAACAGCACATGACCCAGCTTCTCGATCATCTGAAGGGCGTGGTCCACGTGCCAGAGGCGTACGTCGAACGGTGCGTCGACGACGACGATGACTTCGATGCGTTCATCAGCGCGCTCGTCGCCCGAGCTGTCGAGCTGAACCTCACCGATCCAATCTCCAGAGGCGACGCTTGGCTCGCGATGCGCGAAGGCTGGATCCATCTACCATTAAACCCCGCAACTGCAGATCGGCTGCGCAAGCGCGGACTCCATGGGCGCCCGCTGCTGCCGCACGGTGAGCAAGCGTGAGGCCGGCTCAGCCGATGGCGGCCGGGCTTCGGCGGCGCTCGGCGCGCTGGAGGAAGAGCTCCTCGACGATGACCTGTACCGCGCCGGCGACCGGGATCGCCGCCAGCGCGCCGAGGATCCCCGCGACCTCGGTGCCCAGGACGATCGCGATGAGCACTGCGAGCGGCGAGAGCTTGACCGCACGGCCGTAGATGAGTGGGCGCAGGCTGTGGCCCTCGAGCATGTGGTAGACGAGGATGAGGGCGAGGACGATCACCGCCGTGGTCAGACTCTGCGTCAGGGCGACGGCCGTGAGGACGACGGTCGCGACCAGCGGACCGAGATAGGGGACGAGCTCGATGAGCACCACGAACAGCCCGACGGAGACGGCGTAGGGGACGCCCGTGGCGAGCAGGATGATCGTGGCGACCACGCCCGCGAGCAGGCTGGCGAGCAGGTTGCCGGTGACGAAGCCTCCGACCGCCTTGTAGATCCCGGCGCCGATCCGCTCCACCGACCCGCGGTTCCTCTCGGGCAGGAGCTCCATGAGCCGCCGGCGCCACTCGGGCCCCTCGAGCAGCATGAAGAGGGTCAGGAAGGCGATGATCACCACCCCGATCGCGGTGGCGGCCACGCCCTTGACGATGCTCAGCGCCGGAGCGGCGGCCCCGATGAGCCCCGGCGACCCTCCTCCGCTCGTCGCGCTGCGCACCCGCTCGACCACGTGGTACTTCCGCTGAAGGGATCCGAGCGGTCCGTGGCCCTTGGTCATGTCGGCGACCAAGCCGGGGATGGCGTGCACGAACCTCGTGACCTGATCGACGAGCGGTGGCACGAGGACGAGCCCGAGCAGGGCGAAGAGCAGGAGCGCGAGCGCGAACACCACGCCGACCGCCAGCCCACGGCGACACTTGCGTCGCTCGACGAAGTTGACCGCCGGGTTGAGGGCCAGGGCGAGAAAGAGCGCGATGGCGATGAGCGTCAGCCCGGCCTGGGCGAGGAGCACGAAGCCGATGGCGGCGGCGGCGGCGACGATCACGCCGAGGACGGTCAGCAGCGAACGCAGGCGAAAGACCACCACGCGCTCCGGCATCTCCTCTCGCGGGCGCGAGCCGGATTCCTGCGGCGGGCGCTCCTCGAGCAGAGGGGTCGACGTCACCGCCGCATCATCCCAATCCCGAGAAGCCCACGACGCAGGCCGACCGCCATTCGCGCTCGCTCATCGCGCGGACCGAGGAGCCGCGGCCGGCGGCTGCGAGCGCTCAGGTCGTTCGATCCCCCCGACGTCTCGCCGCACCATCGCGTCGAGCTGGGTGCCGATGAGAAAGACGGCCGCCGAGAGGTAGAGGTAGCTCATGAGCACGAAAACCGAGGCGAGCGATCCAAAGATCGTGTCGTAGTCAGCGAGGCGGGACAGGTAGAAGCCGAAGCCGGTGGAGAAGAGCAGCCAGGCGGCGACCACGATGGCCGTGCCCATCGACACCCAGTGCAGCGGCTGCCTGCGCGCCGGGGCGTGTCGGACGAGCAGGCCCACGCTGAGCCCGACCAGGAGCGCCGCGAGCCCGTAGCGCACGAGGAAGGCCAGCACGGCGGCGGCCCCGCTCGCGTGGGCCAGCCCCAGCGCGCGCGGTCCGAACCGCCCGACGGCGAGGGCGCCCAAGAGGCACCCGCCGACGCCGATCGACAGACCGAACGAGATCGCGAAGCGCCGCCGCCGCGAGCGCTCCTCGGCCACGCCGTAGATGCGGTCGAGCGCCCCCATGATGGCGCGCACGGCGCCCGAGACCTCCCACAGGGTGAGCATGCCACCCGCCGTGACCCAGAACCCCTGCTGGTCGTGAAACACCCGCAACACGGCGCCGTTGAGGACGCGGAAGGCGTCAGGCGACATCGCGCTCCGCACCGCGGGCGCGACGTCCTGCCTCCAGACCTCGTCGAGGCTGAGTACGCCGAGGAGCGCGAAGACGAACAGAAGCAGCGGCGCGAGCGCCGAGAGCACCTGAAAGGCGATGGCGCTGGCGTAGGTGAGGATGTCGTGCTCGTCGACGGCAGCGGCCAGCTCCCTGACCACGTCGCGCACCCGGGACCAGGCGGCCGTACGGCGCTGAGCGGACGTAGCCACGCCGGTCCCTTACCCCGATCGCGTTCGAGGGCATCCGAAGTGCCGGCGACTACGCTCGAGCAGCGATAAAGCCGAGCCGCCCGATCCCGCGCGTGGGCCTCAGCGCCACGGTCCGCTACCTCGCCCTCGACGTGGCCGCCGTCGTCCCCGAGGTCACCGACGACGGCCACCGGGCGAGGGTCCAGACCGAGGAGAACGAGACGATCGAGTTCATCCTCAACCGCTCCACCGCCTACTACGAGGCGCCGAACTGCGGACCCCGGCTCGAGCTGGGGGGGTGAGCCGTCGCTCGGGGCGCCCCCGCCGGGGCGGGGAGGCCGCAAGATCACCGGGACCTCTAGCCCGCGGCGCCGACGCGGTACCTCAGAGCGGAGTGTTCCCGCTCCGGTAGTGCTCGATCACGTCGTTGATCGCGGCATCGAGGGAGTGCGTCGGCGCCCACCCGAGCACCCGGTGGATCTTCGACAGGTCCGGGACCCGGCGCTGCATGTCCTCGAAGCCCGGCTCGTAGGCCTCGTCGTAGGGGATGACCGCGATCTCCGAGTCGGAGTCGGCGAGCTGCTTCACGCGCTCGGCGAGGTTCATGACCGTTATCTCGCCCTCGCCGCCGATGTTGAAGACCTCGCCGTAGACGTCCTCGCGGCCCATGAGGAGCACGAGCGCCTCGACGACGTCCTCGACGTGGCAGAAGACGCGGCTCTGGCTCCCGTCGCCGTAGACCGTGATGGGCTGGTTGGCCACCGCCTGGCGCACGAAGCGCGGGATGACCATCCCGTAGCGACCGGTCTGGCGGGGCCCGACGGTGTTGAAGAGCCGGCCGACGACGGTCGGGAGCTTGCGCTCCTTCCAGTAGGCAAGGGCAAGGCACTCGTCGATCGCCTTGGAGCACGCGTAGGACCAGATCATTTCGAAGATCCGCGCCGGCAACGAACGTGTTCGCGACTTGTGTCATACCCGCGGTATTTCGAGCGCACCCTAGTATCACTACGAACGGCCTCGTGGTACCAGCCGTGGTACCGGACTTATCGTCCCATGCGTCCCAGGAGTCGGTCCGCGGGGACTTATCGTCCCATGCGTCCCAGGAGTCGGTCCGCGGGGACGCTGGGGACGCAAGGGACGCGCACGGACCCATCCGCGCGATCCGTGCCCGGTTCGAGTCCGGGTCTCGCCATCCGGCCAAGGCCCGTCGTGACGGGCTTCTCGCCGGGTTCGCGTCGCTCGTGGTACCAGCCGTGGTACCAAGCGCCCTCCGCGCAGCCCGTCGGTAATCAGGAGCCGTCGCCAGTTCGGCGGAGCTGGATGGCCCTCGACTCCGGGTCGTACTCGTAGCTCTCGATCGACTCCGCCTGCAGGAGGTCGATTGCCTCATCAATCACCTCCAGAGGCACCGAGCTTTCAACCGCTCCGCGTCCATCGCATCTCCGTTTCAGGTGTTCGCCGACAAGCGAGCGGGACCGTAACCGCTGCGGCTCGCGCGCGCGAGTGCGTCTCCATACGGCGCGCGCGGGTGCGGCTCTGCGCTACGGTGCTCTCGGTCTGGTTAGTGGAGCGAGGGAGCGACGCATGAGAAGGCGGGTCATGGGAACTTCGACGCGGCGCGTCTTGACAGCGGTACTGGGAACGCTCGCTGCGATCGCCCTGTTCGCGCCGAGCTTTGCTTCGGCCGCGGTCGCGCCGTTCGGCAACCCGTGCAGCGACGCGAATGGCGTGCGCTTCTGCCCGGGCGGCTACACCGCGCCGACCATCACGCCGTCCGGTCCCCAGGCCGCCGTCGACAAGCGCGTGCCGAGCTTCGACGGCGTCCCGCTCGACGTCGACGTGACTCTCCCGCCGCCGGTCGCCGGCAACGGACCGTTCCCGACGATCGTGATGCTCCACGGCTACGGCGGCTCCAAAAAGGACTTCGAGTCCACCACCCCGGAAGGCAACGGCAACACCACCTACCACTACAACAACGTGTACTTCGCGCAGCACGGCTACGCGGTGGTCAACTACACGGCGCGGGGCTTCGGTAACTCGTGCGGCTCGCCGAGCTCGCGCACCCCGAACTGCGCCAAGGGCTGGCTCCACCTTAAGGATCGCGCCTATGAGGGCCGCGACACCCAGCTGCTGCTCGGCAAGCTCGTCGACCAGAGAGTCGCCAAGGCTGGCGCGCTCGGCGCGACCGGCATCTCCTACGGAGGCGGCGAGAGCATCGAGCTCGCCTTGCTGCGCGACAAGACGGCGACCCGTCCCGATAGCACCCCGGCGGGCCCCACCGGCGAGACGCTGGTGCCCTGGACGAGCCCTGCCGGCACACCGCTGTCGCTCGCCGCCGCCTGGCCGCGCTGGCCGTGGTCGGACCTCGTCTCGTCACTCGTGCCCAACGGGCACTTCCTCGACTTCGACAACCGGACCAACGGCTCGAGCCGCGATCCGATCGGCGTGCCGATCCAGACCTACATCGAGGGTCTCTTCGCGTCGGGCGCCGCCTCGGGCTACTACGCTCCGCCCCGAACCGATCCGTCGGCGGACCTCACCAATTGGCACAACCGGATACTGATTGGCGAGCCCTTCGCCGATCCCTACGCCCAGGAGATCGTCAACGAGATCTACTCCCACCATCAGGGCTACGGGCTGCTCGACGTGCCGGGCGCGACCACCACGCCGGCGCCGCTGCTGATCGAGAACGGGTGGACCGATGACCTGTTCCCGCCCGCCGAGGCACTGCGCATCTATAACGACCTGCGCCGCCGCGACCCGGCTGCCGACGTCGCGCTGCAGTTCGGCGACCTCGGCCACTCGCGCGGTCAGAACAAGAAGAACACAAACGTCCTCTTCAACGACCAGGGGTCGAGCTTCTTCGACGCTCACCTCAAGGGCGCGACGGACGCAGCGCCGCCGGCCAAGGGGTCGGTCACGACCTTCACGCAGACGTGCCCGTCGAGCGCGCCTGCGGGCGGCCCGTTCACGGCCGCGAGCTGGCCGGCCATCCACCCCGGCGCTTTTCGGTTCGGCGACCAGGATCCGAAGTCGACGCAGACCGTCACCTCGGCCGGCGGCAACCCGCAGACCGGCAAGACGGTCGACCCGATCGCCGGCGGCGGTGCGTGCGCGACGGTCGCCGACGAGACTGCGCCGGGCACAGCGGTCTACCGCGCCAAGAGCTCCGGCTTCACCCTCATGGGCCTCCCGACGGTGAGCGCCAAGGTGGTCGCGACGGGCGGCTCGCCCCAGCTCGATTCCCGCCTGTGGGACGTGGCGCCCGACGGGACCCAGACCTTGATCACCCGCGGCGCCTACCGGCTCTCGAGCCAAGACGTCGCCGCGCAGAAGGTCACCTTCCAGCTGCACGGGAACGGATGGCGCTTCGAGGCCGGTCACACGGCCAAGCTCGAGCTGCTCGGCAAGGACGAGCCCTACCTGCAGCCGAACAAGGAGCCGTTCCAGATCGCCGTCTCGAACCTCGTCGTCGAGCTGCCGACGCTGGAGCCTCCGACGAGCACCGAGACGTTCAGCACCCCGCCGCCCAACACCGAGCCGGCCCCGGGCAGCACCGGCGGCGGCGTGATCGTCACGCCGGCGATCGGGCTGGGCAAGCCCTTGGCCCGGCCGCTGCGCCGGCTGCACCTCGCGGCCGGTCCCGCGCGCGTCAGGCAGCACGCGCGCGTGCGCGTTCTGTTCCTGGTGACCACCCGCTTCAACGGCCGGATCTTCCGGGTCGGACGCGTCACGGTGCGAATCGCCGGCCGCAAGCGGAGCACCAACCGCCACGGGCGCACGTCGATGGTGTTCCGGTTCCGCGCGCCCGGGCGCCGGGCGGTCCGCGCCGATGCGCGCACCTACCGCGGTGACCGCAGGCACATCACCGTGGTGCGCGCTCGACGACGCCACGGGTGACGGCCGACCGCGGGTCGGAGCTGAGGGCCGCCCCCACGTACGCGTCGTCCCCCCGCGAACGTACAACCGACTAGGCGACTCCGGTGACCGACGCGCCCTCCGCCAAGACCACGGCGACGCCCTCGGCGCCTCCGGGCGCCTCCGGGCCGACCCAGCCGTCGCGTACGCCGTCTCCCGCAAGAGCGACGTCGTCGAGCGGTCCCACGTCCGCTGCCGATGTTCCTACGAACGTGCCGAGCACCACCACGCCTCCCCCGGCACCCGATACCACGACGACGCCCGCGGCGGACGCAAGCCCGCCTTCGGCTCCGACCAATGTTCCTCCAACGCCTACCCGCGCCACGGCGACATCTGCGGCGCCGCAGCCCACGTCGTCACCCGCGGCGAGCCCGAAGCCGGTCACGTCCACGCCGACGCCAGCGACCTCACCGTCTGCTGCAGTGCCGGCTGCTTCGCCGACCGTCCCCACCCAGAGCGGGACAACCGCCACTACGTCGACGTCTTCCCGGTCACGCCGCCGTCGACCAACCACTCGGCACCGGCAGCCAGCGCCCCGGCGTCAGCAGCCCAGCCGTAGCCGGAACCGTCCGTTGGGCCGTTCAGCCCGACGGACAGGAGCCAGAGTTGCTGCGCTGGCGCTGGGCTAGCGCCAGCAGTCGCTTACATGCTCGTGGACAGGCCCGCGTCCTGCCCGGTTCCCAGGGGGAAGATCGACGGCGACCAACTCGGGGAGGGCTGCTTCAGCTCTTTGCGCCGCGAGCGCACGCGTGAATATCGATCGCTGGCTTCGTCAGGAAGCATCAGCGCGCTCGGCCACGTCTCGGAAGAGGAACTGTGTCCGTCTGCATCAGCGAACGCCGCGTCGCATGAAGCGGGACTCCCGCCATCGTACGTCCCCATGCGATGCTCCTACCGATGAGCGATTCTGAAGCAGACGATCTCCGATCGCGGCTGCGGGGACTTCGAGCCTTCGACGGTGACCTGCCCGAGTTCGACACCCGGCGCGCGCCCGAGGACCCCGCGGCACTGTTTCTCGAATGGCTCGACCACGCGATCCAGGAGGGCGTTCGCGACCCGCACTCACTGACGCTCAGCACGGTCGATCCGGACGGACGCCCGAACTCACGCGTGCTGATTCTGAAAGGCGTCGCAGATGGGCGATGGCAATTCGCGACCAGCCGCTCCAGCCGCAAGGGAAAAGAGCTCGCCGTCAATCCGTGGGCGGCAGTGAACTTCTACTGGCCGCAACTCGGCCGCCAGATCCGCCTTCGTGGCCGCATTCTCGACGGTGGATCCGACGATGCGGCGCGCGATTTTCTGGCCCGTCCGGAGGGATCCCGCGCCGAATCCTTCGCCGGCAACCAAAGCCAGGTGCTCACCGACCCCGCCGATCTAGATGCCGCGCTCGAGGAAGCACGAGCACAGGTGAGTGCCGACCCGACCCTGGTTCCCGAGCACTGGGCCCTGTACCACTTGGTGCCCGACGAGATCGAGTTCTGGCAGGCCGATCGAGAGCGGCGCCACGTCCGCCTGCGCTACACACTCGAGGTACAGCGCTGGACCAAGGCCCTGCTCTGGCCTTAAGCGGGAGCCTGCGAGCGCCGACGCGCAAACCTGGTGGGCCGAGGCTAGGCTGAGTTCGTGGCATCGCCAGCAGGGCCGCCGCCAGCTGGCTCGTTCCGCGCAAGCGCTGGAGTTCGTTCTTCATCACCTCGGAGACGCTCCTGCGCTGGCATCGCCAGCTCCTCGCGCGACGCTGGACCTTTCCGACAGGGCAACCAGGCCGACCTGCGATCGGCAGTGAGACCCGCAGGCTCGTTCTGCGCCTCGCGCGCGAGAACCCGCGCTGGAGCTACCAGCGGATCGCCGGCGAGCTCCTTGTCAAGGCCGGTCGAAAGTGGACCAGGTCCGACGCTCCCGCGCCGTTAGTCGCCGTCGGCCTGCCGGTTGTCGTCGTCCATCATGCGCAGGTAGGGCGCAACGAGCTCGCCGTAGTCGGCCTTGCGCGCGGCGGGCAGGTCCTTCCAGCCGGTGACCGAGCCGCGGCATCGCGCAGCACCGCACCGGCATATGGCCGGGAAGTGGTCGATCGTGAAGTTGCGCA
>JAABUZ0100005872.1_pt1 | contig 15729 bp, 14 predicted proteins | sample 5562091 | NCBI WGS metagenome assembly JAABUZ01 (sample SAMN12813069, study PRJNA571459) | rock metagenome | isolation source: Antarctica rocks | place: Antarctica: Victoria Land, Linnaeus Terrace sud | collected 2015-12-21 | reverse complement strand
GTTGCACGGAGGCCGCCCAGGACACGTTGGAGAGGGTGATGATGATACCGGCTGCTCCGTACCACGGGAGATCACGCAGGCGGAGCCGAACCGCACCCCGGCGGGCGAGGGCGAGAAAGATGGCGAGCGGCGGCAACACCAGCAGAATACGCCAGGCGCTGATCTCCAGGGCCGTGAGTCGATACCCGGTGGTCAGCTGGTCGATCAGCAGCGCCGACGACGACCAGCAGAGGGTGGCCAGAAAGGCACGAAGCAGTCCGCCCGATGAGAAGGGAGAGGAGGAGGTGTTACCGCTCATGGGTCGCCTCCCCGGCAGTAAATCTCCGCTTCCACGGGCGGGGATTGGAGGCTTTGCACGCAAACAGCCACATAGGGGGAGGGACGGGAACTACGGTGTGGCCGTTATCTGAGGTTTCGGCTCCAGCATTGCGTGGAGATCATCGTCCACGATCACCAGAACCTCATCGGCCATGGGTCGAAGTTCCGTTGCCACACCGCCCCCACCAGGACGGGCTATTATACCAATCCCCTTTCCTGATGCCGTAAAAACTGAGCAGGGAAAGGAGACCAAAGATGGCACGGCGTGGACGACCGTTCGTGGTCGCATGGCATGAAGAGGATACGGAAGCGGCGTTGCGGGCTGCCTAGGAGAAGCCAGGCTGAGGATGCGGTGCCTACCGGAACACTCGGCGGTAGAGATCGCTCTGCAAGATGCCCGTCGGGTCCAGCCGTCGCTTGATTGCCATGAACTCGTCCATGGCTTCCGCGGTCAATGAGCAGCGAAGACCGTGGCCGTCGAGCGCGTTGTCCTTGGCTGGATAAAAGCGGCCGCCCGCCGGCAATGCTATCTCGGTCGTGAAGCGGGAGAGCATGGTGCGGAGATGATGCTCATTGGCCTCGGTGGCGTGGTAGTCCAGCGCCAGGGAGTAGCCGTCCACACTGTAGCGTAAGAGGAAGGGATCGGCGCGTTGGCGCTTCATCACGGCCAGATGCGGCGGCAGGCCGGCCTGTTGGGAATCCCGCAACAGCGCCGCGAAGACCGCGTGCGCCTGCGATTCGGGCACAAACACCTGGTATTGCAGGATGCCACGGGGCCGGAAGGCCCATTTCCAGTTGGGTACGTAATCGAGTATGAAGTGGAACTGCGCGTGGGGCACCCGCGTCACCCGGCCGGCGCGGCGAGCACCCAGGGTGTAGCGGGCGCTGTTCAGGGCCTGCATGCCCACGTCACCGGACGTGAGCTTCATGCCGCGCCACAGAATTGAGCGCGGTACGACGCCCAGGAGCGCATCGGGCAGGTCTTGGTAGGCCGGCCGTAGCGTGCGGGCGGGGTGGGGATCGTCCTCCGCCACATCGGCCAGTTGCACCAGTCCTCGACCCAGCGCGCCGCCGCCGGCAAAGGCGTCGATCCAACCCACCAGGTGCTCGGCATCGCCATGCTGCTCGAACAGGTCGAATACCTCCTCCAGGGAGCGTGCCACCCGTTCCTCCACCCGTAGGAGACCCGACTGTACCGGCTGCAGCTGTATCGTCAACTCCAGCACGATACCGAGCATTCCCAGTCCGCCCACCGCGGCCAGAAAGATGTCGCGGTTCTCCTCGCGGCTACAGGTCACGATCGTACCGGAGGGCAGCAGGAGCCGGATTGAGAGCAGGTGTTCGCCTAGCGTTCCCGCCCGCCGGTTGTTCTTGCCATGGATGTTGGTGGAGACACAGCCGCCCAGCGTGGGGTACATGGTGCCCGGCACCACCGACGGCCACCAGCCGTCCTCCAGGGCGTGCCGCCACAACTGACCGACCGTCACGCCCGGCTCGACCCGTACGACGCCAGTCGTCGGGTTCCATTCCAGCACCCGGTTGAGCCGACTGGTGTCCAGCACGATGTTTTCCGCGTTCAACGATGCGTCACCATAGCTGAAGCCGGCGCCGCGTGGGGCCAGAGAGCGGCCGTTTTCCCGCGCCAGTTCCAGTACTGCGTGCACGCCATCGACAGTCGATGGCCGGTAGAGATAGCCCATCGACCGCGCCAACATCCCCCAGCCCTCCAGGCGAGTAAGCCGATCGGGAGGGAGCGGCTGGAACTCTGGGTGCGACGAGGTGGGAACGATGGAGGGAGTCATTGAGATATGTTCCTGATGAACGACATGCTACCTGATTATGGTACGCCGCGGCGTCTGTGGTACCGTACAAAAGAGCAGACAGCAGAGGAGGTACACCCATGAGAATCACATCCACCGTGTTCGCGTCCAGTCTCGATACACGGCGTGATTCCGCGATGTGTGGGTGTACTCAGTAACAGCTCTCCGTCCTGAGGACAATCGAACGATCGGGAATACGCGCTACGACGCGAAACGGTTGTCGTGGCTACCGCGGGTATGCGGCCGCATCTCGCGCCCAATCCATGGCCGCGGTTCACGCCCCTGGCGATAACGCGTTTCGCTTTCTCGACCCGTTCGATCGTTCAGTCTGTAAGGACCCTTCGATGCTTCCGTCTCTCCGGCGACACGGCGACGCGGACAGGATTATCCTGTTGCTGGTTGCCTATCTGAGTCCACAGCGCCCGCGCGTCCTGCTCCAGGGGACGCTGCTCCTGTCCAGCATCGGCCTCGAACTGGCCAACCCGCAGATCGTGCGCTTCTTCATCGATACCGCGCAGCATGGCGGTCCGGCCGGCGCGCTAACCATGGCCGCCGTGGCCTTCCTGGCGGTCGCGCTCGTCCAGCAGGTTGTGGCACTGGGCGCGGCGTACGTGGGGGCAGTGGTTGGCTGGGAAGCCACCAACCGGCTGCGCGTCGACCTGATGGGTCATTGCCTGGGACTCGATCTGCCCTTCCACAAACGCCATACACCCGGTGAGTTGATCGAGCGGATCGATGGCGACGTCACCCTGCTCGCCAATTTCTTCTCCCAGTTCACTATCAACATCCTGGGAAACGCCCTGCTGGTGGCCGGCATCCTGATCATCATGGCCCGTACCAACCCCTGGCTGGGGCTGGGACTCACCGCCTACTGCCTGGCGACGGTAGCCGTGTTGAAGGCGCTCCAGCAGCGAGCCGTGATGCGCTATTCGTCGGACCGGCAGGCCAGCGCCGAGCAGTACGGCGCCATCGAGGAGCGCTTGTCAGGCGCTGAAGATATTCGAGGGGTCGGCGCCGAGAACTACGTCCTGTGGCGCCTGCTGGGTGTGATGCAGCAGCGCCTGCGCACCAATCGAAGCGCCAAACTGGCCGGGAACCTGTCGTTCTTCGCGATCAATTTCCTCTACGTCATGGCCTATGCGATCGGGCTGGCGCTTGGGGTGTTCCTGTTCAATCGCCACCAGATCACGCTGGGCACCGCCTACCTGATCGTCTTCTACATCGGGATGCTTGCCTCCCCGCTGGACACCATCCGGCGGCAGATTCAGGATATGCAGCAGGCGTCGGCCGGCATTGGCCGCATCGATACCCTCCTGCACACCGAGAGCACACTGCGCGAGGGCGGCACGGCAACCCTATCTGCCGGCCCGGTGGCAGTCCGCTTCGATCACGTCACCTTTCGCTACGAGGACGACGAGCTGGCCAGCCAGTTTCAAGCTCCAGCCAACCAGTTTCAATCTCCGGTCAGCCAGTTTCAAGCTCCAGCCAGCCGGATTCAAACGAGCGTCCTCCGTGACCTGTCCTTTTCGCTGGAGCCGGGAAGGACGCTTGGCCTCCTGGGGCGGACTGGAAGCGGTAAGACGACTCTGACGCGCCTACTGGTTCGCCTCTACGATCCGACTGACGGCAGCATTCGCCTGGACGGCGTCGATCTGCGCGACCTGCCGGCGGCCGGCCTGCGACAGTGTGTGGGAATGGTCACCCAGGATGTGCAGCTCTTCCGGGCGACGGTGCGCGACAACCTGACCTTCTTTCGGCCCGGACACTCTGAGGGTCACCCAAGCGGACAGAGCGGGCGCGGTACCCGAGACGCCGACATCCTGGCGGTCTTTCGCGAGCTCGATCTCTGCGAATGGTATGAGACCCTGCCGAATGGGCTCGACACCGTGCTCGGACCCGGCGGCGCCGGGCTCTCCTCGGGCCAGGCGCAGCTTCTGGCGTTTGCCCGCGTCTTCCTGCGCGATCCCGGCCTGGTCATCCTCGATGAGGCATCGTCGCGCCTCGACCCCGCCACCGAGCGGTTCGTCGAGCACGCCGTCGACCGGCTGCTCGCCGGTCGGACCGGCATCGTGGTGGCGCACCGCTTGCGCACCGTTGGCCGGGTCGACGACATCATGATCCTCGAGGATGGGCGGATTGCGGAGCAGGGACGGCGAGTGGATCTTCTCGAGGATCCGGCATCCCGCTTTGGCGCACTGTTGCGCACCGGACTGGAACAGGTGCTGGCGTGAACGACCGGCAGCACATGAGGACCTGGCCGTTCAACGTCCGGCTGATGCGCTACGCGCCCGGCTCCTTTGCGGTGTATGCGATATCCACCTTCCTCTTCCTGATTGGCCAGGTGGCTCCCGGGATCGTCATCAAGGCCGTCTTCGACCACATGAGCGGCCGCGACGCCGCGGGATACGGCATCCCGACGCTGATCGCGCTCTTCGTGGCCATCGAGGCCGCCCGCTTTGCCGCCTCCTTCGGACAGGTGTGGGGCGACGTCACGTTCCGCCTCACCACAGGGGCCCTGCTGCGACGTAACATCCTGGCGGCGATCCTGCGCCGCCCCGGCGCCGTACCCCTTGCCGTCTCCTCTGGCGCGGCCGTCAACCGCTTCCGCGACGACGTGGATGAGACCTCCGACTTCCCGACCTGGTTTCCGAACGAGGCCGGGGACCTGGCGGGCACAGCTATCGCCATTGTCATCATGGCCCGCATTGACCTGACCATCACGATCTTCGTGTTTCTTCCCATGCTGGTCGCCATGCTCATCTCCCGGCTCGCCTGGGATCGGCTCAGGGAGAACATTGCGCGGGAAGACGCCGCCACCGACCAGGTAACCGGCTTTCTGGCCGAGGCATTTGGGGCGGTGCAGGCGGTCAAGCTAGCCGGCGCCTCAGGTGACATGGTTGCCCACTTTGGCGCGCTCAATCGGACGCGCCAGACCTTCGCGGTGCGCTGGCGCGTGGTCTACCAGGCGATCCAGTCGATGACGGCCACGGGGGTCGCCTTCGGCATTGGCATCGTCCTGCTGTTGGCCGGACACGCGTTGGCCCGCCACACCTTCACCATCGGCGGCTTCGCCCTCTTCGTCTACTACCTGCAGTTCACCACCGAAAGCGCGACCGGGCTGGGCAACTTCCTGGGCGACTATGCCGCGCAGGCCATTTCCATCATCCGGATGGAGGAGCTGGTCCGCCCGGAATCACCGGAGTCGCTGGTGGAGAATCACCCGGTCATCCCGGCCCCTTCGCCCCCAGGTACAGCTTCCGGTGAACACCCCGAAGGTACCCGGCTGGCGATGCTGCGCGTTCGCGGGCTGACCTGTGTCTACCAGGGTGGAGGCGGCATCAAGAACGTCGACGTCTGCCTGCGAGCCGGCGCCCTGACTGTCGTCACCGGTCGGGTTGGGTCCGGCAAGACGACGCTGTTGCGCACCATCCTCGGTCTGCTTCCAGCGCAGTCAGGAGAGATTTGCTGGAATGGGAACAGCGTGGCCGATCCGGCGGACTTCTTCCGAGCGCCACGCGCCGCCTACCTCCCGCAGGTGCCACGACTGTTCAGCGAGCCGCTGCGCGACAATATCCTGATGGGATGGCCCGCGTCGGATGCGGACATGGACGAGGCCATCCGGCTGGCGGTGTTGGAAGACGATGTGCCGGGGTTCAACGATGGCCTGGACACCGTCGTGGGGCCGCGTGGCGTGCGGTTGTCCGGTGGACAGATCCAACGCGCCGCCGCGGCGCGGGCGTTCGTGCGCCGGCCGCAACTCCTGGTCGTGGACGATCTTTCCAGCGCCCTGGACGTTGAGACCGAGCACCTCTTGTGGGAGCGGCTATTCTCGCGGAGCGATCTCACCTGCCTGGCTGTGTCCCACCGCCGTGCAGCCCTGTCGCGTGCCGACCATATCGTCGTCCTGCAAGACGGGCAGGTTTCCGCGCAGGGTACACTGGTCGAGCTACTGTCCACCTCCGACGAGATGCGGCGCCTGTGGGCTAGCGAGGAGCAGGAGGAATCAGCTCTCCTCGCCCCGTAGCTCATGGGCGGACAGGACAGTGAAAACATGCCTGAAGCCAGGGCAGGTGCTGGATGGCGCGGAGGCTGCCTCTCTGTAGCAGAGTGGTCTCCGAACGTGGTCATGGTAGACCGGTTTGGAATTGGCGACGGGGAGATCGACCAATGGTGACATTTTGAGAGATCAAGGACTATCATGGGTGCAGCCAAGGTGCAATCTTGCTTTCCTGGCCACCCATGAGCTCTTCCCTGAAGGCAGAGTTCTTGAGAGACACTGTTTCCTGTCGTATCTCCCCTGCGAGCAACAGCGAAGCTCCCTCCATGTTCTCAGACAATAGGGCGCCATGACCTCTCCATCCACTCTCCCCGTGACCATCCTGACTGGGTTCCTGGGGACGGGGAAGACCACACTGTTGAATCGTCTGCTCCGGGTCAACCATGGGATGCGGCTGGCGGTGCTGGTGAACGACTTCGGGGCGATCAACATCGATGCGCGGCTAATCGATTACCTGGATGAAGACTCGATTAGCCTGACCAATGGCTGTGTCTGCTGCTCGATGCGCGGGAATCTGGTGACCAGTACGCTGGCCGTCCTGGAGCGGCCCGAGCCGCCGGAACACCTGATCGTGGAGGCCAGCGGCATCGCCGACCCAATTGGCGTGGCCGCCGCCTTTCGCACCTCCGCGCTGCGCGAGCGGACACGGGTAGATGGCATCATCACCCTGGTCGATGCCGAGCAAGCCCGGAATCCACGGCTCGATCGGCAGTTAATCCACGATCAGGTTCGGTCGGCGGATCTGGTGGTGCTGAACAAGGTCGATCTGGTGGACGCCGCACGGCGAGCGGAGGTGGCCGGGTGGATCCGATCGCTGGCGCCGGGGGCGCGGGTCATTGAGGCGGTGGGGGCGGAGGTGCCGTTCGAGGTCGTGATGGGTATCGACAGCCGCCGCGATCATTCCCAGACTCCAGTGGACGGTAACGACGGCCGGCATCTGCCGTTCGGTACCTGGAGCTATTCGACCGCGCATCCGCTGGCCTATCGCTCCGTCCGTGCGGCACTGGAAACCCTACCCCCGGAGATTTTTCGCGCCAAAGGCATTCTCGCGCTGGCGGATGCGCCGAACCTGCGGTTCACCCTTCAGATGGTTGGCCGGCGCATCTCGATCGAGCCAGAGGGGACATGGGGGGAGCGGCAGCTCGGGACGGAGCTGGTCTGTATCGGCTCGCCGGGGGCCATCTCAACTGCGGAGCTATCCCAGCGGCTTGATGCCTGCATCACGACCAGTGTGACACTGATGACCCGCCAGAATCTGGGGCTATTGAAAAGGAGAGTGCGACGCCAAACTTTATCTGCGTAACGTGTGGCGTGCAATTCGCGGCTACCGACCAGCCACCTCCGCGCTGCCCGGTGTGTGAAGACCAGCGGCAGTATATCGGGTACGACGGGCAGCAATGGACCACACTGGAGACACTACAACACGATCATCACACCGTCATCGCGCCCGAGGAAACGACAATCACCGGCATCAGCGCCGATCCAGCCTTCGCCATCGGGCAACGCGCATTGCTGGTCCAGACACCAACGGGCAATATTCTGTGGGACTGTATCAGCCTGCTCGACGATCCCGCCGTCGCCGCGGTGAAGGCGCTGGGCGGGATCGCTGCCATCGCCATCTCGCACCCGCACTTCTACGCCTCCATGGTGGAGTGGAGCCGTGCCTTCGACGCACCCATCTATCTCCACGCGGCCGATCGCCAGTGGGTCATGCGCCCGGACCCGGCGGTGATGTTCTGGGAGGGGGAGACACGATCGCTGAGCGAGGGAGTCACGCTGATACGCTGTGGCGGTCACTTCGCGGGGGGTACGGTGCTGCATTGGACAGGCGGAGCCGAAGGGCGAGGTGTGCTCCTTAGTAGCGACATCCTTACGGTCGCCGCCGACCGTCGCCATGTCAGCTTCATGTACAGCTACCCGAACCTCATTCCCCTACCGGCCAGCGCCATCCAGGGCATCGTGTCGGTCCTGAGGCCGTTCCGCTACGATCGGATCTACGGCGGCTGGTGGCAGCGTGTGGTGGCTGAGGAGGGCGAGGCGGCGGTGGAGCGGTCCGCTGCTCGGTATATGGCGGCAATCCAGGGGGAGTAGGCGATTCCCTGGTAATCCGTCCTCGATACCGATCAACAGAGAAAGCCCGCACTCCGCCAAGACCAGCAGGTCCGGCGCGACATGCAGCCGGGGGATAAGCGGCACGAGCCGCAGCGCCCTGGTCGCGTAACCCCGAGGCGAGCGACGGCGCTGCCAGAGCGGGTGGCTTACCGGGCGGCGCACATGCCCCTGCGCTCACCACAGCGATAGCAGCAGACCGCGACCTTGTGGTTGGCGGTCTTCACCCACTGGCTGGCGCGGAGATGGATCGCGCCGCCACCACCGTCGCGTCGTCGTCCTCACCCCCCAGCATCGCGCTCAGCTACCCGAATGGGACGTAGCACGGCCGAGCGACGGCACACCTGGTTCCATTGCTATGGCAGGGTGAGGGCGAGCTGCTGGTGGTAGGCGCCGGTGTTCATGTCTACGTGCCAGTGGATCTCTTCCACTCGTGCTCGCTGGTTGGTAAGGCCGACTCGTGCGTCGGTGATGGTCAGGACATCGAGCAACTGCAACCCTGGGTTGAGTGCCACGGTCACACTCCCGGTGGTCGAGTGCGTCTGCTCCTCTCGCATGGCAAGCCCAGCCTTGATCTGGCACTGGGCGCTGCTGGTGAGGAGTCTCTCAACGATGTGTCTGTATCTCTCTCTTCCGGTTGCGGTGAGCTGAGCCGTATCAACCGCCTCAGCGAAGGCGACCGTGTTCCCTGTTGGTGCGCCTATCACCCTGATGACGCTCGACTGATCAGCGGACTTACTCCAGTTGATGCCGAACGTCTCACTGCCGTAGCTCCACACACTGGCGTCGTTCGACTGTCGTTCCGAGAAGATTACCGTCGAACCTTCTCGCCTATAGGCAAATGCGTAGACATTCGCCAGACGGTTTAGGGCCGTGTCCCATGTCTCCCCGGGGGTGATCGCGAAGCATGGGATGACCTGGGAGAACTGCGGCGTGGTGGCGATGGAGGCCACGGTGACGCCGGCCTGGTCGCAGACGTATTGAATTAACTGTGCGATGGTTTTTCCGGAAAGGGCGATGAAGCGGCTGCTGACCTGGGTGAGGAACTTCATGCAGTCGCGCAGATCGAGGATGATCTCGAGCTTATCTGCGGTGGCTTCGTTGCGGACCTGGTCGATGTACATGACGTGGGTGGTGATGAGATCGGGGCCGTAGCCGAACTTGATGGTGACGCTGGCGTTGGACTTGAGCTGGGGCGCATTGGTGTACTGGCCGTTGTAGTTGGTGAGGGTGATGCTTGCCGCGCCCTCTGAGTTGGGCTTCTCGATGATCTCCAGGGTGATGAGATCGGGTGTGATATCGAGGGTGTTGGTGCCGGTGCTGGACTGCATGACGGTCTGGCCATCGAAGACGTAGAAGACGCCGTTTGAGGTGAGGACGCTGGCCCCGTTGGGGAACAGGTTGCCGAGGTTGGCGACTGGCGCCCACGTGACTCCATCGCTGGACTGCCAGACTTCGGTCTTGGTGGTGGCGGTGCCTGAGACGCTGCCATCGTCGAAGGCGGTGGTGGTGGAGTAGTAGGTGCCGGACGAGAAGACTGAGGGATATTGGTGGGAGACGCCGATGCCTGGCGGGTCCATGGGTTTGATGGTGGCCCATGGGCTGATGCCTCCATTGATGCTGTAGGCTCCGGCGGCGAAGCCGGTGGTCTGGAGGATGCGCATGTATCCGGCGACGACCTGGGCCTTGGCGGTGAGTACGGCGTCCATGCCGCGGATCTGCCCCCAGTTTCCGGCTGGCCCCGATGGGGCGAGCGTTGACCAGGTTCCGCTGAGGGTGGTGTGGTAGATGGGACCCTGGCCGCTGGTGCTTCCGTCGTACTGCGCGTAGGAGGCGTAGCAGTTGCTGACGTCTGTGGTGGCTATGCCGTGGCAGTAGCCGAGGCCGACCGGTGCCGCGGCGGCCACGTTCTCGGCGGACCATGAGACGCCGTCGTTGGTGGAGTCGACATAGCAGATGGCTGCATCGGAGTTTCGGATGTAGAACAGGCGTACGAGTCCGGTGGTGAAGGACATGTTGCAGCTGGCGGTGAAGCGTGCGCCGGAGGCGGCCAGGACTCCGGCTGCGCCCCACTGGGCGGCGCTGTTGGCGATGGTGATGCGGGTGACGTAGATGGATCCGGCGCTGGTGATGACGGCACGGAGGATGGTGCCGACGCTGCTGCTGATGCTGGTGACGTGGCCGGCGTTGGGTCCGGTGGTGAGCTGGGAAAATGAGAGGGTGTTGTCCTGGACGACGACGGAGATGGCGAGCTGCTGGAGTGAGCTGCTGACGGCGGCCGTCATGTTGGCGGGCATGGTTCTCATGGTCTATCCTTCAGGTAGAACGCCGCATGTGGATCGTTCAGCGAGTGGGCTGGGCTTTAGCCTGGTCGGCCAGCTGGGGGCTGGAGGCACGATGGTACATCGTAGTCTCCAGCCCTGTGCTTTTTCTCACGTCCAATTCCACCTAAGGGGTGTTTCGCCCCACTGCATACGGGTGGTGATGTAGGCGTTGGACTCTTCCTTGACGCGTTTGATCTCGGTGTCGTAGCGCAGCATTAGCTCGTTGGCGTGCTTCTGCCAGGCGATCGCGCTCTTGGTATCGTCGACGCGGTCACGGAGGTGGCCATCGACCCACTCGAAGTTGTCGGCGACGCGCTTGATGTATGCGTTCACGGCGTAGGCTTCCGCGCCGTGGAAGAGCACATTCCAGTGTCGCTCTGGAACTGATGTTCCAGATACATCGAGGGTGTGTGCGCCGGCATAGAGCAGCTCGAGCGTGGTGGTGGCGCTGTCTGGGTAGGCGGACGGATCCAGGGTTAGCTCGATGATGTCCGCGCCGGCGGTGGTGTTCTGGATGGGCGGTGGGTTGCCGAGCAGGTTGTCTGGCAGGGTGTCGGTGAAGGAGGTGCTGGAGTTGTCGGCGATCTGGCCGGCGTAGGCCATTCCGCCGTTGAGGTGTGCGCGGTAGACGTTGCGGGCGACGGTCCCGTAGGGACCGAGGGGTATGCCAGATATGGTTACTGTACTTGGAGCGGCGACGACGACGCCGGGGTAGGGGCCGGGGGGCGGTAGTGTCTCGCCACCTCCAGCTGCTACCAGGGTGAAGGTGTACTGGGTGGGTGCGAAGGCGCCGAGCGAGGCGGGGACGTTTCCACCGGCGGCGGCCGATAGGTTGAGCACGGCGGGGATCGGGTTGGCGATCTGTGGTGACTTGCGCTGGATGAAGGGCGCGTAGACCTTGGGGAAGAGGCCGAAGGGATACTCGACGGCGTCGACGTACCAGGCTCCAGCGGGGATGGGGTATTGGTTGATCTGCCGGGTGGCTGGGATCTGGACGGCCTGGAGGTTGGGGCTGGCCTGGGAGTATCGGTTGAGCGAGCGATCGAGTGCTCTAGTGAGGTCGGTGTCTGACCAGCGTTCGGTGACTGACGACCCGATGGTGTCGAACAGATCGGCGCGGAGATCGGTGAGAAATTGGTTTGTGGTGAGGGGGTAGGTGGCGGGCATGACGCCTCCGTACGGGGGGGTGATAGACGGCGTAATGGTGGGGCGTGGACACGACCAGGCCGGCGGAGTAGGCTGTGAGCATGGACCACGTGGCACGCCAGAGGCCGCCCAGGCCGAAGGGCGTGCCCCACGAATTGAGGATGAGCGGGCCGGTCTGGTTGTAGCCGACGATGGTCATGGAGTGCCAGAACTCGAAGGCTCCGTATTGCGAGGAGATGGTGGGCAGGTAATGGATACCAAAGTTGTTGAAGAAGCTGCCGTAGATGGGCAGGGCGACGGCGACCGGGCGGCCGCTGGCGATCTCGTACTCGATGGTGTGGACGTCGTAGGGGTTTATAGAGTGCCAGCTGGTGGTTGTGAAGTTACGCGCTTCTCTGAGGACTGCGTTATCGGGCTGCGCCCAACGGTCGGATGCCTGACCATCATGGGGAAAGACGTGGAGCTGCGCGTCCCCCTCCCGCTGGAGAAGGTTAAACGCGGCGTCATAGGTCAGTCCCTGGTCCTGACCGCCGTTGAGCTGGTTCCAGATGAAGCCACTGGAGAACCCCGGGCGCTGATTACGATGAGCTTCCCGGTAGGTCATCTCCTCGATAGTGGCGAGGGTCTGACCGACACATGAGCTGGAGGCTCCCTGGTTGTGCACGCGCACGATGTAGCGGGTGAGCGAGGCGCTGGCCGGCGTGATGCCCCCACTGATGTGGATGGGCGGTGGAAGCGGGGCCGGCTTGAAGCCGCCGCGGTGAACGTAGTGAACCGTGGCGCTGGTGCCAGCGAAGGCGATGATGCCGGCGGCGATGGAGAACCAGAGGGCGATGTGGTGGTGCCAGTGATTCTGGATGTGTGTTTTCATCAGTGCTGCCTTTGCCAGAGGGTATAGTAACGGCCCTGGCCGGGGATGATGCCGTATGGCTCGATGCCGGCCAGGATGAACTTATTGGCGATGTCGGGTGACGGCGAGCCTGGCGCGAGTTGGGCGAAGATGCAGCCACGGAGCTGCTGGTAGGTGACGTCGGTCTGCAGGAAGATGCCAACGGCATCGGCCTGGCCGCCCAGGCCGGCGGGCAGGACATGGTTCTCCTGGGTGAGTGTTGGGTCACGATCGTCCATGACCTTCCAGAGCACCGGGACGGTGATCGTGAGGTTGCCGGCGGTGGTGCGCATGGTGAGCACGAGCTGCTGCTGGCGGCCGACGACGACCATGGGCCACTTCTGGGCGATATGGGCGATCTTGCGGGCGTCAAGTGGCATGACGGCTGCCTGGTGTGCGCCATTCGATTTCCGCCGCGGTCATGTCGTAGACCTCTTTCATCAGCTCGATGGCGTGCTCGATCTGTTCGGCGTGGAACTCGATGAGGAATCGTGTGTGAGGGTTGCCGTTGCGCTCATGGTCGCGTGTATATGCGGCCCTTTGACGCTCTAGGTAAATACGTCATTTGCTGCCGTTAGCGGGCTTGTATGGTTGATTTCGGGCGATTCTCGACAATCTAGCGTCATTTGCTGGGATCTGTGGGTGGTATTGGGGTGGAAACGAGCGTCGGCGAAGCCGGCGTGGCCGGCGTGGCCGGATCGTTCTTGCTGGTGATGTGGGTGTAGGCGGTGTTTCCGGCGGAGTAGAGGCCGACGGAGGAGAGGCCGAGGCCGACGCCGACGATGATGGTCTGGATGATGGGCCACTGAGCGCCATACATTTCGCCGAGGCCGGCGAGGATGCCGAGCAGGACAGCGAGGATCGGCGCGAGCTGGCCTGGAAGGCCGGCGGTCTTGGCGATCTGGGTGAGGCCGATGACGGCGGGAACGACGGCGACGCCGTAGAGGAGCTGGTTTTGCATGGCGACCTCCTAGTGGTAGTGGGGTTTGGGAAATCGGTGCATGGTTGCCGGGGCAAGTGGGGTTGGCCGGTGTGACTCGACGTGGGAGTCGGTGCCGAGAAAGGAATCGGTGTTGAGCTGGAGCGGGGCTTTGGGCGCTTTGTGCGCCTTGGGCGCGTGTGGGGTGTGGGGCGCGTGTGGGGCGCGGGTGCCGCCGCCTGACCCCTTATGTCTGCTGCCGCTCTTGGCGGCTTGACCTGAGTCCTGGGCAGCGACGGCTGCCGCTCCGGCGGCTGAGGAACGATGGCCACGGCTGTCGATGGTGGTGGCGGCGCCCCATCCTTTGGCTCGTCCTGGGACCCAGCTGGGTCCGTGCATCTTGGACGAGCCGTCGTTCTGCTGGGCCTGGCCCCGGCCGACGGTGCCGTTTGCGTTGAGACGGGTGATGGTGCCATCGGCGTTTAGCTGGTCTCTGGACGCGCCGGTAGCGGTGACTCCACCTCGCCGCCCGGTCTTGCCGAGATGGGTCTTGGGTGCCTTGGGTGCTTTCGGTGCCTTTGGTGCCTTGGCGGCATGGGTGGCGTGCGGCTTGGGCGGTGCCTTGGGCTTGGCGACGTGGGCGACATGGGGTTTTGGTGGGGCCTTGGGCCTGGGCGGGTGCGTGACGTGGGGCTTCTTGGGCACGGGGACATGGACCTTGCCCGGCTTATGGACGGCTGGTGCCTTGGGCTTCTTGGGCTGCTTCTGGTGCATGAGGTGGTAGAGCGAGCTGTGTAGGTTTCCTCCCGGCTTGAGGTTGAGGATGGGGTTGATCGAGTCGGCGGAGATTCCGCCGAAGCCGGATCCGTCCTGGCCGCTGAGGAATGAGGATGGTGGTCGTGGCATGGTCTAGCCCTCGTACAGGGTGCAGTGCATATACCACTGGAGGCCATCGACCTGGGAACGGACGTCGACCAGCTCCTCGACCATGTCGTCGAAGTGGACCTGCCAGGTGACGTTGTTGGGATCGACGAAGGGGATGGTGACGTTGACCTTGTTGTATGAGGTCTGGAGCTGGTCGTGGAGCTGCTCGCCGGTGGTGGTCTCGACGGTGCCGGTGTAGGTGGTGAGGTTGTTGAAGGCGACGATGATGAACTTCCACTCGCGTTTGGCGGGGCCACGATCGACGTAGCGTTCGCCCGAGCCGGCGCCTGGGGCTACGGGGTTGGCGGACTGGCCGAGGAGATCGGTGCGGCGGACGCGGGGACGGATGACCTGGTAGGAGTGCGGCTCGATGAAGTAGCCGTTGCCGTCCAGGACGAGCTGGCAGTCGGTTCCGACGATGGGCATTAGCTATTCCTTCTCAGTAGCTCGTCCTTCTCGCCGGCTTTCGCCGGTTCGGTGTATCGGGAGAGCGTGTAGTCGGTGATGGGGTCCTCTTCGTCGTCGTACTGGGAATCCATGATCTTGCCGGCGATGAGTCCGGCTCCCAGAGAGAGGCTGAGGAGAATGACGAGAAAAATGATCTTGTCGGTCATAGGGGTACCTCCTGGAGGTGTGTGTCGGCGTCTTCGGTGAGGGGCGTGTCGAGCGCGGTGATCATCTTGTAGAGGTAGTCGACCTGGCGCTGGTGGCTGCTGGCCTGGATGGGGTTGCCGCATTTACGAGCTGCGCGAGCGAGCATCTTCTGCTGGTGGTACTGATCGACCAGCTCGTCGCGAGCCTGGTTACGCAACTGCTCCATACGATCGCGGTCTAGCTCGACGTTGGGTTCTCTCATGCGGCCTCCTTGGTTACAACAGCGCCTGCTGGATGAACTGTGCCATGTCCGCCTGGCCGGCGACGGTGGGGTGGAGGTTGTTGGCGATCATGAATCCCTGGGCGACTGGGGTGGAACCCCAACGGGAGTTGACGTTGCAGATGGCGGCGTTGAAGGACTGGGCGAGGGTGTAGATGGCCTGGACGTAGTTGGAGAAGAGGAGCTGGTTGGCGAAGCCGCTGGAGCAATCGTCGGTGGTGGCTAGGTTCTGTTTTCAAATAACGCCAAACTCGGTAGACTCTGGGTATGAGCAGACGAGATTTGACTGACCAGCAGTGGGAGCGGCTGCGGCCGCTGCTCCCACCGCAGCAAGCACGACGCGGTCGCC
>JAABUZ0100005871.1_pt1 | contig 15730 bp, 15 predicted proteins | sample 5562091 | NCBI WGS metagenome assembly JAABUZ01 (sample SAMN12813069, study PRJNA571459) | rock metagenome | isolation source: Antarctica rocks | place: Antarctica: Victoria Land, Linnaeus Terrace sud | collected 2015-12-21 | reverse complement strand
CGGGGGCCACCCTCGTCCCCCCCCCCCCCCCTCGTGTGCCGCCAGGACGGACGGCGATCCCGCATCCGTGACCAGGGCAACATGCCACCCATCAACACGGCCACCGTCTATGCTATACATGGTGTCCAGGTTCGAGGGGAGGAGCAATGATGTCGCAGGGATTCGATGAGGTGACCATCGCGGATGTTGAGCGATGCGACTGGGAAGCCAGCATCGCCGCTTCGTCGGAGAAGGAGTGTTTCCACTACACCGGTATCTTCACGGCGAAAGCCCACGCGGCCGTCGAAGCCGGCGACACGAGCGGCGCGCGGGTGTATACGCTCCTCGCCAGTATCACCTCTTTGCACGTTGGTGAGGACAAAGCGCAACCGTACGGACCCGCGATGGTCTTCCGGACCTGGCGGAGTTTCTCGATCGATGATCTAACGCCGACCCTTCTCGATCTCTTCAAGCACATCGCCCCTCGCGTCGTGGATGCCGAGATGCGCGCACGCTTGGCCGACATCGTCTGGGTACGCGCACGCGAACACCGGCTGGCCCGTCTCGCGGTCGACGCCTACCTGGAATCTGCCCGCATCCTCGAGGACCCTGAGGAGTGGGTCCTGGGCTTCCAGAAGATCGAGCGGGCGCTCCACCTGGCGGCGTCGCTGGGTGCAAGGGAGCGGACCAAAGTCGTCGCACGCATCGAAGAGATGCTTATCAGGTACAACGGTGAAGATCCGTTGTTCCTGTCCGCGGAATTGATGCGGTTGCTGCTGGAGTACCGTGCTGGCGATCCTACCACGTACGCCGCACTGGCCGATAAAGCGGCACGGCGCGCCGAAACGGCGCGCGACTGGCATCGTGCGCGGACCTACCTGGACCTGGCAGCGCGCTGGCATGCGCGTGGCAAAGATCCCGACCAAGAACGCGCCATGCGATTGCGTGAAGCGGACGCGTACGTCCATGAAGCGCAGGACGCACGAACGGGGGGTGGGACCGCGCCCTACGGGCGCTCCGTCCATTTCTTGCGCTCAGCGATCGAGGCTTTTCGTCGTATTCCAGGAACCGACGAACGCCGTGAACAGCTCCACAAACAGATGTTGCAGGAGCAACGCACGTCCGTGGCGGAACTCAAACGGTTCTCCTCCTTGATCGACGTGAGCGCGTTGACGGACGCGGCGGTAGCGAGGGTACGCGACAAGCCATTCCACGAAGCGATCCTGACGCTCACGATGCTGCAATCGTCGCCGAACGTCTCGGAACTGGCACGTCAGGTCGATGACGCCATGGCAGGGAGTCCGTTGCCGTACCTGTTCTCGACCGTCATGCTGAATGAGAACGGTAAAGTCGTGGCGCAACGACCGACGATGGAAGCGGATGGCTCCAACGGGCGGGAAGCGGCAAAACGTGCGGAGATGTTCCAACAGGCCGCGTCGCAACACCAGGTCATGGCGGGTGGGGTGATCGTGCCGATCAAGGATTACATCGTCCAACATCATCCCGTGCGGGTTCAAGACTTCTTCCCCATCGTGTCCAACAATATCTTCGTCCCATCGGGACGGGAGATGATCTACGCGCGGGGCCTGTACGCCGGGCTGACGGACGACTGGCTCGTGGCTGCCCATCTCCTTATCCCGCAAGTGGAACACTCGATCCGCGTGTTGCTGGAGGAACAAGGAGTGGTCACGTCGGGACTGGACAAAAATGGCATCCAGAACGAGTACGACCTGAACCGCACGCTCTACATGCCGGAACTGGCGACCATCTTCGATGAAGACATCGTCTTCGATTTAAGGGGGTTGCTGGTCGAGCACTACGGGTCCAATCTACGCAATCTGATGGCCCATGGGCTGCTCAATCACGATGCTTTTTATTCCCGTCCGATCGTCTATCTATGGTGGCTCGTCCTGCGGTTGTGTTGCGTCCCCATCATCGCTGGCATGCGGCACGACGATCAGGAGATGGAGAACGAGTCCCCCTCCCTCGACAAAGAATGAAGGAAAAAGGAAAGATGAGCGCCGCCGCCACCAAGACGCCCGTCATAGTAGAGGGGTGGGCGATGAGGCGCACTCGTCGGGGTGGAACGGCTTTAGCGTGTCGTAGGAACACACGTTCCCATGTCCATGTGACAGATCTCTATTCCCACAAAGAGGAGATCGCTTCGTGGGGAACGAGGTGCGATGACAGAACTTTATTCCCAAAGGGATGGCAGCAAGGGGAAAATCCACGGTTGGTTGATGGCGCACTATGACAGAACTTTATTCCCACTGGACAATGCCCTGCTCGATGCCCTCATGATCGAGGTCCCGGCCATCCCCGAGGACGCCCCTGATGCGGAACGTCCGCAATTGTGCCTGGATCGCGGCTACGATTATGATGCCTGTCGCGACAGTGCGCGTACTCATGGCTATGTCGCCCCTATCCCGCCCAAAGCCAGCGCCGCCCAGCCCTTGCCGCCGCCCGGTGCCCCCGACCGCCATCCGCCTCGGCGCTGGGTCGTCGAGGTCGCCCATGCCTGGTTCAACCGCTTCCGCCGCCTGCTCATCCGCTGGGAGAAGAAGGCGGACAACTACCTCGCTTTGGTGCAACTCGCCGCCGTCCTCATCATCTATCGCAAGCTGCGCCATGCCCACCTACTTTTCGGATAGGCTGTAAGGCCTATGAGCGTGCTGCAAGGGTAAACGGCGTATAGATAGAACGACAACATATCCTAGTTATCTGGGACGTTGTAGATTTTCGTCAGGAACTTAGTACTACAACGTTACTTGTCTCCTAAGGCCGTGCTAACGACCTGGAAGCAGGCGTGCAACCGGTCAGTTTAGCGGCAGGATGGCCCCTTTGTCTGACGGTCGCTATGGGTGATTCTAGCGAAGTAACGTTGTAGTATTAGCGACAGGCCTGTAATGCGCCGGTTTCAACGACACAAAGCGATCCGAGCGACACGATGGTATGTTCAGTGGTTGTCGTGGGGCTAAAGCCCTGCGGCTTGCAGCGGGTTACGTCTTGGTCAAAACGTCCAGTGACCGTCCTCGCTTGTCGATCCGCTCACTCTGGACGGCTGTCGTGTCCAGGCCCGTTCTGTCGCAACACATCCTGCTGACGCGCCGCGTCCCGTAAGAGACGATCCAGCCGCGCCCAGGCGCGCAGCGCCTGTTCCACATCATCGGGTGGCGCGGCGCTAGCGCCATAGCGCGCGCACATGTAGGCCGCGGTGAGGAGCGCGGCGTCGCGCTCAGCGGGTATGGGCCTGTGGCGCAACCGTCCCAGGTACTCCTGCGGCGTTTCGGTGGCGGCGCGTGGCAGCCCGAGCGTGGCGCCCCGGCGCAGCAGTTGGCGGTAGGCCGCGCGGATCGTGCGCGGCGCGCCCCGCTCATCGTCGTCCCGGCGCCGTGCGGGGCGGCGCAGCCGCGCGCCCAGCGCGCCGAGCAGGGCGCGCCACCCGGCGCGAGCCTCGTCCCGCGACCACACCGAGGCGCGCTCTTCCTCGAACGGTAGCTCGTGCCGCGGCAGGCCGACGCGGCTGATCGTGCGGCTGAGAATGAGGAGCACGACCAGCGCGATGGCGACGACGACCACGGAGGTCAGCGCCTCCGTCAGGAGCGGCGGCAGCGCTGTGGCGCCGTGATGCGTGGCGCTCGGGCGTGGGGGAGGCGCGGGAGGCTGCGCGGGCTGAGCGTTGGTGGACCGGCCGCGTAAGCCCCGCGCCAGCCACAGGAGCGCCTGCACGAGATATCCCGCGGCCAGGATCAGCGGTGTCAGCAGCGCGATGACGAGATCGTACAGGCGCGCGCCCGCGGCCGCGATCGACGCGAGGAGCGTGGCGGAGACGGCGCTCGACAGCAGGAGGGCTAGCGCCAGGACGGCCAGCGCCGCCCCGCCGGCCAGCAGGACCCAGCGGGGATCGAGGGCGGGCGGGGCCGCTCCGTCCGCCCTGTGACGCTCTCGCACCCAGACGAGTTGCGCCAGCGGGAGCGTGCACAGGGCGGCCGCGAAGAAGACCGCCGTGGCCGCTCCCATGACGCCGGCCAGCGGTCCGCTGCCGCCGGCCAGGCTGCCCGCGATCAGGCTCCCGAACAGGCCGGCCAGCCCCACGCCGAACACGCCAAAGATAGCGCGCCCCGCGCGGTCGCCTGCCCCGATCCGCCCACCGACCCACCACAGGACGAGCGTCGCCACCGCCGTGCCCCGCATGGCGTGGGCCGTGCGCGGCGCCGCGTGTAGCGCCGCCAGGAGCCAGCGCGGGTCGAGCGGCAGCCAGGGACGGGCGTCGAGCGCCCACACGGCTAACAGCACGGCGAGCAGGGTGGACACCACGAACACCAGGCGCGCCCAGCGCTCACCGATCGGGGCCACGCCTAGCCGCCACGACACCAGCGCCGCGCCCACGACGACTAGTTCCTCCAGCGGCCCTGGCAGCAGCGCGGGGACAGCGGCCGCGGGGCTCAGCAGCGCGAGCGGGATCGCCAGCCACGCCGCTGTCATCGTGCCCGCGCCGGCAATGAGCAGGCCGCGCGCCCAGCCCTCGGCCTGCGCCGCCGGAGTTATGCGCATCATGGCGTCATCTCCCCGCCGGTTGTCCGCTGGCATGGAGCGCCCGCAGCGCGCGCCACCGCGCCTCGTCGCCGATCCAACGCACGTCCAGTCCGGGCTCCCGCACGTCGCGCAGGTCGTCGCCCATCGCGAGCACCAGGACGGGATGGCCGGCGGTCCGATAGGCGTGCGCCTGAGCGCGGATCGCGTCGTCGAGGAGGCCGGTGATGACGACGATGGTCGCCCCGGCCGGGACGTGGCGCCGCTCTACGCGCAGCAAGTCCGCGAAGGGGAGCGTCGCCATGGCCGTGAGCCGCGCCAGCATGGACAGGATGATCGCCAGGTGGCCCGGCGCGCGGCTCGGCGGGACGCGGACGCGCGCGGTCGTGCGCGCGAGCAGCCCGTTGGCGGCCAGCCCGACCTGGTGGCGCTCCTCGACCAGATGGCTGGCGAGGGAGGCGGCCGTGCAGATGGCGAGCTCGAGCAGATCGGGGCGGATGCCTTCCCAGGCGCGGGGCATCGTGTCCAGGTTCAGGAACAGCATCGCCCGCGGGGTCGTGCTGGGATCATAGGTCTTGACCTGCAACGCGCCCAGGCGGGCGGTGGCTTTCCAATGCACCTGCCGGATGCTGTCTCCGTCGGTGTATGGCCGGATGCCGGCCACGCGCAGGGGGTCGCGAAAGAGGCGGTTGGGGGCGCGCGCGTCGCCGAGCGGGAAGCGCGCGGGCAGCCCCAGCGCCTCGACGGGGACGACCTTGGGATAGACCAGCAAGACCTGGCGCGCGGGCAGCGCGAGTCGGCGTGTGGCCAGGCCGAAGAGGTCGCCGGAGCGCAGCTCGACCGGCCCGAAGACGTGCTCGCCGCGCGCGGGGCAGTGGAGGTGATAGCGCCGGACCACGCGCTCGTACCAGCGCAGCGCCAGCAACTGCGGCAGGATGCGCCGCCCCGGCCGCCAGGAATACAGAACCTCGCCGCGCACGAGCTCAAGGGCCGCGGGGAGTTCATCGGCGATGTCGAGCCAGGGCAGGGGCAGCAGTTTGCGGTTGACGATCTCGATCGTCAGCGTCACATCGTCGCCGAACGCGACCGTAGGGCTGCCGAACGTGCGCCGATAGGTCAGGCCGTCGAGGCAGTAGCGTCCCCATACCCAGGAGAGGGTCAGCGCCAGGGTCAGAGTCGCGCCCGCGAAGAAAAGGACGACCTGCTGAAAGATCACACTGGCGCTGACCACGCCGAGCAGCACGCCGATCCAGCGCGGGTTGATCAGATGCTGGACGTCCAGGCGCGGCCGACCGTCCTCCATGGCCCTGGTCCTATCCCTCTTGCTCGACGGGAACCGGCACGCTGCCCAGGCAGGACGCGACGACGGCGTCGGCCTCGGTGACGTGCATCCGCAGGGCGGAGGACACGATGATGCGGTGGGTCAGTACCGCCGGGGCCAGCCGCTTGACGTCGTCGGGGATGACGTAGGCGCGGCCGCGCAGCGCGGCCAGGGCGCGGGACGCGCGCGCGAGGGCCAGCGTCGCGCGTGGGCTCGCCCCCAACTCGACGTCGGGATGAGCGCGGGTCGCGCGCACGAGCCCCACGATGTAGCGCAGGACCGGCTCGCTCAGGTGAATGCGCCGGACCTCCGCGGCCAGGCGCAGCGCCTCCGCGCCGTCCATGACCGGCCGCAGGTCGGCCAGCGGGTCACGTTCCTCGAAGCGCCGGGCGATCGCCGCCTCGTCGTCCTCCGACGGATAGCCCAGGGGGACGCGCAGCAGGAAGCGGTCGAGTTGGGCTTCGGGCAAGGGGAAGGTCCCCTCCAACTCGATGGGGTTCTGCGTAGCCAGGACCAGGAAGGGGCGCGGGAGCGGGCGTGTCTCGCCTTCGGCCGTGACCTGTCGCTCCTCCATGGCCTCGAGCAGAGCCGCCTGCGTGCGTGGGGTGGCGCGGTTGATCTCGTCGGCCAGGAGCACGTTGGCGAAGACGGGGCCGGCGCGGAAGGTGAAGTCACCCGCCTGCTGGTTGTAGACGGCGACGCCCGTGATGTCCGAGGGCAGCAGGTCGGGCGTGAACTGGATCCGCCGGAAGGCGCCATCGAGGGACTGCGCGAGGCTCTTGGCGAGCATCGTCTTGCCGACGCCAGGCACGTCCTCAAGCAGCACATGCCCCTCGCACAGCAGCGCGACCAGCAGCAGGTCAATCACGTCGCCCTTGCCGACGATGACCCGCGCGATATTCTCGCGCACCGCGGACATGGCCGTCGCGATCGTCCCGCGCGCAGCGGTTGTCTCTGTGGCGCTATCGACCATGTCCCCACCTTCCGCCGACGACAGCAACAAAAAAGCGTTCACCTTCGACGAGGAATCGTTCAAGGTAGAAGTGTTCTTTGCATTCTAGCACCTCCCTTGACTAGTCCAACGCGCATGACGCAGTTTCTATCCGTGCGGCAGATGATACATTTCCGCCGCACGGATACCTCCTCGCCTCCTCAGCCCTGCCCGGTCCATGACGCATCGGCGACGTCATGCCACCGTGCACGGATCGCCGCAATCCGCGCTGCGGTCAGCAGCCCTGCCGGAAGGTTCAGGACTCAGAATGGTATCGTTGGGGTCTGCTGAGATAGGATATGCTGTGGCTTGATGAGAGGGTCGAGGGAGGGCAGCATGCAGTGTCAGCGGTGCGTGGGGGAACAGTTCGTCAAGGCCGGGCACGATCGAGCGGGCCGGCAGATCTACCAGTGCGCGACCTGCGACCGCCGTCAAACCGCTCGCTCCACCTCGGCCTTCCGCGGCGACCGCTTCCCCGACGCCATCATCGCGCTCGCCGTGCGCTGGTATCTGCGTTTCCGCTTGCCCTATGCCGTTATGTGGAACTGCTGGCCGAACGGGGTGCCCAGGTGGACGCGTCGACCGTGTTCGACTGGGTGCAGCACTTCACCCCGCTCTATAAAGATGCGGCGCGCCCCCATCGCCATCGTGTCGGGACCCGGTGGGCCGTCGATGAGACGTCTATGCGGCTGGCGGCCCGCTGGGTCTACGCCTACCGCGCCAGCGACGAGCGCGGCCAGGTGATCGACGTCTACCTGAGCGAGACGCGCGACACGGCAGCGGCCACGGCCTTCTTCGAGCGGGCCATCGACCAGACCGACGTGCGGCCCCGCCGCGTCACGACGGACAAGGCGCCGACCTACCCGCCGGCGCTGCGGGCGGTGGTACCGGACGCGGAGCACGTCACGGGCAAGATGGAGCAACAGGGGATCGAGCGCGACCATCAACACCTCAAGGGGCGCACACGAAGCATGCGGGGCTTCCAACAGCTGCGCTGTGCCCAGGTCGTGTGTGACGGCCATGGCTTCATGCGCAACCTGCGCGATGGCTTCTACCGGCTGGGCGAGCCGACGGGCGACCCGCGTCTGCCCCGGGCCCCGCGCTTACTGCGCGCGTGGGACGACCTCACCCATCGTCTTGCCGCAGCATAGCTGTCCCTGTCAACCGCCGACGATGGCGTCCTCGGAACGGCGCTTGAGTTCCGACCTCAGCACGACCCAACGGCACCCTCCACCGCACGGCCGGCAGGCCAAGCGTCGGCAGGCCGCTCGACAGCGGTCCCAGCACGGCCACACCCTGCGCCGCGAGGTGGAGCGCCCCACTCGCGATCGTCGCGCCGATCACCGCGATCAACGCGCCCAGGATCTTCCGCGCGATGCGTCGGGCGCCGGCGATCATGACGAGGACGGCGATAGAGACAGCCAGCGTCGCGCGCTGCGTCTGGGACAGGCGCGTCACGACCTCGGTGAGCGCGTGGACCGTGCCCGTCCCGCCCTGGGGGAGGCCGAGCATCTCCGCGAGCTGGCCGATCGCAACCTGAATGCCCACACCCGTGAGGAACCCCACGAGCACCGTGCGCGACAGGAAGTCCGCCAGGAACCCCAATCCGATCAGCCGGGCGATCATCAACAATCCGGCGGTCATGAGCGCGAGCACCCCCGCGAGGGCGACGTAGGCGGGCGACCCGGCCGCCGCCAGGATCGCCGCGGTGGCGGAATCGGCGCCGACGATCAGATGGCGGGACGACCCGAAGAGCGCGAACAACGCCATGGGGAGCAGGATGGTATAGAGCCCGGTAATCACCGGCATGCCGGCGATCTTCGTGTATCCCATCACCTCGGGGATGGCGAGAGCAGCCAACGTGAGGCCGGCGACCATGTCGACCGGCACATGCGCGCGGTTGATCGGCCGGATGCCCGCGAGAAGGGGGACGCGGCGGCCCTGGACCTTCGTCGGTGTCTTGATCGTCGCGCACTCCTATCCACTCGTACGGCCCCGGCTCAATTGACAGCCGCGGCCATGCGGTCGTGTGCTGATTTTAACGCATCTCTGTGCGGATCCGCCGCACTCTTCTTTACGTTACAGAAACCGCACAGAAACCTCCGAGACGTCCACTCGCCGCACGCGCGGGACGCATGAGGTCACGCGCGATGGTCTGTGCGGCGTTGAGACTTGTTGATCCTTCTTGACGTGGTGTTGAGGCGTGTTGACGCGCCTGTTGAGCTATGGCCGCTAGACTAGGAGGTAGGGGTGGCTGCACAGCCACGCGGGGGCCGGCGCCCGCGTGGCTGTGGTGGCGACGTCCGCACGCGGCGTATGATCCGGCGCGGTCTCCGCACCCAGCAGTCACCAGATAGTCACCGAAGAGAAGAGGAGACAACGGATGCCCGCACACCACCTGACCGTGGGCGCCACGGTCTACGATACAGCGGGCGCGACGGTCGGGACGCTCGACCGCTACGAGCCGCGGGGCAGCTATCTGGTGGCGCGGCGCGGCGTCCTCTTCCCCAGGGACATCTACATTCCGTTACATGCCTTCGGGGGGACCGACGCGCAGGGGAACGTGCGCCTGGACATGCGCCTGGGGGACCTGTAGGACGACCGCACCGCCACCGCCGCGGCTGACCCGACCCCCGATGCGCCACCAGAACGAACGAGGGGTCCCTGACGCCAACGAGAGCGAGAGGTAGCACGCGGGCACCGGCCTGGTACCCACACAGAGGATCGGCTTTAACATAATCTACGGCTTGTCCAGAGTTGCGCATCGCCCTTTTCGCGCACCGCACTGGACCATAAGCGGAGGTCCGCTCGTGCCAAGGGTACAATTGTTGGCGCCTACAGGGGTTCAGCCGACGACAGGGTTGTCCGCAGGTCCACTCCACCGTCCAGAGGGCGCGGACGAGCGAATTCGACACGCCGGACGCCCCTTCACGGGCAACAATATTATGTTAAAGCCGACCCTCCACACAGGGAGAGAAAGGGCACTGAGACATGGACCGACGCAAGAGAGACACAGCGTCGGGGCGCGATGTCGCAGCCGCGGTCACCGCCTTCATAACCGGCGGCGACCCGCGCGGCTGCACCCCTGCCGAGATTGTCGCCGCCCTTGATCTCCCCGTCGCGGCGGCCACGCTGCAGGGCGATCTGGAGCGCCTGGTGGCGCACGACACGCTGGCTCGCTGGGGCATTGGCTGCGGCGCTCTCTATACCCTGAGCGCGTCGCACGCCAGCGCCGACACGGCGCGCACGGACGAGACGGAGAGGAGATACCCATGATCCAGGGATGGACGCCGACACCACCCATCGCCCTCACCCCGGCGGGCCGGGCGGGGCTGGAACGGGAACTCCGGCTGCTGCGCGGCGACCGCTTGCCCACCTTGACCGCCCAGCTCGTCGCGGTGCGGGAGGATGGCGGGACGAGGACGGCGGGCTGCGCGCCCTGCTGGACGAGTACGCCCGGGTGGAGTTGCGCGCGCTAGCGGTGGACCGGCTCCTCGCCCGGGCGCGCGCTAGCCCCTCCGCCCACGGGCGTGGTGGCGCTCGGTAGCCGCGTCGAGGACGAGGGTGAGCGCGTTGTGTTCCAGCTCGTCGACTCCTGCGAGGCGAGCATCGCCGAGGGCCGCCTGTCCGTCGCCTCCCCCGTGGGGCGCGCCCTGCTCGGTCAGGCCGTGGGCACGGAGGTCGCGGTGCGGCTGCCGGCCGGCGAGCGGCGCGTGCGCCTCGTGGTGCCCGCGGGCATCTGAGCGGACTGCTGCCCCGCGGAACAGATCTGACCATCCCGCCGAGCGAGCCCTGGCGACCAACGTGGCGCCGGGCGATGTCGGACAACGCCGGGTGACGTCGGCGCGGATGATCCAACGCCAGGATGGGGTGGTGTGACGGATGCTGTTGGCCCGTGCAAAGAAAAAGAGGAGCGGAAATGACGGCCGGCGGCAGAGCGTCGGGCGCAGCGATCCATTGAGGAGGAGACGGACATGGCAAACAACAATCAGACCCAGACGCGCGACGGTCGGGTAGGCGGCGGCGGACGGTCTGACGGCGGCGGACGGTCTGACGGCGGCGGACGGTCTGACGGCGGCGCCCGCGGCACGCGCCACGCGGCGGGCGGGACGCAGAAGACACGGGGAGCGACCCGCGCCGCGGAGGGCGGCCTCTCCAACGGCAAACGGCAAAGAGCATAGTAGGGACGAAACGGAGAAAGACCATGGCAGGGAAGAAGCGATCGATGGTGGGACAGGCCTCGCCCAGCAAGAAGAAAATGGCCGACACGATCGCGGAGGTCGAGGAGACAGCCGCCGTTGCCGCCGCGGAGGGCGCGGCACACGTCGCCGCGGGCGGGGAGGAGTGGGTGACCGTCAGCGACGTGCCCGCCGCGCTGGCGGCCGGGGCCAGCGACCTGACCCGCGCCGCAGCAGCCGCGGCGGACGCCGATGGCCTGCGCATGATGAGCGCCGCCGTGGCCGGGGCGGGCGTCCGCGACCTGGCTGCGGGCGCGGATCTGTTGGCGGTGTCGGACGATGTGGGGGCGCTGACGGCGCTGGTCGGCCTGATGGGCGGGGACGACGCCGCACACGGCCTGGAACTGGGGCGCCTGTCCGGCGAGTTGCGCACGGTGGCGCGCGTGCTGGACCGGATGGGGCTACCACCGCTGGCCAGGTTCCTCGGGAGCCGCGGCGCGCGGCTGCAGGAGATGGCGGCCGATCACCTGGTCAAGGCGGCCGGGACGCGCGCCGTGGAGCGGGCGATGGCCGCCACGGGCCAACAGATCGCCGCCCTGGGTGCGGACGAACTGGCCGACGGGGTGCGGCGTCTGGCCGACGCGGACGCGGTTGGCCTGCAGGGTGAGCGGATGGCCCAGGCCGGGGACGACCTCGCTATCCAGGGCGTCGCCGAAGTGGCCACGGCCGCGGTGGCCGGGCAGGCCGCGCGGGCCACGGAGGTGGAGGCTGCGGCCGGCATCGCCGTGGGAGCGGCGGAGGTGGGAGCGGCCGCCGTGCTGGCGGATGTCGCCGATGTCCTCACGGGGACGGCGACGTAGCGCGCTCCGCGTCGCGCGCATCCTGCTCGTGCCCTCGACACACGATGGACCAACGCCACGGACCCATCAGAATCTGACATCGCCGAAGGCGCGCGCTCGAGCGACGGCAAGACGCTGACGGCGCAGCACATCAGCGTCGCGCCGACGAGCGCCCGCGGCGGCTTCGGCCGGCACGGCGGTTTCGGTCGCCAGGAGGGGTATGGCTATGGGGCCGGCGCTCCGCACGGTGGCGCGGCCGGGTCGTCGCCGAGCGCCCCGTCCACGTCCACGACGGGAACGCCCAGCTTCTAGCCGGTTCATCGCCCAGTGGAGTGTGGGAGCGAGGGGGGAGCGGCCAGGTCCGTCTGTGGCCGCTCCCCCCTCACCGGTGATGAGGGAGGCGCGACGTGACACGAATCCCGCGGCTGTGGGCGGCGCGCCCGCTGCGTTTCGCCCTGACGGGTGGTAGCGCGGCGCTCGTGCAACTCGGGATACTCGACGCCTTGACGGATGGACGCTGGTCGCCGATCCTGGCCGACGCCGTGGCCCTACTGCTCTCGACGCAGGTCAACATCGTCCTGAGCTACCTGTTCACCTGGCGTGACCGGCGACCACGCGCGGGGACGCCACGCGCTGTCCTGGGACGGTGGGCCGCCTATCAGGGCTCCGCCGCCGGAGCCGCGCTGCTCAACATAGGAGTGTTCGTCGTCGCGCGGACCGACCTGCCCATCGTCGTGGCATCGGCGTTGGGGACCGTCATCGCCTCCGTGGTGAATTTCGTGGCCAGCGACCGCCTGGTGTTCCCGGCAGCGGCTGCCGCCGTCGCGGCTCATGGTAGCCACGGTGCGTGGGAGTCAGCGGCGGCGCGGGGAGCAGTCGATCGCATGGTGCGCTGCCGGGAGGATGCGTGACCAGGACAGTGGCCGTGGGCGGCAGGAGCGCTGCGCCACCCGTACAATGAGAGAGAGGATGTGACCATGCGTATGAGCACACGGTCGTCGATGTATCGTGTCATGTCCGGGGCGATGGACACGGTTCTCCAGCCCGCCACATCCGCGCGACAGGGCGGAGGCGCGCATTCTGCTCATCGAGGACGATCAAGCGGTCGCCGACTTGGTCGCGACGATCCTGGAGGGAGAAGGCTACGCCGTCACACACGCCGCCACACCGGACGAGGCCCGGACCCTCCTGTGCGGTCGTGGCGCGCTATCGTTACGACGACATAGAAGCGCCAGGGTGGAGTGCGGACGGTCGCGGGATCTGTCCGCGTCGGCCATGGAGGGGCCGTCATGGACCAACGGATAGCGCAGGGAGATCGTGACGCGGGAGGAAGCCCAGCTGCTGCGCGCTACCGGGCATTGTCGCCGCGTGAGCAGCGCCACACGCCGCGGTCCCTGAACAGTGCTGATCGTGACGTGGCCTTGGTGGCCACCAGCGGGGACTTCACAGGGTTCTCAGGCACTTTTGGTGATGCCGGTGGAGTGCGACGTGGTGACACTTACTGAGCAAAGACATAGCGAGCGTTCACAACGGATCACGGTGAGGGCGATGAGAGGGCTGGGTTGAAGGCAGGATAGTCGAATCGGTCGTCGCGATCTAGGGCATAAGCACAGCGGCGCCTTGTCGCCCTAAGATCGAGCGTCATCGACGGCCATTAGGCATCACCAAAAGCGCCTGAGAACCCTTCACAGTGGCCATTGACATGCAGGAGATCGGCGACGATCGGCGCCCCAAAAACGTCGATGGTCATGCGGACAGGTCCACGTCGTTATGACGCTCAGATGTCCATGAGCCGGTCCAGGGGGATAGAGACCGGGCCGGAAGATCGACGCTGATCTGCCGGCCCGGCAAAGGTGGCGCGTGCGAGCGCGCGGTCCCCCTAGACTCCTAATACAAGCAAACATGGTGCGATTGAGTCACGTTTTCGCGCCATTCTCGTCGGTCTGAGGCGGAGCCTCGCTAGTACTACAACGACGGTTTAGCGATATACTTCTAATAGAGGAGTATCGTGATGGACCAAGCTGATTTTGAGCGTGCGGCGGCGTCCTTTGCCGCCTTTCATGCGGAGTTCGCCCCGCTGTTCGGGCGTGTGGAAGCCCAACGCCGGGGCGAGCAGTACGTGCGCGGGCTGCTGGTGCAGCAGGCTGACCGGCGCAACGCCGAGAATGTGGCCGAGATGATTGAGGGGGCGACGCCGCGCCCCTTGCAGCGCCTGCTCACCGAGGCGCCCTGGCCGACCGACCCGGTGATCAACCGCCTGCAGGCGTACGTCGGAGCCCGACTGAACGCGCCGGACGGGGTGTTTGTGATCGACGAGAGCGGTTTCCCCAAGCAGGGGACGCACTCGGTGGGCGTGGCGCGGCAATACTGCGGGACGCTGGGCAAGGTGGGCAATTGCCAACTCGGTGTGTTCCTGTCCTACGCCTCGGCGCGGGGGCACGCCCTGGTCGATAAGCGGCTCTACCTGCCGCACGCGTGGACGGACGACCCGGCGCGCTGCCAGGCGGCGGGCGTGCCGGAAGGCGCGATCCGCTACCAGAGCACGGCGGAGTTGGCGCTGGATCTGCTGCGGCAGGCGCGCGCGGTGGGCCACCTCACCGGCCCCTGGGTGGCCGGCGACGACGCCTACGGGATGGTCCCCACCCTGCGCGATGCCCTGGACGCGGAGGACTGGCGCTACGTGCTCGATCGTGTTCGACCAGCCAGCCCTGGCCGCGGTGCCGCCGTGGCGTGGCCGGGGCGGCAAGCCGACCACGCCGCGCCTCGTCCCCGACGCCGCCCCCGCGCGGACCGTCGCGGCCAGCGCCGCTAGTCTCTCAACGAGCGCCTGGCGGGACCTGACCGTGGCCGAGGGAGCGCAAGGGTCACGGACCTACCAGTTCGTGGCCCTGCGGGTCTGGGAAAGCCGCGAGGGCCTGCCCGGTCGCGCCTGCTGGTTGCTGCTGCGGCACAACCTGGACGGCAGCGAGGCGCGCTATTACCTCTCCAACGCCCCGGAGGACACCCCGCTGCTGACGTTGGCCCAGGTCGCCGCCGCCCGCTGGACCATCGAGATAGTCTAAACGCAAATGACAAAAGGGAGTTTCTGCTCCTTTGGGACCGGTGGGGATGACGTACCGGATCTCGACCTGCCCGTCGTCCACGATGACGCGGTCGATGAGCAACTCGACGAGTTGCCGGCGCTGGTCGAACGTGAGGTGGTCCAGGGTCGGCTGGAGGCGCTGACAGAAGTCCGTCAATCCGTGCGCGACCGCGGCCACATCATGCTGCTGCTGGGCCTGCGCCTCCAAGTGGCGGAGTTGCTGGGCCAGGCCGTTGAGTGTCTGCAAGATCTCCTGCCGCTTGCGCGCGAACTCGTCGCGGTCGATGATCTCGGCGAGGTAGGCCGCGAGCAAGCGTTCCTGCTGGCGCTCTAACTGGGCGACCGCGGCGCGCACCGTCTGCTGTCGCGCCTGCAGCGCTTGGGGCAACCAGGCGCCGCTGTGAGCGCGGTGCAGCTCGTGGGTCAGCAGCGCCGGGTCGGCGATGACGCGACAGAGGTCCTGCCAGACCGCGTCGTCCAGGGCCACGGCCGGTGCGAAGCGCGCCGTACAGCGCTGGCCACGGGCCGCACGCAGCGCGTCGGTGTGGCCACGGCACAGATAGTAGGCATACCCAGGCGCGCGGGACCGTCCGGTGCAGGCCAACTGGCACTGTCCACAACTCACCAAGCCGCGCAGCAGGTAGGCATGGGCCGTATTGTTGCGGCGGGCCATCTGGCGGTTGCGATCCAACTGGACCTGGGCCGCGTCGAAGGTCTCCTGACTGACGATGGCCGGAACGGGGATCGCGATCCACTCCTCGGGCGGGGTCGGCGCGTGGCTGTCGCCGGGGCCGACTGGCCGCAGCG
>JAABUZ0100005870.1_pt1 | contig 15731 bp, 16 predicted proteins | sample 5562091 | NCBI WGS metagenome assembly JAABUZ01 (sample SAMN12813069, study PRJNA571459) | rock metagenome | isolation source: Antarctica rocks | place: Antarctica: Victoria Land, Linnaeus Terrace sud | collected 2015-12-21 | reverse complement strand
CCACATCGCCGCCGCGCATCTTGCCGCGGTGCTACTGACATGGCGTCGCCGGTACGCGGTGATCATCCGCCGCGCGCCCTCCACATGCGCAGGCCCGGCTCATGGACCAGCGCCACCGCGGCGGTCTACCTCGGAGACCGCTGGGCGTGCGGCGCTGTGCGTGTTCGCGAGCTGTGGGCCTACGCGCGTCATCGCGGTGCGATAGCGTCCAACGCGTCCACCCGGGGAGTCCCTGCACTGAGGGGCTGAGAGGGCGCTTCTAAAGCGCCGACCCGTCGAACCTGATCTGGGTCACGCCAGCGAAGGGAGCGAGTATGCGCGCCGTCCAGTTCCTCGGGCCCCAGCAGCCCCTTGCCGTCGAGGAGATCGAGCGGCCGGTTGTTGTGCCGGGTCACGTGCTTGTCGCTGTGGAGGCGGCGGGAGTGTGCGGGACGGAGCTGCACTTTCGCGACGGGTTGCTGGCGCCGGCCAAGACGCCGATAGTGCTGGGCCACGAGGTGGCGGGCGCGATCAGCGAGCTGGGCAGCGGGGTGAGCGGCTGGAGCGAGGGTGACCGCGTCGCGGTGCACTACCTGCATTCTTGCCGCCGGTGCCGCCCTTGCCGGACGGGGCTCGAGCACCTCTGTGATCAGCCGGAGGGCTTCCTCGCCTTCGTGACCGACGGGGGCTTCGCCGAGTACGTGAGCGTCCCGGCCAGCGCCCTGGTCGCCGTCCCGGTCGGGTTGAGCGCGGCGGAGGCCGCGCCCCTCTGTTGCAGCGCCACCACCGCCCTTCACGCGTTCCGCGTCGCTGAGCTCGCCCTCGGAGACAGCGCCGTCGTCTACGGGTCTGGCGGCGTCGGGTTGGCGCTTGTGCAGGTGCTGAGGCTCGCGGGCGTGTGTACGTTGGCGGTGAGCCGGTCGGCAGCCAAGCTGGACGCAGCGCGCGAGTTGGGCGCTGACGTGGCGATCGACGCATCGCTGGGGGCGGTGGGCGAGCAGGTCAAGGACGCCACCGGCGGCCGCGGAGCCGACGTGGTCTTCGAGCTCGTCGGGACGGCCGAGACGATGCGCGAGTCCATGGCTGCGTTGGCGAAGCGCGGACGGCTGGTGTTCGTCGGCTACAGCTTTGATGCGCTTGAGGTCAGCCCGCTCTCGCTCGTGATCCCGGAGCTGAGCATTCGGACGTCGGTCGGCAACACCCACCCCGAGGTTGTCGACGCGCTGGCGTTGGCGGCGGACGGGCGCCTGCGTCCCATCGTGCACGAGGTGGCGCCGCTGGAGGACGCTGATCGGGTCCTCGACGACCTGGCGGCGGGCCGTGTGGTAGGGCGTTCCGTGCTGGCGCCCTGACCGCCGACGTTGACGGAGACCCGACCCCCAGGCGCGCTGCCGCCACACCCGGGCTCATGATGCTTGTCATGAGCCCGGCCGTGGCTGGTGTCCCCCGATTTTCCGGGGTCAGGTCGGCGCGCGTCTCGCGCGCCTGTTCGTGCGAACGCAGCCTGTAGTAGCGCGCGCATTTCCGCCCACGCGCCGAGGGGAGACAGCGCGAGCTACTGCGCGTACGCTCGCCCTGGTTCAGCACGTCCATTTCCCGAGAGCTGCAACGACTATCCCGCGCGGCCAGGTCTCGCATCAGTCGTCCATGATGCGAGGCACCGAGCGGCGCATGGGGACCGTCGATACGTGGGTCAGGCGCCACCCGCGGCCGAGGGCCGGGCGTAAGTGCGTTTCATCTCAGGATCCGACCCCGGCGGCGGCGAGCGCGACCGTGACGAGCGTGGCGGCCGCGACGATGCCGTGAAAGGTGACGAGGGTGGCTGGGAAGTGCTGCTCGGCCGGGCGTCCTGCCGCGGGACCTGCAGCTGCCGGCCGCCGGCGCCGCTGTAGCCAGACGGCGAGCATGGCGAAGCCCAGTCCCGCGACGACGGCGACGATGGCGAATGCCGCCCAGCCGATCGCGTCAGTGTCGGTGATAATGTAGACGATCCACAGGACGAGGCCGCTGGCGGCCAGGCCGAAGTGGGTGAAGATCAGGGGCGCGCGGATCCGGGCGCCGGGCTGGTCCTTCTGTCGCATGCCGCCCCGGGCCAGCCACATCCCGAGCAGTCCGAATCCCGCACCGGCGGTGATCACCCATGCTGCTAACGCTGCCCACTTCATCGCTCGACCTCCGTTGGTTGTGCGTCATCGGTGGGGACGTCGTCGCTGCTGCGTCCGAGCACGCGCGTGCCGTGTACGAAAACCTCGCTGCCGCCCAGCCACCCGCCAGTCGTGAGCGCCACGAAGCCGACGAGCGACAGCGTTAGCCCGCCGGTGGTGACGCTGCCCTGGCGGTAGCCGTCGTACTGCAGCCACGCCGCGACGGCGAAGAGGGCCACCGCGACGAGCATGGCCGAGAGGTGCGCCGTCGCGGTGCGCCAGCGCGGGGTGCCCCATTCGATCGTCACCCAGTCGGCGAACCCGGTCGTCGCGGTGGGCACGGCGACGATCAGTCCGCCGATCAGCGCCAGCCACATGCCCTTGCCCGCGGCGTCGGGGATGGCGCCGGCGTAGCCGATGACCGCCAGGGCGGCGGGCGAGCGTGAACATACCGATGGTGGCGTCGGTGAACGGCGGGTGCAGCGGATGGCCGGGCTTGCCGTGGATGAGCCAGCCGAGTCCCCGGCCGGTCTCTGGCGCATTGGCGGGGTCTCTCATCGGGTGGCCTCGGCGAGCTCGGCGAGGGGGATGTCGGGGTCGGCGAGTCGCCCGGGCTCGACCGGCTTGCGGCTGGCGATCAGCGCCTGGATCGGGTCGGCGACGTCCCAGACGTTGACGTTCATGCCGGCGACGACGTGCTCGCCGTCGAGCCAGAAGGCGATGAACTCGCGGCTTTCGGGATCCCCACGGAAGACCAGGCGCTCGCGGGCGCTGGCGTGCCCCGAGTACTCCATCCCGACGTCGTACTGGTCAGAGAAGAAGTAGGGGATGTGCTCGTAGGCCTCGCCGCGGCCGAGCATGTTCCTGCCCGCGACCGGTCCCTGGTTGAGCGCGTTGGCCCAGTGCTCGACCCGCAGCCGGCCGAAGAGCGGGTGGGGGACGTTGGCCACGTCACCCGCAGCGAAGATGCCAGGCACGCTGGTCTGCAGGTGCTCATCGACGACGATCCCGTTGGCCACCTCAAGCCCGGCCTGCGCGGCCAACTGCGTGCGCGGGGTGACGCCGATACCGACGACGACGAAGTCGCAGTCGATCCGCCGGCCGTCGGCCAGCCCCACCCGCTCAACGGACCCCCTGCCCTCGAACGCCTCGAGCTGGGCGTCGGCGAGCAACTCGACACCGTGATCGAGATGGATGTCGCGGTAGACGGCGCCGACCTCCGGGCCAAGCACGCGCTCGAGCGGAAGCGTCGCCTGCTCGACGATGGCGACCTCCAGGCCTTTCTGACGCGCAGAGGCCGCGACCTCGGCCCCGATCCACCCGGCGCCGATGACCACCAGCTTGCCGCCCCGGGCGATCCGCTCCCGGATGGTGGTCGCGTCGTGAAGGTCACGCAGCTCATAGACGCCGGCGAGCTCGGCTCCGGGCACCGTCAGACGGCGCGGCTCGGCGCCGGTCGCCAGCAGCAGCCGATCGAACGGCAGGGTCTCGCCGCCATCGATGGTGATCAGACGACGATCGGGAGCGAGGCCGGTGACGGTACGCCCGAGCAGCAGCTCGATGTTGTGCTGCTCATAGAAGCCCTCGGGATGCACGTGGGTCTTGGCTCGGTCGCTCTCGCCGCGCAGGTACTCCTTGGACAGTGGGGGGCGCTCGTAGGGCGGCTCGGGCTCGGCTCCCACCAGGACGATGCGTCCGTCGAAGCCCTCCTCTCGCAGCGTCTCGGCCGCCCTGGCACCCGCCAGGCTGGCGCCGACGATCACAAAGCTCGGGCGGTCGGTCATCGGGCTCTCCTCGTGATCAGGCCCAGGAACTCCTGGCGGGTGCGCGGGTCGTCGCGCAGGCGACCGCGGAGCGCGGAGGTCACGGTCCGCGTACCAGGCTTCTGGACGCCGCGCAGCGACATGCACGAGTGCTCCGCCTCCAGCACCACGCCGACGCCCTTGGGCTCGACGTGCTCCTCGAGCCAGTCGGCCACCTGCACCGTGAGGCGCTCCTGCACCTGCAGGTCGCGAGCGAACAGGTCCACGACGCGCGCCAACTTGGACAGCCCGAGGATCCGCCCCGCCGGCAGATAGGCCACGTGCGCCACGCCCGAGAACGGCAGCAGATGATGCATGCACAGCGAGTGAAAGGGAATGTCGCCCGCCACCACCAGCTCGTCGTAGCCCTCGTCATTCGGGAACGTCGTGGGGTTGAACGGCGCCGGGGTGAGCAGCTCGGCGTACGCCGCGGCGACACGCCGCGGCGTCTCGCGCAGCCCCTCGTCGGTCAGATCGGCGCCGAGTCCGACAAGCAGGTCCCAGGCGGCGCGCTCGACGGCAGCCGGATCCATTCGCCTTGCGGCGCCGGAGCGGTGTGTAGCCAATGCGGTGACTTCGTCCACACCGGCATGAGCGTCGGCACGCGCCGGCGTCTTACCTCCGAAGGACGCGCGTGGCTCAGCGTCGGCCGGCGGCCTCGTTTCGCCGAATGGCCGGATGGTCGACGCGATCCCGGCCGTCATGCGCGTCCGTAGATGGGGATCGCGGCGCCGCTGATCGAGCCAGACGCCTCGCCGCACAGGAACCGGATCACCGCGGCGATCCGGTTGGGCGAGACCCACCGGGAGTGGTCCGCGCTCGGCTGCGCGCGCCGGTTGCTCGGCGTGTCGATGACGCTGGGAAGCACGGCGTTGCAGCGAACGTCCTCGTCGCGATACTCGACCGCGACGGCCTGAGCGAAGGCGATGACCGCGGCCTTGGCGCTGACGTAGCCGGCGGCACCGGCGAACGGCCGCACCGCGGCGCGCGAGGACACGCAGACGATCGAACCTCCGTCGCGCAGGTGCGGAAGCGCCGCCTGGGTGACCAGGTAGGTCGGGCGCAGGTTCAGGGTGAACTGGCGTTCGAAGTCCTCGATCGGCGTCTCATGCACACGCGTGCCGCCCGCGTAGCCGCCGACGAGGTTGACCAGCGCCCGCAGCGGCGCCGCAGTGTCTCCAGCAGCCAGCTCCACGACCCGCCGCACGGCCGCAGCGTCGGACACGTCGGCCTGTACGAACTGGACGCCCGGCCGTGACGGTTCCTTCGCGACGGACCGAGTCGGGGCGACAACCCGCCAGCCATCGGCGCTGAAGAGCTCGGCGACGCTGCGGCCCAGGCCGCCCGTCGCGCCGGTAATGAGGACGCTTGCGTCCACCTGACTCCGCCTGTTCGCTCGGGGAACTAACCCAGAGCCCGGTCGAGGGTGTACGCCGCGCTGATCAGCGCGAGGTGGGTGAACGCCTGCGGAAAGTTGCCCAGCGATTCGCCGGCTGGGCCGATCTCTTCCGCGTACAGGCCGACGTGGTTGGCGTAGGTGAGCATCTTCTCGAACGCCAGCCGTGCCTCCTCGATGCGTCCCGCACGGGCGAGCGCTTCGACGAACCAGAACGAGCACAGCGAGAACGTTCCCTCCTCGCCGGTCAGGCCATCCGGGGAGGCGACCGGGTCATAGCGGTAGACGAGACTGTCAGACACCAGCTCGCGCGAGATGGCGTCCAGCGTGGACAGCCAGCGCGGGTCGGTCGGTGCGACGAACTTGACCAGCGGCATGAGCAGGAGCGACGCGTCGAGGACGTCGGTGTCGTAGTGCTGCACGAACGCGCGCCGTCCCGGGTGCCATCCGCGCTCCATGATCTGGTTGTAGATCCCGTCCCGGGAGGCCATCCAGCGGACCAGGTCGCCCGGCAGTCCGCGCTGGCGGGCGATGCGCACCGCGCGCTCGACCGCGACCCAGCACATCAGCCGCGAGTAGGTGAAGTGGCGCCGGCCGCCGCGCGTCTCCCACACGCCTTCGTCGGCCTGGTCCCAGTGCTCGCACACCCACTCCACGATGCGCGTGAGGTCGATCCAGGCGTCATGCGAGATCGGGCTGGCATGCTTGTTGAACAGGTAGACCGAGTCGACGAGCTCGCCGTAGATGTCGATCTGCAGCTGGCTGGCGGCGCCGTTGCCGATCCGCACCGGCGCCGAGCCGCAGTAGCCCTCCAGGTGATCGAGGACGTGCTCGTCGAGCTGCGGACTGCCGTCGACGGCGTACATGATCTGCAGCGGCCCCGACTCGCGGGCCTGGCAGTCGCGGAAGCGGTCGGTCAGCCACCCCATGAACGCACCTGCCTCCTCGCTGAAGCCCAGACGCAACAGGGCGTACAACGAGAACGCCGCGTCGCGGATCCACGTATAGCGGTAATCCCAGTTGCGATCGCCGCCGAGTCGCTCCGGGAGGCTCGTGGTCGGCGCGGCGACGAGCGCGCCCGTGGGCTGATAGGTCAACAGCTTCAGCGTCAGCGCCGAACGGTGGACCATCTCGCGCCACCGCCCCTGGTAGCGCGACTGCGACAGCCAGCGCCGCCAGAATGCGACCGTCTGCTCGAACAGCTCCGCCGTCTGCGCGTCGCTGTACTCCCGGGATGGATGCTGGTCGTCAACGAGCTCCAGCACGAAGGAGGCGCCCTCGCCAGCGGCGATCGACAGCGCGGCTGCCGCGGCGCCCTCGTCCGAGCGCCTCAGCGGCACGTCGGTCTGCAGCGCGACCCGCAGCGAGTCGGACTCGAACACCGCCCCGCGCTCGTCGAGCGACAACTCGTGGCGGCGGCGACCGTAGTCGAAGGCGGGCTGAACCTCGACGCATAGCGGCATCTTTCCGCGCACGCCGATCACGCGTCGCACGAGCCGCTGGTGGTGCGCCGCACCCGGAGCCGTGGCGATGGGCATGAAGTCCTGTACCTCGCAGACGCCGTTCGGCGAGAAGAAGCGGGTGATGAGGACGTTCGTGTCCGGAAAGTACAGCTGCTTGGAGGTCCACCCGTCGCAGTCGGGCGCGATGCGGAAGTAGCCGCCGCGCGACCGGTCGAGCAGCGCTCCGAACAGGCTCGGCGCGTCGAAGCGCTCGGGGCAGTACCAGTCGATCCGGCCGTCGGTGCCGACCAGCGCCACGCTGTGCAGATCGCCGATCAACCCATGCTCAGCGATCGGAAGGTAATCCGCGAGTCCGGCACCGGGAGGTGTGCGCGTGGGATCAGACGCGGCGAGCCGCGGCGAGCCACCCCGACGGTCCGTGGTGCTCATGCCCGCCACTCGGGCTGGTCGCCGACGCGCAGTGCAGCCTGGGTGTCATCGGGCTCGAAGTCCTCAGAGGACAGCGGCCCGGCGCGGGATGCAAGCAAGACGGGCAGCCTGGGCATGGCACGTCGCTGCACCCGTTGCGCATCGTCGTTCATGCAGCATGAGCGACACGCACACCCGGGTTCTTACCTGCCACACCAAGCCGCATGGACGTAAGAGCCGGGGCGATTCCGACGCCAAGTGGGGTAGATCGACCATGCGCAAGAGCACCGACGAACCCAACGTGGTGGCGTGGCGGGCAGAGCAACTGCTCCGCGTCGGTGTCGACCCTGCTCCGGCGGCCGAGCTTGCGCAGGATCCGTCCGTGGACCTCCACGCCCTCCTCGAACTCGTCGACCGGGGCTGTCCGCCGCACCTGGCCGCGCGCATCCTCGCCCCGCTCGACCACGACGTGTCATGCGATCCTCTCCACGAGCGATGACCGAGCCGACGACCAGCTGCTGCCCAGACGTGGCTGCGACCACGTCCGTGCCTGACTCCCATGGCGCTCCGGCGCAGCTTGACGGTGAGTCCCGCACATGGGTGGATACGCTGCGAAGCGACGGGCGCGTGCACGAGGAGGCGGTGGGCCGCTTGCACGCGCTGCTGCTGCGCGCCGCTCGCTTCGAGGTCGCTCGGCGACGCGCGGGCGTACCCGATCTGCGTGGGGACGACCTCGACGACATCGCGTTCCAGAGCGCGGACGATGCGCTGGTGGCGGTGCTGGGCAAGCTCGACGGGTACCGCGGCGAGAGCCGCTTCACGACGTGGGCGTACAAGTTCGCGCTGCTGGAGGCCGCGGTCGGCCTGCGCCGGCGGGCCTGGCAGGGACGCGAGGTGACGCTCGACCCAGACCGCTGGCCGCTGTTCCCCGACGCATCGGCGTCCCCGCACGCCGATGCGGAGGCGAACGAGCTGCTGGGCGCCGTCCGCCGGGCGGTGGCCGTCGAGCTCACTCCGCACCAGCGGGAGGTGCTGGTCGCGGTGACGCTCGACGACGTGCCGATCGACGTGCTGGCCGAGCGCCTGGGCAGCACGCGCAACGCGCTGTACAAGACCCTGCACGACGCGCGGCGCAAGCTGCGCGCGCGGCTTGCCCGGGATGGTCTCACGCCGTCGCTCGACGGGCGGGGAGGCATGCGGTGACCAAGCCGTCCCGGCCGGGGCTCGGTGAGGTGCTGGGGCGGCTGCTGGGGCCGGCCCAGCCCGAGCTGACCTGCGACGAGTGCTTCGCGCAACTTGACGTCTACGTGGAGCTCGAGCTCAGCGGCCGCGACGCCGACCTGGTCGTGCCGGGGATGCGTGCGCACCTGGAGGGTTGCCCGGCCTGCGGAGAGGACCACGCCAGCCTGCGTGCGCTGGCCGCCGAGCCTCCCCCTCTCCCGCTCACCATCGAACACGAGGAGCAGCTATGACCAGCAGGTGGAGGGCTCTGTCGGATCTGGGCCAGAGCGTCTGGTACGACAACGTCGCCCGGCCGGCGCTGGCCGGCGGCCACCTCGAGCGGCTCATGCGGGAGGACAACGTCACGGGAGGAACCTCGAACCCGTCGATCTTCTCCAATGCGGTGCTCGAGTCCGATCTCTATGACGAGGACATCCGCTCGGCGCCCGCGGCCAGCAGCGACGAGCAGGTTTTCGAGCGCTGCGCGGTGGAGGACATCCAGCGTGCGTGCGACCTGCTGCGTCCGGTGTGGGAGCGCACCGAGGGCCAGGACGGCTACGTCTCGATCGAGGAGGAGGCCGCGGCTGGCCTTCGGGGTCGAGCCGGCCGTGCGCCGGGCGCACGAGCTGCGCGGCCTCGTCGACCGTCCCAACGTGATGGTCAAGGTCCCGGGAACGGAGGCCGGGGTCGAGGCCTTTCGGCAGCTCACCCGGGAGGGCGTGAGCATCAACATGACGTTGCTGTTCTCGCGCGGGCGCTACCGCCAGATCGCCGAGGCCTACGTCGGCGCGCTCGAGGAGCGCGTCGAGGCGGGCGAGGACGTCGGCGCGATCGCCTCGGTCGCGAGCTTCTTCGTCTCACGCGTGGACGCCCGGGCCGATCGCCGTCTGGCCGATGACTCGCCGCTGCGCGGGCGCATCGCCGTCGCCAACGCCAAGCTCGCGTACGCCGACGTGTTCGCGCCGATCATGCACTCTGAGCGCTGGCAGGGCCTGAGGGCCGCCGGGGCCAACCTACAGCGGCCGCTGTGGGCCTCGACCGGAACGAAGAACGCCGCCTACTCGCCGACGCTGTACATCGACGAGCTCATCGGGGAGCACACGGTCACCACCGTCCCCGACGGCACGCTGGACGCGTTCCGGCAGGCCGACGGGCCCCCGCCCAGGTCGACGGTCCTCGACGGCGTCGACGAGGCGCGTGAGCAGCTCGAGGAGCTGGCTGCCGCGGGCATCGACCTCGACGAGATCACCGACGAGCTCGAGCGCGACGGCGTCGAGCAGTTCGGCGAGGCATCGGAGAAGATGATCGCGGCGATCGCCCGTAAGCGCGAGCAGGTCACCGCCTACTAGTAGCCTTGACAGCGCTCAGGGGTCCGGCGGCAGCCATCTGAGCGCGTCATCTGTACCGGCGCCCTTGAAGGCCGGTTGACCAGACGACGTGAGCGCCGCGCGGACATCGAGGTACGCGACAATCTCGGCCACGTCGTGCACGCGCACGATCTGCGCGCCCGCGTCGATGCCGCATCCCAACGCCGCAAGCGTGCCGCCGAGGCGCTGGTGGGGCAGCCGTCCGGTGATCATCCCGACGAAGTACTTGCGCGAGACGGCGAGCAGCACCGGTCGCTCAAGCGCCACGACCTCGTCGAGGCGCCGCAGGATCGCGAGGGACTCCTCGGGCCTCTTGGCGAAGTCGAGACCGGGGTCGACGACGATCTGGTCCCTTGTGACCCCGAGCTCACAGGCCGCCGTCGCCTTGTCGACCAGGAAATCGATCACAGCCTCCGCGGGATTCTCATAGCCGGGAAAGTGCTGCTGCTTGGGCGCGGCGCCGGTGTGCATGATCACGAGTCCGGAGCCGGTCCGGGCGGCCAGGCGTGCCATGTCAAGGTCCGCGAGCCCGCTGACGTCGTTGATGATCGCGGCACCGGCCTCGACGGCAGCCGCCGCGACCGAGACGCGCCAGGTGTCCACCGAGACCGCCACGCCACGTTCGCCAAGGCCCCGGATCACCGCCACCACGCGCCGCGCCTCCTCCGCCGGCGTCGTGGCGGGACGGTCGGTCCGGCCCGACTCGCCGCCAACATCGATGATGTCTGCCCCGGCGCGCATCAGCTCCTCGCCGTGGCGAAGCTGCTCTTCGACGGTCGCCAGGCGGTGGAGATCCGACACGCTGTCGGGGGTCGCGTTGAGGATTCCCATCACCAACGGACGAGGCCAAGGGAAGCTCCAGGCGTGCCCTCTGGCTTCGAGCAGCACTCAGTCGCGTCCCCGGTAGCGCAGGAAGACGAAGTCCTCTGAAGCGGCATGGGCCACGAGCTCGAGGGGCACGGGTTGCGCGTCGCCGGCTACGAGCTTCGGTGAGACAGCCTGCTGGGCCAGCAGCGGGGACAGCGACACAAACATCTCCCGCACCAGGCCCTCGGCGAAGAGCGCCTCGTTGAGCGTGGAACCGCCCTCACAGACGATCCTCTCCACACGGAACTCCTCCCGCAGGCGGCGCAGGAGCGGACGCAGCCTCAGGGCGCCCGCGGGTGAGGCGCCATCAGAGCGGATCGCCGCGACGGGACGCGCCGCTCGCGGCAGCGGCGCCTCAGAGGAGGTCAGGAAGACCAGCGGGCTCGGCGCCTCGCCCAGGGCGGGCGAGCCGTCCGGAAGCGCCAGGCGCCCGCTGACGACGCACAGCAGCGGCTCGGCCGAGCCGCGCTCGCGAGTCCGGCGGTGACGGTCCTCGGGTCTCAGCAGATGGCGGTAGCCCTCGGTGCGCACGGTCTGGGCGCCGACGAGCACCGCGTCAGCCTCCGCCCGCAGCCGGTACAGCAGCGCCTGGTCCACCGGGCCCGTGAGGGCCCCCACGCGTCCCCCGATGGTGGTCGCACCATCGACGCTCACGACCATGTTCAGGCAGATCGCGGGCACCTCCCCAGTGACCGGTACGCCGAACGGGTCGCGGTCCGCCGTCAGAGCGCTCCAGAGCCCGGCGAAGCACGCTGGCTCGGCGCTCATGCCGGGTGTCCCGGCTCGATCCGCCGCGCCCGGTGGAAGGTGAACGGCGTCTCGCAAGGATCGGTGGCCGCCTCGAAAGGATCGAGCAGCAGGGCGCAGTGATCGCCCGCCGACACGCGCTCGAGGATCCGACCGGCGAACCAGTTCGGGCACTCTCCCAGCACGGGCGCCCCGCCCGGGCCCGGCGACCACTCGCAATGGGCGAACTTGTCGACCTCGTCCCCGGTGTGCCCGCCAAAGAGATCCGCCAGCGCTTCCGCCTCGTCGGGCACGAGATGCACCACCATCACCTCGGCCTCCCTTGCCACCCGAAACGTCTTGTTCTGATCCGACAGGCACAGCAGGGACCGAGGTGGATCGATGCTGCACTGTGTCGCGAAGCCGACCAGGCACCCGGCGCGGTCGGTCGCGCTGGCCACGGTGACGATGAACATCGGGTAGTCGAGCTCGCTCACAAGCTCGTGCACCTTGTCGGCGGCCCTCATGTGCTCATTGGCGTCCGCGCCTTCGGCAGTCTTACCCACCGTCTGGGAGCCTCGGATAGCGGCGCGCTCGAAGTCGCTACATCGCCACGGGGCATTTGGCTCGTGTACCTCAGGTTCGCGGCCTGCCTGAAGGCGGCCGGCTATGACCTGCCGCTCTGATCAGACGCTGCCCACACGAAGCGAACCGTCGCGCGCAAAGGTCGCCGCACCCAAGTTCTTACCCCTGATGCGATGGTTCGGTGTGTGCGAGACCCCAGCCTCCCGGTCCTGCGCGGTCCTCAGCGGGAGACCACCCGGGAGGAGCCGGCTCGTGATACCGGCGCGGGACGAGGCGCCGTTGGATCGCTCGCCTTGACAACGCGTCAATGCCGGTCTGGTGGCTCGAAGCGCCGAGCGCCGCGCGAGCCCGCTGTAGAGGGAACTGAAGCGCGGGTTCCGCGCGGGCGGGAGCACCTCGACGCGCCACCTGAGCCGAAGTGGTCACCACCCCAAACGCATGCGCATGTCGTGTCAGGCTACACTGACATGAGTGTCCCTTGAATCCGCTATCGAGGGCCCGTTCCTGCTCCCCGAGCAGCCGACCGAGCCCGACCTTGTCGCCAAGTACTTCAAGGTGCTCTCCGACCCCGCCAGAGTGCGGGTACTCGAGCTGTTGCACGAGTGCGGCGAGCTGTCGGTTGGCGCGTTGACCGAGACGCTGGGCCTAGGGCGGACGAACCTATCGAACCATCTCGCCTGCCTGCGCTGGTGTGGGTTCGTGTGCACTCGTCGTGAGCACCGCACGGTGCACTACCGAGTCGCCGATCCGCGAGTGAGCGAGCTGCTCGCGCTCGGCCGAGCGCTTCTGGGTGACAACGCTGAACACGTCGCCGCTTGCCGGCGAGTCGACGGGAAGGGATGCTGATGAACGACAAGCGGAAGGCGTCCGGGTCCGGCCCGAAGGCAGGGCTTGCCACTGCTGGGGTCGGCGTCCTCGCGGTCGTGTGCTGCGCTGGCGGTCCACTGATCCTTGGTGCGTTCGGAAGTCTCGCCCTCGGCAGCGTGCTCGGCGTTGGGGTTGGAGTGCTCGCCGTGGTCGTCGTGACCGCCTCGATCGTCCTGCGGGTTCGCCACCGGCGCGCGTGCGCTGCGCCCCGCGTCCAGCCGCCGCTGGCTCAGCCACGTCGGGGCGACGGATCGTGGACGCGAGGCATACCTGATGGGGGTCGAGAGCCTTGAGCTCTGAACGCTCACAGCAGGAGCTTGAGATCACCGGGATGACCTGCGACGCGTGCGCACGCCGTGTGCGCGACGTGCTCGAGGGCGCTGGCGCGCAGCATGTCGACGTCGACTGGCGTGCCGGCAGGGCCCTCGTCGAGCCCAGCGGCGTGAGCACGCGCGATCTGAGCGCCGCGCTGAACGGGACCAGGTACCGGGTCACGCGCGTCATCGAGCCCGGCGCGCGCAGCGCGGGTCACGCGGCCGGCTTTGAGTACGACCTGGCCATCGTCGGGTCGGGCGGCGGAGCGTTCTCCGCGGCGATCGCCGCACGGCGCGCCGATCTACGCGTCGTCATGATCGAGCGTGGCACCGTCGGCGGCACGTGCGTGAACGTCGGATGCATCCCTTCCAAGGCGCTGCTCGCGGCCGCCGAGAACCGCCATCGTGCCAACGGCACCCGGTTTCCGGGGATCACCACGCAGGCCGGCCCGGTCGACTTTCCCGCGCTGATCGCCGCCAAGGATGAGATCGTCGAGACGCTGCGCCAGGAGAAGTACCTCGACATCGCGGCCGCGTACGGCATCGAATTGCTCGAGGGCAACGCACGCTTCGTTGACGGCCTGGCGCTCGACGTCGACGGCCGTCGCATTGAGGCCGCCCACTACCTCGTCGCCACCGGCGCGGAGCCCGTGATCCCCGACATCCCGGGCCTCCATGACAGCGGCTACCTGACCTCGACGGAGGCGATGGAGCTCGACCACCTACCCGAGTCGCTGATCGTCATCGGCGGCGGCTACGTCGCGATGGAACAAGCCCAGCTCTTCGCGCATCTCGGCACCCAGGTGACGATGCTCGTGCGCTCGACGCTGGCGCGTGGCGAGGAGCCCGAGATCGCCGCCGAGCTCAAGGCCGCCTTCGAGGCCGAGGACATCCGGATCCGCGAAGGCACCCAGGCGTCCGCGGTGTGCAGGGAGCGCCACAGCGTCCTCGTCACCACCGACGGCCGGCAGAAGTACCGCGCCGAGCACCTGCTCGTCGCTGCGGGCCGGCGGCCCCGCACCGCCGGGCTCGATCTCGACGCCGTTGGGGTGCAGGCCGGAGCGGGGGGCGAAGTAGTCGTCGACGACGGCCTGCGCACGAGCAACTCGCGCGTCTGGGGGGCGGGCGACGTGACCGGACATCCGCAGTTCGTCTACGTCGCCGCCAAGCACGGCGCCCTCGTCGTCGCCAACGCCTTCGAGCAGGCGGGGCGGCGCGTCAGCTACCGCTCGCTGCCGCGCATCACCTTCACCAACCCGACGATCGCCTCCGCCGGCCTGACCGAAGACCAAGCGCGTGAGGAAGGCATCGACTGCGAATGCCGCGTGCTCAACCTCGCCAACGTGCCGCGGGCGATCGTCAGCCGCAACACGTGCGGCGTCGTCAAGCTCGTCGCCGAGCGCGACAGCGGCCGGGTCATCGGCGTGCACATGCTCGCCGACGGCGCGGGCGACGCGATCCTCGCCGGCGTCTACGCAATCGACGCGGACCGCACCGTCTCAGACCTCGCCGCAAGCTGGAACCCGTACCTGACCATCGGCGAGGGCCTGCACCTCGCCGCCCAAGCCTTCACCCGTGACGTCAGCAAGCTCTCCTGCTGCGCCGCCTAGGAGCGATCATGCGCAAGCTCATTCCCGCAGCCGCCGTGCTCTTCGCGCTCGTCGTGCTGGTCGTCGCAGTCGCGGTCGTCTCCGCCACCAAGCACCACTCGGCTGCGGCGGCACACGCACGCGCAATCGTCACACAGGATGGCGTCCCCGGCGGCCATGGAACGGGTCGTCTCCGCCACCAAGCACCACTCGGCTGCGGCGGCACACGCACGCGCAATCGTCACACAGGATGGCGTCCCCGGCGGCCATGGAACGGTCGGCTCCCGGCTGGGGTCGTTCAGCATCACCGATGTCGACGGTCGGTCCGTGCGCGTCGTCGCCGGCAAGCCCGGCGCGCTGTTCTTCTTCGCCGGCTGGTGCGGCGAGTGCGTCCCCGAGGCGCAAGCCCTCGGCCGCCTCCAGCGTCAGGTCGGGTCGCGCGCGCAGCTGGTGGCCGTCAGCCCCGACCCGAGCGACTCGGTCGGCGCGCTGCGGGCCTTCCGCCGCCAGGTCGGAACCCCGCGCTTCCCGTTCGTGTGGAACTCCGACGGCTCCCTGGGCCGCCAGTTGAACGTGAGCGCCTGGACACCACCATCGTCTTCGACGCGCGTGGGCGCATCGTCTTCCGCGACGCCGTGCCCACCGACCTTCCAACGTTGCGCTCGGCCTTCCGCAAGGCCGGACTGACGTGAGCACCGCGGTCAGCCTCGCGTTCGCCGCCGGGCTGCTTGCCACCGTCAACCCCTGCGGCTTCGCGCTGCTGGGGTCGTCAACGAAAACAACGAACGCCCGGTCCAGAGCATTCTTGCGCAGCGGGTGCGCAAGTGTTCAGCCGATCTTGGGATCAACCGTCCGGCGCTCTGAAGAGCCTTTCCAGGCCGAGACGCCGGGGACGGATCCGCCGAGCCAAGACCCGTCGGGCACTTCCCTGGGCGAGGGCTGGCGGCTAGGGAGCGACGCGGGTGACGCTGTTCGCCCCCGCGTTGGTGATCCACACGGCTCC
>JAABUZ0100005869.1_pt1 | contig 15731 bp, 20 predicted proteins | sample 5562091 | NCBI WGS metagenome assembly JAABUZ01 (sample SAMN12813069, study PRJNA571459) | rock metagenome | isolation source: Antarctica rocks | place: Antarctica: Victoria Land, Linnaeus Terrace sud | collected 2015-12-21 | reverse complement strand
CTTAGGTTGAGACACATTGCCCTGTCAAGAAAGAGCCTATGATCCATCGTGTGAGCTGTCAGCAAAGCGCGAATGGGACGCTACTCTGACGTCCATCGCCAAGGACCCCTGACATCAGGGTAGGGTAGACCCCAGATTGACGTCTTCTGATTGTTTCCGCTTCTTTCCCTTCGACCATCCCTTCGCGATCGGCTTGAAGTGCTCGACCCCATGCTTCGCGACGGTTGCCTGACCGCCGAGTTTACCGAGTTGTTGTGCTGCTTTGTTCATCAAGCCTCATTTCCGCTCCCAGGCTTGCTAGGCGCGGAATCAAGCCTCATGTGCTCGCCATTGCTTTGCCGTGCTTCTGTCAGAAATGTGTAAACCCACCTCTGTCTGAGTCTGGGGAGACGCCACACGCGGAACCCCCGATGGGGCTTCGGGCATGCGTCACCCCGAACTGTCGCGGGGAGGGACCAGAAAGTGTCGCTGTAGGGACCAATTACGTGGCCCAGGCCACCGTCGCCCTGCGTGCCCTCAACGCGGTGTCAACTCCCGATTGATCGCTTCCCGGTCGAATGCCTCGGGGTCGAACGACCCGCCGCTCCATTCCACCATCGTCTCATGCTCCTCGTGGGCGGGATCGCGCAGCGCTTCGAGGAAATCCCTGTACCCCCAAATCCCGCCGACATCCTCCGGCGGGCATGCCCGCTTGCCGTCGACGCAGCGGGGATAGCGGACACCCGCCTCGGCGGGGGAGACCTTCTCGACCATGATGTCGTGTTCCCAGCCATCTCCGAGGTCGTATTCGTAGCGGAAACGGTTCTTGACGCCGGCGACGATCGCCCCCAATCGCGCCCGGCGCTCGTCTTTGGGACGGTCGAGCGGGCCCCATTCCACGTCCAACATGCCGTAGCGGACGTCGCCGACGACGAACTCGTGCAGGTGGCAGTCGGTCCAGCCCATCGCGACCTGCAGGATGGTGTGCAACCGGGCGAGGGTGGTGCCACCGCGCACCTCGATGCGCCGCCAGATCGGCGGCGAGCTGTCCTTCAGGGTGACCTTGAGTCGGTAGACCGGGCTCTCGTCAATCTGCCTCGTCGGCATCGGCGCCCTCCCGCGCGAGGACCTCCACCTTCTCAGGGCGGAAGATCGTCTCGACGAACCGCTCGGGCGTCGGGACGACCAGATAGCATATCTTCCCCTGCATCGCGATGCGCAGCCTGTCCACCGGCTCCCGCTCCCCCGGCAGCCGCAGCCGGACCGGGTAGCCGACGATCGGGGCATTCCGCGCCGCCTTGGTCTTGGCGCGATAGGCGGCGTCCGCCACCTTGTGCTTCTCGTTCATGTTGCCTCGCCTCCGCTCCGTGATATCGACGCTGTGCGGGTATCGTACATCCAGGGGGACCCGCCGCGCACGTCTGGGCTGGCCGTGGCAGATTGGGCAGTGAAGCGGGTATGCTCGTATCCGGTCGCCATCCATCCGCTCGCGTCAGGAGGCATCATGGGCATCTTCAGGCCACATCCCGCATCGCTCGTGAGCCTGATCGAGACGGTGGCGGCACACGAGCGGGCTTTGGCACTCTGGGGTTTCCTTGAAACGACACACCAGCAACTCTATGGGAACGCGAAGAATTTGAGCCCGGCCCTGCAGGCGATCGTGGTAGCGAGCCGCCGGGAAGTAGACACGGTGCTCGCGATCTCGCGCCGATTGGGCGACACGGTGGAGGAGGTCGCCGCGCGCTACTTCGACGAGGGAGAGACGGGCGAAGCGGAGCGATACGAGGCGGTTGCCTGGGCACGCGGGCAGCTGGATCTCGATCCAGCGATCGAGGAGCACCTGCAGGATTTCAAGGCGGCACAGGTGCTGCTAGCGAAGGCCCGGGAACACCGGTACGCATAAACGGACAAAAGTGATTCCGATAGAACGACCCTGGGCACGTTATCTGGAACCGTACCCACGCATGAATGGCGCCGTTTGTTTCCGCTATACACTATTATCAGACCCAAGAGGTGCGAATACCCCATGCTGCTCCGGAAAAAGAAGCCTTCCCTTCTCATAAACTGTGGACGGAAATATTCCTTATTATGCTTCCGCGACCGTCTATTGGCGCACAACGTCGTCTATGCGACCGATCCCGCGCTCAAAAATAGTGGTGGCGCTGGGGAGACATCACCACGGGAAAGGGCGGCGAGATAGGGGCGATCGGGAACGCCAGAGGCACCCGAGTGGCTCCGGCTGCGTCCAATCGGGGCCAGCTCCTCGTGCGTCCGCCCAGCCTCCGCAGTGGAATTCCTCCCGGTACTCTAGCACATTTCGGCCTCGGGCGCACCGGCCATGGTGATGGTTTTTTCCTGTCCCTTCGCACGATGTCCCCGCGCGCACCACGCCGTATCCTCGAGTCGGGGGTGAGGAGCTCGCCCCCGTCGCGGGCCGAGGGCAGCCCGGTCGAGGGAGGGGTGACACATGGATGCGATCGGCGCGACGCCGCAACGCCTTTACCTGCTGCCGTTGGGGACGACGACCGTCCCGACGCCCGGCGGGCCGCTGGTCCTGTCGTCGGGGTGTTACCTCGTGCACATGGGCGACGGGGAGCGGATCCTCATCGACAGCGGGCTCCCGGCGGGCTACGCGCCGCCGCCGGGCACGCCGCCGGCCACGGAGGAGCGGGATGTGCTCGCGCACCTCGCCGATCTCGGTCTGGCCCCCGCCGATATCGACGTGCTCATCTGCACCCACTTCGACGTGGACCACGCGGGCTATCACGACGCCTTCCCGCAGGCGGAGTTCGTCGTCCAGCGCGAGCACTACGACCTCGCCCGCGGCGGCCACCCGCGCTTCGGCGCCGCGCGCCCCCACTGGGATCACCCGGCGCTGCGCTACCGGCTGGTCGACGGCGACACGACGCTCCGGCCCGGCCTGACCCTGCTCGCGACCGGCGGGCATGCCCCCGGCCACCAGTCGGTGCTGGTGCGCCTGCCGCGAACCGGCCCGGTGCTGCTGGCGATCGACGCGGTCGTCCTGGAGCGGCTGTTCACCCCCGAGCGCCGGGCCTGGCCGACGGACGACGACGAGGGGCAGCTGCGTGCGAGCACGCGGAAACTGCTCGATCTGGTCGCGCGCGAGCGGGTGGCGCTCGTCGTCTTCGGCCACGACGGCTGGCAGTGGGAGACGCTCCGGCGGGCGCCGGCGTTTTACGACTGACCCTCCGCCGTCGGGGAGCGGAAGGCGGCGAGAGCGCTTATGGGAGGGACGATGCGACGCTATCGGTTCGATGCCACAACCAGCCGCCCGATCGCGCCGTTCGGGAGCATCGATGCGGCCATCGCGCCCCCGCGTACGGCCAACTGGCCACGAGCGCGTCGGCCGCCCCTTTCTCGCTTGTACGTCGCTGACACCGACGCGATACTGTCTCAGGGCGATCCGCGCGGTCGGATCGGCGACGGAGGGGAGGGACGACATGGGCGAGCGGGCGGAGGCGCTGGCGCGGCAGTTCGAGCGGATGAACGACGCCTTCATCGCGACGGTCGAGGGGTGCCCCGAGGAGCGATGGTCGGCGCGCTGCCCGGATACCGGGTGGCCGGCGAATGTCCAGGCGCATCACATCGCGGGCGGGCTGGCGCTCTTCCTGCCGATGCTGGCGGCGATCGCCGACGGCGACACGGTTCCCCCGCTCGATAGTGCGACGATGGATGAGCGGAACGCGCGGCACGCCGCGGCATGCGCGGACGTGTCGAAGGATGAGGTGCTCGCGGACCTGCGCGGGAACGGGGCCGCGGCGGCGGCATGGATCCGGAGCTTGAGCGACGCACAGCTGGACCGCACGGGGACGGTCGCGGCGGGGATGCCGGCCTTCAGCGTGGCGCAGTTGGTCCAGTTCGGGCTGATGGGGGAGATGGAGCGACACGGGGAGAACCTGCGCGAGGCGATCGGCGCGGCGTAGCGGCGGGGGTGCCGGTCGCCGGCTGCTCCGGTTCCGGGAGGATGTGGATCGTCGGCGGTCGCCTCATGATTGGTGGTCGGTCGCCTCTCCCGCTCGATATGCGACGAAGGGAGACGCGGCAAGCGTGACGTGCTCCATTGATCTTTCGGCATCGAGCACGCAATTGGGGCGTGCCCCCATGGGCGACGTTGTGCTGTAGGACGTACCTTCATCCTCGGGAAGGGGACTGATCGATGCTGCTCGCGAAGATCGAGACGCACAACGAGGTGAATGGCGTCGCGTTCAGCGTGGCCGAATTCGCCCTGATCGCGCTGGTCATCGCGCCCTTCGCCCTCTCCTACCTCGCGCACGCCCGCGTGGCCTACGCCGTCGTCGCGGTCGGCATCGTCGCCAACGCGCTGACCGCCGTCGCGATCGGGGTGCGCGCGCTGGCGAACGGGCAGCGGGGCGGCAGCATCGCGCGGTGGTTCGATCGAGACCAGCGCGCGGCGATCGCATCACGGTATCCCTCCTTGACGAGGGATACCCTCATCGTGGCGGCGACGACGCTCGTGCCCTTCGTCCTGCTGCTGCGCGTCGGGTATGAATCCATCGACACGCGGCGGCGGAGCGGCTAGTCGATGGTGTCCATCCTCTCCGGAGGCGACGGGTCGCGGGAGGCCACGTACGTCGAGCAGCGATGTACCCACACGTCCAGGCAACGGAAAGGAGTCTCGTTCTGCCGATGATGACCTGCACGCAGCTCGAACGCCCCGATGCGATACGGTCGATGCGCGATGACTACCTCCGCACCCTCGCCGCCCCCATGGACGGGATGTGGGAGGGCGCGGTCATCGCGCATGCGACGTTTTGGGAGATCCAGGACCGGGGGCGGCACGCGGGGCATTTCTGCGTCGGCCTCGAGAACGATTTGCTCCACTTCCACCTCGCGGAGGACGATCGGGCGCGGGCGCGAGCGACCTTCCGTTGGATCGTCGCGACCCATGGCATCCACCGCGCCATCGCGAGCACCATCGAGCCCCTGTTCTTCTCCTTGTGCCTCGATCTGCAGGTGGGCGTCGCGCCCCATAGCGATCTCTTTCGGGATGGCAAGCGCGTGGAGCGGTCCCCGGCCCTCGGCGACGGCGTCGTCAGGAAGGTGGGAGCGGGCGAGTTGGATGACCTCGCGCGCTTTTATCGCGCCAACACGGGAGGATCGGGCGGATGGATCGAGGCGTTCCTCCGCGAACGCCTGGCGCACGAAGAGCTCTTCGGCCTGTACGATCGGCAGACATTGATCGCAACCGGGGAATGCATCCCGAGTCGGGAGCAGCCGCCCTACGCCGACCTGGGCATGGTGGTCGCCCGATCGCATCGCGGGAGAGGCCTGGGGAGCGCCATGCTCATCCACATGAAGGAGCACTGCTATGAAGCGGGCTGGGAGCCGATCTGTTCCTGTGCCGCCGATAATGGCGCGTCGAAGAAAGCGATCGAGCGGGCGGGTTTTGTCGGCGAGGGGCGAAGGGTAACGATCTCGTTCTCGCGCGATCGACGGACGAAGATCCCGCGCTGATTGGCGGGCGACTGGCGATCTTCGGCGAGGTGATCGAGGATCGCGGTCGCGACGCCGCCGGCAGCCGCTAACCCTCAACCCGGCGCAGCTCCCGCAGGAGGGGGGACGAACGGACGAGCAATGCCGATACAAACCAGGGGACTCAGCCACCTCGGGCTCCGCGTGACGGACCTCGCCCGCTCCAAACGGTTCTATTCCGAGACATTCGGATTCCCGGTGATACGGGAGTTCGGGGACATCGTCCTCGCCAATGCCGGTGGCATGCTGCTCGGGATGCGCGGCGGCAACCCGGCGACCGCGCCGGGCGACCGGTTCGACCCGTTCCGCATCGGCCTCGAGCATGTCGCGCGCGCCGTCGCCGATCCGGCGGAGCTGGAAGGGATAGCGCCAGATTGGGCAGAATAGCGGTCGCGAACCGCCGCACCTGCGGCAGAAATGGTGGGGGGAATCGTGCCGGAGATTGTGGTACTGGACTCGGACAACGCGCGGCGATCGCTGTCGGATCTCGTTGCGCTCCTGCAGGACGCCGTCTGCTCGGCGCGGTGGGACCCATTGGCGCAACTCGCATTGGCGACTCGCGCCAATGGGTCCCACCGCGCCGAGGCATCGGGCGCGCCTTGATGGCCGCGATCGAGGCGCATGCCCGACAGATCGGGCGCACGCTCCTCGTCCTCGATACGCGCGAGGGCGATCCGTCCGAACGTCTCTACGAGCAATGCGGCTATACGCGTGTCGGCGTCATCCCACGCTACGCCCGCAGCGCGAGCGGCACACTCGACGGCACCGTCTATTTCTACCGGCACCTCGATTAACGCGGAAGGTGGGCGAGCATGGCGGCGCATGGCGCAGAACTGGCGGACATGACGGCGGACATGGTCGCGGCGGGCAGCTACGACAAGGCGGTGATCGGCGTCGGCGCCACCGAATATCACGGCAACCACCTCCCGTACGGCTCGGACACACTGATCGCGCACGCGCTCGCCATGCGCGTCGCGGCGGAGATGCCGGGGATGCTCGTCCTGCCGCCGATCGCCTACGGGATGAGTTGGCACCATCTCTCCTTCCCCTGGATGCTCTCGGCGCGACCGGAAACGCTCGCGAACCTCGTCTACGATGTCGGCGCGAGCCTCCATGCGCACGGCATCGCGAAACTGCTCGTCGTCACGGCGCACGACGGCAACGCCGCACCGGTAGAAATGGCCGCCCGCCGGCTGCACCACGACCTCGGTATGCACGTCGCGGCAATGCTCGGCTGGCAGGGGCGGGCGCGGCACGCGCTGGCGCAGGAAGGGCTCGCGGTCGATCTCGACCACGCCGGGCAGTCGGAGACCGCCGCGATTGCCGCCATTGCACCCGACCTTGTCCACACGGAGAGGGCGACGGACGAGCCGAACGAGCCATTCGACCTGCCCATCCGCGTCTTCGGCTCCTTCGGACAACTCGCCCCGGCAGGTTTCGGCGGCGCGGCGACCCGGGGCACCGCCGAGGACGGCGAGCGCATCCTGAACGCGGCCGTCGCGCACGTCCTCCCCTTCCTCCGCGTGCTCGATGCGAACGGCTGGCAGCCCGGCGTCTGGATGCGGGAGTGGGAAGCGATGAGCGCATCACGGTAGGCGAACGGGGCTCGGCCAGAGAACGCACGGCCGTCGCAAAAACGGCATCTACAGGGACACGTATGGCTTTTCGAAGCAATCGACTACCAGATGTGGTGGCACTCAGCCGCGAGCGAGGGCAGATGCGGTAGTCGATCGGCCAAGTGTCCCTGCCGGGTTGATCAACCCGTTACTGGCTTTCGGGACGCACCGCCGTGTTGTGCTCTTTCCTTCTCGTCAGTCCATCGATGATCGGTGTGGTCGCTCCCGTCTCCCAGTCTGTTCGGAGCAGTCCATAGCCGACCTTGTCGGGGTAGCTGCCGTCCTCTACCGGGAAATCGCGGCACAGCTGGGCCTCCTTCACGTAGCCACAGTTGTGGAATACGTGGCGCATCGCGATGTTGTCGACGCGCGTCCAGCCTTCAATCCGGTGTTTGACCGGATAGGTGCGGAATAGATGTGCGCTGAGCCACCGCAAGGCTGCGGTGCCGGGTCCTTGCCCGCGATACGGGGTGTGCAACCGCAGATGGACCTCGGCGTGGATATCGGAGGCATCCTGGTAGTGCATCATGTCCACCGGCTCGCTCGCCGCGAGGAGCCAGAACCACTCGGCGTAGATGCCGCTGTCGATCCACGACGCGGCCTGCTCTTTCGTCGGTTGCGGCACACCGTTGAATGGGTAGCGATCAGCGGCGATGAAATCGATGAGTGCCTGCCGCTGGTCAGGCTCGTATGGTACATACCGTATATGCATTTTGCTCATCCTTCCTCTGCATCGCTCAGCATCGTCCGGATGCGCAACTTGTGATGCATTCTCGTTCCTTAGCATCTGAGCATGGCGTGTTCTCCGCAGGCAATCGGTTCGCCCATCAAGGCAGGCGGTCGCCAGCCACGCCGGTGTCGGAGTTGCACCAGTCACATCAGAGAGCTGCTTGGATCTGCCGGACGCGCTCCTCATACGCCCGAGCAGAGAGTGTGACTACCTGCTGGCCCGGATCAATCGGTCGTCCTGGCGCCGGGTCGCCGTGGTAGCGCGGCACGAGATGCGCGTGCAGGTGTGGCACCAGGTTGCCGAGCAGATTGACATTCATTTTCACAGGCGCAAAAACGCGATCAAGTGCCTGGGTAGCGCGCACCAGATCCTGGAAGAAGCGGACCTGCTCGTCGGGGGGGAGATGGTAGGGCTCCGGCACATGGCGCGTGCAGAGCAGGACGCAGTAGCCCGACACGAACTGATTATGCATGAGGCGCAAGTGGCTGAGTTGCAGGCGGGCGACGAGGAGCCCCTCTTCTGTCGCTCCAGAGCGGATCTCCGCACACGCCGGGCAATCCTCGCCACGCACGAGGGCGTCCCACCGTTCCCGGTGCATCCAGCCTTTGAGCGCGCCCGGGTTCGTCACCGGGACCTCCTTCTTGCTCCTGACCCTCTCAACAGTGATGGCCTCTACACGTCGTCACCACCCAATTCCGGCTCCGGCAGGACGATGTTCCCGTTCGGGTCGCCGCGCTCCTTGACGAGCACCCAGCGCACGCCGATTTGTGGATCGACCCACGTCACGCGATGCCGCTCGCCGGGTTGCACCATCACGATCATGCCCGCTTCCAGCGGAACGCTCGTCTCTTCGACAAAGAGCGTCGCCCGCCCCTGGAGGACGATGTAGTACTCATGGAAGGGGTGATAGTGATACGCTTCCCCCGGCGGAATGCGTGTCATGATGTCCGGCATGACTAAGATTTCGATCGGCGAGCCGTTCCAATGTCCGCACCGCCATGGGCTGTCCGTGTGCTGGTACACCCGCATGGCTACTCCTTTGCCTCCGCCATGTTTGATCTCTTTGGGCACGGATTCTATCGCGTCCTTTGGCGCATTGAACAGTGCCGAGGAATCTGTCCATCTGGGGCGTACTTGTCCGTGCTCACGAGGCGGTCGCCGCTGTTATCGAAACAGGTAAAGAAGCCGCCATATTCGTCGTCGATGCTGTGAGCAAGCCAGAACGGCAAGATGGCAGTCTCGAGGTGTTGCCGATAGAAATGGCCCCATTGATCGCGGGTCCGCATAGGCACGATGTCCCTCTCCTCCCCAGGATAATTCCGACACTGCTGACATCCCAGCGCTCCGCGACGCGCGTGCAGCGGGAACGGCACCGCGTGCGTATCCCATCATTGCCCCGTTATCTTCCCGTATGTCATCGGCCGCTTTGTTCAGGAATCGAACGAAGTATGCCCGCAACGGACTGACCATGTCAACGACGCGCTCCGCCTCACCGGTCTTCGTCATTCGCGACGGCTGCGAATGACAATCCGGTGTGGAACCGTGCGTCGCTTGGAGGCGTCACGACGGATGCGGGAGGGGCGCAGGCCAGCAGCGCAAGTGCGTTCGCCTCGTTGGGGCGCAGTGGATGCACGAGGCGGTAGGAACCGCCCAGAGCGGCGAGCAGCCTCACGCGGGGCGGCAATCTCCGGTCAGGCGGTGGAACGGGCGGAATCATCCCGTTTTCAATGCATGGGCAGAGTTCGTACTCACCGGGTGCGAGCGCTGTGTTATGGGGAATCACGAATCGCCCGTTCACCTGGCCAGCAGATGCGCGCACGAGGCCCATCGAGATGCCTTCCCCAAAGAGATCTGTCGCGAAGATTGCCCGGAAGCCGAGTTGCAGCGGGATCGGTCCACCGCCATGATGCCAGGCGTCGAGGTTGAGTGCGAGCGCCCCGTCATCCAACCCAGCTGTCAGGCGCAATCGGACAGCGGCAACCGTGTCGTCTCCATGATCGCCGTCCTCGGTCGAAACGACGGTCTCCAGCACGACAGTCGTGGGGTCGCGCTCGATGAACTGCCATGCCTGGATCGGCAACGGCGAGCCGAAAGGGTCGGCAATGACGGGGTCGAGTGGCATAGACGTTGGTACACAGCAGACCCCAAGCCCGAAGACTCCTGACGAATGCCCCGGGCTATCTGATCTGACGGAGTGGAGCACATGTATCCACGCACCCTCACGTCGACCGGATGGGCGGACCGCGAAGCCGACACAGGTCCCGCCGAAATCGGGTGCGAACCACGCCACGGCGCGCCCGAGCGGGTCAACAATCCGGACGAGGTGGGCGCGCGCGTCCTCCCATCCCGGCGGGCCGAGCGGCGTATCAATCACGGCGAGACTCGGGCCGCGCCGCCCGGCGGGATTAGAGCGTGACGTAGAGGGTGTCATCCGCAACGGTCACCGGATACCGGCGCAAACGCACGCGCCGATCCGCGAGCGCCCTGCCGGTCAAGAGATCGAACTCCCAGCCATGCCACGGACAGGCCAGTATCTCGCCCTCGCGCCCCCAGCGAAACTGTCCGGGCGGCGACGGCAGTGTCGTGCCGCCGACACGCCCCTTGCACACCGGGGCGAGTTCGTGTGGGCAGAGGTTGAGCACTGCAATGAACTCGCCGTTGACGTTGAAGACGCCGATAGTGTGTCCTTTTACCTCGACGAAGCGGCGCTCACCGGACGGTATCTCACTGGCCCGCGCGACCGGCCACTGCTGTGGCCCCTTTCCGCGGTCGGTCTCGACTCGCTCAGTCATGGCGCGCCGCCGCTGTGGTGGCGAGTGCGCCCGCTGCATGGTCGGCGGCGCGGGCGGGGAGGCGGTAGAGTTCGCGCGCTGTCTCGCTGAGAACGCGCGAACGGACGTTGGCGGGCAGAGCGCGCGCGGCAAAGTCGGGAGTATCCCCATCCCAATGCGGGTAGTCGCTGGAGAACATCAGCATCCGCTCGACTGGGAACATCTCGAAGATGGCGCGCAGGTGCTCGGGGCGTTCGGGCTCCTCGATGGGCTGTGTGGTCAGCAGGATGTGCTCCGCGATGTATTCGCTCGGTGGTCGTACCAGCCAGGGCGTCGTCTGCCGCAACGCTTTCCAGTTCTTGTCGAACCGCCACATCAAGGGCGGGAGCCACGCGGCGCCCCCTTCGATGAGCACGAATTTGAGCGTGGGGAATTTAATGAACGCGCCCTCGGTCACGAGACTGACCATGTGCGCCATGTAGCTGGTGACCAGGTCGGTATGCCACTCGAGATAGTTGGTGGGATAGCCGGCGGCGGTGGGCGCTCCCGAGATGCCTACACCCTCCGAGCCGGGATGGAGCGCGACCGGGAGGCCGTGCTCCACGGCCGCCGCATAGATCGGGTTAAAATACCGCTGGCCGTAGGGCATGCGCGCGCCGCTCGGCATCAGCACCTGGACGAAACCGGGATTGGCGGCCATCCGATGGATCTCTTTCGCAGCCAGTTCGGGATCATTCGGGGCGACGATGATCGATGCGCGATAGCGCGGGTCTGTGGGTAGCCAGTCGGCCGCGAGGATGTCGTTGATCGCGGAAACGATCGCGGCGGCGTAATCCGGATCCGGGGAAAGCCCCGCATGGACGCTCCGCTCCGGGTTGAGAACACCGTATTCGATGCCGTATTCGTCGAGGAAGTAGCGTGCGAGGTGATGAGGGTTCGCCTCGATACGCTCGCCATCCGGCGTGACGGCATCGGCGCGCATCACCCCGTTCGGGTTCCAGTAGCCGAGATGGCCGGGGCCGTCGTTGCCCGAGGCATACCGGGTGCGCCACGGCTCCGGCAAGAAGTCCAGCATACGCCGCCGGTCGTATGAGGAGTGAATATCGGTGTCGATGACTGAGAGTGGCGTTGCCATGAATCCCCCTATCTACTACTACGAAACGATCGCGCGATACCTGAAACAGCATGTCGTCTTGCCAATGGGCATCATTACAGCCGGAGACGCGGATCGAGCACATCGCGCAGGCCGTCACCGAAGAAGTTGATCGACAGGACCGAAAGGGAGATCGCGAGGCCCGGGAATGCCGTCAGCCACCAGGCCCGGGTGAGGATGTAATCGCGACCATCCGCGACCATCGTACCCCAACTTGGCATGTCGGCGGGCACACCGGCGCCGATGAAGCTCAGGCTCGATTCGAGAATGATCAGCAGCGCCAGTTGCTGCGTGCCGAGCACGATGATCGGCGTCCAGGCGTTCGGGAGGATATGCCGGAAGATGATGCGCAGGTCGCTCGCCCCAGCCGCCCGCGCCGACTCGATGAACGCTGCGGCCTTGATCCCCAAGGTCACCCCGCGGATCGTGCGCGCGAACACGATCCACGCGGCCAGCGCCAGCACGATCAGCAGCACGCCGAGGCTGCGCCCGGCGAAGGCAACGATGCCGATGGCGAGGAGGATGCTGGGGATCGCCAGCTGAACATCCGCGAGGCGCATGATCACCGTGTCGATCCAGCCGCCGAAGTAGCCCGCGAAGAGACCCACAACGACACCGAGGCTCCCCCCGATGAACACCGCCAGCAAGGTGAAGCCGAGCGAGACGCGACCCCCGTAGAAGATGCGACTGAGGATGTCCCGGCCGACTTGATCGGTCCCGAGCAGATGGAACGTCCCCAGGTTCGAGGTCGCCAGCGGCTGCACGAGCTTGATCCGCGGGTTGATCGCCTGGGGGGAAGCAGGCGATATGACCGGCGCCGCCACGGCGGAGAACGCGATGAGGAGCAGGAAGGCCAGGCCGGCCACCGCGCGCCGCGAGCGCAGAAAACGTCGCCCGAGCATCCGCCGCGCGGCGGACTGGGGAGATACCACTCGTGCGGTTCCACCCACGGGAGGCAAAGTACGAGATACCATCGGGTCACTCCAGTGTGGTGAGCCTCGTCACGAGGCCGCTGCACCGCCCCGCACTCAGGCGTGGTGGATCCGCGGGTCGATGTAGGCGTAGAGTAGATCGACCGCCAGATTGATAAAGACGAAGAAAATGCTCAGCATCAGGACAGCGGCCTGGACTAGCGGGTAATCCCGCGCATTGATCGCCGTGTACACGACCGTGCCGACGCCCGGCCACGCGAAGATCGTCTCGGTGATCACGGCCCCACCGAGCAGTGTCCCGATCTGGAGACCGAGGACGGTGACCAGCGGGATAAGAACATTGCGCATGGCGTGGCCGTAGACAACGCGCCGGTCACTCAGCCCTTTGGCGCGCGCGGTACGCACATAATCCTCGTGCAACACATCCAACAAGCCCGAGCGCACCAGCCGGGCAGTCAGCGACATCAGGTACGCGCCGAGGGTGATCGCGGGCAAGACGAGGTGTCGCGGCCCGCCGATGCCGGACGCGGGGAGAACCCTGAGGAAAACCGCGAATACCAGTACGAGCATCAATCCGAGCCAGAATGCGGGGATAGACTGGCCCAGCATGGCCACACCCATGCCGAGATATTCCCAAGGGGAATCTCGGCGTACGGCGGAAAGGACCCCCAGCGGCACGGCCACGACGATAGCGAACGCGAGCGCGACGGTCGCGAGCAGCAACGTCGCCGGTAGGTGACCAAGGAGGACCGTGACCGTCGGCTCGCCGTAGAAGAGCGACCGCCCCAGATCGCCGCGCAGCGCCTGGCCGAGGAAGATCAGGTACTGGATCGGGATGGAGCGATCCAAACCGAGCTGTTGGCGCATTGCAGCCACCTGCTCGGCCGAGGCGCTCTCCGAGAGCATGGAGCGCGCCGGATCGCCCGGGATGAGGCGCACCAAAACGAAAACGATGATCGACACCCCGAAGACGAGGCCGACCGACTGGATGAGTCGCCGGATGATGTAGTTACCCATAATCGCATCGCGCGTGGCGGGCCGCGTGCTCGCTCGCCCGGCCCGCGAGCACGTTTAGCCCAGTTCCGTATCGCGGAAGGAGAAGATCCGGTTCGGCATCCATGTGAACTTCTTCACCTTCGCCCGCGCGGCGTAGTTCCAGTTGATCTGATGCAGGTAGATGAATGGGGGCGCCTGCCAGATGCCGGCGGCGGCCTGCTCGTAGAGCGCCTGCCGCTTGGCCGTGTCGATCGTCGTTGCGGCGTCGCGGATCTGCTGCTTGACCGCCTCGTCGCCGAACTTCACATGGTAGAGATCGCCGACCACGCGCTCTTGGAGATAGCGATCCGGATCACCCGTCACGGCGATGCTGCCGCCGTAGCCAACCTCGTACTTCCCGTCATTGAAGGAGGCGAGCGCGGCGATCGGCTCCTGGAGATTCAGGGTCAGCTTGACGCCGATCTTGCCCAACTCCTGGACTGCGTATTCGGCGATCTCCTTGCCCATCGTGAACTGGCCGTTCGGCACCTTCAACTCGGCCTGGAATCCGCTCGCCAGCCCCGCGGCAGCGAGCTCTTTCCGGGCCTGGTCGGGGTTGTAGGGATTGACCGTGATCGGGGCTTTCTCGTTATAGCCCAGCAGGCCGCGCGGCGGGTACGAGGCCAGCGGCTTGGCGTTACCGCTCAGGATGTTGTTGGCGATGACGTCGCGGTCGAGCGCGTAGTTGAACGCGCGGCGCACCTCCGGCTTGCCAAGGTGCGGATGGGTCTCGCCATTCAGCGTCAGGAAGTCGGTCTGCCACAGTTCGCTGCGGATGATCTTAAAGTTCGGGTCACTCTTGATCGTCTGGACGTTCTCTTCGCTGATGCCCTCGATCAGATCGGCCTGGCCGGCGCGGAGTGCCGCGACGAGCGAACTCTGGTCGAGGATCGGCTTGTAGATCACCTTGCTGACCTTCGGGAATCCCTTCTCCCAGTAGTCCGTGTTCGCCTCGAGCACGTACTGCTGGTCGATGTTGAAGTCGGTGATCCGGAAGGGACCGGTGCCGATCCCCTCCTCGTAGGTCATGTCCCTGTTGGCGCCGGCCTTCGGCGGGACCATGTAGACCACGACGATGTTGTTAAGGAGCGGGGCGATCGGGATCTTGGTCCGTAGCTCGACGGTGTACTTGTCGACGATCCGTACAGGCTCATCCTCGAAGTCCTTGAAGACGAATGAGAGCCCCGACAGGGCGTTACCCTTCGCGCGCCCGATCGTCGCCTTGACTGACTCGCCGTCGAACGGCGTGCCGTCGTGGAACTTCACTCCCTGGCGCAACTTGAATGTCCAGGTCTTGCCGTCAGCGGACGGCTGCCAGCTCTCCGCCAGGACACCGTAGATCTTCCCCTGCTGATCGAGGTCGACCAGCGGCTCGAAGATGTTGCGATGGAGCACGAATTCGTTGAGACCGTAGAACTTCTGCGGATCTTTCGTCCGTACCTTCCCCGGCTTGGCGAAGTTCAGCACGCCCGTTGGCGCCGAGGCAGACGCCGGAGCCGTCGCGGGCCGGGTGCCCGGGGATGCGGCGGCCGGGGCGGTCGTCGCCGTGGGGGCGGCACTTTCTCCGCAGGCGTTGAGGATCCCCGCGCCAGCGGCGACGCCCGAAAGCAGCAAAGCTTGCCGGAGAAAATGACGGCGGCCACGGGGTTGATTCTCCTGGGTGATCATCGAACACTCCATGGTATGCCCCATGCGGGACACCAATCGTGCCAGCGAAGCAGATTCTCGAATAAATTTACTATAGCGCGGCGGTGTGGCGATGGCAAGGGGATCACGTATCTGCATTTCCTATGACTGCGGGTGCGATTTGATCGGCGACATTGAAGAGTAGCGGCAATCCACCCGTGTGAATGAAAACGGCGACCGCGTCGTGCCCCAGGCGTCCGCGCCGGACGTCGTCGATGATCGCGGCGAACGCCTTCCCCGTGTACACGGGATCGAGCACGAGTCCATCGGTCCGCGCCGCAAGGAGGACCGCCTCGAGCCCTGCGTCCGAGGGGA
>JAABUZ0100005868.1_pt1 | contig 15735 bp, 17 predicted proteins | sample 5562091 | NCBI WGS metagenome assembly JAABUZ01 (sample SAMN12813069, study PRJNA571459) | rock metagenome | isolation source: Antarctica rocks | place: Antarctica: Victoria Land, Linnaeus Terrace sud | collected 2015-12-21 | reverse complement strand
AGGCCGGGATCATCGGGGCCGGTGGCGGCGGCGCGGAGCACGTCGAGCAGCAGGTCGCGCCCCGCCGAGGTTGGGGGCAGCGCGTCGGCGACGAGCGGCCATGCGCGTTCGGCTTCGGCCGGGGTCAGGCGTTCCCCGAGCAGCGCGAACGCTTCGCCCTGACGCCCGCCGACGCCTGCCGATGGTCGCGCGGCAGCGGTCGTCGATCGTTGATCGGGGATCGTTGATCGTACTCCCTCCTCGTCATCGTCATCGTCATCGGGGGGGTGACGCGTCGACGACGTCCTCCGTGACTGTTCCCCGATCATTCCCGGAATCTTCCCGGAATCGTCGGGGAGGATGTCGGCCGGCCCCGGCAACGTGTGCGGGTTCGGCTTCTCGATGCGTTGGTGCTTCTTCCATCCCACGACTTGAAGGAGTCGCTGGCCGCTCGCGGAGGCATAGCGGAGAATGACGCCAGATGCGGCTAAGTGGTCGAGCGATCGCCTGCAGGTGTCGTTAGTCAGCGGGAAGATGAAGCCGTCGATCGCCCGCGCACTGTCGAGCAGGCGCCCGGCGTCGTCGGCCATTGAGATCAGGCCGACAAACACGAAGCGGTCGAGTACGGACATGGGGGACAGTTTCTCGTCCCCGAACATCTCCGGTTTGATACTGCGGATGCGGGGCACGTTAGGCGCTCCTGCGGCGCGCGCGGTCCGCCGCTTGGCGTGGCCGCATGTAGCAGGCAGTGCACAGCCCACGGCGAAGCGGTTTGTAGCGCGGGACGTGCGACGCCGGAAATGGGGGCCGCTCAGGAACGCCGCTCATCGCCGCCCCCATAGTGGCCGTGGTCGACCGTCCGTGATCCCGTCGACCAGGGGCGCGCCGTCCGGCCCCACGGGCGTATCGCGCTCGAGCGGCGGCCGGCGCGCGCCGAGGTCCCGCGCGAGCGGGACGCGGGCGCGGCTCCCGATCACGGGGCTAGCCATCGCGCCCACCCTTCCCACCCGGCGGCGTGGCGCGTGCGGCGTCGATGTACGCCGGAATGTCGATGAGGAGCGCGTGGAGCCATCGGTGCGATGGCTCGCCGCCGTGGTGCGCCTCAGCGATCCGGCGCACGAACACGAACCGTGCGTCCAGGACGGCGAGGTGTTCGTCGAGTTCGTGCACCCGCGCCTGCAGCCGTGCGTTCGCGCGCGCCACGGCCGCCGTGCCATCCGCCGCCGCGGCCCGCTCCTGGTCGCGCACCGCCGCCGTGCAGGCCACGCACGCGAGGCGCACCCGGAGCGCGAGGGCGGGGTCGGGGATCTCGGCCAGCGCGCGCTCCAACGCCGCGGCCGGCGTCTCGACCGTCTCGGCAACGTTCATCGCGCCACCGCCGCCCCATCGCCGGGGAGCGCGAGACGGAGCGCGAGCGCGTCCGCCTCGGCCCGCACCCGCTCCACGTGCGCCCACCCCTCGGCCAGCTGCCGCGCCGCCTCGGCGTGGTCGTTGCCGTCTGCCGCGAACGAGGCGAGCCACACCGCCTGCGCAGCGCGCTGGAGCGCGCCGAGCACGTCCCGCAGCCGGTCGCCGATCGGCGTGCTCGGGGGGTAACTCGGGTTCCGCCGCGGGTCCGAGGACGCGGCGCGCCCCACCGCGTGTTCGGCGCCGGCCGTCATCGCACGCCCCCGACGACGGCGAGCCGGAGCGCCCAGCCGAGGACGGTGAGCAGCACCGCCCAGGACAGCACGACCGCGGCGGTGTCCCACGGGCAGGCGTTGTGATTGCACCCCGAGTGCACATCCACGGCCGATTCCGCGTCGAACCCGGGGGCTTGCGCGCCGGGTGCCGACGACGGTTCGCCGTGTACGCCCTGTGTACGTTCCGTCGAACGTTCTGGCGCCCCTACCCCGGCGTCGCGTTCGCCGAAAGGCGCGTTTCCCTCAGCATTGTTCGCCGGGTTCGCGGAGCCGGGTTCGTGCCCCGTGGTTGTCGTAGACCTGCTGCGCGTCCCAGTCGGGGGGGAGCTGCGCCTCGAGCCACGCGTGCGCGGGGCCGACGTCGACGTGTTGGGGGATAAGGCCGAGTCGGACGGCGACGCGGTGGTGGTGGCTATCGACGGGGAGCGCGGGCAGGCGCAGGCGGGAGAACGAGAGGACCGCCGCGCTGGTCTTCGGCCCGACGCCGGTGATCGACTCGAGCCAGTCGCGCGCCTCGCGCACGGGCAGCGCGCCGAGGAAGTCGAGCGCGTCGTCGCCTAAGGGCTCGCCGCGCGCGGCTTCGCCGGGCGAGTCAGCGCGGCGGGTCGAGATCTCGCGAAGGACGGCTTGTATGCGCGGCGCCTTGAGTTCGGGCCACGTCGCGGGCTTGATCGCGGCCTGCACGTCGGCGACGGGCGCATCGCGCACGGCGGTCCACGTGGGGAAGGCGCCGCGGAGTTGCTTGAAGGCGCGCCCCGAATCGGAGTTCTTGGTGCGGTGGGAGAGCAACGACGAGACGAGCTCGCTCAGCGGGTCGAGGTCGTGGAAGTAGCCGATCGGACAGTGGTATTCGGCGCAAAGCCGCGCGTGAACCTCGAGCACCTTGGCCCGGAGCTGGTCGGAGACTGTCGCGGGCGGGGTGTTGCTGCGCGTGGGGGTGCGGCCGGCGGTACGTCGCGGGGGCATTCGGGCGTGCGGGTCAGCTTGCGTGCCAGGAGCGCCTGGGCGATGCTCCACACCCCATGTCCGACGTGCCGTCCGCCTCGTCGTCCGCGCCGCAGTCCTCGGCTCCAGAACCTGCGGCCTCCCCGCCGCACCCGCCGGCCGGGGGCGCGCCCGTGCACCGCGACTACGCGGGCGAGGGCGTCGTCGTCCACTGGAACGCGGAGCGGTGCATCCACACGGGGCGGTGCATCGCGGCCCAACGCCACGTGTTCGACCCGAAGCGCCGGCCGTGGGTCGACCCGTCGCAAGGCACGACCGACCAGATCGTCGTCGCCGTCGAGCGCTGTCCGACGGGCGCGCTGACGTACACGCGGACGGACGGGGGCGCGCAGGAGGTGATCCCCGACGTCGTCGAGGTCCGTGTCGGGCGCGACGGGCCGATCACGGTGCACGGTGTGGCGCGCGTGGTGGGCGAGCGCGTGGGGCCGCTGGACGACGCACGGACCGCGACGGGGCGCTTCGCGCTCTGTCGTTGCGGGCAGACAGGGCACGCGCCGTACTGCGACAACAGCCACCGCGCGCTCGCGCCGGGGTGGGGGACGGACGACCGCGGCGTGACACCGGCGCTCGCGGAAGCGCCCTCTGCGCCGCCGCTCCTCGGGGCCGGCTGACGTCAGTCGTCGCGCGGCACGCACGGGCCCGAGGCGACGATCACGCCGCGCACCTTCAGCTCGGCCGTGTAGGCGCGGTGGGCGTCCTGGACGGTGACCACGTGGTCGAGCGGCCGCGGTAGCGGAGGATGGCGAGGGCGTACATGGCTGCGTAACATAGCGCCGCCGGCCCCTCTGCCCCCGTGCACACCCATGCGTCGCCTCCGCCGCCTCCTCACCGCGCTCGCCGTCGGCGCCGCGTCCGCCGCTGCACAGCCTGCGCCCGCCACCGCGCCGGCCGCCCTCCCGCCCGACTTCGACGCCTACGTCGCACGCGTGCTGCAGACCTTCCACGTCCCGGGTGCCGCGGTCGCGGTCGTCAAGGACGGGCGCGTGCTCGTCGCGAAGGGCTACGGCGTGCGGACGTTGGGCCGCCCCGAGCCCGTCGACGCCGCCACGCGCTTCGGCATCGCGAGCAACACGAAGGCGTTCACCGCGACGGCGCTCGCGCTGCTCGTCGAAGAGGGCAAGGTGCAGTGGGACGCGCCCGTCGTGCGCTACCTGCCGGAGTTCGCGCTCTACGACCCGTGGGTCACGCGCGAGATCACCGTGCGCGACCTGCTCGTCCACCGCAGCGGCCTGGGGCTCGGCGCGGGCGACCTGCTGTGGTGGCCGACGAGCACGTACGACCGCGCGGAGATCATGCGCCGGCTGCGCTTCATCAAGCCCGCGACGTCCTTCCGCTCGGCGTACGCGTACGACAACGTGCTCTACCTCGTCGCCGGGCAGCTGATCGAGCGCGTGTCGGGGCGCTCGTGGGAAGACTTCGTGCGCGAGCGGATTCTTCTCCCAGTGGGGATGACGGGGAGCACGGTGCGCCACTCCGACGCCGCGCAGGCTGGCGGCGCCGACGTCGCGACGCCGCACGCGGAGGTGGATGGGCGCGTGCGCGCTGTCACGCCGATGACGAGCGACAACACCAACCCGGCGGGCGGCATCAACAGCACCGCGGCCGACATGGCGAAGTGGATGCTCGTGCAGCTCGATTCGGGGCGCATCGACGACACCCGGCGGCTGTTCACCCCCCGGAGCGCGCGCGAGCTGTGGACGACGGTGACGCCGATGCCGCCGAGCGAGCCGGCGCCCGCGGGGTTCGACTACATGCGCCCGCGCTTTCACGGCTACGCGCTCGGCTTTTTCACGAGCGACTACCGCGGCCGGTTCGCGCTGCAGCACGCCGGCGGGCTGCCGGGCTACACCTCGCTCGTGACGATGCTCCCGGACGCGCGCATCGGGGTCGCCGTGCTCACGAACGCCGAGTCGTGGGAGGCGTGGCGGGCAATCACACTCCGCGTGGTCGACGAGCTGCTGGGCGCCGCACCGCCCGACTACGTGGCCCTCTTCGCGCGGCTGCAACGCGGCGCGGCGCACGCGGCGACCGTGGCCGCGGCGCGGTCGGCCGGCACCGCGCGCGACAGCACCTCGCGCCCCTCGCTCCCGCTCGCGCGCTACGCGGGCGCGTACGAGGACGCGTGGTACGGGCGCGTGGACGTCACGCACGAGCCGGGGCCTAACGGCGGACGCCTCGTGATGCGCTTCGCGCACACGCCGCAGCTCACCGGCGACCTCGTGCCGTGGCAGCACGACACCTTCGTCGCGCGCTGGCGCGACCGCGAGTTACGCGCGGACGCATACGTCACGTTCGCACTCACGCCGGACGGCCGGGTCGACCAGGTGAAGTTGGCGCCGGCGTCGCCGGACGTGGATTTCAGCTTCGACTTCCAGGACCTGCTGCTGCGGCCGGTGGCGGGGTCGGTGTCGGACGCCGCGCGGTGAGCGTCGGGTGGGCGGAGCGGCGTCGGGCGGCGTGCAACGTTTCGGCCCATCGTGCAACATCGCCGAGTAGCGCGACGGGGCGGGACGCGTAAAATCCGGGGTGAACCCGCACTCCACGTCAGGAGGCCACATGAGCTTTCCGCCCGTCCACAAGCTGCTCACTGCCGAAGACTTATATGAAATCGAGGACGAGCACACGCCCGACGGGATGACGCGCGTGCTGCGCGACGGCGAGTTCGTCGACGGCGGGAGCGTGCTCCCGGGCTTCGAGGCCCCGGTGAGCGAGTTCCTCCCCGACGTGTAAAATGTCCCGGGGCGAGCGTCAGCCTTCGCGCTCGCCCCTGCTCGCGTCGCCCCGGGCCGTGTCACATTTGAGCGCGTCGTCCAGCGCGCCCCACGCGAGGGTCGCGCAGCGGATGCGCGCCGGGAACCGCGCCACGCCCTGCAGCGCGCGCAGCTCGCCCATCGCTTTGTCCCCCCCCGCCTCCGCGTCCCCGTGCGCGAGGGCGACGAAGCGCCTCACGAGCGCCTCCGCCTCCGCGCGCGTCTTCCCGCGTATGGCCTGCGTCAGCATCGACGCCGACGCCTGCGAGATCGAGCACCCGCGCCCCGTGAACCGCACCTCGCGCACCACGTCGCCGTCGAGCGCGAGCTGCAGGCTGATCTCGTCGCCGCAGAGCGGGTTCCGCCGCTCGGCCGCGAGGTCGGGCGCGTCGAGCGCGCCCTTGCCGCGCGGCCGTCGGTAGTGGTCGAGGATGATGTCCTGGTAGATGGCCGCGAGGCGGGCGTCCGCGTCGGGACGGCCGGCTTCCGGCCGGTCGGCGACGTCCGCCATCACGCGCCTCCGACGCCGAAGATGCGCTGCGCCGCGCGCACGCCGTCGACGAGCGCGTCGACGTCGGCGGGCGTGCTGTAGACCCAGAACGACGCGCGCGCCGTGGCCGGCTCGCCGAGCCGGCGCATGAGCGGCTGCGCGCAGTGGTGCCCCGCCCGGATGCAGACGCCGCGCTCGTCGAGCACGGTCGCGAGGTCGTGCGGGTGCAGGCCCTCGGCGGAGAAGCTGACCACGCCGCTGCGCGAGTCCGCGTCGGGTCCGTAGAGCGTGAGGCCGGGCAGGGCGCCGAGGCGCGCCATCGCGTCGGCGACGAGGGCGCGTTCGTGGGCGAGCACGGCGTCGGGGCCTAACGCGGCGAGGTAGGTCACCGCCGCCGCGAGGCCGGCCGCGCCGGCGACGTTGGGCGTGCCCGCCTCGAACTTGTGCGGCAGCACGTTCCACGTCGTCTCCTGCTCGCCGACGAGCGAGATCATGTCGCCGCCGAACTGCCACGGGGGCATCTGTTCCAGCACCGCGCGCCGGCCGAGCAGCGCGCCGATGCCCATCGGCCCGCCGACCTTGTGGCCGGAGAAGGCGTAGAGGTCGACGCCTAACGTGTCGAAATGCACCGGCAGGTGCGGCACGCCCTGCGCGCCGTCGCAGACGACGAGCGCGCGGCCGCCGGAGCGGTCGCGGGCCAGGCCGGCGATCTCCCGCACGGGGGTGATCGTGCCCAACGCGTTGGACACGTGCGGGAAGGCGACCACCCGCGTCCGGGGCGAGAGCAGCGACGCGAGGTGGTCGAGGTCGATCCGACCGTCGCGCGTGAGCTCCGCGACGCGGAACGCGGCCCCGCGCTCGCGCGCGAGCTGCTGCCAGGTGACGAAGGTCGCGTGGTGGTCCATCGCGGTGACGACGACTTCGTCGCCGGCCGAGACGTGCGCCCGCCCCCACGCGCCGGCGGCGAGGTTCATCGCCTCGGTGGTGCCGCGCACGAAGAGGCAGCAGTCGGCGTCGGCGAGGCCGCAGAAGCGCGCCACGCGCGCGCGGGCCGCCGCGTACGCCTCGGTCGCGGCGCTGCTCAGCCGGTACGCGCCGCGGTGCGGGTTGGCGTTCTCCGTCTCGTAGTACGCGCGGAGCGCGTCGAGCACCGCGCGCGGCTTCTGCGCCGTGGCGGCCGAGTCGAGGTAGTGGAGCGCGGGGTCCCCGGCGAGGAGCGGGAAGTCCTCGCGAGGCGCCAGCGACCCGCCGACCGCGCGCATGCCGGCGGCCGGCGTGCGCGCGAGCGTCCCCACCAGCGCCGCGCTCACGACGCGTAGCGCTCGAGCACGAGCGCCTCCAGCGCGTGCTTCACCGGCTCCAGCTCGATCGTCTCGAGCACGTCGGCGGCGAACGCGTAGGTGAGCAGCTTGCGCGCGGCCTCGGTGCCCACGCCGCGGCTCTGCATGTAGAAGAGCGCGGTCTGGTCGAGCCGCCCGACCGTCGCGCCGTGCGTGCACTTCACGTCGTCGGCGAAGATCTCGAGCTGCGGCTTCGTGTCGATGCGCGCCTCCTCCGACAGCAGCAGCGTGTTGTTCGTCTGCTTGCCGTCGGTCTTCTGCGCGGCCGGGTGCACGTACACCTTGCCGTTGAACACGCCGTGCGCGCGCCCGTCGAGCACGCCCTTGTAGAGTTCGCGGCTGAAGCAGTTGGGCTCGCGGTGCTCGATGCGCGTCTGGTGGTCGCAGTGCTGGTCGCCGCCGACGGCGTACAGCCCGTTGAGCGTCGCGCCGCAGCCTTCGCCCGCGAGCAGCGTGTACACGTTGGCGCGCGAGAGCTTGGCGCCGGCCGCGAACGAAAACGAGACGAAGTGGCTGTCGCGCCCCTGCCGCGCCTCGACGTGGGCCAGGTGGTAGGCGCGCTCGCTCTCGCGCTGCACCTTGACGTGGTGCACGGTGGCGCCGTCGGCCACGTCGACCTCGGTGACCGCGTTGGTCAGGTACGACGCCCCGCCGATCGCGACGTGGCTCTCGATCACCGAGACCTTGGAGTGCCGCTCGGCGACGACGAGCACGCGGGCGTGCGACGCCGTGCGCGCGGCGGTCGCGTCGGTGACGAAGAGCAGGTGGACGGGGCGGTCGGCCTCCATCTCCTTCCGCACGACGACGAGCGCGCCGTCGGCGAACACGGCCTGGTTGAGCGCGACGAAGGGCTGCCCCGCGGGGTCCGCGATGCGCGCGAGCGTCCGCTCGACGAGCTCGGGCTCGCGCGCGAGCGCCTCGTCCCACGCGAGCGCGAGGACGCCCTCCGGCAGCGCGTCGCGCGAGGAGAGCGCGGCGTCGAAGCGGCCGTTGACGAAGACGAGCGTCGGCCAGCCGGGCGCGGCGCCGTCCGCGCCGAACGAACCACCCAGCGGCTGTCCGAACGTGAACGGCGCGAGCACGTCGCGCCCCTCGACGCCCCCGGTCGCGCCGGCCGTGCCCGCGAAATCGGCCTCGGCGATCGCGGCCGTGGTCGTGTAGTGCCAGTCCTCGTGCCGCGTGGTCGGGAAACCCTGGCGCGCGAACGCCGCGGCCCCGGCGCGCCGCACGGCAGCGAGCCACGCCGGCCCGTCCGCCTCGGCGCCCGCAACCGCCGCGCGCACCTCCGCCTCGACCGCCGCCGGCGCGGGGAGGAACTGCCCCGGCGCCGTCGACGCGTCCCGCTGCGCCGCGAGCGCGGTCGCCTCGGCGACGCTGCCGGCCTGCTGCGCGTCCGCCATCGTGCTCACGCCGCCGCCCCTTCGAGCAGCCAGTCGTACCCCTTGGCTTCCAACTCCAGCGCGAGCTCCTTCCCGCCGCTCTTCACGATCCGGCCGCCGGCGAGCACGTGCACGTAGTCGGGCACGATGTAGTTCAGCAGGCGCTGGTAGTGCGTGACGACGACCGTCGCGTTGTCGGGGCGGCGCAGCTGGTTCACGCCGTCCGCCACGACGCGCAGCGCGTCGATGTCGAGCCCCGAGTCGGTCTCGTCGAGGATCGCCAGCCTCGGCGCGAGCACGGCCATCTGCAGGATCTCGTTCCGCTTCTTCTCGCCGCCCGAGAAGCCCATGTTCACGGAGCGGTTGAGGAACGCCGGGTCCATCTCGACGAGCTTCGCCTTCTCTTCGACGAGGTCGAGGAACTCGATCGGGTCGACCTCCTCCTCGCCGCGCGCCTTGCGCGCCTCGTTGTAGGCGGCGCGCAGGAAGTACGCGTTGCTCACGCCCGGGATCTCGATCGGGTACTGGAACGCCAGAAAGAGCCCGTGGTGCGCGCGCTCCTCGGGCTGCATCTCCAGCAGGTCCTCGCCGTCGAACGTCGCCGAGCCGCCGGTGACCTCGTACGCGGGGTGGCCGGCGAGCACCTGGGCCAGCGTACTCTTACCCGAGCCGTTCGGCCCCATGATGGCGTGGATCTCGCCCGCTTTGACGGCGAGGGTGATGCCGTTGAGGATCTGCTTGTCGGCGACGGTGGCCGTGAGGTTCTGGATGTCGAGCACGGGGGGACCCGGTTATTCGTAAAGTGAGTAGAAACGTACTGTCGTCCCGGCGCGCCGTGCTTAACCGACGCTGCCTTCCAGCGTGATGCCTAACAGCTGCTGCGCCTCGAGCGCGAACTCCATCGGCAGCTCCTGGAAGACCTCCTTGCAGAAGCCGCTGACGATCATACTCACCGCCTGCTCGCCGGAGAGCCCGCGCTGCTTGAGGTAGAAAATCTGGTCCTCGCCGATCTTCGACGTCGAGGCCTCGTGCTCCACCGTCGCGGTGTTGTTCTGCACCTCGACGTAGGGGAAGGTGTGCGCCCCGCACGCGTTGCCGACGAGCATCGAGTCGCACTGCGTGTAGTTGCGCGCCCCCGTCGCCCCCGGCAGCACCTTGACCGTGCCGCGGTACGAGTTGTTGCCGCGGCCGGCCGAGATGCCCTTGCTGACGATGTTCGACTTCGTGTTGCGGCCGATGTGGATCATCTTCGTCCCCGTGTCGGCCTGCTGGCGCCCGTTGACGACGGCCACCGAGTAGAACTCGCCGTGCGAATCGTCGCCCTGCAGGATCACGCTCGGGTACTTCCAGGTGATCGCCGAGCCGGTCTCGACCTGCGTCCAGGAGATCTTCGAACGCTTCCCGCGACAGGCGCCACGCTTGGTGACGAAGTTGTAGACGCCGCCCACGCCTTCCTCGTCGCCCGCGTACCAGTTCTGCACGGTGCTGTACTTCACCGTCGCGTCGTCGAGCGCGACGATCTCGACCACGGCCGCGTGCAGCTGGTTCTCGTCGCGCTTGGGCGCGGTGCACCCCTCGAGGTAGCTCACGTACGCGCCCTCGTCGGCGACGATCAGCGTGCGTTCGAACTGGCCCGTGCCGCTCGCGTTGATGCGGAAGTACGTCGACAGCTCCATCGGGCAGCGCACGCCCTTGGGGATGTAGACGAACGAGCCGTCGGAGAACACGGCCGAGTTGAGCGCGGCGTAGAAGTTGTCGCTGTAGGGCACCACCGAGCCGAGGTACTTCTTGACCAGCTCCGGGTGCTCGCGCACGGCCTCGCCGAACGAGCAGAAGATGATGCCGTGCTTCGCCAGCTCCCCGCGGTACGTGGTCGCGACCGACACCGAGTCGAACACCGCGTCCACGGCCACGCCCTCGAGCCGCTTCTGCTCGTTGAGGGAGATGCCGAGCTTCGCGTACGTCTCGAGGATCTTCGGGTCGACCTCGTCGAGCGACGACTTGCCGACCTGCTGCTTGGGGGCGGAATAGTAACTGACGGCCTGATAATCAATCGCCGGGTACTGCACGTTCGGCCAGTGCGGCTCGGTCATCGTCAGCCACCGGCGGTACGCCTTGAGCCGCCAGTCGAGCAGCCACTCGGGCTCCTGCTTGCGGGCCGAGATCTCGCGGACGATCGCCTCGGACAGGCCGGCCGGCAGCTGGTCCGTCTCGACGTCCGTGGCGAAGCCGTACTGGTACTCGCGGTTGACGAGGGTCTCGATGGTCGCGCTCATGCGGCGCTCTCCTGAGCAATCGCTTGACGAACCGGCGCGGCGGTCGCGACGTACTCGCAGACCGCGCAGCCGGCGGGGATGTACTGGGTGCGGACGACGGGTACGCCGAGCAGCTGTTCCATCAACTCCTGCTCGGCGGCGCAGATCTCGGGGAAGCGGGCGACCACGTCGCGCACGGCGCAATGGTGCTCGCGGACGGTCACGCTGCCGTCGGGCGCCGGCGTCGCCTCTGCCATGTAGCCCTGCGAGGACCGCAGCTCGGCCACGAGTTGGGCGCGCTCCTCCAACGGCAGCTCGGCCAGGCGCGAGCCGGCGCCGGAAATCAGCGGCGCCCAGTGCCGGCGGATGGCCGCGCGCACGCCCTCGGGGCCGGCCGCCTCACGCAGCGTGTCGAGGACCGCTTCGAGCACGGGCGCATACGCCTGTGGGAAGAGCGCCTCCCCCGCCGCGGTGAGCGCGTACGCATGCACCGGAGCCCCGACGCCGCGCACCTCGCGATCGTGCCGGACGAGTGCGTCGGCTTCGAGCGCGTCGAGATGGCGCCGTAAGGCGTTCGGCGTCACCCCGAACTGCTCGGCCAACTCGCGCGCGGTGAGCGCGTGCGGGGCCTTCTTGAGCGCAATCAGCAGCTCGGCCCGCAGTCCGCGAAAACCCCCGAGCGGGGCGGCGTCAGGTGTCGGGACGTATTGCACGACAACAAGTTAGACATCGAACGCTGATTCGTCAACGAAAGCGTGTGTGAATAGAGATAGCCGGATGCGAGGCGCGACCGAGGGCGCCGTTCAGCGCCGGCGAACCCCGGCCGACACTGGGGCGCAACCTCTCGCTCCCGCATGCCCATGCTTCCGATCGCGGTACTCGCCCTGCTCCTCGTCTTCGCGACCGGCTTTGCCGTCGCAAGCCTCCGCGCGCTCGGACGACCCGAGAGCGGGCTCGACATGCCGTCCCGACGTGAGTTCCTCGCCGAATTCGACGGCGAAGGGCTCCCAGCCAACGTGCTCGTCGAAGCATACGAGGCGCTCGGGCGGCGGCTGGTCGGGCAGAGTCGTCGGGTGACGCGCGGGGCGCGCCTCGCGGTGGACCTCGGCCTCACCGCCGCGGACGTCGAAGACGTGGCGCTGCTCGTCGCCGCCAGGTGCGAGGGACGGCTGCCCGCCGCGGACGACTTGAACGTGCTCGACGTGTCGGTGCACACGGTCGGGGAGCTCATTCGCTTCCTGACGCCGTTCTGCACCGAGAAGCGCGGCCCGCGCGCGCGTCTCGCGCTCCTCGCGTGAACAGACGCGCACGATCGTCATAGCGCTCGTCTAGCGCGCGGCGGCACCCGCGCTGGCTTGCTGGTGCACGAGAGGGCCGGCTAGCGTTGCGACGTGCTCCCAGCCTTCTCGCGTCATCGGGTCACCCCGCGCCTCGTCGCGGGCGTGGCTCTCTGTTTTCCCGGCATCGGTCACGGGCAGTCCAGCGTACGCGGCCTGGTACCCCCGCCCGCCGCAACGGTCGCGCCGGACGATCCGGTCGCCCGGACCGCCGACGCGATGCTCGCCCTCGTGCCCGTAGCGGGCGGCGTCGTCGGCCAACGGCCGTACTCGGTGCGCGAACTGACGCGACTCGCCCGCGCGGTGCAGACGGTTGTCGCCGGGCGCGAGCAGCGTGGCGCACCGATGCCGTCGGACACGCGTGCGGGAGAACTCGCCGCGCAGATTCTGACGGCGCTCGGCGCCACGGCCGGCGCAGAGGCGGGCGAGTCGCGACCGCGTGACGCGGGCCTGGACTTCGTGCCCTTACACGCAGTGCTGCTCTCCAGTGCCGCGACCAGCGCGCCGATTCGCCGCGTGCCGGTCAACGGCCAACTCGGCGGCGTGGACGCGATCACGCTGCCGCCACTCGACGGGCGGTTCGGCCGTCCGGCCGTGGACGGCGTCGCCGCCTCGCTCGAAACCGTGAGCGCGCTCGGTGTGGGCGGTTGGCTGTCGCTGGTTGCCCAGCCGCGGCTGTCGTGGACGGCCGCCCGCAACGACGCGCCGGTCGGTCCCGCGGGCAGTCATGTCACCATCGAGCTGCAGCGCCTGTACGCGCGGGCGGTGCTGGCCAACGTCGCATTCCAGGCCGGCATCGACGAGCGCGTGTGGGGGCAGGCCCCACTCGGCCCGGGGATGCCCGGCGGCACGCTCGTGTCGGCCAATGCGCGCCCGCTCCGCGCGCTCTCGCTCGGCGCGGACACGGCGTTCACGCTGCCGTGGCTGTTCCGGTATGCCGGGCGCGTGCGGGCCGAACTCTTCGTCGCGGACCTCGGCGCGCGCGACCAAATCTTTCCGCATTCCAAGCTGACCGTCTACAAGGTCACGATCAGCCCGACCCCGAACCTCGAGCTCGGCGCCGGAATGATGGACGAGTTCGGTGGCCACGGCGCACCCCCGCTCTCGTTCGTAAATCGGGTGACCGACCTGTTCCCGTTTCTCACCTGGCTGAAAAAGGGCGCGGACAAGCAGGAGTCGAACAAGATCGCCCCGCTCGACGTCCGCGTCCGCGTCCCCGCACTTCGCGGTGCGACGGCGTACTGGGAGCTCTCGCTCGACGACTTCGACGCGCGCCGCCTCGGAAGCGTGCTGTGGGAGGACTCGGGGCAGCTGTTCGGGCTGTCGCTCCCCCGGTTGCGCGACGACGGCACACTCTCGCTCGATGCCTTCTTCCAGCACACGTCGCTCCGGCTGTACGAGCATGGACAGTTCGCGTCGGGCATTCAGTACCGCGAGCAGATTCTGGGGTCGCCACTCGGGCCGAACGGTGCGTCGCTCACGGGCGCGCTCGCGTGGCGGCCCGCGCCGACGCGCACCGTCCGCCTCGTGCTCACGGGCGAGCGGCGCGACCCGAGCCCGTACGCCTCGACGACCGTGACCGGGGACACGACCGGAGCGCTCAAGTTCGTGAAGCTGTCGCAGAGCCCGGTCGAGGGGCGCGCCCGCGCGCAGGTCGCGGTCGAGCAGGGCGTGCTCGGGCGGGGCTGGTATCTCGATGCGCGACTCGGCGCCGACCGCGTCACGAACGAGAACTTCGTAGCCGGGCGCACGCGCGTGCGACCGTTCGGTGAGGTCGGTGTCCGGGCGGGATTCTGAGCGATCTGCAGCTTGGCCCGACGGGGTTAGGTTAGAGCGCCGCGCCCCTCCTTCTGCCGCCTCCGTGCCCACCCTGTTCCGACGCTGCGCGACCGCGTCTGCCGCCACGTCCGCCGCCCTGCTCGCGCTCATCGCGTGCGCGGGCCACGCGCCGGTCACGACGCGGCCGACGGTCGCGGGCGGTCCGCGGGTCGAGGTGCCGGGTGTGGGGGCGCCCACCGTTGCTGCCGGCGCCGTGGCCGTGAGCGAGGAGGACCTCGCGTACCTGCGCGAGCGCGAGCTGCTCGTGCCCGTGGCGGGCGCGCGCGCCGCCAAGATCGCGGGCAGCTTCGACGACGACCGGAGCGGCGGGCGCGTCCACCACGCCACCGACATCCTCGCACCGCGCGGGACGCCCGTACTGGCGGCCGACGAAGGGCGCGTGTGGAAGATGCGCTTCAACGCGTTAGGCGGGATCACGATCTACGCCGTCGATCCGCTCGAGCGCTTCGTCTTCTACTACGCCCATCTCGATCGCTACCGGGACGGGCTGGCCGAGGGGGTCACGGTGCAGAAGGGCGACACGCTCGGGTACGTGGGCACCACCGGCAATGCGCCGCCCGACGTTCCGCACCTGCACTTCCAGGTAGCGCGGCTCGGCGCCGACCGTCGCTGGTGGGCGGGCACGCCCGTCGACGTGTTGCCGTTCCTCCGCGCCGCCGACGCGACCCGTGCAGCGCGCGCGGCGTCCGCAGCCCTGACCTCGGCGCGCTGACCGCCCGCCGTCCCCCGCCCGCGACCGATGTCCATGACCGGAAAGGAGCGCGCCGCCCTGCGCGCCGAAGCGCACCACCTCACCCCCGTCGTACACGTGGGGCATCAGGGGCTCACGCCCACGCTCTTTCAGGCGATGGACGACGCGCTCCGCGCGCGCGAGCTGGTCAAGGTGCAGCTCACGCGCACGGTCGACGTGCCGGTGAAAGATGCGGCGAACGCGCTTGCGACGGCGTCGGCCGCGGAGGTGATTCAGGTCATCGGCCGGACGGCGACGCTGTACCGCCACAACCCCGAACTCGTCCGCAAGGCCGGCGCGGAACCGCCCTGGCGGGTTTGACCGTGCTGCGTGCTCGGCGCCGCTGATCAAGGCTTGTAGATGATCGGCAGCTGGACGCGCGTGCGGACCGGCGCGCCGTCCTTCTTTCCAGGCACGAACTCCATTTTCTCGACGACGGACCGGGCCGCGGTCGCGAGCGCGGGGAGGGGCGTCGAGACCACCTCGATGCTGCTCGCCTCGACGTGGCCGGCCTTGTCGATCGTGAACTGGATCTGCACGGTGCCGCCGACGTTGGAGCGTCGCACGTCCTCGGGCATCGAGCGCGCGACGAGGCGCGCGGTCGTTGCGGAGGAGACCAGTTTCGGCAGCGACGTCAACTCCTCGGAGCCGTAGACGTCGTTCTGCGCGCGGACAGCCGTCGGCAGGGCGAGCGCGCACGCGAGCCCGACGGCGATGGGGAAGGGACGCACGGACATGGCAGACCTCGTGGGCGGGGCCCTCAGTGAGAGGGCGACGGCAACGGTCCGCTGCTCGCCACGACGAGGTGTGGCGCGGCGGCATCGGTCCGTGAGGAGGAGCGTCGGCACCACACAAATGAAGGTTGAGCGCTCCGAGCAGTGATAAGTTCCTGCCCGACACACGGTTATGTGGCCGTCACGATCGCGCGAACGCACGACGGGCGGGGCCA
>JAABUZ0100005866.1_pt1 | contig 15739 bp, 13 predicted proteins | sample 5562091 | NCBI WGS metagenome assembly JAABUZ01 (sample SAMN12813069, study PRJNA571459) | rock metagenome | isolation source: Antarctica rocks | place: Antarctica: Victoria Land, Linnaeus Terrace sud | collected 2015-12-21 | reverse complement strand
ACGCATGGCTGGATTGAGATCGGCGAGGATGGCTATCGCCGCTCGTTCGTCCGCGTGCTCGATTTGGGCGGCATGGTGTGGGAAGGTGGCGAGATTAGCACCTCCCTCGATGTGGTCTTGCGGACAGTGGACACCGCACTGGCGGATATTCTGAAAGAGTTCGGATGATGAATCGGATCGGCCGATGGGTTTTTCACCACGCTCGTTCCCTTTTGAAACGCATTGGAGATTTCGGCATGTCATGCACAGATACAGGAACAGAAGTGCGTTGCACCTTCGGCGGATCGCAGGTAGTATTCGCGCTGCATCCCTCAACGGCGTCATTCCTGCCAGTTGTCCGTGGCCATGTAAAATTGGCTCTCCCGCACTTTTGATGAAGTCTGCTTGCTTGTTACCCATCAGAACCCCGAGACAGGGCCAATTGCTACCGGTTCAGGGCCTGGAGGCGATGAATTTGGACGCTTGCGGCTGCTTGGACCGTTCGCTTATGCTCCCGTCGACCATCTCGCTGGCTTGCTTCCTACCCATTTCATCGAAAGTGCGAGAGAGCCGATTCCCTCACCGCCGTCGTCAATGCCTTCCTCGCCGATCTGGCCCAGCGGGGGCGATCCGCCTACACACTCGACAGCGTCTACTGGGACGTGAAGTACCTGCGCGTCTGGCTGGAGGCGCGGCCAATCGGCTACGTGCTGGCGGTCAGCGGCAAGGACACCGTCGCCGTCCCCGACTGGCGGCAGCGGCGCATCGGGGCGTACCTGGCCGACCCGCCGATCGAGAGGTGGGAGCGGTGGAGCGCGGGGGATGGGGCGAAGGGGCCACGGTATTACGACTGGGTGCGCCTGCTGCTCATCGCCCCGCTCGTCGCAGGCTGGCGGCGCTGGGTGCTGCTGCGGCGCAGCGTCGCCGACCCGACCGAGGTCACGGCCTACGTCTGCTTCGCCCCGGTGGGGACGACGCTGGCCACGCTGGCGCGCGTCGCGGGCACCCCGTCATGGCTACAAAGTCGAACTGCCATGTCTTCACAGTGCGTCCGTCTCTATTCGCAGGCGTTCGATCCTCGATTACATCGGTATAAGTCTGGTTTACGCCAATTGCCGAGCAACGCCTACCGCGACCTTGACCAATAGCATCCCCACCCACTGATACCCATACAACCGCCATCCCGCTGATTGCTCAAGACGGCAGATAATGAGTAATGGGCGAGTACATGCATAGGCTGGATTATCGCTGATCCAGTACATGCTAGCGCGGTCGCGCGGGCCCGGCCCAACCGGAGCGGTGTGAGAATGCCATTCTCCCAGGTAGTCAAGCGTGCCTCCGCTTCGGGCATGGCATAACTCAAGTTGAGCCTGGGCATAATTGCCGTCACGAACAAAGCGTGCGGCTTCATGCTCGGCACACGGCCCTGGGCCGATCGCCTCTACTATCCCAACCTGGTGGCCCGACCACCGGCCAATCAGGACACCGCCAGTTTCTAGTGGGTGCCACATCGCGCTCTCGGCTAGGATGAGGTCGGCGGCACGCCTGGACAGCGACACGGTACGTAATCGGTTCACAACTACTCCTGCACTGAGCCGCATGCCTCACACCCTTGGATTGGTGCCCAGCACTCCCAGTGGACGCCGAGTCGCGTCAGAACGCCGTCGGCATCAGGCAATGGCTCGCTGACCACTAAGCAATGGTTGTCGTCCAAGAGTTTACCTTCCAGCAGCCAGAGGGCGGCTCGCGCGGCCCAGTTGGCCGCCGCTTCGATATCGATGGCAGAGGCTTCAATTGTCGGCACGCCGCAGCCGGTTTCGATGAATGCCCCCTCGTCGGCGGGCGGGATGCGCAGATAGGCGTCCTTGCCTACGTGGCCAGCCTCATAGCAGACCAGGCAAGCGTCACGGCCGGGGCGCACGACGCGGACACGCCCAATGGCGGCGCGTCGATGCGCCGCGACGTAGACAGCGGGCCGGTTGCCGCGCAGGCAGATCTCATTGAGCAACAGCGAGAACGAGAGGTTCGCCGTCGCATCCACCACTACATCGGCCTCGCCTACCCACGCCGCGAGCTGCGCGGGATCCCACGTCGCCAGGCACATCTCGACCTCGCAGTCCGGCGCATGGTCATGGATCTCCCACTTTGTCGCCATCGTTTTCCGCTCGCCAACCCAGCTGAGCCCAGCGACGTGCCGCACGGCGTTGCCGGGTCGGAGCCTGTCACTGTCAACGGTGCGCAGCTTCGGCAAGCCGGCCTTGGCCAGCAGCAGCGCCACGCTTCCGCCGATCGCCCCCATGCCGAAGACGAGTGCCCGACGATGGTCCAACGCCCGCGCAATATGCCCGGTCCGGCGCATCAACGCCGTTGTTCCGGCCGGTGCCGTCTCAAAGCTGGTCACCCTGATGCGCACGAGCAGGCGCGGTGTGGCCCAGCGTGCGCCTTGGGCTACACCGCCCAGGTCCGCGTCCAAGAATAGCCACTCCTCCGCTCCGCCCGGAGATGGGTAGCCGAGGGCGAGTGGGATACACCCCGTACCCCTGCGAATCTTGTCGCCGACGAGCCCCCGTAACTGCGCCAGTGCCCAGCCCGGCGGCTCGTCAGTCGCCGCGTCGATCTCCTCCAGCAACGAGGCGAGGGTGGCATGAGGGCGAGGCTCACGGCCAAGACGAAACCAGAGGCCGGTTCGATCGCGGCGGCGCTCAGCCAGCCCAACGTGGGACAGGAGGCGGTCGGAGTGCATCGTCGGCGGCATCGAGACGCCACTCGTCGGCCCGCCGGAGAACACCCTGTTGGTACCGCGCTGCCAGAGCCCGAAGCGCCCCGTGCGCGCACCCGTCGGCGGCGACCAGTCGTCGCCGATCAGCATGAGCGGATACCCGTCAGCCGACGCGAAGTAGAGGTGGAGATCGGGTGGCCGATCTTTACCGGGCCAGTCGTCGCAATGGTGATGTACGAACCAGATTCGCACCCGATCAAGCAAGAGCTCGGCAGTCATCGAGGGGTGCCACCCCGGCCCCTCATCTGGCCAAAGGCAGAGCGGCCCGCGATCGTCGCCGGGTGCCTGATGACGGCTGTCGCGAATCGGCGGGACTGCGTCGATCGGCACCACCAGTGGCTTCGCGAACGGGAAGCCTGGGCCGATCAGGATCTGGACGCGGTGGCGCGCGATCCGGTGCTCGCTGTCCACCGCGTCGTCCCACTGCACCTCAAACTCGCCTTCCCAGACCTCGTACGTTCCGTCATCATCGCGGCGCTCAAAGCCGCTGGACGCGAGATCGGTCGCGAATTGTGCGCGCCACCCAGGGTATATCGTGTCCATAGCACCTCACTCAAGCGAAGGGCGGGGCTTCGCGAATGTCGTGCACGCTCCGGGTAAAGATCGAGGGACCACGCGACTCATCCGGCTCCGTGGCCTTGGTGCCCTCATCGTCGTCGGAGGTGGGGAAGCGGTCGCCGAAAACCTGCCGCCAGAGGTCGGCGCTCTCCTTCGCCGTCGCCGCGTCGCGCGCCCGCCGCGACAGGGCGAGCGAGATCTCTGCTGCGGCCAGGAAGGCCTTGAACTCTCGCGGTGTCAGCCCGGTCGGGATGGCCTTGCCGGGCAATCCGGGGTCCGGGATCGGCGGCACGGCGTCGCGCGTCTTGTAGGCGGCATACGCCATGGTGACACGCTCTAGGAAGGCGATGAACCCGTCGGCCCAGTCGCGGGCAGACGGGTCGTGGTGCCAGCCAGCCAGGCATTCCAGCGTGAAGCCCTTCGGGCGCTTCGCGTCGGGGAGCTGCACCCGCTTCCACCACTTCGCCATCTTGACCAGCGGCACGAAGCGCCCACGGTCGCTCGGCTTGTCCTTAGTCGCCTCATTCAGCCGCTTGGTCCAGTCGATGTGGCCTTTCGGGTTCGTCCAGATCCACTCCTGCAATGTGCAGTCGGGGATCTGGATTTCCCGATCGGCCCCGTACGGTGCTACGGCGGGGATGACGTCCATGCTGATGTCCGCAAGGTCGATGCGGATCGAGCGGCGCTGCGGCGCGGTCTTCGTCGCGTAGTACTTGTCCAGCACCCGCTTGAGGAAGGCGAGGATCTGCCGTGGCGTGTCCTTGTTCGGATTGGCATTGATGATCACGACGATGTCCACATCCTTGATCGGCTGGACCGCCGTGCTGCGGCGATAGGAGCCCGAGAGGAAGGTCTCGATATGGTACGCGGCAAACTCGGGATCCGTGGCCAGCCGGTCACGCAGGGTCTTGTGTGCCGAGATCGCGCCGGCCTGCGTGGCCCCGGTCGGCTCGATCCGGCTCAGGAAGATCTCGAAAGAGTTGTTCAGCTTCATCAGTTATCCCTCCACTACGCGTTCGTCGGGGAATTGAGCGTGCAGGCGGGCATGTATAGCCCGTCGGCGTCGGTGTGGTAGACGGTGATCGCGGTCGAGGCGTTGAATTGGTGTCCGAGCAGCACGGCGAGCGCCGCCGGGCAGCTGACGAAGAGGTGGACATGGCGCACTCCGTCATCGTCCCGCAGGCGCTTCAACTCCCGACCGATCTGCCGCGCCATCGCCAGTGCTTGGTCGCCGTCCACCACGGCCTCGTCCCCAGGTCCCGCCGGTGGCGTAAACCGAAGGTGGTGGCCGAACGACATGCCCAGGGATAGCAAGCTCTCAGCAACCGAGCGCGCCGTCTGGCGAGAGATAGCCACCTCCACCACCGCCACGCGTGCGTCACCGTCACCCCCATATGTCGTGCGCCGCAGCGGATGTTCTGCGGTGCCGGTGGTCCCTGTGCTCCAGGTGCCGTGTCGGCCCTCGATCACGAAAGTGAAGTGCGCGCTCGCCGGGAAGGCCGCACCAAACGCCAGCGCGACCGGCAGGCGCGCCTGCACAATCAAGTGCAAGGTGCGACTCGTCCCCGACGCGCTCAAGGCGTCCTTGACGTCCCGCAACGCGGGCAGCAACACCTGCCGCCACTCGTCGGCGCTCGGCGTGCGACCGTCGAAATACGGCAGCCAGTCAAGATCCAGGTCGAGATTGTCGACGGCCGGTCTGTAGGGGAAAGTCCGCAGACAAAGGCGCGGCGCATAGCTTCGATCCGCGCCGACGCGTCGGAGCCGGAGGTGCAAGGTCGCCACTAAGGCACGGTGGGCAACAGCACCGAGCGCCGCGTCGACTGTTGTATCGTTCTCCTCGACCCCGCGCTCGGGGATGAAGGCACCATTGAATTCCGTCAAGGGAGGGTACCCGCGCGCCGCGCAAAATCGGTCCAGTTCCCGCGTCTGCACGCCCCGAAAAATCGGGACGATGCCGTAGGCTCGGTCTCGCTCCCAGCGCTGGAGCGCGCTTGGCACTTCGACATCCCAGATGAACCGTGAGTCGAGACATCGCGGGGTGAGGTACAGCAGCAGGGAGTCAGACTCGTGTGTGATTGCTTGCGCAATCTCCTCGGCGGTATTGCCACCGAGGGCGAGATCGGTCACATCACGCCAGGCCCGCACACCGCGCGCCTTGATTGCGCGCTGCAATCGCTCCACCTCGTCGGCGTCTTTCCGAGAGTAACTCATGAAGGTGGTAGCGGGGCGCTCCCCGGTCTCATTCGGCGTGGTCCCGACACGCGCCGTGCCTGTGTTTTCGGTAGCTGGGGCTTCTTCCATCCCTGCCTCCTAGAGAAAATTGTTTCTCGGGCCACACGGTTATGCCATAATGTGGCCGACCGGCAGCCGGGGCCTAGTTGCCACCCGCGCTGCCTCTCCGGTCGGAGGCCTCATCGCACACCTCCGCCTGCGGGGCACACAACGTCATTCGCGTTCGTTGACATGTCTTCCCTTCCTGGTTTTCAGCACTTTTCGCTGACATCCTGCGGAGACAGAAATCAGGCGATGGAGGTGTAGACGTACAGCCTGCCTCGCTCGTCACGCTCCTCGCGGCGACAGGCCAGCCCAAGGTTAAAGAGCACCTTCAGGCGGGTGCTCGCCGCACCGATATCCAGGCCATGGCTGCTGGCAAGCTCACGCGCCGTGAGTTCGCCGCGTTGCCGTAGCGTCTCGAACGACTGCCGCACGTGGTCTTCAGCCTTGCCTGCTAATTCCACGCGGCCGTAGTCGTTCATAACCGGCAGCACGCAATTCCGTACCCCAGGCTCGCGCGCCGGTCGGCTGGTCACCGCTAGCACGAGATTGTCGTAGCTCGTGGGATCGAGGTCGCGCAGGGCCAGGCAGGCAGAATGCCCGGCCCTGCGACTCCGGGCTGCGGCCAGAGCCGCGAACACCTCGTCCGCGAACGAGCCGTCCATCATCCCCACCCCGGTGAAGCTCAGGAGGAGGCACTGTCCCCCGTCCCTTGACAGCAGCTCCTGCAGCCGCAGGAGGAAGCGTCGGCCGAGCGGCCGGGTTACTAGCTGTTGGCCATCGATGCCAGCGTCAGCGGCGAGAGTCGTCGCTAGGATTTCGCGGGTCGGGCAAGTCACTCTTCAGCACCTTTCGCTGAAGAGTATACATCATTCGGGGGTGCTTCGCCACTCTCACCGGGCCGCCCTACCCGATACTCATTAGCGATCCTTGGACGGTGATCGCCACCTGGGTGCCAGGGATGTTGGCCAGGTCATCCCGAGTCTCGATCCCCTCGGCCGAAACCCGGGCCATGGACCGGTCCGAGCGGATAATGAGCGAGCCGCGCCACTCCTCCACTATGCACTTGACTCGATAGAGCCCCACTCCACCAGTGCTCTCCCGGCTCGTGACGCCGAGCTCGAGTGCGTGCAGGATGTAATCGGAGCCGCTCGCGAGGCGGGCGGGTTTGGAACGGACGCGAGCCTTGGCTCTTAGCGACGTTTCGATCCCGATCCCCGAGTCTCCCACGACCATCGACACGCGGCTGCCGAACTGCCGCGTGTCACCTCGGTATCGTTGCATCGCCGCGAAGCCTTGGTCGCGGCTGTGAACCACGTTACTGGCGACCTCGGAGAGCATGGTGAGTAGCCGACCGACTGCAGCGGCGTCTGCGTCGAACCATGCATGGACGATTCGCGCGGCGCGCGCAAGTGCTACTGCCACATCTTGCGAGTTCCAATCTTCGTCGCCAGCGATAGGGTGCATTTCCAGCAGATTGGAGCTGGCAGGGGCCCGATCGAAGCGCTCCTCTTCCGCCAAGGTGCGCTCCTCCTCAATCCAGGCGCCGCATTGGCTAAACACGTTCATCCGATCACAATAGCGATGCACGTCCGACCGCAAATTGCACAGCCGAACGCGTGCCCCGGTTGCTCCGTGCCATAAACGAGCAGCGGTCACCAAGGCGATGATGCCCTCAGGAGGGAGGAACCCGACCCACGAGAGATCGAGGACGAGCGGCTCTAGCGTCCGACAGGCTACGACAGCCGCCTCCAACCCTTGGTAGAATTGCTCAATGCTGGAGATGTTGTTGAGGCTTACAGGTCTCAACGTCGTTATCGCACGCAACGGTCCACCCTGCTTCAGTTCCGTCACGCTGCCAGCGTCTGCAGTGAGCGGGCGCTGGCCCGTCCTGCCCTATTCTCAACTAGCAAGTGCCGATCCGACCAGTACATCGGTGCTCACGGCGCAGCATTCGGCAGCTATCAGTACAGCATGGGGTAGCCTGGCCTGTCGGATCCGTGTTGGGCGGACCCTGTGGTCTCTATATGTGAAGTCACATCCACAGCGTCAATCGACGACGGATCCCTTCCCGTGATGCACGCTGGCGACGTCGAGCACCCCGTACAGCGGCCGCACCTGGCGATGGATGCGCTCGGCCAATCCGTCCACCGCCAGCCAGTGCCGGACCAACTTGCTCGCCTCCTTCATGCTCATGCGCCGGGCGACGCTTTGCAGCGCCTCTCTGGGTATGATCGTGTACGCGCGCTGGCGCACGTCCTCGAACGGCGTGGCGTCGGCCACCGTCTCGTCGACGAAGAGCGACAGCACGCGACCGACCTGCGGCGCTTCCTGCTGCACCCAGTGCTGCGCGGTATCGAAGGACTGTTTCGCGGCGGCACTGCACGCGTCCTCCACCTGCTTCATGTGGTAGGCGAACGCGTCGACCAGGTTGTCCGTGAGTTGCCGGTAGCGCAGCCAGGCATAGCACAGCAGGTACAGGTACGTCTGCGCGGGACGTAGGCGGCGAAACTGTCGGCGCGCAGGCACCGGAGCCGCCCTGTTGGCGCTGGCCCTCTCCCTACGGCGGCTACGGCGACTGACCAATGAACAGTTGCGTGTACGGCTGCAGTCTTGGCAGAAGGCGATCGGGACAACAAAGCCGGGTGAGCCGCCTCGTCCAGAAGACGTGCCACGGGCGTTGTGGCTGGACCGTGTGTGGCTGGACACCCATGGTCAATCACGGCCCGGTCGTGATCAAGTCGCAGGTTGGTTAGCCACGCTGAACCGGGAAAATCCTGCCCCCCAGCCCTTTGCCCACACGTGGGCAGACCAGGTTCCGCTGTTGGCCCACGGTCTGTAGCCAGCTTGTGGGCCACCCGGAACGTGATGCTTTATCTGATCACGCACGGTGGCGTTGGGGGTCCGTCTTCCCATACGCCTCTTTGGTACAGCGACCAGGCGCGCGGGGGGCGACTGGATGTCGTTCCCCGCGCACGGACGTCAACGAGTGGGTTACGCCATCGCTACCGGCAACGCTATAGGTCGTGCCCCCTCTCCAGCACACGTCCCAGGGCCTACATCGCCTGGTGCAGATCAACCTCGGTGAAGGAGCCCATGTGGGCGATCCGCACCATACGGTGCTGGAAGGGTCACGTCCCAGGGCGAACTCGACGCCGTATGCCTCGCGGCATCGCGTCACCACGTGCATGGCATCGATACCTGCGGGCAGCCAGGCTACGGTTAAGGTCGGTGCCGCAGTCTCCTCGGGAATAACCGGCGTCAGTCCCACGTCGGCGAGCGCCCGCCGGACAATCCGGGCGCCCGCCTCATGGCGGGCGACGAAGGCAGCCCGGCCCTCCCGCTCGAACGCTTCGAGCGCGCGCTGGAGCAGGAAGTGGTCGGTGTCGAATACCTGCGGACGCAGCAGCCAGCCGTGTCACCGGTGGCGCTGGAATCGCCGCGCGTCCCCCTCCGTCTCCTGGGGCCGTCCCAGCAAGAGGTGGAGCGGGACCTAGCCTGCTAGGAAGCCTACGTCGCCAATCGGGCGGGCGCGCTCGTTGCAAACGGAGCCGGACAATGAGCCCGACCAGCTCCCTGGAGCACAAGCTCACCCAACTCAAGCTGGGGCGCATCCGCGCGGTGTGCGACCAGTGGATCCAGCAGGCGGAGCACCACCAACTGGGCTACGGCGAGTTCCTGGAAGAGCTCCTCAATGAAGAAGTGTTGACCCGCCAGGAGAACCAGATCCGACGCAAGCTCAAATCGGCCGCCTTCCCGTTCGCAGCGACCCGGGAACAATTCGACTTCAGCGTCCATCCGGAGCTCAAGCGGGCGGTGATGATCCGCTTCTTCGACAGTTCTTTCGTCGAGAAAGCCGGCTCGCTCATATTCATTGGTCCCAGCGGCGTCGAGAAAACGCATGTGGCAGTGGCGCTCGGCACGAAGATGGTCCAACTCGGCTACAGCGCCCGCTTCCTCACTGCCCAACAGTTTGCCAACCAGATCCTGGGCGCCGTGACTCGCCCCCAAGTCGCGCAGGTGCTCCAGCCCCTCCTCAAGTGTGATCTCTTGATCTTGGATGAGTTCGGCTACTTGCCCGTCGATCCCCGCCTCGGCCCCGCTCTCTACGAACTGATCAGCGGGCGATACGAAAAGCGCGCCACCGCACTCACGAGCAACAAAAGCCTCGCGACCTGGGGCGAGGTCATCGGCGGCGACACGGCGTTGATGATGGCCATCCTCGATCGCCTGCTCCATCATGGCGAGGTCTTCTCCCTGCGCGGCAGCTCTCACCGGCTGCACGGCAAGGAGACGGTGTTGCCGCCCAGCACGCCAGCCGCCCCAGAATCGCCGCCCACTCCCGCGTCGGACGCTTTGCATGGCCATGTCAATCACGTGGCGGAGGGTCGGTAATGACACGCGGCGGCGCGCGCCCGGGCGCTAAGCGAAAGATCAGCCCAACGAACCGCTCTCCACCTACTCCTTCACCATCCGGCTCACCGATATCGGCGTCCTGAACCGGGTTGGCGACGGCAACTTCAGCCTCGGCTTGCGCCGGTTGATCGACCTGGCCTACCAGCAGCAATTACCGGAGACGCTGCATCCTCACCTCGTGCTGGACGAGGACCGTTCCGCATGCTCGCCACCACATACCGTTCGGTAGAAAGGAGGTCGCCAAGCAACTCATGCCTCAGCCGCTGCCCAGGCGGTTGGGGTAGCATCGGCATGCCGATTTCCTACCTTCAATTCTGCGGACTGGACAACTTCAATTTACACGGGGGACATCTGGTATCGGGAGCACCTTTGCATGCTGTCGGTGCCCTCGTATCAGCAAGCGTGGGACCGAAAATGGAAGTGGTACGCTAAGAACGGCTACCTCGACCGCGTGGTCACGTCGGAGGACGGAGCCGATGGCAGCATCGACGTCACGGCGATCGAACAGTCGGGCCAGCGCATCCTCGCGAGACCGAGGATCACAGCAGGATTACTGGCGCCTTCGTCCAAGAACGCTTATCCAGCTCCCAGTGCCTTGACTGCCGCCTGCTGCGGATCGGCGTAGAAGATCGGGTCCACGCGCTCCAGCACCTCTGATGACACGTCCACGAAATGACGCCGGTTCTCGATGGGAATCAGCGCACGCCTCGCCCCGTTCTCCATCCCGAGTTGCAGGATCTCCATGAGCGACCGCGCCCCCTTTAGGTTGCCCTGGATCGTCATATCGCCCAAGATCAGCAGGCTTGGCACCACAGGCGTGTTGCGTAGCGCCGACAGCAGGGCGATGAAGAAGGCGCTCCCAGCTTCAACAGCAATCCGGCTGTTGAGCAGGTCGATGACCTGGACGTGGAGGTCGGTCGTTTCGAGCTCACGGCCAACGCCGAGTGCCACCTGCTTAGATTGGAGGTAGGCGAAGGCTCGGTCCAGTGACTCGCGCATGCTGCGGTCGATGCCGCCCGCTGCTCGCAGCCTCCCTTGCCCCGCCGCGCAGCCCACCTCGACACGGTAGAGTCCCACCCGACCTTCGTTGTCTACCGAGGCAGTGAAGGCGCTGCCGGGCGCCAGCGGATCACCAGAGATGAGCTCGCGGCCACCTTGTTCGGGCACGCCGACGAAGCGCTCCTGCATCGTGTCGTGATCGATGTACGAGAAGCTGGTCTGGAAGTATTCGAACGCCCCCATCTTCTTGAGCTGCTCTTTGATACGCCGCCGGCTCTCGAGCGCTAGCTCCACATACCCTGCCAGCTCTTCTTTGGTGTAGTGGAGATCCGGGTGCAGGAGTTTGACGAAGCCGGCTACGGTCTTGCGTACGGCCTTGGCGTCACGGGCGTTGAGGTGCGATCCGAGGCTGAAGTGCTTGTCGATTACCTCGGTGTAATTGTGGCGTCGCAGCTCTCGCAAAGCTTCAGCCAGGTAGTCCACCACAAAGCCGTAGTGGTCGGTGAAGAACTCCGATGCCATCTTGGGCGTCTCCCAGCCCGGCAGGTAGAAGTGGAAGCGGTCGATCAGGGCCATGTCCTGCATCGCCTCCGGCAGCGGCTGGAAGAGGTGGCTGGAGCGCACGAGCGACTCCACCGGCTGATTGATGTTGCCGACGAAGACCATCGACGCGTCGGCCACGATCTCCTCGCGCCCTCGACTGAAGGAGCCGGACTCCATGTAGTCCTTAAGGATCTGAAGCGCGGTACGGTCATCGAACTGAATGCCGGCGACCTCGTCGAAAGCCACGACATCCCAATAGCCCACCAGGCCAATGCGACCCGTACTCAGGTTGTAGAAGAGCGTGGCAACGGTCGCCCCGCCACCGGAGATGAGGATGGAGTAGGGGGAGACCTCGCGGTAGACGAAGGACTTTCCAGTGCCGCGTGGACCCAGCTCGATGAAGTTGTAGTTGCGTTCGATCATGGGGATGAGCCGGGAAAGAAAGTGGAGCTTCAGCCGCCGGTCGAAGAAAGAAGGCTCCATCCCGATGCTGCGGACGAGGAGGTTCAGCCACTCGTCGGTAGAGAACTGTGTGCGGGTGTCACGATACTCCTGGAGATCGAACGCTGCGAGCTGGATCGGCTTGAAGTCGATGATGTAGAAAGGGCTACGCCGGCCGACCGCCGCCTCATCGTACTCATAGCGCACCCGCAACTGAGCCCAAATACCGCCCTGCAGCAACCGCTCGTATTTTGCCACGAGCTGGTCTGGGATGTGGACGTAGCGCTCTCCGAAGTTGGCGAGTTCCGCCCAGTACTTGTCTTCACTGGCGAGCAGGCGTACCTTGACCTTGTCGATGAAGGTGTACTCCCCGCGCTCGCGCACGCGCGACTGCGCCTTCGCCGCCTCGTCCGGCCGGACGTAGTGCTCGGCCAGGGTGTCGTTCACCACCCGGAGACCCACCTCAATCATCGCCGGATCGTCGGTGGCGCAGTACGTCCCCAGCAGGTACTCCAGCACGTAGACCGGCACATTGGCGCCGACCTTGACCTTGCGCACCAGGTCCTTGCGTACGACCTTCCCGGCGAAAGCCGCGTTCACCTTCTGGTCAAGGTCGTCGGCATGCGCATCAGCTGCCATCTCTGTCACGCTCCTTCTGCTCCCCGACTACTCACGGCGCGATGGCGATGTCTGCGCAGTTGCTAGAACCAACGACGGTCGTTGCATGCGAGCTCACAGCAGTAAGCTGTGCGCGAGGGTGTAGTCGATGTCCTTCTGGGCTGCCAGCACCCGGCCGGTGTCGGCGTCGAGGACCTGGACGGTGAACTTGCCAGAGCCTTCCGGGGCTTGGAGCTGGACGGTGATTGTCGTTTCCTTGCCCTGTGTCAGCGCCACCTCGTCGGTCCCAGGGGAGAAGCCCTCATCCGCTAGGAGGATGCGTCCAGCGATCTTCTTGCCTATAATAGCCAGGCGCACCCGCAGCCGCTCCTGACCGCCGAACAGGACCGGATCTCTCCGTATCTTCACATAGAACATTTGGTTAGTGACCCTCTTGATCGGAAGGATGTCGATCTTGTGGCCACCTTGCCCGCTTGCCGCACGGAGTGTCAAGGTGACGATCGGAACGATGCATTCCTGGGGTGAGAGGCCGCCGTGCATATATTCTCCGCCACCAGCGGCTTTGAAAGCAGCCAAGCCGCGGGGGAAGGCGAGCTCCACATCGCCGCCCATCCCGAGGTCCGCCGCCCGAAAGCGCACGAACGCGTCGGACGCGACGCCTCCGCGGCCGACCCAGCAACGGCGGTGGAGGAGGACCGTCTCACCTTGCGGCTCCTTTACCTTCTGCTCCTCGGGCAGATCGTGCAAGAGGAGGTAGCCGTGATCGGCGGCGACGACGAACTCCCCATACCCTTCTTTAGCCAGGCGCGACATGGCGCGTTTGAGTAGGAACAGCGTGCCGCTCATGGATCCGAGGGCGCTGTGTGGCGCGACGTTCTCGCCCGCTTGGTCGATTTCCTGAGAGCGCACGACGCAGAGCTGTGCGCCTTGGAGCATCGCCGCATTGACTTTGTTGCCGACCAAGTCTCCCAGCGTCACGTCGATCACGGCTTCGGACAGCCGTGTCTTCAGATAGCGCCCACGGTCGGCGCTGCCCACCAGCGTTTCTCCGCCGAGCCCGGCAGCCACCCCGCCGCGGCCCAAAGGCACGATGGCGATGCCTGCCTCGGCGCCGGGAAGGAGAGCGGCCATACCCAGCGGCGTGATCGAGGGGAGCACGCTGACCGCCGGGGAGAGGCTCACGGCCTGCGCGTTCTCGGGCGGGCTGTCGACCAGCGCAACGGCCATTTCATAGCGTAGCGCGTCCACCAGGAAGTAGGCGACTTTGCCGAGCGCCAGCCTTGGTGCAACCACACGGGCAAAGGTGTCGGTCTGCACCGGCAACTTGGGGAACAGGAAGCCTCGCTGCTGGATGGCATCCAGGAACCGATTGGCGAGTGTCCCGGCGCTGGCGCGATAGGAGGCCCTGGCGCGATTGAGGAGGCCGGCGAACTGGAACTCGTCCTCCATGGTGGCGACGCGAGACTCCAACTCGCGCTGGAGGGCGTCGAGCCGGTGCCAACCTTCGTCTCCTTCCCGGCCGGCATAGCGGGTGACAATGGTCTCCGGATCGGCAGGAGCGGCTTTGACAGCCCGCTCGACCCTGCGGGCCTCAGTCATGAGGTCGACGGCCAGTCCGGCCACCTGCCACTGCGCGCCACGGCGCGGGTCGACACGCGTCCAGAAGGCACGGTGCCGCCCCGCGACGGTGCGCTGCGCGGTTGTCATGTCTCCTGCTTCCACGTGAGCGGCCAGGGCGTCGAGCAGCAGCTGCTCCTGGAAGGGGAAGGTGTCGGCGTCGCCGAGGTCGTCCGCGCGCAGTCCGAGGCCGGCCAGTCCTAGCTCGCGCTCCACTTGCCCGGCCACCTCTCGATAGAACTCGGTCCAGCGCTCGCTATCACGGAGCCGGGAGGCGACATCGCGGCACAGGAGCACCTTGCTCTCGTCGGTGGCGTGCGGCACACGCTCCAGTTGGGCGGGTACGCCTTGGCGCAATCCGGCAAGAAACTCAGTCAGCAGCACGTAGCGCACGAACGTGTGCCGGAGGGTGGGCACGTCGCTCTTGGCTGCCGAGAAGCCAAAGCGCTCGTGCACGAAGCGCCGGATGTCCGAAACGGCGTCTCGCTGCGAGATCTGCTCCTCGACACGCTCGTCGGTCAGCAGGCGCACCGCCACCTCCACCGGTGCCGCCGTGCCGAACAGCAACGAGATCGTCGCGTCCCGCTCCAGACCCGACGTGGCGAGGCGGTCGAGGTCGTCCAGGCTAAGCCGGGGGCGAGCCAGCAACTGGTTCAGCTGCTGACGAGGAACGCCGGAGTCCTTGAGGGCTTGCGCTGCGAGGGATGCCAGCGTATCAGTGAAGACGGCGCCGGCCTCTGCCACCTCGCGGAGTACGTCATCACGCCGATCGAGCGGCGCTGCCGGGACGTATACGAGGAGCGGTCGCTCTGCCAATCCGGGTAGTTTCGCGAAGGCAGGCTCGAGCTGAGCGCGGAGGGCGTAGTAGGAGCCGTCGTACGTGAAGCGGGTGACATCGCCCAGCGCCAGTTCAGAGAGGGCCTGCCGAAAGGTGCCGGACTCGTCGTACCAGACGACGACACTCCGCTCTCGGAGCAGCCGCTCCAACCGGGACTCGAGCAGCGTGCGTATCGGGCGAGCCTGTTTCCCTTCGGTCACGGGGCTGCCACCTTTCGGCGGGCGGCGAGTTGCTCGGCGACGGTGGACCACGCGTACTTCCCCCCAAGCAGATCCTTCCAGTAAGCTGCCGCCTCTTTCCATGGCACGAGCTTGTGGAGCGGGGCGATGGCAAGCACCACCCCGTCGTCCAGGTCGGGATCGTAGCCGAAATCTACCGCCTCTTTCAGGGCGTCGCGGAACCTCCGCAGTTCCTCCAGCAGCCGCAACTCCACGTCGTGCTCCTTTGCCAACCGCCGTCCCTCCCGGTCGTTGCCACCGGATACAGCGGTATGCTGGATCTGGTCCAGCTCAGCGAGCCGGCGCTCTTCAAGTGCGATCTTGGGAACGTAACTGTTCACACTGGTAGTAACGGAGTCGGCAGTGCTGGTAGACTCTGGGAATGACGCTGGAAGAAGAAAACGCACGCCTGCGGTCGGAGAACATCCGGCTGCAAGCCGAGCAGACCCGGTTGAC
>JAABUZ0100005862.1_pt1 | contig 15746 bp, 15 predicted proteins | sample 5562091 | NCBI WGS metagenome assembly JAABUZ01 (sample SAMN12813069, study PRJNA571459) | rock metagenome | isolation source: Antarctica rocks | place: Antarctica: Victoria Land, Linnaeus Terrace sud | collected 2015-12-21 | reverse complement strand
GGGATACCAGAAATCCGGCAAGATGCCCGTGAGGATTTTCAAGCCGTCGAGAGGCGGGAGCGGGATGAGGTTGAACGCCGCAAGCGCGAGATTCAGGGTGATGAGTGTATTAACAAAGGTTTGTGCGGCCGGTGGCAGGTTGTGAAAGCCAGTCATGAAGATGCGCTGAGGCACCGCAAGCACGAGGGCGAGGATAACATTGGAGATCGGTCCTGCCGCCGCGACGAGCGCTACGCCGTGCTTCCCCCAGCGTAGCCGGTACGGATTGAACTGTACTGGCTTGCCCCAGCCGAGACCGACACCAAAGAGCGCGATGAAAACAAGGAAGAGAAACCCGATTGGATCGAGATGCGCCATTGGGTTCAGCGTCACGCGCCCTTGCTCGCGCGGTGTCGGATCACCGAGCAGCGTTGCCGTGTATGCATGCGCGAACTCGTGAACCGCGATACTTATCACGAATGCAAGCAGGATCGAGACGAATACCTGCGGGTTGACATTGGTGCGACCAAACACAGCAGTGGCTCCCGATTATCAATGAGTGAGCGAGTAGAACGCCCTCTACACGGCGCGCATTCGTTCTATTGTACCATCTGCAAGAGGGATCACAGGCTAAAGCCTATGCCACCGGGAGATTCCTCATACAATTGCCCCGCCAAGTCTGGCAGGGCGATGCGTGCTTTTATTCCCGCACCTCTGCCCCTCTCCTTTGCTGACAAGCAAAGGAGAGGGGCAGAGGGTGAGGTTTCCCGAACTAGTCTCCCACCGATGCCGTCGGCTTGATCTCGGCATTCGGGCTTTCGGTAGTGTAGAGGTGGCAGGCAACGAAGTGGTTGTTGCCTTTGTCCTCGAAGAGCGGTTCCTCCACATCGCAGACGCCCTTGATAGCGTACTGGCAGCGGGTGTGGAAGTGGCAGCCGCTTGGCGGGTTAATTGGACTTGGCACATCGCCGGTGAGGATAATCCGCTCGCGCTTCTTCTCGATCACCGGGTCCGGGATTGGCACAGCGGAGAGGAGCGCCTTGGTATACGGGTGCAGCGGCTCCTCGTAGATCGTATCGCGCGAGGCGAGTTCGACGATCTTGCCGAGGTACATCACGGCAACGCGGTCGGAAATGTGCTTCACGACCGAGAGGTCATGGGCGATAAAGAGATAGGTCAGATTGAACTGCTCCTGCAAGTCTTCGAGCAGGTTGACGATCTGCGCCTGGATAGACACGTCGAGCGCGGAGACAGGCTCGTCAGCGACAATGAAGGCAGGGTTCGCGGCGAGCGCGCGGGCGACACCGATGCGTTGCCGCTGGCCGCCGGAGAACTCGTGCGGGTAGCGGTTCGCAAAATATGGGTTGAGGCCGACCGTCTCAAGCAGTTCCTGCACGCGCTGGTTGCGATGACTGCGATCGACAAGGTTATGGATCTGCATTGGCTCGGAGATGATCGAGCCAACCGTCATACGCGGGTTGAGCGAAGCGTATGGGTCCTGGAAAATCATCTGCAAGTGGCGTCGCATCTTGCGCATCTCGCCCGCGTCCAGCTTCGTCAGGTCTTTGCCCAGGAAATTCACTTCGCCGGACGTTGGCTTGTAGAGTTGCAGGATCGCGCGCCCGGTGGTGCTCTTGCCACAGCCGGACTCGCCGACGAGGCCGAGCGTCTCGCCCTTCTTGACGGAAAAGGAGACACCGTCCACTGCCTGCACCGCGCCGACTTTGCGCTGTAAGATGATGCCCCGCGTGAGCGGGAAATGCATCACCAGGTCATTGACCTCCAGCAGCGTTTCACCGACACCGGTCGCGCCGTTCGTCGCCGACTTTGCGTCAGTTGAGGCCATCTGTTCCGCCATTATGCCACCTTCTCCCCATTGACGATGTTGAACCAGCAGGCGATCTCGTGACCGGGTACGACTTCGCGCAGGAGCGGGTTTTGTTGGAAACACTGTTCCTCCGCGTAATCGCAACGCGGTGCAAAGGGGCACATATTCGGCAGGTCAATTAGGTCTGGCGGTAAGCCGCGAATCGGCTTCAACCGGCCCTTCTCCAGATCGTCCAGCCGCGGGATCGAGTTCAGGAGGCCGAGCGTGTATGGATGGCGCGGGTTCGCGAACAGTTCGTCGGTGGACGCTGTCTCCACAATATGCCCGGCATACATGACATTTACGCGGTCAGTCATGCCAGCGACAACACCAAGATCGTGCGTAATCATAATCAGGCCGGTGCCACGATCCTGCTGAATCTTCGCGAGCAGTTCGAGGATCTGTGCCTGAATCGTCACGTCAAGCGCCGTTGTCGGCTCATCGGCGATAATCAGGTCCGGGTTACATGAGAGCGCCATGGCGATCATCACGCGCTGTCGCATACCGCCGGAGAACTGGTGCGGGTATTGGCTCACCCGCTCCTCGGCATTCGGGATGCCAACCATCTTCAACAGTTCGACCGACCGCTCACGCGCCTCCGCCTTCGACATACCGAGGTGGAGCATGACCGCCTCGCTGATCTGGCGGTTCACGGTCAGTACTGGGTTCAGCGAGGTCATCGGATCCTGGAAGATCATCGCGATCCGGTTGCCCCGGACATTGCGGACTTCCTCGTCGCTCATTTCAAGAATATTGTCACCCTGAAAAACGATCTTACCTTCCACGATCTTGCCCGGCGGCGTCGGAATCAGGCGCATCAGAGAGAGCGCCGTAATGGACTTACCGCAGCCGGACTCGCCGACGATGCCGAGCGTTTCACCGGGATTGACGTAAAACGAGACACCATCCACTGCCTTGACGACGCCGTCTTGCGTGAAGAACTGCGTCTTGAGATTTTCTACATCGAGGAGCGGACCCTGTCCGTCCCACGAACCCTTCTTACCCCTGGCTGGCGCCTTCGCTACTGCCATACCGATTTACCTCCCCTTAATTTATGGGGCGATGGGCAGCCCAACGGCGGCTGACCCTACGACCGATTCTCCCCACCAATACACCGACATCCCGCGTACGCCATCCGTCACGCGGTGTGACCCACCTACATTCTCACGTCGACACATTTTTGGGGCGCCGTCTGCACAGCGATACGACAGTATACCATCCCTCCCTTTTCGCGTGCAACAACCAGTTGAACAGATATACCAAAGATATGGCCCTCCCCATCATGGGGAGGGCCGCGAAGGACATCTTCGGAAGAGAACCAAATCAGCTGTTATCGCCATCGCGTCGCGGGCCACGGTCGTAGCCACCACCGCCATTCGGACGCGGGCCACGATCGAAGCCACCGGGTCGCGGGCCACGATCCATCCTCGCCGCCTTCGGGGGCGGCATCTCGCCAGTGAGGACGGCCTTGCGGGAAAGGCTGATCTTTCCCTGCGGGTCAATGTCCGTCACCATCACGTTAATCTCGTCACCGAGATTGACAATGTCCTCGACGCGCTCGACGCGGTGCGTTTCCAGTTCGGAAATATGCACGAGGCCGTCCTTGCCGGGGAAGAGTTCGACGAATGCACCAAACGGCATGATCCGTACGACCTTACCGAGGTAGATTTCGCCGATCTTTGCCTCCGCCGTCATCCGCTCGATCATCTCTTTCGCGCGTTGCGCGCCTTCCTGATTGACGGAGGAGATAAACACCGAGCCATCGTCCTCGATGTCAATCTTGGTGCTCGTCTGCTCGGTAAGAGCACGGATATTCTTGCCGCCGGGGCCGATCACCATGCCGATTTTCGACGGATCAATCTTGATGCTTATCACACTCGGCGCGTATTTCGACATCTCGCCACGCGACACGGACAGAACTTCCAGCATCTTGCCGAGGATAAACATCCGGCCTTCGTGCGCCTGCGCGAGTGCCTTGCGCATGATATCGAAGGTAATCCCCTGCACCTTGATGTCCATCTGGATCGCCGTCACACCCTCAGCAGTGCCGGCGACTTTGAAGTCCATATCACCGAGGTGATCCTCGATGCCCTGAATATCCGTGAGCACCTGATACTGGCCGTTCTCGCCGGTGATCAGACCCATTGCCACACCGGCGACCGGGGCAGAAATCGGTACGCCCGCATCCATCAGCGAGAGCGTGCTCGCGCAGACGCTCCCCATCGAGGTGCTACCGTTCGAGGAAAGCGCCTCAGAAACGAGGCGCATCGTGTATGGCCATGCCTCTTTCGTCGGCAGCACTGCGAGGAGCGCGCGCTCCGCCAGCGCGCCGTGGCCGATCTCGCGCCGCCCCGGCCCGCGCATCCGCTTCACTTCGCCCGTCGAGTAGGGCGGGAAGTTGTACTGATGGATGTACCGCTTCGTTTCGTCAATACCGATGCCGTCGAGCTTCTGCTCCTCGCTCGTCGAGCCGAGCGTCAGGAGATTGAGAATTTGCGTCTGCCCGCGCGTGAAGATCGCGCTGCCGTGCGTGCGCGGCAGGACGCCGACCTCGCACCAAATCGGGCGGACTTCGGTGAGGGCGCGCCCATCGGGCCGTTCGCCATCCGTGAGAATCGCTGCACGTACCGTCTCCGCTTCGAAGTCCTCAAAAGCGCTCATTGCGGCACGAACGCTCACTGCCGCACCCTCTTGCTGCGCCGCGAAGTGCGTGCGCACATCATCGCGCAAGGCATGGATCGCGGCTTGCCGCTGCGTCTTGTCCGCCTGGTAGATTGCGTCGTGCAGCCGCGTGCCGAGCAAGGCACGAACGGCATCAGCAGCGCCTGTATCTTTATCGGGCGAGGTGAACTCCCAGCGCGGTTTGCCCGCCTTCTCGACGAGTTGCATCTGCAAATCGAGGATCGGCTGGAAAGACGCGTGCGCCAGTTCGATCGCTTCCTGCACCGTCTCTTCCGAGAGGATACCGATCGTCCCCTCAACCATCATCACGGCGGCTTTCGTGCCCGCCACGACAACATCCATACGGCTGTCCGCGAGTTGCTGGTTCGTCGGATTGACGACGAGTTTGCCGTCAGTGGAGCCGACGCGCGACGCGGCGACCGGCCCATCAAAGGGGATACCGGAGAGCATGAGCGCCGTAGACGCACCGATCACCGAGAGGATGTCAGGGTCATTTTCCTGATCCGCGCTGAGAACGGTGATGATCACCTGAACCTCGGAGCGATACCCCTTCGGGAACAAGGGGCGAAGCGGTCGGTCGGTCAGGCGGGCAGCAAGCGTCGCCGCCTCAGTGGGGCGGCCTTCGCGCTTGATAAAGCCGCCGGGAATCTTCCCCGCAGCGTACATCCGCTCTTCGTATTCGATAGTGAGCGGAAAGAAATCAAGCCCCTCGCGCGCTTCCTTCTCGCCAACGGCGGTCGCGAGTACCACTGTGTCGCCGTATTGGACGGTGCAGGCGCCCATTGCCTGTTCCGCAAGTTTCCCCGTTTGGAGGGTGAGGGTGCGCCCACCGATTTCGGCGGACACGGTATGTACGGTTGGATATGCCATCAAATGTTACTTCTCTCCGGCGCTGATGCGCCTGTCTCATGAGTCTTCGTGAGATCGCTCGATCCCACCCAGTAGAAGGCGGGAAGACTCAGGGACTGGAGGATAGATACGATCGTGCCAACGCGCACATCCATCCTCCAATTCCCAAGGCTCCCCAGTGGCCATAGACGGTTAGGTCATTCGCGCCTCCCTGCGATTTAAAACAAGCGACCCAGGGGTGTCATTCCCCTGAGCCGCCCGCAGACGCGTTCCACAAACCCACAACCGACAGATTTTACCTGGCATCAAACCGATTCTGCCCCCGCCCGGATTACCGGCGCAGCCCAAGCCGCGCGATGACCGCACGATAGCGCTCGGAATCTTTGCTAGTGAGATACGCGAGCAAGCGGCGTCGGCGCCCGACAAGCTTCAGTAGCCCGCGCCGCGAGTGGTGATCGTGATCGTGCAGTTTCAGATGCTCGATCAACTGGTTGATCCGTTCGGTGAGGAGCGCAATCTGCACTTCAGGAGAACCTGTGTCTCCGTCTTTTGTCGCATAGTCTACGATGATTTCGGTCTTCTTCGGCTTTTGCAAAGCCATCGGCGTTGCTCCCCTCACACGTCGGCGCACCCTACAGCACGCCCGTTTATCAGTTAGTCGTGAGTATAGCATAGCCGTAGGGAGGACTGCAATGCCACGCATTGCTTTAGGCTCTTTGTCCGATAATGATAGGTGATTCCACGGGTAGGCATGATGCATGGCAAAACTATGACAAGCGCACCCCATAATGCCGCCACCGCAGACTCGGCACGGACACCCGACAGCGGAATGTATGTCAAGTTCCTCTATCGCTCGACGGTGAACCGTTCGAGTCGCTCCTTATCAAGAGTGACATAGACTGCATCGTCGTCAATTTCGTCAATGAACTGGGTGGGAATGCGGATTTCCTTGCCGCCAAACACTCCCTTTTTGACGATCATCTCCGTCACTTTGCCCCGCGCGGGATCAACAACTAATTCGTCCACTGTGCCGATCTTGTCGCCGCCGCGTATCTTTACGTCCGTACCAGTGGTGAGGAAGACACTGCCGGGCCGCGATTCCCGCAAGCGATCGCCCATCATGCCCGGCGCGACATTGTTCGTTCCCCCGCTGTCCGCGAGCGGAGCGGCTGCGGGCAGACCGGCACGACCCAATGAGCCCTGCGCGGCGGGTTCGTAGATCGGCCCCGGCCAGAGGAGGCCCCCACCGCCCGCGCCCGCCATCCCAATGGAATCGCCGAAGAGGCCCGGATACATACCATCCGGCGCGGCCATATATGAAGATTCGACGAACTCCGGCAATTGCTTCACCTGATCCGCTGTCATCCGCAGATGGATCGTGTCATCATCGTTGTTGCCGACACGATCCTCAACTTCCCCAATCGGGATGATGACATCGTGCTCGACGAAAAACCCTTTGCGAACGACAAATTCCTGCATCCGATCTGAACGCGGGTCCACGACCAACTGGTCGATTTTCCCAACGTCCGTGCCGTCCGCCGTCATCACTTTCGAGCCGAGGTTAATACGCATTACGGCGTTCCTTCCGTTCAATCAGTCGCCACACTCCATCGCATGGCCCGTTCATTTCTATCATCGAGCAAGATGCATACCCGCGCGAGTAGTCAGTAGTCAGCGATCTGGAAGCATCTTCGCAGCAACGTAGCAATCTCAATAGTAGCCGCCGTGGTGGCGTTCGCGTTGTATCATCTTCGATTCTGACTACTGCTTACCGACTACTGGCTGCTATCCTCGTTTGACGCTGACGACGAACGGGCGTAGAATCCGCAGTGGTCGTGCTAGACGGGGAGCTAGCGGTGCCCTGTACCCGCAATCCGCTTTAGCGGGGTTGAATTCCCCTGTGAGGTCCGACTCTGTAGGACTGCTACGGTGGAACGGCGTTGAGAGTTGGGTCCTATGCGTCAGAAGCCTGCGAACCCCGCCAGGACCGGAAGGTAGCAACGGTAAGGAGTCCCTTCTGAGCGACGTAGGAGTGCCTGGCTGGAGCCGCGAATCCGCAGGCAAGCTGGAGAGTCGCTGATCGAATCAAGGGTGCACGACCTGTTCTCGAAAGCGAAACCGGAGGCGCGTTGCCTCCGGTCTTTTCTCGCCCCGCCCTTCCGCCTGTCATGCAGGGCGGGGCGTCATTTACTTCTTCGCGGATGCTTTCGGAGCACTTTGCTGACGGCGCGAGGCAGGGCGGTTGGCAGGGTCGGTGCGGTCGAGGCGTTTCTGACGATCGGCTTTCGCGCCACCATCACCACGCGTGGTATTCGAGAGCGCAAAGGCAGCGGCGCTGCCGGGCCGTAGGTATGCCTTGCGACGTTGCTCCTTGCGGAACTTCTCAACCCGCGCGGGATATTTCACGCGCAGCCACCAAACAGTGTACGCGATACAGACGAGCGCGGCGATCATGCAGACATACTCCCATAGCCGCCAGCCGAGGAAATTCAATCCAAGCACGCGGCAACCAAAGAAGATTAGTCCCGTCACCCACCCCCACATCGCCCGATAGGTGATCTTGTGCAGCATCTCGCGATTGAGTCGGTCATTGGGGAAGATGCGACGTACCTGGTTGTTGACGATCACCGTCACAAGCAGGCCGAGCGCGAAGATCGCGAGGTACGTAATGGAGAGAGGGCCGAAAATCTGATCGCGCGTTGGCACATTCGTCAGATAGTCCCACGATAACGGATTTTGCACGCCGAATACTCCCTTCGAACGCCCAATTATGCGGATTTTCTGGGTTCGCTCTCCATGTGACCACGCTGCCTAGTATAGCAGCGGAGCGTAATGAGCGGCAAACGACATGAGGAAGGAGCAAAGTGAAATGTTATCCGCGCCGGGGGCACGAACCGAAAACGATCCTCGTTCCCTATAGCGTTGTCGCGCCGAGCAGGACACCCGTGAGATAGGCAGCGGTGAGGACACCGCGATATTCCTGATCGTATGTCGGGTCAAGTTCGACGATGTCCGCCGAGATAACGGGCAGGCGCGCGTCCAGCAGGTGACGGAGCGCCGCTGCGCACGCCGAGACCGTCACGCCGCCCGGCACCGGCGTGTTGACGGCGGTCATCGCCAGCGGATCGAGCACATCGAGGTCGAAACTGATATGCACTGCGTCCATACCGGACGCGACCATCGCCTCCACCGCCTCCCGGACGACCGTCGCCATCCCCCGCGCGTCCACATCCTCGACGGGATAGACGCGCACGCCGCTTTCCCGCAGGTATGATCGCTCGCCCGGATCGAGCAGGCGGATACCGATCAGCGTGACATCCTCCTCACGAATCCACGGCGGTGGCCCGGTAATGTGGAATGCTGGATGCCGCTCCCGACCCAGGGCAATGCCGAGCGGCATACCGTGGATATGCCCGCTCGGCGTTGTCTCGGCGGTATTAAGGTCCGCATGGGAGTCGAGCCAGATAATGCCAAGCCGCGCGTCGGGGCCGATCGCCGCCCGCGCGCCGGGAATCGAGCCAATGCTAATTGCGTGGTCGCCGCCGATGATGAGCGCGAGCGCACCTGCCTGTACCGTCTCCGTCACAGTTGTCGCCAATAGACGGCAGAAACTGGAGACCGCTGCGAGGTGCTTGAAGTGCGAGTCACCACCTGCCGCTGGGGTCTCCTCCGGCCCTTCGAGACGGATCGAAGGACGCAGACGTGGGGCGATGCCGTCTGGCCCCCACCCTGCGAGATGTGTACGCAGGGCGCGGTCGAGCGTCGCCGGTCCATTCGCTACTCCTGGCGCTTCCGACCCCAACCAGAGTGGCGCCAGAACCGGCACCACCGGCCCCTCACATAACCGATTCCGCTGCCGTATCGCTCTCTCAATGCTCACACGCACTACCCTTCAGGGAGATTTGAACCACGAAGGCGCGAAGAACACGAAAAAGGGCAGAGGGAAATCGAAATTTCTCTTGATTTTCTCTTCTCTCCTTCGTGCTCTTCGCCGCCTTCGTGGTTCAATGAATCTACATCACATTTGGGGCTTGGATGCCGAGAAGGGCGAGGCCATTGGCGAGGGTTTGGCGAGTGGCGTCCACGAGGGCGAGGCGGGCAGTACGGGTTGCCGGGTCCGCCTGCATGACCGGACACGCGCCGTAGAAGTCCGAGAAGCGCTTGGCGAGATCGTAGACGTAGTTCGAGATGATAAGGGGTTTGTCTGTCTCCGCCGCGCGGCGCACTTCCGTCGGGAAATTGCCGATCTGCTCCAGTAGGTTCATCTCTTCGGCCGCAGGCGCTGCGAGATGCATGGCGGTCGTCGCGTCGGGCAGGGCAATGTCCTCCGCCCGCGCGCGTTCGAGGATGCGGCACGCGCGGGCATGCGCGTACTGGATATATGGCGCGGCGTGGCCGTCGAACGAGAGCGCCTGCTCCCAATCGAAGACGATTTCCGTCGTATTATCGCGATCAAGCATGCCGTAGAGGAGTGCGCCAATACCAATCACCCGCGCGATTTCCGCCTTTGTCCCCTCCGGCAGGTCGGGGTTCTTTTCGTCCACGGCGGCACGGGCACGGGCCAGCGCGTCCGCCGCGACATCCTCGAAGAAAACCGCGTTGCCGGAGCGAGAAGACATCGCACCCTCCGGCAGAGTCAGGAATTCATAGGGGAGATGGCGGCACTGTGCAGCCTGCGCGAAGCCCATCAGTTCCAGAATCTTGAAAATCTGCTGGAAATAGAATGACTGCCGGGCATCCACCACATAGAGGGAGCGGTCTATGTGATAGTGATCGAACTTCACTGCGGCGAGCGGAAGGTCCTTGGTGGCATAGAGCGTCGTCCCATCGGAGCGAAGGATCGGCAGCGTGCGGTAGGTCTCCTTCTCCAAGCCCAACTTCTCGTCAATCTTGACAACGGGAAGCCCGTCGCTGATCTCCGCGATGCCACGTTCGAGCAAATTCTGGACGATGGCACGGCCCGGTTCCTCGACTTCGCTCTCATAGAAGTAGACATCAATCGGCGCGTCGAGTTCCGCGAAGAGTTGCAGCAGTTCATCAAGACTCCATTGCCGTGTCTTTTCCCAGAGCGCGACAATCTCTTTCTCCTTGCGATCCCACGCCAGGAAGAGCGCGCGCACTTCGGCTTCCCATGTCGCGCTCGGCTTCCACCACGCAGTGAAATGCGCATCGAGCCGCTGATACTCCGCCCAGAGGCTGGCGAGAGACTCGGAATTCAGGCCGTCCGCCTGATGCTTGATCGCGTCCCGCTTCTTCTCGGAACGCAACTCCGCGCCGATGTGTGTCCAGAATGTCGGGATCATCTCGTCATTCAGATAGGCGGTGGGGTCAAACGCTTTATGGCTGACAAGGACGCCGAGCAGCTTTGCGACATCCCCATTGGGAACGCCGGCGTGGATCAATTCTTTCATAATGGAATCAACCTGGCCGTTGAAAACCATGTCTTCCAATACGAGCCGGGCGATGAAATCGCTAACATCCTTGCGGTACGCGAGCCGCTGATTACTCTCGACATAGATTTCACCGAGCCATCGCCCGCGCTGCGCGGGGTCTTTCGGCTCCTGCCCCATATGGAATTCGCGGTAGCACCAGAGGCACATGATGACGTGCTTACCAATATCGCCGATGTACGAGGCCGCGACGACGTCGTACCCCGCGAAACGCATGATCCGCACGAGCGCCGCACCAAGCGCCACATTGCGGAGATGACCAATGTGAAATTCTTTGTGTGTGTTCAGTTGGGCATACTCAATCATCACACGACCGGGGACCGCCGCGCCGCGCCCATAGTCATCGCCCGCCATGAGAACGGACTGGATGACCGCGCTGACGATTTTGTTTTTATCGAAGATGCAGTTGACGAAATTGTTTTGTACATAGACGTCCGCGAAGTGATTGAGCGCGCGCAGCCGTTCTGCGATACCTTCCGCGATCACCGCGACATTGGCTTTATCCTTGCCTCCCAATTGCATTGCCACCGTCGAACCGACGCCCCACACTCCTGCGAGCGGAATCGGCCGCATAGCAATCTTTGCGGGCGGTGTATAGCCCATCTCTTCAAGCGCGCGTGCGATGGCTTCCGCAGCGTATTTCTCTTCCTGCTCAAACATCCGTGCCTTCTTTTGCAAGGACTAAGCGCGAAACGCTGAGCAGTGAGGGGATTCGACGCCACTCAGCACTTAGCACGTAGCACTCAGCACTCGTATATGCTCAATCGCCGAGAGCCTTTTCCGCCCAGTATTTGTTCGCACCGTACAGGCTTTCGAACGTCCCGGCATCACTCCAGAAGCCGTCCAATTCTTCCCACATCAGCGTGCCGTCCCGCAAGTAGGCGTTATTCACGTCGGTGATTTCCAACTGCCCGCGCGCGGAAGGTGTAATGCCACGAATGTAGTCGAACACATGCGCGTCGTAGATGTAGAGCCCTGTGACAGCGTATGGGCTGCCGGGATAGGCCGGTTTCTCCTCGATTCGCTCGATCCGGAGCGGATCATCGGCGGAAAAGACCGGGCAACCAAACCGCTCCGGGTCCGGCACATGTTTGAGGAAGACCATCGCGCCGTTCTCGAAGCGCTCGATGGCATGACGAATCTCCGCATCAGTCGTATTGTCGCCGAGAATAAAGGCGACGCTATCCCCGTTCACGAACTCCTCGCACAAGCCCAACCCTTGCGCCAGCCCACCCTCTGGGTTCTCTTGATACATATATTCGAGGTGGCGCACGCCGAACTGCCGCCCGTTGCGCAGCACGCGGAGAAAATCGCCCGCGTGTGGCCCGCCCGTGACGACCATGATGTCATCTACCCCGGCGCGCACGAGCGTCTGAATCGGGTAGTAGATCATCGGCTTATCGTAGATCGGCAAGAGTTGCTTGCTAGTGGCGTGGGTGAGCGGATAGAGCCGCGTCCCCAACCCCCCTGCGAGGATTACTCCCTTCACCCTTCACGCTCCGTTCCGCGTTCGTGCGTGTGGGACATTTCCCACCACCCGCGCACCCCGCCCAGGCAAAGGCCCGCCCCGAGCATCGTGCCAATCAACTGCTTCCAACCGAAATCACTGCTGCCCGCTCCAATCCCTAACGCATCCGCGAAGAGCGAGACGAGAAAGAGCAGCGTACCTATCGCCATCAATCCGATCGCGATCCATCGCACCTCAGTATCCCCCTACCCCCGGTTCTCAGCGCCGGTCGCGAACCGGAGGGTCAGTATACCACGCGGGTAGAACTGAGAACGGAGGGCAAAAACGATGGCGGAACAGTCACTGTGGAGCAGAGTGAAGAAACCTAACCCCCGGCCCCGGCGGTTCTCTCTTGACACGCTTCTCACCGAATGCGTATCATTGGTACATGTACAGGTGTTACATTGCAACAGACGTTCGCGCATGAGGAGGATATGTCGGAACACGGATGGCTGCTACTCGTCTACCGGGTGCCAACAGAGCCAACGAGCAGGCGGGTCGCGATCTGGCGCGATTTGAAACGGATGGGCGCGCTGTACGTGCAACAGTGTGTCTGTATCCTGCCCGACTTGCCTACCGTCCGGGACGATCTGGCACGAGTAACAGCGAAAATCCCAGAGATGGAGGGCGAATACACACGCTTCGAAGTGCCACGCCTTGCGGTAGACGACGCGGCGAAAATCGTCGCGGCTTTCCAGCTGTTACGCGACAAGGAATACGCGGAAATCATCGAGGAGTGCGAGACAAAGTTCGTCAAGGAAATTGAGTTCGAGCATTTTCGTCAGAACTACACCTTCGAGGAGGCGGAGGAGATTGGGCAGGACCTCGAGAAAATTCGGCGTTGGTATGCGCGGATCGTCGAGCGGGATTGGTTCGGCGCGGGGCGACACGATGAAGTCGCGTGCTGGATCGAGCAGTGCCAGGAGTTGCTTAACGCCTTCGAGCAGGAAGTTTACCGGCGCAGCAGCGATGACACCCCCGGTGGATCGTCGGATGTTGTCTCTGGTGTTTTGGGGCTGCCGGTCATTGGGCCGGTATCGCTCAAGATGAAGCGTTCAGAAAAGGAGAAGGAGATGGGCACATGAATACAAGTGCGATCTTCCTGGTTCTCGCCGCCTTTCTCGCCTCGACGGTGGAGATGGTCGAGGCATTGACGATTGTCCTCGCTGTCGGTGTGACGCGCGGCTGGCGGTCCACGCTGCTCGGTGTGGGCGTTGCGACGGTAGCACTCGCGGCAGTCGTTGCCGCGCTTGGCCCCGCGTTGGTCTTGATCCCGATCGCGTGGCTCCGGCTCGTCGTCGGCGCACTGCTGCTCATTTTCGGGTTGCAATGGCTACGCAAAGCGATCATGCGAGCCAGCGGCTACAAGGCACTGCACGATGAGGACGCGACGTACCGCGAGGAACTCGCAGCGGCGCGGGAGGCAGGCACGGTCATTCGGGCGGGGATGGATTGGTATTCGTTCACCCTCTCCTTCAAAGGAGTCTTCCTGGAGGGGTTAGAAGTCGCCTTCATTGTTCTCACCTTCGGAGCCACGCACGGACGCGGCGGTATCCCACTGGCGGCGGCTGGTGCGGTGGCGGCGCTTGTGATCGTTGGCGGTGTTGGTCTGGCTGTGCATGCGCCGCTCTCGAAGGTGCCGGAGAACACGATGAAGTTTGCTGTCGGTATCATGCTGACGACTTTCGGTATCTTCTGGGGCGTGGAAGGTGCGCGTGGTGCGGGGCGCGCGAAGGATGTGAACGTTGACTGGCCGGGTCGAGAAGGCGCAATTCTCGTCGTCCTTGCGTTTATCATCCTCGTCTCATTCGGGTTGGTGGCGCTGCTCAAGCAGCAACATGCACGGACAGTGGCGACGACGCCTGCCGTGCGCGGCGCGGGGGATTAGAGGATGAAGTATATCTTGGGATTCTTTCAGTTCTGGTATGACTTTATCGTCGGCGATGACTGGACGATTGCGGCTGGCGTTGTGGTCGCCCTCGCCCTCACTGCCCTGCTGGCGCGTACCACCATCCCCGCTTGGTGGCTGCTCCCCGTCGTGGTTGCCCTCGGCCTCACCGCCTCGCTGTGGCGCGTCGCCTGGAAGAAGTAGGGGAAGTAGTAGTCAGTAGTCAGTGTCAGAAGAACGAAGCCTCGGATCGCAGATCAGTCCGAGGCTTCATAGTCTTAACGGGACGCACTGTCAGTAGCGCCGGGGCTGACTACTGACTACCGACTACTGCCCACTACCCCGCTACTCCCGCACAATGTCCGCGAGGCGATAGAGACCAAGTGCGACGATCACGAGCGAGAAAATGAGCCGCACGGAGTCCGCGACACCCGTGTAGATACTCGCCGCGACAACGATCACCGCGATACACAGGAGGGTGTTAAACCAGATCAAGCGCATGTCCGACTCCTCCGATCACGTCCGCGAGCACGCCGGTGTGCCCGGCGTTATTGTAACGCGTCGCCCGGCTTGTTGGATATGCCCCTCCGCGAAGGCGCGAATCACTGCCGGATATACGGCGCACTCGGCGGCAAAGACGCGCTTGCCGAGCGTCTCCGGCGTGTCGTCGTCGTGCACCGGCACACACTGTTGCGCGACGATTGGACCCGCGTCGTAGGCATCGTCGCAGATATGCACGGTGCAACCGGAGACCTTGCACCCGTGCGCGAGCACCGCCGCATGCACATGCTGCCCATACATCCCCTTGCCGCCGAACGCGGGCAGCAGCGAGGGGTGGATATTGAGCACGCGCCCCTCCCATCCGGCCGGTACGAGTAATTTGTGCAGGAAACCTGCATGCACGACCAGCCGGATGTCGTAGGCGGTCAGTGTCTTCCACACAGCAGCACTGAATGTTTCCGTGCTGGCGAAGTCGCGTCGTTGGATAACATGGTGTGGGATACCGGCGTCAGCTGCAATCGTCAGGCCGCGAATGCCGGGCTTGCTGCCGATCACGCAGCGCACGACGACGGGCAGTTCGCCGCGCTCAATATGAGTGAGGATATTCGCAAGTGTCCGGCCCTGCCCAGAAAGCAGAACCGCGATGGGAAAGTCACCGGAAAATGCCTCACCGGGCAATCGTTGATCCATGCACAGAGGATAACGGCCCGGTGCGCTTCAGGCAAGTTCCGCCGCTGCCGGGAAATTCTCCTGCGGACTGTCTCTAAACCGAGCGAAACAGCAGTGCAAGGGCTGCTGATACGGAGACGGGCAACGAAATGCGCAATAGAATCAGAACCAGTGATGCTGAACAGCGTTCAGAACCGTTGCAAATCAGTTCTTTTGTGAGACTGTGCCTGCTTGTGTCTCGCCTCTCACGCCTGCGTCAGCCGGGTGGCGCGCATCGCGACCCGCGCGGACTGCCTACGCCTTCTTCGGCGGCTCCGTCTGCGGCAGCGGGGGCAGGGGCAGGTTCGGCAGCGT
>JAABUZ0100005861.1_pt1 | contig 15747 bp, 17 predicted proteins | sample 5562091 | NCBI WGS metagenome assembly JAABUZ01 (sample SAMN12813069, study PRJNA571459) | rock metagenome | isolation source: Antarctica rocks | place: Antarctica: Victoria Land, Linnaeus Terrace sud | collected 2015-12-21 | reverse complement strand
TCACCGGCCCCGAACCCGAACCCACCACACGCCCGAAACGCCCATTCCCGCGCGAAACGGACCCGACGCCGCCGCGTCCCAGCATCCCCACCCAGATCCGCCGTATCCCCGCCAACGAACCCCTGATCGACGCCCGCCTCCGAGAAGCAGCCCGCCGCCGAGAACAAGCCGAATCCACCGACGACTCCTGACCCCCAAAGCCGTGAAACCTGGAAAACCGTCATGGCCCGGCTCGTCCGGGCCATCCACGCCTTCACGGCTTAGAGCAGCATGCGATCAGGTGGAATCACCTGCTCGCATAAAGCTGCTCGCTTAAACAAAGAGTTGAGCGGGACGAGTGAGCGCAAGCGAATTCATCCCGCTCTAAGCCGCGAACTGCAGCTCCGCCAAGCGCGCATACAACCCGCCGTCGCGCACCAGCGCGTCATGCGTCCCCGTCGCCACCACCCGACCCCGCTCCATCACCACGATCCGGTCCGCCCGCCGCACCGTCGCCAGACGGTGCGCAATCACCAGCGTCGTCCGACCCGCCGCCAGCACAGACAGCGCATGCTGCACCGCCGCCTCGCTCTCCGCGTCCAGCGCGCTCGTCGCCTCGTCCAGCAGCAGCACCGGCGCATCCCGCAAAATCGCCCGCGCGATCGCCACACGCTGCCGCTGCCCGCCCGACAACCGCACGCCCTTCTCCCCCAGGAACGTCGAGAACCCCTGCGGCAACTCGTCCAGGAACCCGGCCGACGCCTGCGCCGCCGCCGCCCGCACCTCGCCGTCCGACGCCCCCGGCCGCCCATACCGGATGTTGTCCCAGACATCCGCCCCGAAGATCACCGGCTCCTGGCTCACCGTCCCGATCCGCCGCCGCACGTCCTCGGGGTCGGCATCGCGCAAATCCACCCCGTCCATCACCACCCGCCCAGAAGCCGGGTCATAGAACCGCAGCAACAACTGGAACACCGTCGTCTTGCCCGCCCCCGACGGCCCCACCAGCGCCACCGTCTCGCCGGGCCGCACCTGCAGCGAGAACCCCTCCAACGCCGACTGCTCCGGCCGCGACGGATAATGGAACGACACCCCCTGGAACGAGACCTCGCCCAAAGCCATCGTCGATGCCGCCGGCAGCGCCATCGGCCGCACCGGCGCCGCCACCAGCGGCCGCTCCGCCAACAACTCGCCGATCCGCTCCGCCGCCCCGCTCGCCCGCTGCACCTCCCCCCACAGCTCCGCGATCCCGGCCGAACTCGTCGCCACCAGCACCGCATAGAACACGAACGCCGACAGCTCGCCCCCCGACAGCCGCCCCGCCACCACGTCCAGCCCCCCCACCCACAGGCTGAACGTGATCGCCCCGAACCCCAGCACGATTACCAGCCCGATCAGCATCGACCGAACGCTCACCCGCGCCATCGCCGCCGCAACGCTAGCCTCGACCCGGCCGCCGAACCGCGCCCGGTCCACCCCCTCATGCGTGAACGCCTGCACCGTCCGCAGCGCGTTCACCGTCTCCTCCGCATACGCCCCGATATCCGAGATCCGGTCCTGCGCCAGCCGCGCCAGCTTGCGCTCCCGCCGCCCGAACACCACCAGCGGCAACACCACGAACGGCACCACCAGCACCACGATCCCCGCAAGCTTGGCCGACGTCACCACCAGCATCGCCATCGCGCCCGCCGCGATCACCAGGCTGCGCAACCACTCCGACCCCACCAACCCCTGCAGCAAGGTCGTGTCGGTGTTCAGCCGGGTCAGCACGTCGCCCGTCCGCATCGTCTCGAAGAACGGCGGCGACAGCGTCAGCACCCGGTCGAACATCGCCTGCCGCATGTCGGCAGCCACCCGTTCGCCCAGCCACGACACCAGATAGAACCGCACCCCGGTGGACAGCCCCAGCGCCGCCACCACCGCGAACATGATCAGCGCCGCCTGGTCCAGATGCCCCCGGTCCGACGTCGCAAACCCGACATCGATCAACCGCCGCACCCCCTGCCCCAGCCCGAGCACCAGCACCGCCGCCACCCCCAGCGCCAGCGCCGCCCCCACCGCCCGCACCCGATACGGCCGCAGGAACGGCAACAACACCCGCAGCGCACTCAACCGGTTCACGACGCCTGCACCGCGTCCAACCCCGCCGCCTCCCGAATCGCCGTCAGCATCCGCTGCACGCCCTGCGCAAACGTGTCCTTCCCCGCCCCCGACGGCCCCACCACCAGGATCAGCACCGCGAACCACCCCTCATTTTACGCCAGTCGACCTTGCGCATACCCTGACCCAAGCGCAACCGGGGGTCCCATGTTCACCACTCGTCCAGAAATCGCCGGCACCTTCGGCGTCGTCGCCAGCACCCACTGGCTCGCCACCGCCGTCGGCATGTCCGTCCTCGAGCGCGGCGGCAACGCCTTCGACGCCGCCGCCGCCACCGCCTTCACCCTCCAGCTCGCCGAGCCGCACCTCAACGGACCCGGCGGCGACGTCCCCATCATCATCCATAGCGCCGCGACCAACACCCAGCACGTCATCTGCGGCCAAGGCCCCAGCCCGGCCGCCGCAACCCTCGACGCCTTCGAAGAACTCGGCCTCGACCTCATCCCCGGCACCGGCCTGCTCCCCGCGACCGTCCCCGGCGCCTTCGGCGCCTGGTGCCTCATGCTGCGCGACCACGGCACCTGGGAGCTGAAGGACATCCTCGAATACGCCATCGGCTACGCCCGCAACGGCGTCCCCCTCGTCCCCCGCATCCCCGCCACCATCGAAAGCGTCCGCCCCCTGTTCGAGGCCGAATGGCCCAGCAGCGCCGAGATCTTCCTCCCCCACGGCCGCCCCCCCGGCCTCGACGCCCCGTTCCGCAACCCCGCCATCGCCGACACCTACGAGCGCCTCCTCCGCGAAGCCGTCGGCCCTTCCCGCCAAGCCCGCATCGAGGCCGCCAGCCGGGGCTGGTATCAAGGCTTCGTCGCCGAAGCCGTCGGCAAGTTCTTCGCCGCCGACCCCATGCTCGACGCCTCCGGCCGCCGCCACCGCGGCCTGCTCACCGCCGAAGACTTCGCCAACTGGCACCCCACCGTCGAGGACCCGGTCGCCTACGACTACCACGGCCACACCGTGCTCAAATGCGGCCCCTGGAGCCAAGGCCCCGTCTTCCTGCAGCAGCTCGCCCTCCTCAAAGGGTTTGACATCGCCGCCATGGACCCGGTCGGCCCAGACTTCATCCACACCATCGTCGAAGCCGCCAAGCTCGCCTACGCCGACCGCGAAGCCTTTTACGGCGACGTCCCCGACGTGCCCCTCGGCACCCTGCTCTCCAACCAATACAACGACGCCCGCCGCAAGCTGATCGGCGACACCGCATCCATGGAGCTCCGCCCCGGCACGGTCGATAACCAGACCCCCTGGGTCGATCACCACGCCGCCGACCGCGCCCCCATGCTCACCCAAGGACCCGGCGCCGGCGAGCCGACCGTCGGCGCCCTCGGCGACGCCAATTCGTCAGTCGCCCTCAGCGACGCTACGTCGTCAATCGCCAGGCTCGGCGTCATCGGCGCCGACACCGTCCACATCGACGTCATCGACCGCTGGGGCAACATGGTCAGCGCCACGCCCTCCGGCGGTTGGCTGCAATCCAGCCCCGTCATCCCCGGCCTCGGCTTCCCCATGGGCACCCGCGGCCAGATGTTCTGGCTCAAGCCCGGCCTGCCCAACAGCCTCGCCCCCAACAAGCGCCCCCGCACCACCCTCTCCCCCAGCTTCGCGCTCCGCGACGGCAAACCCTGGATGGCCTTCGGCACCCCCGGCGGCGAACAGCAGGACCAGTGGTCGCTCACCTTCTTCCTGCGCATGGTCCACCACCGCATGGGCATCCAGCAGGCCATCGACACCCCCAGCTTCCACGCCGAGCACTGGCCCAGCTCCTTCTGGCCCCGCGTCGCCCGCCCCGGAAAGCTCGTGCTCGAGGGCCGCATCCCCCGCCCCGTGCTCGACGCCCTCATCGCTCGAGGCCACCTCGCCGAGCACGGCGAAGACTGGTCCGAAGGACGCATCTCCGCCGCCCGCCGCGAACAGCACTTCCTCTACGCCGGCGCCAACCCCCGCGGCATGCAGGGCTACGCCGCCGGACGCTGACACACGCGCCCACTCTTGCTAAGTACCCGGAACAGCTGAGGCAGCGTGACGAATGGATTTCGATTCCTAGGTCAAGTCAGCGCTCGGCTTCGACCCCGCCGACGCGGCCCAGAGCAAGCAATACGGCTTCACGCCCACCGAGATCGTCACTAACGGCCATTTCGAGGCCAAGGACCTCCGCGCCGGAGTGGTGTCTCACTTTGCATCGTCAAGCGCATGAACGACAAACCAATCCTGCACGACGACGCCCCCCACAAGGCGCCCCCCGCGAATCCGTCTCCCGCATGCCCACCGCCGGAATCACCCTGGCGTTTGCCGCCGCCATGCTGGCCCTCTATCCCGCCGCCGCCCACCAGCTCTGGTCGATGCTGCTCGTCATCACCCTGATCGGCGCCGGCGGCGGCCTCGGCGCCGTGCTGCAGGCCCGCCTCTCATGGACGTCGCCGGCGACAGCCAGACGCTCGCCGCCGCGCTGAACCACTCCGCCTTCAACACCGCCAACGCCATCGGCCCCTGGCTCGGCGGCATGGCCATCGCCGGCGGCCTCGGCTGGACATCCACCGGCTGGGTCGGCGTCGCCCTCGTCCTCGGCGGCCTCGCCGTCTGGGCCGGCTCGTACGCGCTCGACCCCTAAAGCATCGCTAGACTCTGCTTGCCCGCCGGCGCCGGAAACGCCGCGTCCAGCACCGCCAGATCCTCGTCCGCCAGCACGATCGCCCCGGCATCAGCATTCAGCCGCACATGCGCCGGGTCCGACGCCTTCGGGATCGTCACCACCCCCGGCGCCCGCAACGTCCAAGCCAGCGCCACCTGCGCCGCCGTCGCCCCATGCCGCCCCGCAACCTCCGCCAGCGCCGTGTGCCGCAGCAGCCGCCCGCCCTGCCCCACCGGCGAATACGCCATCACCGGCATCCCCCGCTCCGCGCACCAAGGCAGCAGGTCGAACTCCACCCCGCGCGCCTCCAGATTATACAGCACCTGGTTGGTCGCGCAGCCCGGCGGCAGCGCCTCCATCTCGTCCACGTCGAAGTTCGATACCCCCCACGCCCCGATCGACCCGTCCGCCACCAGCCGTTCGAACCCCTCCACCGTCTCCTCGACCGGCGTAGAGCCCGGCCAGTGCAGCAAGTAGAGATCAATCCGCTCCACCCCCAGCCGCTTCAGGCTCCGCCCGCACGCCGCCCGCACCCCGGACCGGCTGGCATTGTGCGGATACACCTTGCTGACCAGGAACACCTCGTCCCGCCGCCCGGAAATGGCCTCCCCGACCACCTCCTCGGACCCGCCCTCGGCATACATCTCCGCCGTATCGATCAGCGACATCCCCAGATCGAGCCCCAGCCGCAGCGCCGCCACCTCCGCCGCCCGCTGGCTGCGGTCCTCGCCCATGTGCCACGTCCCCTGGCCCAAGCGCGGCAGTTCAAGCATCGGCGGCAGCCTCCGCCACCCGCAGCAGTCGCAGGAAATTCCCCCCCCACAGCGCAGCGATCTCCGCCTCGCCGTGCCCCCGCCGCACCAGCTCGGCCGTGACGTTCGCGCTGTCCGCCGCATCCTCCCAGCCGGAGAACCCGCCGCCGCCGTCGAAATCCGAGCTGATCCCCGCATGCGCCAGCCCGACCCGGCGCATGATGTATTCCACATGGTCGACGAAGTCCGCCACCGTCACCCCGTCCGCCCGGCCCCCCTTCTTCACGAAGCTCGGCACCGCAGTGACGTTGACCATCCCGCCGCAATCCCGGATCGCGTCCATCATCATATCATCCACGTTCCGAGGAACGTCGCACAGCGCCCGCACGCAGGAATGCGTCGCCAGCACCGGCGTCCTGGACAGCATCGCTGCCTGCAGCGCCCCCTGCCGCGACACATGGCTGATGTCCACCAGCATCCCCAGCCGGTTCAGCTCCACGACCGCCGCCCGGCCCAGCTCCGACAACCCCCCATGCAGCGTCTCGCCGTCCCCCAGATCCTGCCGCGGGTTGCTGCTGTCGGACAACGCGTTGTGCCCGTTATGCGTCAGCGTCAGATACACCGCCCCAAGCGCTCGGAACTGCGCCAGCATGCCCAGATCCTCCCCCATCGCATGCCCGTTCTCCACGCACGGGATCACCGCTATCACCCCGTCCCGCCGCGCCTGCTCGATCGCGTCCGCCGTCACCGTCACCCGCGCCGTGACCCCCGCCTCGCTGCGCTCCATCGCGTTGATCGCCTCCAGCATCGCCAGCGCCCGCTCGCCGGCCGCCCGGTACCCCTCCGCATCGCGCCGCCCCTGCGGCACATACGCGGCGAAGCACCCCGCCCCCAGCCCGCCCCGTACCATCTTCGGAATGTCGACCCGGCGCGCGCCCTTCCCCCGCGCCCCGTCCGAGAACGCGTCCGGCCCGCTCGGCCACGGAATGTCGATATGCGTGTCGATCGTCACGATCGACTTGTGCAGCGCCGCAGCGTCGATCACCGCGCTAAAATCCAACCCGGTCTCCCCCCTTCAACCCCAGCATCGCCCGCGCCTCCGCCGGCGTCGCGATCTCCAGGCTCAGATCCTCCAGGATCCGCCGGATCTTGCGGACCTGCTCCGCATTCGACGTCGCCAACTGCCCCTTGCCGATATACAGGCTGTCCTCCAGCCCCACCCGCACGTTCCCGCCCAGGATCCCCGCCATCGTCGTGAACGGCATCTGGTGCCGCCCCGCCGCCAGCACCGACCACACATACTGGTCCCCGAACAACCGGTCCGCCGTCTCGCGCGCGAACAGCAGGTTCTTCGGATCCGGACCGATCCCGCCCAGGATGCCGAAGATCGACTGCACGAACAGCGGCCCCTCGACCACCTTGCGGTCCAGCATGTACGCCAGGTTGTACAGATGCCCGATGTCGTAGCACTCGAACTCGAACCGCGTCCCGTGCTCGCGCCCCAGCCGCTGCACGATGTCCTCGACGTCCTTGAAGGTGTTGCGGAAGATGTAGTTGTCCGTCCGCTCCAGATACGGCTTCTCCCAGGCGTGCTTCCATTCCTTCACCCGCGCCCCGGCATTGGAGATGTTGAAGTTCATCGAGCCCATGTTCAGGCTGCACATCTCGGGCCGGGCCCGCAGCGGCGCCGCCAGCCGCTCCTCCAGCGTCATCGTCAGCCCGCCGCCGGTGGTGATGTTCACCACCGCATCCGTACGTTGCTTGATCACCGGCAAGAAGCGCATGAACACATCCGGATCCGGCGTCGGCTCGCCCGTCTCCGGATCGCGCGCATGCAGATGGATGATCGCCGCCCCCGCCTCCGCCGCCTCGATCGAGCTCTGCGCGATCTGCTCCGGCGTGATCGGCAGATATTCCGACATGCTCGGCGTATGGATCGCCCCGGTGACCGCGCAGCTGATGATGACCTTGGCCATGGTTCCTCCCCTGAGCCCCGATCCTGCACCCGCATCCCGAACGCGGCTAGAGCGCACGCCTGGCCCCCAGGGCTGAGAGGGTTGGGTGAGGGTGGGGCCGCTCGCGGAAACCTCGGTATTTGCGGCACCAACCAGCCTCATCCTAACCCCCTCCCCCCAGCGGGAGAAGGAGACAGAGCAACGTCAGCGGCAAATGCGATAGCCCTGCCTGGCGCCCTACGCCAGCCCCGGCCTTCCGTGACGTAGCGGTTCCTTAAAGCAGCCCCTCGGCCCGAAAGCTGACCGTCCGCCCGTTGCCCACGATCACATGGTCATGCAGCACCACCCCGAGCGCCTCGGCGGCTCGTACCATCTCCTGCGTCATCGCGATGTCGTCGCGCGACGGCGCCGGGTCGCCGCTCGGGTGATTGTGCGCCAGGATGATCGCCGCCGCATGCAGCTCCAGCGCCCGCTTGACCACCTCGCGCGGATACACCGGCGTATGGTTGATCGTCCCCCGCGCCTGCACCTCGTCGGCGATCAACCGGTTCTTGTTGTCGAGATACAGCACCCGGAACTGCTCCACCCGCTCGCGCGCTATCGACGCCGTCAGATAGTCGAGCAACCGGTCCCAGCTCGACAGCAACGGCCGGTCCTGGATGTCGGCCCGCACCAGCCGAAGCGCCGCCGCCTGAATGGTCTTCAACGCCGCGACGCCGGCATCGCCCAGCCCCTCGACCCCGCGCAAATCACCGACCGGTGCCGCGACGGCGTTGGCGAACGACCCGAACCGCCCCAGCAGCGCCCGCGCGATCGGCTTGGTGTCCCGCCGCGGCAAAGCCAGGAACAACACCATCTCCAGCAGCTCGTGATCCGCCACGCTCTCCGGCCCGGCGGTCAGCAACCGCGTCCGCATCCGCGCCCGATGCCCCTCCGCACTCACCGGGCTCGGCGGCACCGGGTCCTCTGCGCCGCCGCGGAGGACCCTCTTGGCGTCGGATTCGCCGAGCAGGTCCGTCAAGCCGCCATCCAGCCCGAAAGCGACTCCCGCCACGGATCGATCGACACCGCCCGCCCTGCCGCCCGGTCCATCACCACCAGCACCGTCTGCGCCCGCGCACACACCGCCTCACGATGCACCAAGCGCTGCTGCAACGTGAATGACCGCCCGCCCAGCCGCAGCACCTCCGTCTCGATCCCGACATCGCCCGGCCACGCCATCTCGCGCAGGAAATCCAGCTCCAGCCGCACGATCACCAGCGCCTGCCCCGCTCCATCAATCGGCAGCCCGGCCGCCACCGCCATCTCCGACCGCCCCTGCTCCAGCATCACCGCGAACACCGCGTTGTTGACATGCCCCAGCCGATCCGTGTCGTTGAACCGGAGCCGATGCGTCGTGACGAAGGCCGCCACTCAATCCCCGTAGGGCGGCTTGTGCAATCCGGCCGGCGAGTAGGTGAACACCTCCACCCCGTCCTCCGTCACGCCCACCATGTGCTCGAACTGCACCGACAGGCTCCGGTCCCGCGTCACCGCGGTCCAGCCATCGTCCAGCACCTTCACCTCCGGCCGGCCTGCATTGACCATCGGCTCGATCGTGAAGAACATCCCTGGCCGCAGCACCGGTCCATCCCCGGGCCGCCCAAAATGCAGCACGTTCGGCGCCTCGTGGAACCGCCGCCCGATCCCATGGCCGCAGAAATCCCGCACCACCGAGAACCGCGCCGCCTCGACAAAAATCTGGATCGCATGGCCAACATCGCCCAGCGTCGCCCCCGGCCGCACCGCCTCGACCCCGCGCACCAGCGCCTCGTACGTCACGTCCATCAGACGCATCGCCCGCGTCGACGGCGTGCCCGCCGCATACATCCGGCTGGTATCGCCATGCCAGCCATCCAGCACCACCGTGACGTCGATGTTCAACACGTCGCCATCGACTAGCTTCCGATCCCCCGGAATGCCATGACACACGACATGGTTGATCGACGTGCAGATGCTCTTCGGAAACCCGCGATAATTCAACGGCGCCGGGACCGCCCCGCGCGCCACGATGAAGTCGTGACAGATCGCGTCCAGCGCCCCGGTCGTCACCCCCGTGCGCACGAACTCCGTCACATGGTCGAGCGTCTCGGCCGCCAGCCGCCCGGCCGCGCGCATGCCCTCGAACTCGCCAGGCGAGTGGATCGTAATGCGTCTCGCGTCGCTGCCACCGTCCATGCGGACCAGCTCCCTCCTTCAACCACTCACCCGTCTTGAGCACTCAAGACGTCTTGAGTGCCCAAAATGCGCAGCGCCAGCGCGCCGTGCAAGGGCGCCGCTCAGCCGCGCGGGTCGCCCGCCCCAAAAACACCCCGCCCCGCCGCCCGCGTCCCCGACCGGCCCTCCGACCGGCCATGCCCCCCGGACGCGTGCGGTGCCGGCCGCCCATGCCCCGCCACGGCCCGCCTCTCGCGCGACGGCATCGGCGGCGCCACGGCCACCTTCCCGGCCACTGCCCGGCCAGAGCCGCGCCGCGACACCCGCTCCCGCACCGGCCGCTTGCCCCGCGGGATCACCGTCTCGGCCATCGCCGGCATGGGCGCCGCACGCGCCGACCCGACCAGCGGCAGCCGGTAGAACGGCTCGCGCCGCGCCACCTCGACCGGCGCCACGCCCTGGCGCAGGAAACCCTGATCGAGCAGCGCCGCCATGTGCAGGTCGCGTTCCCACCCGTTCGAGGCGCCCATCACCACCCCGATCAGCCGGACGTTCCCTCGCACCGCCGACGTCACCACATTGTAGCCAGAGGCCTCGGTATAGCCCGTCTTCATCCCGTCCGCGCCCGGATAGGTCCGCAGCATCGCCTGGTGATTGATCACCATCCGGCCGTGGAACTGGAAGGAAGGCGTGCTGAAAAGCGAGTAATACTGCGGAAAGTCCTGCAGCAGATGACGCGCCAGCACCACCAGGTCGTGCGCCGTCGTCACCTGCCCCCAGTCGGGCAGCCCCGACGCGTTGCGGAAAGTCGTCCGCGACATGCCCAGCGCATGCGCCCGCAGCGTCATCATCTGCGCGAACCGGTCCTCGTCCCCGCCCAGCAGCTCGCCCAGCGCCGCCGCCGCGTCGTTGGCCGACTTCGTCACCAGGCTCAACAACGCCTGCTCGACCGTCAACTGCGTCCCCGGCACCAGCCCGAGCTTGGTCGGCGGCATCGACGACGCCCAGGACGACACCGGCACCACGTCGTTGAACGACAGCCGCCGGTCCCGCACCGCATCGAACACCATGTAGATCGTCATCATCTTGGTCAGGCTCGCCGGAAACCGATATTCGTCGGGGTTGGCCGACGAGATCACCTGCCCGGTCTGCGCGTCGATCACCATCGACGAATACCGATCGGACCCGACTTGGGCGCGCACCGACCCGCCCGAAACAACTAGGGCGAGCAAAAATCCTACGACGGCATACCTAGACAAGAAACGGCCCGCCACACTGACACCCGCCATCCGGCTGGTTCCTAGACTGTGAACATCCGATGTAAAGTCCATCTAACCCTATATGTCCAGTAAAAGATGCAGCATGTCCAACGGGTTATGAGCGGATATTCCTATCCAGCGTTTGCCTGGAGGGCGATCACATCTGCGTTTTTTGCATTGTGCGGTGCACAAAATGCATTGGTTCTACACCGACACCCGTCCCATAACCCCTTTGTTGCAGCGCAGCATCGCCGGGAAAACGCCCGGAGGCCGCTTCGCGCAGCCGACTGTGCAACCCTTGGGCGACGCTGCCCGACAACAAAGGATTTCAACAATGAAGACCGCCCAGCAATTCATCACCTTCGGTCAGGGCAACGTCGAAGCCATGGTCAAGTCCAGCCAGATCGTCGCCTCCGGCCTGCAGGACCTCTCCAAGCAGTTCGCCGCCCACGCCCAGGCCGTCATGGACGAAAGCATGTCCACGTTCCGCGCCATGAGCAGCGTTCGCTCCTTCAAGGAGGCGCTCGATCTGCAAGCCAGCTTCGCCCGCACCAGCTTCGAAAAGGCCATGTCGCAGACCGGCCAGATGACCGAAGCCTCGATGAAGCTCGCCGAGCAGGCCTACAGCCCGATCGCCGCTCGCGCCAGCCTCGCGGTTGAAGGCTTCAAGCCCGCCTGACGCCGCCCCGGGCGCCCGCGTCCAGTTCCTACTCAGAGTTCCTACCTCAGAGTCCAACATCAGAGACGAAATGGCCCGGATGATCCCATCCGGGCCATTTTCGTTCACGGTTTCTCAACCTACCCAGGCGAATATCCGGGAACAGCGTTAGCAAGTCTTTTCCCGGCGACGCGCATTCCGATATGTTGTTCGTTGGGGCTCTACCCGCTCCAGCGGCGCCGGGATGGCGTCATTCGGCGGCGGGCAGAGCTTGCGGCCAGGGTATCAGGACGAATGAGCGATAACGACAAACGCGGCAATGGAGATGGACCAAACACCGGGGTAGTGGTCAAGGCGCGTCCAAAGACCCGCAAGCCCGCGTTGTACAAGGTTCTGATGCTCAACGACGATTACACGCCGATGGAATTCGTCGTGCACGTCCTCGAGCGTTTTTTCCAAAAAAGCCGTGAAGAAGCCACGCGGATCATGTTGCATGTCCACCGCCGCGGCGTCGGTGTCTGCGGCGCTTTTACATACGAAGTGGCAGAGACAAAGGTGACACAGGTCATGGACCTCGCCCGACAGAACCAACACCCGTTGCAATGCACCATCGAGAAGGAATGATCCGCATCTTGTCGCTGGTCATCCAAATGAAACCTATTGCCCGTTCCCTCCCGGACCGCTCTCATCAGCGGCACGAGAGTCTGCGCCAAGGAGCGTCAAACGAATGCTGTCACGCAATCTAGAGCAGACGCTGCACCGCGCCCTGTCGCTCGCCAGCGAGCGCCGACACGAATACGCGACGCTCGAGCATCTCCTGCTCGGCCTCGCCGATGACAGCGACGCCGCCACCGTGCTCCGCGCCTGCGGTGTCGATCTCGACAAGCTGCGCCAGGATTTGAGCGAGTTCCTCGACAAGGATCTCTCCGGCCTGGCCACCGATCGCGCCGGCGACCCCAAGCCCACCGCCGGGTTCCAGCGCGTCGTCCAGCGCGCCGCCATCCACGTCCAAAGCTCCGGCCGCGACGAGGTCACCGGCGCCAACGTGCTCGTCGCCCTCTTCAGCGAGCGCGAGAGCCACGCCGTCTACTTCCTCCAGCTCCAGGACATGACCCGGCTGGACGCCGTCAACTTCATCAGCCACGGCATCGCCAAGGCCCCGGGGCGGACCGCCCAGCGCCCCGTCCAGGGCGCCCGCGAGGAAAACACCAACGAGCCGGAGCGCGAGGAGAAGCCCGGCCGTCGCGCCCAGGACGCCCTCTCCAACTACTGCGTCAACCTCAACAAGAAGGCCGCCGCCGGCAAGATCGACCCCCTCATCGGCCGCGACGTCGAGATCGAACGCACCATCCAGATCCTCTGCCGCCGCACCAAGAACAACCCGCTCTACGTGGGCGATCCCGGCGTCGGCAAGACCGCCATCGCCGAAGGCCTGGCCAAGCGCATCGTCGAAGGCGACGTGCCGGAAGTGCTCGCCAAGAGCACCATCTTCGCCCTCGACATGGGCGCGCTGCTCGCCGGCACCCGCTACCGCGGCGATTTCGAGGAACGCCTCAAGGCCGTCGTGACCGAACTCGAAGCCCACCCCGGCTCGATCCTGTTCATCGACGAGATCCACACCGTGATCGGCGCCGGTGCCACAAGCGGCGGCGCGATGGACGCCAGCAACCTGCTCAAGCCGGCGCTCGCCTCCGGCTCGATGCGCTGCGTCGGCAGCACCACCTACAAGGAATACCGCAACTACTTCGAGAAGGACCGCGCCCTCGTCCGCCGCTTCCAGAAGATCGACGTCAACGAGCCCTCGCTCGAGGACGCCGTCAAGATCCTGCGCGGCCTCAAGACCAACTACGAGAAGCACCACAAGGTCCGCTACACCGAAGAAGCCATCCGCGGCGCCGTCGAGCTCTCGGCCAAGTATATCAACGACCGCAAGCTCCCCGACAAGGCGATCGACGTCATCGACGAGGTCGGCGCCAGCCGCATGCTGCTGCCCGAGGGCAAGCGCCGCAAGACCGTCACCCTGCGCGACGTCGAGGAGATCGTCGCCAAGATCGCCCGCATCCCACCCAAGTCGGTCTCCGCCGACGACAAGGAGACGCTGCGAAACCTCGAGCGCGACCTTAAGAACATGGTGTTCGGCCAGGACAAGGCGATCGACGCCCTCGCGGCCGCGATCAAGCTCTCCCGCGCCGGCCTGCGCGAGACCGAGAAGCCGATCGGCAACTACCTGTTCAGCGGCCCGACCGGCGTCGGCAAGACCGAAGTCGCCCGCCAGCTCGCCTCCACCCTCGGCATCGAGCTGACCCGGTTCGACATGTCCGAATACATGGAGCGCCACAGCGTCTCCCGCCTGATCGGCGCCCCGCCGGGCTATGTCGGCTTCGACCAGGGCGGCTTGCTGACCGACGCGATCGACCAGCATCCGCATTGCGTCCTGCTGCTCGACGAGATCGAAAAGGCCCACCCGGACCTGTTCAACATCCTCCTGCAGGTGATGGACCACGGCAAGCTGACCGATCACAACGGCAAGATCGTCGACTTCCGCAACGTAATCCTGATCATGACCACCAATGCCGGCGCGTCCGACATGGCCAAGGAGGCGATCGGCTTCGGCCGCGACCAGCGCGAAGGCGAGGATGAGGAGGCGATCAAGCGCCTGTTCACCCCCGAGTTCCGCAACCGCCTCGATGCCATCATCCCGTTCGCCGGTCTGACGCCGGAGATCGTCGGCCAGGTCGTCGAGAAGTTCGTCATGCAGCTCGAGGCCCAGTTGGCCGACCGCAACGTGACCATCGAGCTGTCGTCGGCCGCCAAGGAGTGGCTCGCCGAGCGCGGCTACGACCGTCTGTACGGCGCCCGCCCCCTGGCCCGTGTGATCCAGGAATACATCAAGAAGCCGCTGGCCGAGGAATTGCTCTTCGGCAAGCTCGTCAAGGGCGGCGCCGTCAAGGTCGCCCTCAAGGATGGCAAGCTCGAGTTCGAATACGCCGAAGCCACCCAGAGCCCCCCGAAGGAGGGCGACGGCGACGAGGGCGGCATCGAGAAAGAGCCGGAGACAGTCGAGTGAAAGCGAGCTGGAACGGCCAGGTCATCGCCCAGAGCGACGATATCGTGACGGTGGAGGGGAACGCCTATTTCCCCTCCACCAGCCTCGACCAATCCGTCGTTCGCCCGAGCAGCCACACCTCGGTCTGCCCGTGGAAAGGCACCGCGCACTACTACTCGCTCGAGGTCGACGGCAAGGCGAACAAGGATGCCGTCTGGTACTACCCCGAGCCGAAATCCGCCGCCGCGGAGATCCACGACCGCGTCGCCTTCTGGAAGGGCGTGCAGGTTTCCGCCTAACCGGGTTCTCGCCGGCCGCGCTTTGTCGTAGGGGAGCGCCATGGCGCGCACGGCCGAACTCACTCGTCACACCTCCGAGACCCGGATCACCGTCCGCTTGGATCTCGACGGCTCCGGCCAAAGCCGCATCGCCACCGGCATCGGCTTCCTCGACCACATGCTCACCGCCCTGGCGCGGCACGCGCTGTTCGACCTCGACATCCAGGCCGAGGGCGACCTCCACATCGATTTCCACCACACCACCGAGGACGTCGGCATCGTCATCGGCCAGGCCATCCTCCAGGCCCTCGGCGACAAGCGGGGCATCCGCCGCTACGGCAGCGCCGCGATCCCCATGGACGAGGCCCTCGTCGACGCCGCCATCGACATCTCCGGCCGCGGCCTGCTCGTCTGGTCCGCCAGCTTCACGCGCGACAAGGTCGGCGAGATGGATACCGAGCTGTTCGAGGAATTCTTCCGCGCCCTGGCCACCAACGCCCTGATCACGCTGCACATCACCCAACGCGCCGGCCACAACGCCCACCACGTCGCCGAAGCCTGCTTCAAGGCCACCGCCCGCGCGCTCCGCGCCGCCACCGAGCCCGACCCCCGCGCCGCCGGCGCCATCCCGTCCACCAAGGGCGCGCTATGATCATCTACACCGCCCACCTCCGCCTCGCCCGCGAGCCAATCCTCGTCCAGGAAGGCTGGACCTGGGCCGGCTTCCTATTCGGCCCGCTCTGGCTCCTCGCTCAACGCGCCTGGATCCCCGCAATCATCGACCTCGCCCTCTTCGTCTGCCTCTTCGCCCTCCTCCCGCCCGGGCTGCACGGAC
>JAABUZ0100005860.1_pt1 | contig 15748 bp, 12 predicted proteins | sample 5562091 | NCBI WGS metagenome assembly JAABUZ01 (sample SAMN12813069, study PRJNA571459) | rock metagenome | isolation source: Antarctica rocks | place: Antarctica: Victoria Land, Linnaeus Terrace sud | collected 2015-12-21 | reverse complement strand
AAGTTGCATCAATTTGTTTGATTTGGGGTATTGCAAAGCGCACCTTGTTCCTGTAGGTCGCCTGGTTTGAGGTTTGCAGTGGGTTATGTTCAAAGTAGACTGTAGTGAGGTGCTCCAAGGGCTTCAATTCCTGCTCAACTTGGGCAAACGAGCTGATCTTGCAGCTTGATGCCCACAACTCTTCAAGCAGAGCCAAGGAGGAGAGGTGTTGGAGATCGTAAATGGGGTTGGCCGAGATATCCAACACACGCAGCTGTGTATTGGCCTCCAGACCCGTGATCTTGGTGATTGCATTATGCGAGACGTAGAATTCACGAAGGCTTTTGAGATTCTCCAAGCCAGAGATCTCGGTGAGGCGATTGGACTGGAGTGAGAGGATCTGCAGTCGCACCAAGGATGAGACGCCTTGCAATCGCGAAATCTTATTCTTCCCCAGCCATAACTCCTCGAGCCCGGTCAGAGAATCTAGATTCTCCATCTCGCGAATCCGATTGGCTCCGAGCTCTAGATTCCGCAGCTTGGGTAAGCCCTCCAAGTTTTCAATCTTGCCTATTTTGTTTTGTACAAAGTAGAGATTCGTCAGCTCGGTCATATGATTGAGGTGGCGAATATGCTTGATCTTGTTGAAGGACAGATCCAAGTTCTCCAAATTGACATGGTCGAGCCCAGAGATATGTTTGATGCGATTGTCGTAGAGATCCAGATCGGCTAGAGTTGGAGGGAGAGCTTCAATCTCTGCAATAAAGTTCTGACGTAGCCCAAGGGTCTTTATATTCGTAAAGTGGTCCAGTCCCAGGGCCTGGATGCTTGTGACTTTGGAATGGATGAGCTCGAGCTCGCGTGTGTCTCGGTCGTACGCGTGGAGCAGCTCTTCCATCGTGTCGGTTTCGTCATTTCGCGTCTCCTCCACAGAGAGCTCATTGTCCGACTCCTCGTTCTCAGACACGGTCTGCGCGTACATGTCCGCGTAGGTCGCTTGCGATGCTTTTTGCAAGTCGGTCTTCATTCACATGGATGCTCGTTCCGGATATGAGAGTAGGCGTACTCCAACAGGTGTAGGCAAATGTTACTCGGATATATACAGAGGGACTATGTGCTGACGTCCAAGACCAAAGTCACGTCCTCCACCCGGCTCGATGCGAGATCCTCGAGGAAGGGGATGATGTCGAGCAGCTCCGTGTCGTGCGCATCACTGAACCAGCTACTTATGGGCACGGCATGTGCTGGGTGGAAGATATAGCTGGTGGGGGAGTTGTCGATGATGATGGTTTCGGCGAGCGGACGGCCGAGTTGCGAGAGATCTTTGACGTAGTTACCGAGATGGTTGTAGCATGACTCGCGGAACAATCGATAGGAGATGACGTGGTGTATGTCCAGCATGTCCAGCAGGGGTTCGCCATACTAAGAGCTGGCTGCATGTAATCCTACTTTGGAGACGGACGCCGTGAATACCACCACCTCGTAAAGCTCTCCCATTTTCTTCATGAACGCATCCACACCCGGCCGTTTAATGACATAGACATTGTGGTATTGCCCGTCTATCTCGACAGGAATCACGAAATCTGCTTGCTGGATTAATTTGAAGGAGGCATGGACGAGGGTCTCGTCGAGGTCGAGGACGAGGCACTTTCTGCCTTTCAGTTCCGGCCTCATCGGTTCCAGAAGCCATTGTGTTTGCTCGAGAGAGGGCGAAACAACAAGCGGCCCAAACCCGTCTTCCGTCCTCTCCACATCTGCCTGATTGCTCTCCTCAATTGCTCCAGGAGGCAGCACGGGCCGGATGGGTTCGTCGACGGAATGTTCAATCACAGCCTCTTCTCTTATATCCAAGTCATCTTCATCTTCATCGTCGTCCCGTTCCTCTCCCTCTACCATCTTCTCCGAGGGTAGGTCTGGAGGCACTCCGGTCGGTGGCTGCAACGGGGCCGCTTCCTTTTCCTTTCCATGTCCTTCTCGTCGGGAGTGCGGGACCTCCTCGTACACCTCCTCCCCTCCACAGCAGCCCATGAGCCGCCGAAATCTCCATAGCAGTGATCTTTTGCGCTTCCTGGAGTGAGCCGCAACAAACGAGCTCGCGCGCGGAGGAGTCGGCGGAGACGGGAATTTGATTGGCGAGGGTGGCTCGTCTGTAGGCTGAGGTATGGAGGTGCGATTGGATACAGGGTCGGTTGGTGCAGGCTCTCTCTGCGAGTCCTCGTTGGGTGCGTCGCCTGTGCGGGCCTGGCCGTCATTCTCTGCCCTCTCATCGCGGCTGTCAGCCATTGGTCCCACGCGCCAGCTCTCTTCCGCTGCCCGTCGCCTGTTCCCAACGAGTGGCAGAGGCAGAGGCAGAGGCAGGCGCAATGTCGCAGCGCTGTGGTTGGGGCGGGCGGTGTGGAGATTATTTGGGACCCAAACACCACACCACACCACACCAGCACGCAACGCGATACGATCTACTAGATACAAAGGGCAACAAGACTGGGATGGAGAGGGCGAAGGATGGAGGTCAGTAGGGCTGGAAGCGGGCAGCCTCCTCCAGCCCCTTTGATTTCCGTCGTATCCTGGCAGAGTTGGATCCTTTGCTCCCTTGAATCGTCTCATCGTGCCTCCATGCTCGAATCTCATTGTCCTCTCCACCCGTGATGATCAGCTGGTCGTCTAGAAGGACACCACAGCGTAGGAGTTCACTTTGGTGTGCTCCAATCAGCTGCACCCCCCGAGTGCGATCCATTTGCATGGTGTCCACGTCAAACTCCAAGACATGCGCGACCGGCTCGGAGAAGGAGCCCGTGATGACGGCGTGGCCCGTCGAAGAGGCAATGAATCCAGCGACATAGTCGCAACCGAGAGAGCTTCGAAGGTCTCCCAGGTCGTGAAAAGGAGTGCTGCCCTCTTCCTCTGCGTCGGTGTTGTACACGCCCATGGTTTCCATGTGTGAGATTCCATATACGTACCTCTCATTGAGGAATCCGCAGTGGGCCAGCGAGGAGGTGTGATTGAAGACTTGCAGCACACAGTCCTCTTCCTCACCCAAAGATGGATCGAGTAGGGTCATCAGCCCATCCTGTCCGCCAGAGAGGACACGCAGCGGGCTGGATTGCAACGCCACCTGCGTCACATCTTCCGTGTGGCATTCGCTGAAGACTCTCTGCCCGGACTGCCTCGTGTCCCATAGCGCCAGCACTGCGTCGGATCCCTTGAGCTCCGACCCTGCGGCCACAGTCGGGCCATCCACATCCAGACAGAGCCACGGCGGGTTCTGCGCCCCATGGACCAGGCTTACGATGCCCCCACTCCTGACATCCAGCATCTTGACAGACCCATCCTCGCCGCTCGTGTAAGCCTCGCTGCCCTTCACCCGCAGCCCACTGATCTTGGTGTGAACGTCGGGGATGGCAGCAATGGGCACCAAGGTGGCAGCGTCAAACACGCGCAGACTCCTGTCCGAGCCCGAGGCCACCAGCAGCCCTGCAGCAGTCACGCCGACGTCAAACACAAACTCCTCGTCCGCGTGGGCGTTGAATTTGGTCTTGCGGGCGCATGTGTAGTAGCGCATCCAAGGGACACGACGACGCTGAATGAGGCTGGCAAGACTGTGGCCGCTCCTCGCGGCACTCGCGGCAGGTCTGGAGCAGAGGGAGCAGGGGAAGGGGAAGGAGAGTTTGGACGAGTCGCAGGGGTTGGTGGAGCATGCGCTGCTGCTGCTGTCGCCATTGCAGCCGGCAGAGGCCATCAAGCGTGACCAGACTCCCCCTGGCTTGCTCCAGCAAGTCCTCAAATGGACGAGAAAGGGCGTGGGGATACTCATCCTACAGTCCAGATCCTCCGAGATTAGAACCTCCCAGCCTGACCCGCGCTTGGCCAAGGCCACGGATCTTTTGACGCAGGCCGCTTCGTTTAGGAACCATGAGGCTGCTTCCATGCTGGCCCACATGAACCTGTACGGCAACTTTACGCACGCAAGGAATGTATCGAGAGCCGTGGAGCTCTACCGCGGTCTGGCAGATGCTGGAGACCCGGCTGCCCAGAGCATGATGGGCTTCTTCTACGCCACAGGCTACGGCAATGCGACGCAGCGAGACCAGGGGCTTTCTCTTCTCTACCATACGTTTGCAGCCAAGAATAAGGACCCGAGATCCATCATGACCCTGGCCTTTCGTTACTACTCCGGCATTGGAACCCCCCAAAAGTGCGACACAGCAGTCGTGTATTACAAATTGCTTGCCGATATGGCCTTGGAGTTCTGGAACGATGGACCCCCTGGTGGACGGGCGTTGCCGAGGAATACCTACCGACTTGCTGACGATATTGGCGGTATCTACGGATTTGGGGCCAGTGTGTCGTCTGTGGGCGAGAATGCAGTCAATCGACGCCAGCCATCCACCGATTCCCTGACCTCTGTGGATGACATCCTCGACTATCTGCGATACATGGCTGAGAAGAATGACCTGGGTGCGCAGTTCTCTCTTGCTAGACTCTACTATGAGGGCTCACGTACCATTGAAAGGGATCATCGCCGCGCAATGCATTACTTCAAAGCCATCACGCGCCAGTACTGGGACAAGTTTGGAAAGGTCATGTCCACCCAAACCTCAAAGTCGGTACAAGTGTACGCGGGGAAGTGCGCTGGGTATATCGGACGGATGTACCTACGTGGCGAAGGAGTCGCGCCAGATGTTGCAAAGGCATACTCCTGGTATAAGAAGGGTGTCGAGAATGGGGACATGCTGGCACAGAATGGGTTGGGGTACTTGCATTACAAGGGCCTAGGCGTTGCCGTAGACATGCAAAAAGCCATGTCTTTCTTCAAGGCGGCTGCGGACCAGGATTTTTCGGCTGCTCAGGCCAACCTGGGAAAGATCCATATGCAGCGTGGCGAGCTTGCCGTTGCCGTTCGTTACTTTGAGCTGGCTGCGCGACATGGACATATTGAGGCCTTGTACCATCTGGCGGAAATCAACAACGAGGGTCGTGGCCGTGAACGATCGTGTGCTATGGCAAGTGCATACTACAAAACTATTGCGGAGCGGGTGGAGGAATTGCACTCTCCGTTAGCATGGGCACATGAGCAGTACCTCGCCGGTGACAAGGAGATGGCTCTGCTTGGCTTCCTGCAAGCTGCTGAAGCAGGATATGAATCCGCCCAGGTCAATGTGGCCTTCATCTTGGATCAGAATATCTCGAATCTACGCCTTGGCATGCTGCAGCCGTTTGTGCGTCCGCATGACCCTGAAAAGGAGGAGCTCTCGTTGGTATACTGGACACGAGCAGCCCGGCAGTCCAACATTGATGCGCTTGTCAAGATGGGCGACCACTACGTTGAAGGTCTTGGGATTCCTGTGGATCATGAGAAGGCTGCCGCGTGCTACAACGCGGCTGCAGAATACCAGCAGAGTGCCCTCTCCTACTGGAACCTGGGCTGGATGCATGAAAACGGCATCGGCGTCGAGCAAGATTTCCATCTGGCAAAACGCTTCTACGACCAGGCCTTTAGTGTGAATCGAGAAGCCTATCTCCCTGTGACCTTGTCGCTGATCAAATTGCGTGCTCGGAGCATCTGGAACTACCTCTCTGGTGGGAGCGTCAATGGGATTGGCGCCGATGTGGAGCCTGCAAAGGAGTGGTCCTTTGCCGACTTTGTCAAGAAGTGGTACGAGCGCGAGCGACGATACTATGACGACGACAGTGTCGAGCCCGAGGAGGGGTGGAATGAGTACTACGATGAGGTGGAGGGTGATTTCGTGGAGACGCTGGTGATCTTTGCCCTCTGCGCGGCGCTGCTCGGTCTGCTCTTTTGGCGGCAGACGCGTGCAGCACAGGCAGCTCAGCGACAGCGAGACCAAGCCGCGCAGCCCCCTCCGACCACTGCCCCAGCCCCAGCCCCTGCTCCAGCGGCTGACGAACGGCAGGAGCCGCAGCCGCAGCCGCAGCCACCGGGGGATGGCGGTCTCTTCCCGAACCCAGACAATCCCGTTATCGCGCAATGGATGGTTCCTCATTAAGAATACTGTACATATATCATGCATTATGTCAAATCCAGGTCAAGTCTTCCACGCATCTGTGGATTCGTCAAAGCCAATCGTGTTGAAATCCACATGGAGCTGCATGAGCGTCACCTTCATAGAGTAGGAGGGCGGGATGTCTGGCTCGGGGAGGGCTTCCACAGGCGGCGGCGTAGCTGCATCACGCATACGTCTCCGCTCCCTCCCTTCCTCTGTATTTTCCTCCTCCTCCGCGTCTTCCTCATGCAACCTGCGCTGAAAGGCCTGCGTGTCGAGGTGCTTCTGACGCAGATTCTCACGCCAGACCTCCTCTCCGCCCATGCGATGAATACGATCCACCGCCGCACCATGCAGATGCTCGGCCGCTTGTCGCGCAGCTGCTCGCCACTTCCGTGCCAACGCCTCCAGCTCCTCATCCTCCTTGCCATCACGCAGCCTCGTTGCCTGCTTCATCACATCGATGCGCGCGCGAGTTACTTTGCATTGCTGCTCCAGACGCTGCTTCCGCTGCAGCAGCTCTGCTGTCTCCGGGTCTGCGTGCGCGGGAGTCGCTGAGAGCGTGTTGTGCGGATGCTCGCGCAAGACGCTGCGTGCCAATGGCGACTTGAAGGGTTTGTGCAGCTGGGCATGCGCAATGCGTCGTCGCTTTGCAGCGTGATCCTGATCATGATCCTTCTCCTGATCCTCGTCCTTGTCCTTGTCAACCATGGCGCCGGCCAAAGCGACCAAGAAGTTCCAGGCCAAGCACCTCAAAGGCGTGCTCAAGCGGCGCAAGGAGCATGCCAAGTCGAAGCAGAAGATTCATATGCAGAGTAAGAGGAAGCGCAAGACAGAGGGGAAGGGCGCAGAGGAGAAGATGTCCATGGAGGAGTTCTTTGATGGCGGGTATGAAAAGATGATGGATCACGATGCCGGAGGAGCAGAAGAGGAGGAGAAGGAGGAGGAGGGGGAGGACATGAAGGAAGAAGGAGGGGACGCTCTGTCGCATGCAGCGTCTATGAAGAAGCTGAAAGACACCGATCCTCAATTCCACAAGCACCTGGTGGAAAACGAGCCGGCACTGCTGGACTTTGAGGACAATGACTTGGAGGATCTTGGGAGCGACGACGAGAAGAAGGGGGATCTGCTGACGGTGGGCATGATCCGGGAGTGGCGCACGGCGCTGCAGCAGAACTCCCTGCGTGCACTGCGCCGCGGTGTGCTGGCCTTTCGCGCTGCCGCACACATCGACGAGGACGAGAAGGAGTACAAGTACAAAATCAACGATCCACAGGCCTTTCATGACCTCATCATGCTGATGATGGAGTTTGTCCCGCAGGCTCTGCACCACCATCTAGCACCTGGTAGGAAGCACGACAAGCTCATCGTGGCGACGGAGTCCAAGAAATTCAAGCAGCTGGCGCCGCTGATTAAGTCCTACACGGCTTCGCTTGCCCATCTCCTCCACTCCCTCGGCGACGCCGCCACACTCAAGCACGTCCTCACCTCTACCGAGCGTCTCGTCCCATATCTCCTTCCCTTTCGCAAGCTCCTGCGCGAGTTCATGACCGGCCTAGTGCAGATTTGGGCTGCGAATCAGGAGGATGGCGTGCGCATGGCTGCCTTTCTCATCATTCGCAAGATTGCCTGCGACGGCGATGCGGGGCTTCGCGATGCGTGCCTCAAGCAGACCTATGCGGAGCTCGTGCGACAGGCGCGCCACACCACAGCCCACACGATGCCTGCCATGCACTTTCTCAAGAACTCCGCTGCGGAGTTGTATGGGCTGGACGGGAAGACGAGCTACCAGCATGGGTTCCAGTACGTGCGCCAGCTGGCCATTCATCTGCGCAGCGCCATCGCGCACAAGACCTCGGACAGTTTCAAGAGTGTCTACAACTGGCAGTTTGCCCACAGCCTGGACTTCTGGTCCGTGGTCGTGAGCCTGCATGGTGACGCATCGCGCGGGCGAACCCCTCTGACCAGTCTCATCTACCCCCTGGTGCAGGTGACGCTGGGCGCCATGCAGCTGAACCTAACGCCGGCATACTTTCCCCTTCGCTTCTACCTCATTCGCGCTCTGCTGCGCATTTCACGCCACACTGGCGTCTACATCCCCCTCGGCCCCTTCATCTACGAGGTCATCACCTCCTCCGAGCTCCGTCGGCGGTCAAAGAATGCCACGCTGCGGCCGGTGGACTTTCCCTCCCATCTGCATGTCTCCAAGCAATACCTGGGGACGCGGGTGTATGCAGACGGGATTGTGGAGCAGGTGGTGGAGCTGCTGGGCGAGTTCTTTGTGCTGTGGTGCACGTCCATCTCCTTTCCGGAGCTCGTTCTGCCCATCCAGCTGATGTGCAAGAAGCACATCAAGGCGAGCAAGCAGGTGAAGCTCAATCGCGCGCTTGGGGTGTTGCTGGAGAAGGTGGCGGCCAATGCCGCCTTCATCGAGAAGGAGCGCGCCCAGGTGGATTTTGCGCCGACCGATCGCCGGCAGGTGGATGCCTTCCTCTCCACCTACGACTGGGCCACAACGCCGCTGGGCAGGTATGTGCAGACGCAGCGGGAAGTGCGTGCCGAGCGGGCGCGCCTCCTGCTCGGCGACAGGACCCATGTAGAAGAGGAGGAGGGGGAGGAGGAAGAGGACTAGAGGAGGGAGAGATAGACGTTGTAGGCATGCTCCAAATCGAATAACATTTCGCGCGACTGCTCCTGCGAGACCTCATCCGTGGCGCGCATCTGGTTGAGGGTGATCAGCCACTGCACGATCTTGCCCCTTCCGTCAAAGTCGGCCGTCGTGGCGCGGTTGAGGGTGGTCATGACCTCGGAGAGCAGCGGATGCAGCTGGTCTTTGGCCTTGTAGTTGAGTCGCAGCGCGTCCATGAACGTGATGAATGTCTGCGTCGCCTCTGCGGCCGCGCGAGCAGAGATACCCGTCTGCCCCCCATGTCCCGACTGACGCCCCTCCTGATGCTCGGGCGACGCATGGTGCCCCGGCTGCTCGACAGTGGCCGGGACCCCGATGCGCAGGCGCTCCGTAGCAGCCGGATACGAAATCCTGTACGCGGCGCGAAAAGCGTCCAGATCGCCGAATGCAGCGTCCACGGCCGGGTTCTTGAGCAGGGTCTTGTACTGGGCGAGCAGACGCAGGCAGGCGGGAGTGTAGCGCGCGTGGGGAATGGTGTCCTTGATGTACCCCTTCTCCAGCAGCTCCAGACTCACTACGATCGAGAAGAGCTCCGCCAGCGACTCGTAGGTCTCGCGCTCGGCCACTTTGGTGTAGAGGCGGACTTCGTCGTCCAGGTTGCGCCCGCTCTCGTACGAGGAGGCGTAGGTCGGGGCGTACGGCGTGGTCATCTAGTCATTCCTTGGTCCATCGGTCACGCACGCGGTCTTATTGGCATACAGGCAGGATACACTATACTAGGCAAAGATAGAAATAGGCGGCTTCATGTAGTCCGCCGGGTCGTTGAAGCGCAGCCCAAAGTTGAGCTTGGAGATCTCCTCGATCTCCTTGGTGTCGAGGTTGAAGTCCGTGCACTGCAGATTCTGCACCAGGCGCTCCTTGTTGTTGCTCTTGGGGATGACGGCGATGCCGCGCTGCGTGGCCCAGCGCAGAAGGACCTGGGCCGGGGTCTTCTTGTGCGCCGAGGCAATCCCAGTCACCGTCTTGTGCTCAAACAGGACCGTGTTGGTCAGCGCCTTGGCCCACCCAAGTTCGACAAAGGAGGAGGGTCCAAAGGAGGAGTAGGCGGTCACGGCGATGCCCTTGAGCTTGCACAAGTCCATCAGTGCCGGCTGTGTGAGGTAGGGGTGGTGCTCCACCTGCAGCACGGCAGGCTGGATCTTGGCGTAGCGCAGCAGGTCCAGGATCAGGCTGCCCTGGAAGTTGCTGATGCCGATGCTGCGCACGATGCCATCCTTCACGAGGCCCTCCATGGCCTGCCACGTGGCTTGGATGGGCACGTCGGCCAAGTCAGTGGACCAGCTGGGCGGGTACTTTGTGCTGGGGTCGACGTACTTGAGGGCGACGGGGAAGTGCATGAGGTAGAGGTCGATGTAACCCAAGCCATACTCCTCCAGCTGGCGGCGGCACGCGGGGCCCACGTGCTCGGGGGCATGGAACGTGTTCCACAGCTTGGTGGTGAGGAAGAGGTCCTTGCGCTGCACGAGGCCCTCGTCGATGGCACGGCGCATTCCCTGACCGGCCTCCTTCTCGTTCCCATAGTCGCAGGCACCGTCAAACAGCCTGTAGCCGGCTTTGATGGCGTTGTAGACAGTGTCGGCGCAGGTGGCATTGTCGACCTTCCACAGGCCGAAGCCGACGAGGGGCATTGCGTGTCCAGAGCTGAGCTTGATGGACATGGTGGCTGTGGGTATGGTAGTTTGTGGGAGAAGGAACGAGCAAAGAAAAGAATTTATCCGAATCTCGGCTGAATTGATGAAGATGACAAGAAAAGAAAGGAGGAAAGAGAAGAGAAGAGAAGAGCGATCTCCTTCTCCCCTTCCTCGCTCTTATCTTTTGCTGTATTTATTTGTCAGGGTAGGGCTACATATAGGGCAGTCACACGGTGTTCATTGTTCACGACCACACCCTACCGAGTACCACCAGGAAGAAGGACAGAAGATGCAGGAATACGCCATCATTGGGCGCAAGCTGCCCTCCGCCACCGACTCCACCCCCAAACTGTACCGCATGCGGCTGTTTGCCCAGAACACGACCGTGGCAAAGTCGCGCTTCTGGTACTTCCTCACCAAGCTGCGCAAGGTCAAGAAGAGCGCCGGCGAGATCGTCTCCCTCAACGCCATCCACGAGCGCAAGCCCCTGAAAGTCAAGAACTTTGGCATCTGGATCCGCTACGACTCGCGCAGTGGGACGCACAACATGTACAAAGAGTACAGGGAGATGAGCAGGGTGGAGGCCGTGCAGGCCCTCTACCAGGACATGGCCGCCCGCCACCGCGCCCGCTTCCGCTCCATCCAGGTGCTGAAGGTGGTGGAGCTGGAGAAGACAAGCGACATCAAGCGACCCTACATGCAGCAGCTGCTCAAGCGGGGGCTCAAGTTCCCCCTCCCGCACCGCCTGCCGCGCAAGATGGGCAAGAAGATCTTCAGTGCGCATCGGCCGAGTACTTTCTACTAGCCTCTAGCTATACATACTCCTTTCCCCCCATCGTTCCTATCGTGCCTGCTTGCTCTTCCCACCTCTCCGTCTGCACCATGCAGCGTGTTCGAGTCTCACCGCAGCTGTCGCGCAAGATCGATTTGCGCGTCCTCCCCATCCTCACCCTCTTCTACCTCATGTCCTTCCTCGACCGCACAAGTGAGTTTGCCTTGGTTGCTGCTAATGAGACATCGGCAATGCCCGCTTGGCCGGTCTGGAGACCTCGCTGGACATGGCCGGCCACCAATACAACATCGCCCTCAGCATCCTCTTTGTGAGCTACGTCTCCTGGGAGATCCCCAGCAACCTGCTGCTCAAGAATATCCGCCCCTCCATCTACCTGCCCTGCATTGTTATGGTCTGGGGCGTCGTCACCACCTGCACCGGCGTGGCACAGAGCTTTGGCGGGCTGGTGGCCTGCCGCCTCATTCTAGGCTTTGCTGAGGCCGGCCTCTTCCCAGGATGCCTCTTCTACCTCACGACATGGTACCCGCGGCACCAGTTCCTCTTCCGCTTCTCCATCTTCTTTGCCGCATCCACTCTGGCGGGGGCCTTTGGGGGGCTGCTGGCGGCGGGCATTAGCAACATGAACGGGGTTGCTGGGCAGGCGGGCTGGCGGTGGATCTTTATCCTGGAAGGCATCCTCACCGTGCTCATTGGCCTGCTCGGCCTCTTTGTCATGTGCGACGGCCCGACGGAGGCTTCCTTCTTGTCTGCAGAGGAGAAGGAGGAGCTGCAGCTGGCCTTGGAAAAGGATGCACAGGGAGCAAAGGAGGTCCCATTCAATTGGGCCGAGGTGCGAGCCGCCTTCATGGACTGGAAGGTCTGGGTGTCGGCTGTGGTCTGCATCGGCGTCGCCCTGCCCACTTTTAGCTTCGCCCTCTTCCTGCCCACCATCATCCGCTCCCTCGGCTTCCAGAATGTCGTGGCCCAGCTGCTCACCGTGCCTCAGTATGCGGCCGCCTTTCTCTTCACCATTGGCGTTGGCTGGCATTCGGACGTGAAGCGTATCCGCGCTCCCTACCTCGTCATCTTCAATGCCCTTGCCATGCTGGGATACATTCTTCTGCTGGCATATATCTCCACTGGCGTCTCCTACTTTGCCACCTTCCTGACCGCCATTGGCCTCTTCACCTCCTCGGCCCTCAACATGACCTGGCTGGCCAATAATCTCTTTCCCTCCACCAAGCGGGCAGCCGGCAGCGCGATGCAGGTGGCCGTGGGGCAGCTGGGGGGTATTGCCGGCGCCTACATCTACCTGGATGGGCCACGCTTCTTCCTCGGGCACGGCATGTCGCTGGGCTTTTTGGTGATGGCGACGCTGGCCACCTGCTTACAGTGGTTCCTCCTGCACCGCCTGAATAACCGTGGCGGCTTCCAATACACTTGTTGACGACTTCATTCACCGACGGGACGAGTTCACGGGTGAGTTATGTTTGCACGGCAAGCTTCACCCATGTATTTATTTACGAAGAAATAAGTTATATACAATTTGTAATCATCACTGCCAGCAGCACAGTCCCAGCAGCACAGTCATCCACTACAATGACTTCGTACGAATGCATCCGATAGAAATCTCCCAACTTCATGTGTTGTGCTGTGTGACTCGGTCGCTGGAGATGAGATGGATGGATGGTGTGACCGACTAGACCTGCTAAGCCTGTGGGGCACCGTGGCAGGGCTGCTCAATCATGAGTGCTGAAAAGATATCCTTCAGTCACCGCGTGCTTGCGTGGATGGCATGGCTTGTCCGAGTGCGTTGTTGGTTGAAGCCACACCTCTCCAGATCAGCGGTGGTGAGCTGTGTGATCGGCAGGTTGGAGATAGGGGTCGAATGCGTACATATTTCCATTGGATAGACTAGGGTCAATTTGTAAGATGTCTACATGCCCCGCAGCCGGGTGCACGTGGTTGTCGGATGGCTGGTGGTGGAGCAAGCCCACATCCAGCAGCGCCCTGCCCACATCGAAATCCGGGTGCGTGTTGACATCCAACGAGCTGGTCCGCTGGCGCTTCGCCCTCTCTTCCTCCCCTTCCCATCCCTCCTTATCGAATTCGCACAGCAGGCCGCGCTGCTTACAGGCCTGGCACAAGGGCCCGCCTGTGCATTTGATTTTGTATCCCGCGCACCGGTTGCAGCTCTTGCGGCGCGACGTCCGCGGCATAGCATGCGACTCGTGCACGGCGCGCGTATGGCGCGAGAGGACGTCTTTGCGGGTGAAGCCCTTGTTGCAATAGTCGCAGATGAAGGACTTGTGGGAATTTGCGTCGTGCGAGCGACGGTGGCGGTCCAGGTGCTCTGCACGCCCGAACGCTCTAGCGCACATCTCGCACACGTACCTGCCTTTCTGCTTGTCCTCCTGGACCAGGCGGGGGTCGAGGCTCATGGGCGTTGCTACGTGAGGTCGCTACGTGAGGTTCGCTACGCAAGAAAATAGGTGATATGGTACAGCGAATCGTCCCCGGCTCGTCCATTGCCCGCTCCAAGGTCTAGTATATGGGTTGGCGCGCTGCTCTGCGACGCTGAATGGCGGCGTAGGTCTTGTATCCAATGATTCTGTCGTTAGCTAACGGGCCCTGCAAGGCTGCTGCTCACCCGGATGCAACGACGCCCACAATACTACCGTTAGCACATCCTGCATTCACACCTACCAAAGCACCAGGATCACACCCGGTGGAAGCATCTCCTTTGCCACAGGGATTCGTTCCTCTGCTGCTGGTGGGGGAAGATTGTTTGTTTTTGCGACTGGACTGTGGGAGGTGGGCGGATGGGGGAAGTGGGACTGTCGGAAAATGCCAAGCACTTCCACGCCAGCAACTCACTCACCACCAACGCCAATCCCAACACCACAACGGCAGGCCCCGGGGCCAGAGCGCAATAGTCGTGATGGGTCTCCCAAATCGTGCCGAGAGAGCGAGTGCAGCACTTGTTCATGCCCTTTTTCTCTCCGCTAGCTCAAATATTCTAGCGGTTCATGAGCGGGGAGATTGGACCCCAAGACTGGAGGTCAACCATGCGCGTGCTCGTAGAGTGAGTAAAAAAGCAAGTATACCTGCCCGGCTTCCACTCCTAACTCTCCGCCGCAGTCGGTCCAACGCTCGCTGGATTCTGGTCACAAGACCCTCCGGAAACGGGCTGACTGGGCAAAGTGGGGAAATCGCATCACCGGAAGGGGGGAATGGCAGATAATACAGGAAATAAACCCGACGATCCAGCGCCATATCCCACCTAGCCGTCAAATCCGACCCTTTTCCCGGACAAAACCCTAAACGTCAGTCATATATGGCTCGATTCCCCCCGAGGGCGGTTGTCCTTGGCTCGGTCACACAATGAACGAAAAGACACATTCCCCCGAGACGGATGGCAAGCAAGAGGCAGAGGTGGTCCGCAAGGAGCACGGCGGAAAGGTGGGCAACGTCGACCCCGCACGCTCCATGGGTGCCGACAAGGAGGACTTGGTCCAGTTAGCCCAGAAACAGGCCCGGCTGAATAACCCGCTGGTCGGAAAGACGGATGAGCAGCTGGAGGCGGATGCAGTTGCTTTCTGTGACGAACGGCTCGATGGCCAGCACAAGGAGCTTTTCATCAAGGGGGCTCTACTGGCTGCCGATACGAAGAAGAGTGCGCGCATGAACCTTTCGCAGCATGATATGACCATCTTGGAGGAGGAAGAGACCCATAGATGGCGCCAGCCCTGGGCCGTGTACTATGTGGCTATCATCTCGTCCATGGCTGCTGTCGTGCAAGGCATGGATGAGACGGTGATCAATGGTGCCCAGCTGTTTTATGTCAAAGAATTTGGTTTGGATATTACCTCATCGCGAGGCTCTGCGATTGAAGGCCTTATTAATTCGGCACCATATCTGTGTTGTTTTGTGTTTGCCTGTTGGTTGACAGACCCCATCAATCGGCTTGTTGGTCGACGGGGTTGCATCTTTTGGTCGTGCGTGATTGCTGGCGTCGCTTCCATCTGGGAGGCCTTCACCTACAGCTGGTACCAGCTCTTCCTCGCGCGTCTCCTTTTGGGATTGGGCATTGGTCCCAAATCCACCACAGCACCCGTCTACACGGCTGAATGTGCGCCTCCACGAATCCGAGGAGCCCTCGTCATGCAGTGGCAGATGTGGACCGCATTCGGCATCTTTTTGGGCTATGCAATGGACATTATCTTTGAGCCGCTGACTACAAATGGCTGGCGATACATGCTTGGATCAACGGTTGTTGCCCCCATCATTGTATGCTGCATGATCTATTTTGGTCCCGAGTCTCCTCGTTGGTATGTCAAGAAGCGTCGCTATGCCAAGGCCTTTGAAGCGCAAAAGCGACTCACTCGCTCCGAACTTCAAGCGGCCCGTGACATCTTTCGAATTTATGTCGGCGTACAGCTCGAACAAGAGGCTCAGAAGGGGCGGAATCTGATCAAGGATTTATTTGTGGTACCACGTGTGCGTCGCGCCACAGTCGCCTCGGGTCTCGTGATGTTTATGCAACAATTCTGCGGAGTCAATGTTATCGCCTTTTATTCCTCTCAGGTCTTCACCAATGCTGGCTTTTCTACCAAGAAGGCATTTGCTTCATCACTCGGGTTCGGTGCCGTCAATTGGGTCTTTGCAATTCCGG
>JAABUZ0100005859.1_pt1 | contig 15753 bp, 15 predicted proteins | sample 5562091 | NCBI WGS metagenome assembly JAABUZ01 (sample SAMN12813069, study PRJNA571459) | rock metagenome | isolation source: Antarctica rocks | place: Antarctica: Victoria Land, Linnaeus Terrace sud | collected 2015-12-21 | reverse complement strand
CTCGCGGGAGAAGGCCCGGCCTGGGTGGGTGACCAGGTAGCTGAGCAGCTCGAACTCCACGAAGGTGAACGCGACGATCTGACCCTCGAGCCGCGCCTCATGCGCGGCGAGGTTGAGCTCGAGACCGCCGTCGCGGAGCACCTCGTGATCCTCGATGCCGCGGACGACGCGTCGCGCCCGGGCGATCCGGGCCTCGAGCTCGGCGCACGTGAACGGCGACACGATCAGCTCGTGAACGCCCAGGACCTCCTCGCTGAGCGCCAGCCGGTCGGGATCGACGCTGACCACGATCGGCACGGTGCCCAGCTCCTCGTCGTCCCGCAGCCGCGAGTAGATCGCGGCGTCCCCATCACCATCGATGACCATCGCGAGGTCGGGCCGGCGCTCGAGGCCGCCGTCGCCGGCCGCCGCAGTGGGCCGTTGATCCGATCCGCCTGGGGCTGAAGCCCAGCTCGGCGAGCATCCGGCTGGCGGTCTCGGCGCCGTCGGCGCGGCGGCTGTAGATCCAGGCGTCTCCCATGTCGTTCCTCGAGGTTGGCAGCCGACCGCTGCGATCGTCATTGGCCGAATGTCAAACCGGATCGCCGCTGAGACTCCCGAGGGCGATCCGGACATCGTCATGCACGCCGAGGGCAACGCGTGCCCGCAACCAGCCCCGATAGCCCGAGGCTCAGGACTCGGCGGCGACGGGAGCGGCAACGGCCGCGACGGGCGCTGCCGGCGGCGCATCGGGCGCATCGGGGGTGCCGGGAACGACCTTGATGATCCGAAAGCGCAGCACGGTGTCGTCGATCCGCAGATTGTGCGAGATCGCGTCAAGCAGCGCGGCGGGACCGGTGAACTGCAGAAGGTGGTACTCGCCCTCGGTCTGATGGCGGATCTCGTAGGCCAGGGCGCGGGTGTGCCAGTCGTCGTTGCGCTCGATCATGCCTCCGCCGGCCGTGATCTGCGCCTCGGTGTCGGCGAGGAGCTTCGCGCGGCGCTCGTCGTCGGCGGTCGCCGAGATCACGAGCATCAGGTCATAGAGGGGGGTGGGCTTCGCCATCGTAAAACGCCCGCGGAGCAGACGGCGGACGACTATAGCGACTGGGTGCCCGAGGCCGGCCGCGGCGACGGCCAGGTGCGATCCGGCCCCGGGCAGTGCCACCATGGGCCGATGGCCGGTCGCGCCCCCGCTCCCGAGCTCCCGATCCACGCCGCCCCGACCGTCGCCGATTGGGAGCGCTGGCTGGAGGAGCAGCACATGGCTTCGCCGGGCGTCTGGTTGATGATCGCCAAGCGCGGATCCGACGCCACCAGCGTGAGCTATCCCGAGGCGCTCGAGACGGCGCTCTGCTTCGGCTGGATCGACGGACAGAAGCGCGGTCGCGACGAGCGGTACTGGCTGCAGCGCTTCACGCCCCGGGGGCCGCGCAGCCGCTGGTCGCAGATCAACCGAGAGAAGGCGGAGGCGCTGATCGCGGCAGGCCGGATGCGGGCCGGCGGTCTCAGGGAGGTCGAGGCGGCCCGATCTGACGGGCGCTGGGCCGCCGCCTACCCGCCGCAGAGCTCGGCCACCGTCCCGGATGACCTCCAGTGCGCGCTGGATGAGAATCCCGCCGCGCGCGCGTTCTTCATGACCCTGACCGGAAGCCGGCGCTACGCGTTCCTGTACCGCCTGCACAGCGTCAGGTCGCCGGTCGGGCGCCGGGAGCGGATCGCGGGCTACATCAAGCGCCTCAGCCAGGGGCGCACGCTCGACTGAGATCGAGCCCGCTCACGCGCGACCCTTGGCCCGGATGTCGGCGAGCTGGTCGTCCAGCCAATCCCCCGGGTCACGGGCGGTAACGATCGATCTCAGGCCCTCGTGCCGGCGCCGGCGCTCCTCGATCGGCATGGTCAGCGCCGCGTGGATCGAATCGGCCAGCTCCTGGATGTCGAACGGGTTGACCGACAGGGCGAACTCGCCGAGCTCCTCATGGGCGCCGGTGTTCTCCGACAGCACCGATACGCCGGCCCGCTCGTTGACCATCGGGCCCTCCTTGGCGACGAGGTTCATCCCGTCGAACATCGCGTTGACCATCAGCACGTCGTAGTGCTTGTAGGCGGCCACGGCCTCCTCGAGGTCGTCGCGCAGCTTGAGCTGGATCGGCATCCAGTCCGGGGATCCATGGTGGTGGTTGACGACCGCGACGACCGCTTCGATCCGCTCCAGGTACTCCGCGTACTCGGGCACGTCGGTCCGGGAAGGCATCAGCTGGGCGATGAAGGTGACCCGCTCGCGGAACTCGGGATGCTGCTCCAGGAAGGTGTCAAAGGCGCTGAATCCGCGCAGGACGTTCTTGCTCAGGTCCGCGCGGTCGACGCGCAGGATCAGATGGTCGCGGCGGCGACGCAGCAGCTCGGCCTCGAACTCGTGGACGCCGGGACGTCGAGCCACCGCCTGGATGGCTCCCGAATCGATCGGGAGCGGATACGCCCGGACCCAGACCTCCCGGTCCCCGACGCAGACCACGCCGCCCTCATAGTCGACGTCATAGCCCATCAGGTCCTCGCAGCACTGCAGGAAGTTGTGGCGGTAGGAGCGCGTGTGAAAGCCGACGATGTCATTGGCCAGGATTCCGTCGTAGAGCTCGCGGCGGATCACCGAGGGGAGCACGCGCCAGGAGTCCGACTGGCTCCAGGGGATGTGCACGAAGTGGTGCAGGAACACGTCAGGCCGCTGGCGGCGGATCAGCGCCGGCAGCGTGTACAGGTGGTAGTCGTGGACCATGACCACCGGCGCTTCGATCTCTGCGACCTCCTCCAGGACCGCGTTGGCCAGATCCTCGTTGACCGCGTTGTACCCGAACTCGAACGCCTCGGTTTCGTTGCGCCGGATGTCCGGGGCGTTCGAGAGGTCCCACAGGTAGTGCTGGATGAACCACAGCAACGGGTTGGCGATGATGCTGTAGAAGCCGTCGTATGCGTCGGGATCAGAGGCCACGAGCTTGACCCGGTACTCGTCGCCGTCCGGGGTGCTGACCGGAAACGGTCGCCCACCCGCGCGCTCGGCGGCGTCCACATCCTCGTCGGTCATCGCCGAGGCGACCCAGGTCACGGGCCGGTGCGAGGCCAGGCCGATCAGCGCCGTGACCAGGCCACCGGTGCCCCGCTTGATCTGACCGCCCGGCTGGAAGGTGACCGGACCGCGGTTGGAGACGAGGACGAGGGGGGTATCGGACGGCATCGTCTCAGCACTATCTCATGCGGCGCGCTTGGCCTCGTTCGTCGCGGCGCCGTCTGAGCTGCATAAGCTGAAAACCCGGGCCGCCGGGCCGGGCCCATTCCTACCAGCGCAGAGCCCTCGAGGAGGGAACATGAGCACCACCGACGACCTGATCGCAAACAACGCCGGCTACGCCGAGGCATTTGACAAGGCCGAGCTGCCGGCGCCCCCCGGCAAGAAGGTCGCGGTGATCGCGTGCATGGACGCGCGCGTGAACGTGTACGGGGCGCTCGGCCTGTCCGAGGGTGACGCGCACGTGATCCGCAATGCGGGCGGGGTCGTAACCGAGGACGCGATTCGCTCCCTGGCCATCTCCCAGCGTCTGCTCGGCACCGAGGAGATCATTCTCATCCATCACACCGGCTGCGGGATGCTGACCTTCCAGGACGCCGACTTCCGTGCCGCGATCGAGCAGGACACGGGCATCCGCCCCCCCTGGGCCGCGGAGGCATTCGCCGATCTCGAGGGCGACGTACGCCAGTCGGTCGCCCGGATCCAGGCGTCGCCGTTCATCCCCCACAAGGGGTCGGTGCGGGGATTCGTGTACGAGGTCGAGACCGGGAAGCTGCGCGAAGTCTCCTGACCGGTGCTCAGAGAAGCCGCGGCCACGGGTCCACTACGGTTTCCGGCGTGACCCGCGCAACCGGCCGGCGCCCGTGAGCCAGCACGACGTGATCGTGATCGGGGCCGGCCCGGCCGGGGAGGTCTGCGCCGACCGGCTCGCCACCGAGGGTCTCGACGTCGCGCTCGTCGAACGCGAGCTGGTGGGAGGTGAGTGCTCCTTCTGGGCGTGCATGCCGGCCAAGGCGCTGCTGCGTCCCGCGGCTCTGCTGGCCGAGCTCGAGCGGGTTCCCGGGGTGGGTGACCGCGCCAACGGCGGGCTGGACGCCACCGCCGTGCTCACCCGCCGCGACGAGGTCATCCACGATCTCGACGACAGCGCTCGGATCCCCTGGGTCAAGGCGCGGGGGATCACGCTGATCCGGGGCCAGGCGCGGCTCGACGGCGAGCTCCGGGTGCGCGTCGGCGATGACCTGCTGCAGGCCCGGCGCGCGGTGGTGATCGCGGTCGGCAGCGGCGCGGTGATCCCACCGATCCCGGGGCTGGCCGAGATCTCGCCGTGGACCAACCGGGCGGCGACGACGGCCAAGGCGGTGCCCCGGCGCCTGACCGTGCTCGGCGGCGGAGCCGTCGGATGCGAGCTGTCCCAGGCGTGGTCCTCGCTCGGTGCGGCCGTCACGCTGATCGAGGCGATGGCGCAGCTGCTCCCCGGAGAGGAGCCGTTCGCCTCAGAGCAGCTCGCCGAGTCGCTGCGCGGGCACGGAGTCGACGTCCGGCTCGGGGCCACAGCGAGCGCTGCGGCCCGGGATGGCGAGGAGTTCGTCCTCACCCTCGACGGGGGCGAGGTGATCCGCAGCGACGAGCTGCTCGTCGCCGTCGGGCGCCGTCCGCACACCGGCCAGCTCGGACTCGACAGCGTGGGCCTGAAGCCGGGTGCGACGGTGGGTGTCGATGACCAGATGCGCGTGCCGGGCCACGACTGGCTGTTCGCGGTCGGTGACGTCAACGGCCGGGCCCTGCTCACCCACGCCGGCAAGTACCAGGCGCGCATCGCCTGCGCCACGATCATGAACCGTCCGGCTCGGGCGCAGTGGGACGGGGCGCTCTCGCCCCGCGTGGTGTTCACCGAGCCGCAGATCGCCGCGGTCGGGCAGACGCTCGAGCAGGCTCTGGCCGCGGGCCTCCCCGCCCGTGCCGTCGACGCCGATCCCGAGCGCACGGCCGGGGGCAGCTTCGTTGGCAAGGGGGCCGCCGCAGGCGCGCGCTTGGTCATCGACGAACAGCGCCAGGTGATCATCGGCGCCACCTTCACCGGCCCCGAGGTGGCCGAATGGCTGCACGGGGTATCGATCGCGATCGTCGGCGAGGTCGAGCTGGCACGCCTGATCCATGTCATCCCCGCCTTTCCCACCCGCAGCGAGATCTGGCTGCGGCTGCTCGCCGACTGGGACTTCTAGCCAGCCCGCGCCGGCAAGGTGGGCGGCGCTCAGGCCGGGATCTCGAGCATGAACTCGGTCGCGCCCGAGGCCGAGCGAACCGTCAGCGTGCCCGCCATCCGCTCGGCCAGCTCGGAGGCGATGGCCAGTCCCAGCCCTGATCCCTGAGCGTCGTCGGCGGTGTAGAAGGGCTCGAAGATCCGCGCCGCGGTCTGGGCGTCGAACCCCGCTCCGTCGTCGCGGACGACGAGCCGGATCCGCCCGTTGTCCTGACCGGCGGTGACCACGATCTGGGTCCCCGGCGGCGTGTGGGTCAGCGCGTTGTCGATCAGGATCCGCACGATCTGAGCGACCCGTACCGGATCGCACTGGGCCTCGACCCGGCGGGCGGGAAGCCGCAGCTCCAGCCGCGCGTCGCGCTGGTGCAGCGTCGGTTCGAACTCTCCGGAGACCGAACGCGTCAGCTCCCCGAGGTCGACCTCCTCGAGACGCAGCTCGAGCGAGCCGGACTCCAGCCGCGAGAGGTCCAGGAGGTTGACCGACAGCTTGCCCAGCCGCTGGACCTGATCGCGGACCTGATCCAGGAAGCGCCGCCGCGTGTCGGCATCGAGGTCATCGTCCTCGAGCAGCTCGACGAAGCCGCCGAGCGAGAAGACCGGGGTGCGCAGCTCGTGCGAGGCGGTCGCGATGAACTTCTTGCGGGTGAGCTCGAGCTGCTCGAGCTGGGACTGCATATCGTTGAAGGCGACGGCGAGCGCGCCGAGCTCATCGGAGGAGTCCACCGGGATCGGCGGTCCGAATTTGCCCGCCGCCACCTGCTTGGCCGCCAGCTCGAGCCGCTTGACGCGCTGGGCCAGCGCGCGCGCGACCAGGTAGCTGGCGATCAGCGCCAGCGTGAGGGCGATCGCGCCGGCCACGAGGATCTCGTGGCGCACGGTGCTCACCGTGTGAACGATGTCGCCGACCGGCGAGGAGTAGACGATCACCGCCGCCACCCGGCCCGCGAAGACAACCGGCAGCGCGGCTTCGGCGACGATGCCCTCGCGGATCGTCTCGGTGCCGGTGACCAGCCGGCGCGACGCGATCGCCCGGTCGGCGACCGGGAAGCGCAGGGCCCCGCTGGCGGCCGGATTGCTGGAGTCGGCCTGGGTGGACAGCTGCAGGGCGCCCTGCGCGCGGTTGACCGACAGCAGGGTCACTCGCTGGTTGGTGACGCCGCCGGCGCGCACGACGAGCTGGCGGACCCGCGGCAGTGCGGTCGAACTGCCGACAGTGCGCCGGATCAGACCCGACCGGGTCTGGGCTGACAGCGCGAGCTGATGCAGCTTGCCGTTCATCAGCCGTGACTGAAGGCCAGGCGCGACGTAGAGGTACAGCGAGCCGATCGCCATCAGGGTGATCGTGAAGAACAGGATCGCCAGCTTGGTGGCCAGCGAGAGGCGCAACGCGCCCGGCATCGGTCACGGCTCCGTATCGCGGAAGCGGTACCCGACCCCCCGCACCGTGAACAGGTACTCGGGATCCTTGGAGTCGGACTCGACCTTCTCGCGCAGATGGCGAATGTGAACGTCGATCGTCCGCGGATCGCGATACGCGGAGTCCCCCCAGATCCTGGCCAGCAGCATGTCGCGCGTGAACACGCGCCCGGGAGCCCGCGCGAGCGCCGAGAGGATCTCGAACTCGACATAGGTCAGCTGCACGTCGTCGCCGTCTATCCGGACCGTGCGCTTGGGAAAGTCGATCCGCAGAGCGCCAACCTGCAGCGGCGCCTCGTCAGGGGCGGTCTCGGCCGGCCGGCTCATCTCGGTGCGCCGCAGGGCGGCCTTGATGCGGCTGGAGAACTCGCGCAGCGAGAACGGCTTGGTGATGTAGTCGTCGGCGCCGAGCTCCAGGCCGACGACCTTGTCGATCTCCTCGGACTTGGCGGTCAGCATGATGATCGGCACCGAGCTGCGGCTGCGCAGCCGGCGGCACACCTCGAGCCCGTCGACGTGGGGCAACATCAAGTCGAGCACGACAAGGTCGAACGGCTGCTCGTCAAAGCGCTCCAGCGCCTGACGGCCGTCGGTCGCCTGGACCACCTCGTAGCCCTCCTTGCGCAGGGGGTAGGAGAGCAGGGTCTGGATCGACTGCTCATCGTCGACGAGCAGGATGCGCGCGGATCGGTCAGGCAAGCTCTCTCTCCCATGAAGGGTAGGGGTTTCACGAGGGCACCCGGTCCCGGCCGGTCGCAGACCAGGCCGCTATAAAGAGGACCGATGCTCGATCCGCGCATCTACCGGACCGGCCTGACGGTAGTCGTGCTGGCGATCCTCGTGCTCGCCTTCTCGCTGCAGGACCAGCAGAGCGCGCTGACCTCGCCGCTGGCGCCGGACGCGTTCAACGGCCAGAACGTCGCCTCCGAGACCACCCGTCTGGCCTCCAAGTACCCCCAGCGCCCGCCCGGCTCGGCCGCCGACCAGGATCTCGCCACCGAGATCGCCAACAACCGCAGCGGCTTTGGCAACGGCGGCTTTACGGTGAGCACCGACACCTTCACCGGCCAGACGGCCGACGGCGCCCGGACGCTGGAGAACGTGGTCGCGGTCCGTCCCGGCAGCGTGCAGGCCGGCAGCCTCGTGATCATCGCGCACCGTGACGCCCGCGGCTCGCCAGCGACCGCGGCGCTGTCGGGCACCGCGACCCTGATCGAGCTCGCTCGTGACCTCGCCGGTGAGACCCTGCGTCGGACGGTCGTGCTGGCCTCGACCACGGGCGCGCAGGGCACTGCGGGGGCGCTGCGCCTCGCCCAGTCGGTCGCAGGACCGATTGATGCGGTGATCGTGCTCGGCGATCTCGCCAGCCGCCACCTGCAGCAGCCGATCGTCGTGCCCTGGTCGACGTCGCCCAACGTCGCCTCGCCGGTGCTGCGCAACACGCTCGGCGCCGAGTTGCGCAGCCAGGCGGCGATCGGGCCCACGGCGACGAGCCTGTTCGGGCAGTACCTGCATCTCGCCTTCCCGCTCACTCTCTCCGAGCAGGCGCCGTTCGGTGACCTCGGTGTGCCCGCGGTGCTCGTCTCGGTGACCGGCGAGCGCGGCACCTCCCCCGCGGGCGCCTTGGCCCGGGTGGACCAGCTGACGGCGGTCGGCCGCGGCGTGCTGGCGACGATCTCCGCGCTGGACAGCGGCGCGGCGGTTCCCGCCGCCTCGCCCTATCTGCTGCTCGACAGCAAGATGGTGCCCGGCTGGGCGCTCTCGCTGTTCGTGCTCGCGTTGATCGTCCCGGTCGCGCTGACGACGATCGACGGTCTCGCTCGTGCCCGGCGCCGGGGTCATCCCCTGTGGCGATGGATCGTGCTCGTGCTGACCACGGCTGCCCCCTTCGCACTGGCGGCGATCGTCGTGCTGCTGGCCCGGCTGGCGGGAGCGCTGCCGGTTGCGCCCGCCGCGCCGGTCGGTCCCGGGACCGTTCCCACCCCGGGCGGCGGCTGGGCGGTGGTCGGGTTGGCGGCGCTGCTCGCCGTTGGCGCGGCGGTCGCTCTGCGGCCGGTGGCGATCCGCTTCGCTCTTCCCAGGGCGCGTTCGCGCGGACTGGGCCGCGACACCGCCACCGAGGGCGCCGTGGCCGGGCTGCTCGCGGTCGCCTGCGTGGTCACCGTCCTGCTGTGGCTGGCCAATCCCTACGCGGCGCTGCTGGCCGTGCCCGGCCTGCACCTGTGGCTGCTGGCGCTCAGCCCTGACCTGCGCCTGCGCCTGGCGATCCGGCTCGGTCTGCTCGCCCTCGCCCTGCTGCCGCTCGCCGTGGTCCCCGTGTACTACGCGACCACGCTCGGGTACTCCCCGCTGGGCATCGTGTGGATGCTCACGCTGCTGATCGCCGGCCACGGGATCGGAGTGGCCGCGATCGCGGAGTGGAGCCTGTTCGCAGGCTGTGTCCTCACCGCCCTCGGAGTGCTGGTGGCGCTTGCCCGTCAGCCGCGTCCCGAACAGCAGCCGGTCACCGTCCGCGGGCCTGTCGGGTATGCCGGGCCGGGCTCTCTGGGGGGCACGGAGTCGGCGCTGCGTCGCTGAGCGTCGCGCCGACGTGGCACCATAGGGTCGATGCGCCGGCTGATCCGGGACATCTCCTCGGTCCTGATCCTCTCCGGGCTGCTGCTCGTCCTCGATGCCGGCGCCACGCTCGTGTGGCAGGAACCGGTGACCGCCGCGATCGGGCTGGTGCTCCGCGGGCAGGTCAACGATCGCTACCTCAGCTACCGGACCGCGCCGCTGTCGTCGGCCGATCTCGGCGTGCTCACCCATCTGCAGTCCCGGACCGAGCGGGTCTCCTTCCTCGCCCACCGGTTGGCGCGCCAGGTCCGGACCGGTGATGCGCTCGGCACGATCTCGATCCCCAAGATCGGCGTGGGATACACGGTTGTGCAGGGGACCGATGAGCTGAGCCTGGAGAAGGGGCCGGGTCATTACCCGGATACCGCGGTGCCCGGCCTGGGGCGCACGGTGGCCGTCGCCGGACATCGCACCACGTACCTGGCGCCGTTTCGGCGCATCAACGAGTTGCGCGCCGGGGACCGGATCACGGTCCGCATGTCCTACGGCCGCTTCACCTATCGCGTGCAACGCACCCAGATCGTGTTGCCGACCGCGCTCTGGGTCACGCATGACGTCGGCTACGACCGGCTGGTCCTGTCGGCCTGCAACCCGCTGTACAGCGCAGCGCAACGGATCATCGTGTTCGCGCGCCTGCAGTCAGCCACGCCCCTCGGCCCGGCCTGAATGTCCAGTCTGACGGGCGCTCGTGGAGACGAGTCTCCGTGGTGCCGAAACCCACGTCGTGATGCCAGTGAGCCGAGAGCTGAAGGGAATCGCGCAATGCGCTTGAGTCAGATCCAGGATCAAATCGGGCGTGGGGAGTATCGGGTGGACACCCGGGCCGTGGCCGACGCGATCATCCGCCGGCTGGTTGCCGAGCAGCGCCTCCGGGCCATCATTGCCCCCCCGCCTCAGAGCGAGTGCTCGTAGCCGCGCGGAGCCGCGGCGGTTCCGTCGATCCGGAGCTCGCCCGGCCCGGCTGCGACCCGACCGATCACGCTTGTCGTGGCCGGCGCTGCGGCCGCGGGTAGGCAGGCGCAGAGCTCGAACTCCTCCCCCCCGGTCAGCGCGAGCGCGATCGGGTCCAGCCCGAGCTCGGTTGCGATCTCGGAGACCCCCGCGGCCAGCGGGATCCGGCCGCTCTGGAGCTCGAGCGCGACGCCACTGGCCTGCGCGAGGTGACGGGCGTCGGTGGCCAGACCGTCGGAGAGGTCGATCATCGCCGTCGCCCCGGCGGCGGCGAGCTCCCGGCCGGCGTTGATCCGGGGTTCAGGAGCGACGTAGCAGCGGCGCAGTTGCGCGCGCACCGGGTCAGACAACCCGTCGCCGCGGGCGCGTCCGTCGAGCAGCGCCAGACCGGCGGCGGCACCTCCGAGCGGCCCGGTGAGCACGATCAGGTCCCCGACGCGTGCCCCGTCACGTCCGACCAGCGCTCCGGGGTCCTCGGTCCAGCCCACGACGGTGATCGACACGACGAGCACCGCGGCGGCGGTCACGTCACCGCCGGCGATGATCACTCCGAAGCGCTGCGCCACGGCGCTGACGCCGGCCACCAGCTCGCTTGCCTCCTGTGCGGGCATGCCCGGCGCGATCGCCAGCGACAGATACGCCTCACCCGGGTCGGCGCCCATCGCCGCGAGGTCCGACAGCGCCGCGGCGAACGCGCGGCCGCCGATCTCACGCGCGGTGAGCTGCTCGCGGCGGAAGTGGACGTCCTGGACCATCGTGTCCACCGAGGTCACCGCGTAGCCACGCGCGCGCACCACGGCCGCGTCGTCGCCGAGCCACCTGATCAGGCGGTTTGAGCCCGGGCCGTTCCGGGACAGCGTCTCGCTCACGGCTGCGATCAGCTCGAGCTCGCGCACGAGCGCGGCCGGCTCAGCGGTGGCGGTAGACGATCCGGGCGCGATCCAGATCGTAGGGGGAGAGCTCGACGCGGACGCGATCGCCCGGCAGGATCCGGATGCGGAAACGGCGCATCTTGCCGGCCACGTGGCCGAGCACCACGCGGTCCATGTTGTCGAGCTTGACGCGGAACATGGCGTTGGGCAGCGCCTCGACCACCTCGCCTTCGAGCTCTACCTTTTCTTCCTTGGGCATGCGTCTTCTTCGATCGTGTCGGGTCCGCGCGTCACTGCGCGAACCGGGTCGAGGCTACCAGCCGATCGGCAACCCGTCGGCCGGGCAAGCCGCTAGTGCTTCTTGACTCCGGCGCCGCCGGTCGGGGAGACCGGGGATGGCCCGTTGGTGTTGCCGTTCCCGTTGGCCTTGCCGTTCCCGCGGGTCTTGCCGTTGCCGTTGGCCTTGCCATTGCCGTTGCCATTGCCCTGAGGCGGCTGGGCGTACAGGGCCGGGTTGTTGTAGGGGGCAGCCGGAGCCGCGCCGGCGCCGCCTGGGGAGGAGGTCGGCTTGGCCGTGCCGTGCGGCGCGCCGGTGGTGGCGTACTGAGCGAAGTACGGGGTGCCGCTGAACGGCGTCGTCGGGGCCGGGAACTGCCCGCAGTAGCCGCCCGAGGCCGCCGACATGTAGTCGTGCCAGATCGGCGCCGCCAGCGTGCCGCCGAAGCCGTTGGGTCCCAGGCTGAAGTTGCCGCCGGGGTAGCCGACCCAGACCGCGGTCGTCATCCGCGGCGTGTAGCCGACGAACCAGGCGTTGGCCAGCAGCTCCGAGGTGCCGGTCTTGCCGGCCGCAGGGCACCCGTAGTTGGCCTTGACGCCGGTGCCCTGGGTGATGACGCCCTTGAGCGTCTGGGTCCCGGCGTAGGCCTCGCCGTCGGTGAACACGCGGGTCTTGGGGGGATTTCCAAAGTCGCGCACGCTGCCGTCGGGGAACGTGATCGTGTTGATGATCGTCGTCGGCACGTGGGAGCCGCCGTTGGCCAGCGTCGCGTAGGCGTCGGCCATCTCCAGCGGTGTGACGCCGCGCGTCAGCCCGCCGATCGCCTCGGCCGGGTACGAGTCCAGGTGCGTGGTGATCCCCATCGCGTAGGCCGTCTGGGTGACCTTCTCGGGGGTCAGGTCGGCGTCCAGTTGCGCGAACACGGTGTTGTCGGAAACCCAGGTCGCCTTGGCCACGCTGATGTGGCCCTGGTAGGTGAGCTCGGCGGTCTTCACTCCGAATGTGGGATTGCTAGGCAGCCAGCCCGGTAGCAGCTCGTGGGAGTTGTAGTAGGTCTGGCTGGGGTCCCCGTGGAAGTCGTGGATCAGGGTCATCAGCACGAACGGCTTGAACGAGGAGCCCGGCTGGCGGTGGGCCTGGGTGGCGTAGTCAAAGCTCGTGTTCGAGTAATCCGCCGAGGAGGCGATCGCCAGGATGTGGCCGTTGTTGGGGTCCACGGACGCCAGGCCCGCGGCGGGCTGCCCGGGACCGCCCTCGTGGGCGAGGATCGCCTGGCGGGCCAGCGCCTGCTTGTGCAGATCGATCGTCGCGTGGATCTTCAGGCCGCCGTTGGTCAGCGTCGGGCAGTTGGTCGGCGTCTTGGGGCACAGGTCTCGGGCGGCGGACTGGGCGATGTAGTCGAACACGAACGGCTCGCGGTGGACGGCGGAGGCCGCGTTGTGGTGGACCTGCAGGCCGGCGCGCTCCGCGGAGGTGGCCTGCGCCTGGGTGATGTAGTTGGCCTGCACCATCGATTGCAGCACCTCGTGGCGGCGGCGCAGGGCGGCGGCGCGGTCCAGGAACGGGTTGAACTGCGACGGTGCCTGCGGCAGGCCGGCCAGCAGCGCCGCCTGGGGCAGGTCAAGCCGGGTCACCGACGTGTTGAAGAACATGTTGGCCGCTGCGGCCACGCCGTAAGCGGTCTGACCCCCGACGGTGCCGTAGGGCACGTCGTTCAGGTAGCTGGTCAGCACCCAGTTCTTGCTGTGACGGGCCTCGAGCTGCTGGGCCAGCTTGGCCTGCACGATCTTGTACTTGAGGTCATGGTTGAGCTTCATGCGCCGGGTCATGTAGACGTTGTCGACCAGCTGCATGGTCAGCGTGGACGCGCCCTGCAGGCTGCCGCCGTTGACCGCATCCTTGACCGCCGCGCGGACGATCCCCTGATAGTCCAGCGCGCCGTGCTGATAGAAGCGGCGATCCTCGATCGCGATCGTCGCCTCCTTGAGGATGTTGGGGATGCGGTCACCGGCGATCGGGTTGCGGATGTCCTGCGAGTAGATGTAGCCCAGCGAGGTCCCGTCCGCGGCGAAGATCTGCGACGGCGAGCCCGGCAGCAGCGGATGCAGCTCATCGAGGCTGGGCGCCGACTGAGCGACGTTGACGACCCAGCCGACGACAGCCAGGGCCGCGACGGCCACGGCGCAGAACGTGAGCACCCCGGTGAGGGCGGCGGCGCGCCCGAGCGTCGATCCGCGGTTACGATCGCGGCGGCGCTGTCGTTCGCGTCGGCTCATGGCATCAGGGGGGCCTGGGTGGCGGGGGTCGCGGTGAAGGACGACGGCGACCGCCGCCGGACGGACCCGCCAGTGTAGCTGCACGGGTGTTTCGTCTCGCCACCCCGACCTCCTGCCGGCTGCGAGGATTCGTGCTCGCACATGGCCGACTCCCCCGTACGCCGCGCGCTGCTGATCGATGCCATGGGCACCCTGATCGAGCTGCGACCGCCGGCGCCCATCCTGCGACGAGAGCTGCGGCACCGATTGGGGATCGACGTCACCCTGGAGCAGGCGGAGCGCGGGCTGGCCGCCGAGATCGCCTACTACCGCGCGCACATGCTCGAGGGTCGGGATCCCGCCACCGTCTCAGATCTCCATGCTCGCTGTGCTGACGAGCTGGGCGCCGCGCTTCCGCCGCCGGCCAGCGCCGATCGCGCCGCCCTCACCGAAATCCTGCTGGCCTGCTTGCGTTTCGTCGCTCACGCTGACGCCGCGCCGGCGCTGCGGGCCGCCCGCGAGCGTGGCGAGCGGGTGGTCGTCGTCTCCAACTGGGACGCCTCGCTGCCCGCGGCGCTGGCCAGCGCCGGCCTGGCGCCGCTGATCGACGCGGTCCTGACCTCGGCCGAGGCCGGGGTGGCCAAGCCTGACGCGGCGATCTTCGAGCGCGCGCTGGCGCTCGCCGGGGTTGCGCCCGAGGCGGCTCTGCACGTCGGCGACAGCCTCGTCGAGGACGTCCAGGGCGCCCGCCGGGCGCGGATCTCCGCGGTGTGGTGCAACCGCCACGGGGAACCGGTGCCCGACGGCGTGCCGGCGATCGCGTCCCTGGTGGAGCTCGCCTAGGCGCGCCGTGGCTCAGGGCCGGGCCCACGTAACCTCCTGCGCGATGGAGAGCACGACTCCCCGGCCGCCGGCGCCGGCTTCGCCGCCCGGCCCCGCGCGCGCAATCGACCTCCCGCCGTGGCGGCCGTGGACAGCCCCGCTGGGAGTGATTCTCGGACTCGGCCTGGGCGCGGTGGCGACGATCCTCGTCGACCTCGTCGCCGGCGGCTCGAACGTCGGGCATCCGTCGCCCGCCGTGACGATCGTCGGTGACATCGTCTTCGACCTCGCCTTTGTCGCCGCCGCGCTGTGGCTCGGTTCCCGGGAGGGGCGCCTGCGCGCCGCGGACTTCGGCTTTCGCCGCGCTCGGCCCCGCGGCGCGGTGCGTGCGGGGGTGCTCGCCATCGTCGGCTACTACGGCGTCACCGCCGCGTACGCGGCGCTCTTCTCGCTGCACGGCGCCGACAAGCTGCCCAGCGACCTCGGGGCCACCCACAGCACCGCGGCGCTGGTCGCCGCCACGATCTTCGTCTGCGTGATCGCCCCGGTGGCCGAGGAGTTCTTCTTCCGTGGCTTCCTCTTCGGCGCGCTGCGCCGGCTCGGGCTCCGGGTCGGCGGCCGCGAGCTGGGCCCCTGGGTGGCGGCGGTGATCACCGGCATCCTGTTCGGACTCGCCCACACCGGCTCGGCGGCCTCGCAGTACCTGATCCCGCTCGGCTTCCTGGGCTTCGTGCTCTGTGTGGTGCGGTGGCGGACCGGATCGCTGTACCCGTGCATCGTCCTGCACAGCGCCAACAACGCCCTCGCGCTTGGCGTCAACCAGCTCAGTTGGAGCGCGACGGGGGTGCTGGCGCTGATCCTCGCGTCATGGCTGGTGACGGGCGCGATCACCTGGCCGCTGGGCGCCCGCGCGGCGCCGATCCGGTAGGCCTCGCCCGCGAAGTCGGGTAGGCCGCGCCCGCGAAGTCCGTGCACTCGCGCGCAGGTCCCCGCCCGCGGTCGTTGAGTGGTGTACTTTTCGGCCATGCGCCGAGGCCTGCTGCTCCCGCTCACGGCCGCCTGCGCCGCGCTCGCCGCGGGGAGCCTCGCTCCCGGCCTCGCGTCGGCCGCCGCTGCCGCACCGATCAGGGCCGCCGGGCGCCTTTCCGTTCAGGGTGCCTTTGCCATCCATGGCAACGCCGTCACGGTGCCCGGGCGTCGCTTCGCCGTCACCGGCGTGACGGCGCCCTATGTCCCCGGGC
>JAABUZ0100005858.1_pt1 | contig 15757 bp, 26 predicted proteins | sample 5562091 | NCBI WGS metagenome assembly JAABUZ01 (sample SAMN12813069, study PRJNA571459) | rock metagenome | isolation source: Antarctica rocks | place: Antarctica: Victoria Land, Linnaeus Terrace sud | collected 2015-12-21 | reverse complement strand
GAGGCGCGCGTGCTGGAGCGGAAAAAGGCCGACCTGCTGACCAAGTACACCAGCGCGGCGCTCGCGCAGGAGCAGCAGTCGGCCAAGGCGCTGCTGAACAAGCAGTAGCGCCGCGCTGCGCTGCTGCTGTGGTGCGCATTTGCGCGAGTGTCGTTCAGAATGCGATGAGGGAGTGTTGCAGCGGCGTTCTGCCTTGCTGCCCGTCTTGTGTGCGTCTGCCTGCTGTTCTGTGTGCCTTGGCTTCTGTGTGTGTTTAGTCCGGTCTATTTTGGGCGGGCCTATGCGTCACCCCCTTGAGTACCAGTTGTGGCTACATGTTGTACGTTGCAGCAAGACAGCTGCGCATCACCGGAGAGCTGCCTGCATGCGTTCCACACGGCACAGACAGCGATTTGTGCCATGTGTAAGTCTGGCCTCCCCGCGTAGAGTCCAAACAGCCCTGCCTCTACATAAGCCCTCCTGCACATCACAGAGTCCGGCACGCTGCGCTGCTGCGCTCGCGTGGCTGCTAAACAGGCGGGCGCTGGTGGCAGTCGCTTGAGCCCTCCTGGCGGGCAAGGTCGACGGAGTGTAAATGCTGACGTCCGGTTCAAGGGCAGCCATGTTGCAGGCCCGCGGCACCTGTCGTTTGCAGGCCGAACCTGTAGAAGGCAGCCGCGTCTGCGCGCCTCAGCCCCCGCACACCTACGCCGGGGGCGGCGCGCGCGCCAGCCGCAGCACCTGCAGGCCGGCACGCGCGCGCGCGGCAAAGCCTGCCGCGGCCAGCAGCGCGCGCGCGCGCTGCGCGGCCACGCGCGCGCCGGCCGCCATCTGCACCAGCGAGGGCGCGCGCGTGCGCAGCGCGGCGCGCTGCTGCAGAGACGCCTCCACCGCGCCTACCACGCGTGGTGGGGACACGTCAGCGCCAATACCAGACTCGCAGCACATGCCCGTTCTCGCAGGCCATGGGGGACGGGGCGCTGTGGCGCCAGCGGCCTGCCAGGCAGCTGCTGCGATGCGCTCCAGCAACAGCTCGCGTGCAAGACTGTGCTGAATGCTGGCCTGCATAACACGCCCCGCGCATGCCCCACTGCCACCGAGACATACATGCATGTGCGCTCGCTCTTTCACGCGTGCCCCCAGGACAGGCGTGGAGGGAGAGCGGGGCCCCCGGCGGGCGGCAGCAGCGCATGAGCACTCAGTCCGCAGCGCGAGCGCGCTGCCTTGCCCCCAGGCGGCGCACCCTGCTCGGCGAGCACGCGGCTGCGCACGGCCGGCAGCAGCGTGTGCGCGACGGTCGCGCCGACCAGCTCCGCGCCGCCCTTGACGCCCGTGTGCGTGTCCGCCAGCAGCCGCGCGGACGCGCGCACGCCCGCGGTCAGGTCGTTGCTGCGCGCGCGCGGCGTGGGCGTCAGATGGGAGGCACGCAGCACGAGACCGTTGTATAGGAGTCCCGGTCTGCAGAGACACGGCGAGCGCGGCAGCGCCCGAGCACCCGCAAAAGGGCGGCCGCGCCGGCGCGGCGCGCGCGCCTGAGCAGCGACACCTCCTCGAAGCAGTCGGACAGCTCCAGGCCGGACAGCCGCAGCGCGGCCGCCGTCTCCGGCAGCTCCTGCTCCAGCGTGGCCATCAGCGCCCGCGCCTGCAGCAGCGCGCCTCGCGCCGCCTGCGCGTGCCCGCCCGCCGCCGTGACGCGACTTGCGGCATGGAGGGTTGAGGCCTCTGGAAGCCCTGGTTCCTGCTTCCCATGCAGGCGGGGGCTAGGCGACAACTTTATGCAAGCCTGCGCCTGCTCAATGGCCTCGATCAGGGCGCGCACGAGCAGGGTCGGCACTGCGGCCACGAGGAACGCCGCGAGCGCGGTGCCCGCCAGCAGCGCCGCGATGCCGAGCAGCAGCGCCGCCGGGTTGGCTGACAGCGCCTGCGCGGCTGTGAGCTGCGCGGCATAGAGCCTCATGTGCTCTGCTCGCCTGCTCCCCATAACTTGCTGCCGCGGCAGTGCCGGCACAAAGCCGCGAGCACCAGCCCGCCAGCGTTGGCTGCCTGTGTGCGTGCAGCAGGGCGGCGCCCGCCAAGCTGTGCTTTCCGGGCACAGCCTGCGCACACACGGAAGCTATTAGTACATAGGTCACAGAAACACAAAGGGCAATTTCTGCTGACAAGCAGGCTCCTTGGACTTGACGTCACCTTTGTGGCACGAGCGATTGCGCATCCCGCCAGTGACTCACGCAGACATGCCGCCCTGCTGCTGCCATCGTGCAGGTCAGGTCAGGCAAACGAACACAAGATCAAACAGCTGGATCTCTACAACGCTGCGTTCTTGCTCTTTTTAAAGTGTTTCACACAGCTCTGAGGTTTTTAAGAGGGTGGCAAGCAGTGCTGTGTTGACAACAACAGGCACACTGAGCTCGGGGATACTCGAGCGACAAATTCCATTGTGCACTTCATCACCATTCCGCGTTAGCTGATACCCATGGCACCATTGGCTGGGCACGCGCAGTCCTCTGCGGGCTGCATGAGGCTGTATGGCAGGCAAACTGTCTGGCGCTGTGCACGCAACTTGCCAGGGCCGCTTCACAGCTCTGTAGAGCGCAGGGGACGTGTGCGGCGCGCCCACCGGGGCAGCACGGCTCCAGCAGCGCTGCTGCAGACCTTGCAGAGCTTGAGCTTATGGAGAAAGGTATGCCTGGAAGTTTGCTGGTCGACGCTGCGGCTGCTCTCACGTCACGCAGCACAGGTGTTGGTTCGTGCGCTGTGCGGCAGCGCTTATGCGTGGCATGCTGTGCTGCAGGACAGCAAGAAACTGCCAGCAGCCCGCGAGGAGCTGCTGCGCATGGTCGTGGACGGCAGCAGCGACCAGGCCAGGGCGCGCGAGCTGGTCGAGCAGCTCGTCGACGAGCGCGCGCCCTTCGACGAGTCGCTCCTCGGCGGCGGCCCCTGGCAGGCAGGCCCGTTGAAGTACAGGCTTGGTACAAGCACGTTGAGCACCGCAGCGCAGTTATTCGACCAGTGCGCAACGCAGGTCGTGTACTCGAGCGGGCCGCTGCTCTGGCAAGCGTTCACCGCCCTCGGGAACGTTTTCTCGGCGCGTCGTCTGGGACGTGGCACAAACAAGGCGCGCTGTGCCCCTGCGTGAAGCTCCAGCTGTGGGCTCGCCCGCAGTGCCGGGCTGAAGCCCGCTGCAGATTAATATATTGCGACCGCTTGCCCCATGCAGGCGTCCCAGGATTTTGATCCGCGCGAACGCACGGTCGTGAACAGGGGCGAGGTGTTCGGCCCGGCATGCTTTGTCACAGCGACCGGCACATACCAGCCACTGGTGACGCACGGCGCAGCCATGATGCCGTTGCCGCATGCTGTAGTGCATTCTGCCAGCCCTCCAAGCTGCTACCACGCAGACACAAACAGCAAGCTGATCGCTGGCGGTGTGCTCTCATGCTGGCATGCAGAGCGGCTCTTCCGGGACATGATTACCTGCGGCCGCCCTGTTAGCAGCCTCCGACACGCAAACGCAGCGCCGCCGTGGCCTGACATGCTTGCTTGGTGGCCGGGCAGGACGCCAGCGCAGCCACGCCGGCGTGGATCGAGGCGAGCGTAGAGTCGGGCTGCCTGCACGTCGGCGGGCGGCAGCTCGCCCTGCCCATCCGCGGGTCAGGCAGGGTCAGCGTGGCCTACCTGGACCCTGCGCTTCGCGTGTTCCGGGACGCGCGCGGCAGCACCACTGTGCAGGTGCGCGAGGACGAGCTGGCGCGGCTGCTGGGCGAGTGAGCCTGCTGGCCACCCCGGGGGGCATAGCCAGGCATGGCCAGGCATGCACTGGTCATGTAGCCATGCACTGCTTGACTGGGCCTGGCGTGGCTAGTGCTGAAGTAAAATAAGTTAGCATGTCAAGGGCCAGTAATGGCATGCAAGGACAGTTGCAAGATTGCAACTCACCTTGTGAGGCCAGAAAGAGTCATATAGAAGGACTACAGCACGCATGCAGTGCATGGTGTGACTCCACATGCGCCCATGGTCGCGCTCGCTTCTTTGTATTACACATGGACCAATGGAGTAAGGCAGACGTGCCACCAAACCACACTACCTGCACAGAGGTGACCCTCAAAGTCGCTGCCAGAACAGAGCGCCTGTCTCGCAAGTGCACAACCAGTACAGACACTCTACATCCATTCGCTCTACCAGCAGCAGGCAGACGCGTCTGCTGGTATACATAGCCCTAATTGCTGGCTGTGCAAACTGCCCGACCGGAGTCAACTGCAGCAGAACAGCATGCGTTGTCTTCATATGACGTCTTATACTTGGTTTGCCATCATCACCTTTGACGCTGCACCCCAGGCTCGCGACAAGTTAGCTGCACAAGGTGGTGCAGAACCAGCCGCTGGTGTAGAACCAGAGGACTTTCAATCCAAGGGCAGCTGCTGGGGCTCGGCAGCGTCTTGAGCTACCAGGTCTCGAAGGGAGCGCCCATGGACTCGGCGCCCAGGCGGTCGGCGGCGGCGTCCAGCGCGGCCACCTCGTCCGCGCTGAGCCTCCAGCCCATTGCGCCCGCGGCCTCTGCAGCCTGCTTCGCGTTCTTCGCGCCTGCGCGGCCGTGCATGCAACTAGCGCGCAGGACTCGGCAGGGGATGTGACGCTGTTGTTCGCAAGGAACATGCGTGGGGAGTAGCCGCGACTATTGTACGCCCTTACTCCTACCTGACTGCAATGTAGCTCATGCAGAAGCCGGCCTTCGCCCGTGTCATGGCCCAGAAAGGCCTCGCTGCTCATGCAGCCCATTGCCCTAACCTTGGCATGCGAGCAGGGCCCCGCGAGGCAGGCGACGGGGCCAGACTGCCTAGTGGAGTTCTATGGTAGGGCGTCACCTCGGACTGCTGCAACCCGATTGTGCTCTAAGACTCAACGCGCTCAAGCAGCCACTCACCTTTGGACTGGGACCTGCCGTGACAGGCCCGCGGCACATCGGGATGCAGCAACACGCGCTCGCCGCAGGGCATGCCGCATGCGGCGGGGCCGGGGCGCGCCCGGGATCGGCAGCGCGCCCTTGCAGATGGTCCAGTTGATCGCGACCTGCGCGGGCGTCTTGCCGCCGTGCGCGCCGCCGACGTCGCGCATCAGGCCCAGCAGCGGCTGCACCGCGCGCAGCCGGTCGTCGGTGAACATGGCGCTGCGCGGGCCGCCCGCCTTCACGCCGCCCGGCGTGTACTTGCCTGCCGCGCGCCGGCAGGCGGGCATTTAATGAAAAGAAAAGGAAAGGCTCTTTAGTGCGCGCGCCCTGCGGCGCACCCGTGCGTGTTAGGTTGATAGCCTATTTCAGCCAGCTAGAACTTGTTATACATTACCATTGCGCATGGCCCAGGCGCCCTGCAACACCCTTCAAGGCAAGGCTGTGCCCCTGCAGCGCCTCGGTGCACATGCCTTAGCGGAGCTGCGCATGGGGCTGAGGGATGCATGCAGTCTGGTGCATAGCTGCGGGCACAAGCACGGTGCAGTCGCGCAATCAATCAAGCGCGCAGCCGCGGCGGAGGAGCACCGGTGAGGAGGCCCTGCGCCATCGGGCTGTACGCGATAAGCGTGACGCCCAGCTCCTTGCAGGCGGCCAGCACGCCGTTGCGCTCCGGGGCGCGGTACAGGATGGAGAACTGCACCTGGTTGGACGCCAGCGGCACGCCGCGCGCCTGCACACCAGACACGGCAAGCATTTAGTCATAGTACGCCTTCACGCCACTTGTTGCACAGCAACACTTGGAGGCGCTGCAGAGCTGCACCGCTGGTTGCTTCATGACCGCCACGCGGGCAAGCGTATGAAGAGGACAGCACATCATGCGCTGCCCTCCCCCACGATTGATGACACAACACGCCACACTGACAAGGGCGACCCATCGCCCGTGGCCGCGCGCCTGCAGGAGGCTGTGCGCCTTGCGCACGCGGTCTGCTCGGAAGTTGGAGACGCCCACGGCCTGCGCGAAGGACAGAAGCCATGGCCTGTTCAGGCAACCATGTTTGTCTGCTGCGTGCGCGCTCGCGTGCAGAGACAACAAGAGAAGTGCTGAACATGCTCTCCTCTCACATGTGCCCTCTTCCCACGAAAATGTGCAGTTGTTGTGATACTAGCCATCCATGCTCGTCGAACTGTGCGCCTCGCACGCAGTGCATGTGTGACATGCAGAGCAGACGTATGAGCAGGCGCACCTTGGCCAGGCCCGCCTTCTGCACAGTGGCGAGGCCCTCCACGAAGGCCTCCGTTGCCCAGTTGTTGATCAGCGGGAAGCCCGGCCAGTGGATCTGGTACAGGCCGACGGAGGACTGCCCGAGGCGCCTCAGGCTGCCCTGCGTGTGCACACCAGACATGTTTGCATCGACTTTCGAGTGGGCAATGTGCATCCAGAGGAAAGAATATGTCAGACCTTCATGCAGGGGGGTAAACATATTCGCAAGCCTAGACATGTCACAACCTTGTATTGGTAGAGCTGCACAACAGGCCCAGGGCGCCACCTGCAGCGCCTTCTCCACCGTGCCCGACGAGAAGCGCCACGGCAGCGGCGCAAACTTGGTGGCGACGAACGGGGCGGGGTTCTCAGGCGTGCGGCGCACAAAGTCGCATACCAGCTCCTCGCTCTTGCCAAAGCCGTACACTGCGCATATCCATGCTCAGAATGCAGCGCGTGCAGTCACAATATGGTCCACCCGCTCGCCCTTGTGCAGGGCACCCCGCGCGAATAGGGCTGTCACACCGGTCGCCAAGCGCAACCAAGTTGTTCACTCACCTTCTGCGGTATCCAAGAAGGTCACGCCAGCGTCGACGAGCGCCTGGTAAGCCGCCCTGGCGCAGGATGCAGGGACATGTTTACTTCCAAATACGTTTACTACGTATTCAAGACCAAAGCGCAAGAGCCGTGGAGGGGGCAGGCGATATGCAGCACCTGTTCTCCTCCTCCCCATAGCCGTCAGGCCGGCCCTGCTGCTCAAAACCCCAGTATCCCGTGCGGTCGCCCCAGGTCCATGCCCCAATTCCCAGCGCAGACACCTTGAGACCTGCGGGTTCACACCAGGTGAGACCTTACCACACACCACCGTCTCCATGCCAAAAGCACAGGGAGGGCGACAAAGCGCCAGCACAGAGCGCTCGTGCAGCAATCCCCGCCAAGACAAAAAGTATAGGCCACCATGCACCTGTCCTTCCCAGCTCAACCAAGTCTGTTGTCTTCGCAGACGGCACTGCAGGTGCCGCCGCTGTGGCAACTACTCTGCATGTGGCCAGGCGCTGCTGCCGGGCAGCCGTCCGCACTTGCCAACAAGTGCAGGTGCGCGTTCTTGCTTGCAGGCTCGTGCTCAACATCATAGTATTTAACCTCACAGCAACGCCACTGATCTTTAATTCTGAATACAGCAGGACGCACCAAGTCTTGGCCTTGGTCGACAGCCGTGGCGCGCCCTGTCGAGGGCCTCCCGATTAGGCTCGCAAGTCTCGGAGAGAGCCCGTAATCCCCACCAGTGAATGGACACACTGGTGCAGCTGTGTCTGTAGTGAACAAGTAGCGAGCGCCACTGCAAGCAGCGTTCCTAGCTGCCGGCCTGCTGCGCTGCGTCCGCCAGCAAGGCCTGTTTTTACATTTCCGATGTGCAAAGATGTGTAGTCTTCATGTGAGACGCCTTGACTGCAGCAGTGTGGATGCGGCAGCTGTTGCCACACTCTCTGGTTCCTGGTAGGTCTAATATGACATCATATTTCCCGTGCCGCGCAAGGCTGCCTGCCCTGGCGGCCGCTGCCGAACAGAGGGCACCGCCAAGCGTATGAGCGCTCGGACGGGTAGCCGCGGCAGCCCGCCAATGCACCACGCGCGCACCGCCGTCAGTGTGCAGCTGTGGGCGCTAGCCCTGGGCGCGGCCGCTCTGTTCCTGCTTGGCGTGCGTGCCCGCTACAGCTTCACCCTCTATCTTGGCTTGTCTCATGCAGCCGGGAGCCGTTGGGTTGTCCGTGTCATGCAGCCAGCCCACGCGCACAGGCAGACTGTCAACCCCTGCCTCTGAGCCTGTTGACACTTCTCACTGTTGGTTGCACCCCTGCTTACGCCACCGCCCGGCTGCTGCTGCGTTGGTCTGTCAGTGACACTTTCTGGGGTCGCACCACCTTCCCGCTGCCCTCCCCCTACGTGAGAGCACGTGGCGCCCAGGCAAGCGTGCAGCCGCTGGCGCGCTGGTCGGAGGCGGCGCCGGCGCCCGCGTCGATATCTGCCGCGCTCGCTAGTGCGCCATGCGCGGGCGCAGCTGCAAGCCCCGCGGCCGCCGAGCAGCCGGCCGCCGTGGCCTGGACGCCGGCGGTGGAGCCGCGGGGCGCCTACCGCGCGCCGACGGATTTCTTCGCCTACGCGCGCCCGGCGCCGCCCGGCTTTGAGCGCTGGGTGGAGTACGCGCGGCCGCGGCAGTGCGTGCTGGGCCGCTACGACCGCCTGGAGTCCGACCTGGCGCCGTTCCGCGACCCGGGCAGCCCGGCGCGGCGCACGATCACGCGCGCCGCGCTCGCGGCCGCGGCCGCGCTGCCGCACACCGTGCTGTTCCACGTGCGCGCCGGCAACGTGAGCTTCGACGCCGCGCCGGTGCTGGTGCCCGTCGCGCGCGAGTACCTGGTCGTGCTGGACCGCATCGGCCCGTTCCTGCCCGACACCGACTTTGTCGTCAACACGCTGGACACGCCGCGGGCGCGCCGCGCCCGACCTCCTGCAAGCGAAGTCGCACGAGCCCTATGCAGCCCTGGGCTGATAAGGTGCATAGTCAGTCGCTCCTGTGCAGTGGCTTCAGATGCAACAGCACTCTGATTTGAGCGCTGAACACCACCATGATGCCGCGGCTCAGCACCATGACGGTATCTCCCCGAGGCATCGCCGGGCCCGAGCGGGGGCGCAGCCTCGACGCGGGCGCGCGCCGCAACAGGTGCTGCCGGGCGAGGGCACATTTGCAGAGCGCCTGGCGACGACGTGCGTCAATGCGTCGGCCGAGCTGACGCAGCGCGGCGAGCTGCACGGCTACATCATCAACTCGCTGCGCGACGGCGCCGACATCGAGCGCGCGCGCCTGCCGGTCATCAGCATGACCAAGATCGACGGCTGCCACGGCGACCTGGTCGCGCCGCCCTGGTACCACATCCGGCACCTGGCCGCGCTGCGCGGGCAGCAGGGCCTGTGGGGCCACGGCGCGCCGCGGCCCCGCGAGGACCCCGAGGCCGCGCCCTGGCTCGCGCGCGTGCCGCGCCTGTTCTTCCGCGGCACGACCACCGGCGGCCTGGTGCGCGCGGGGACGCCGTATGCGCGCTTCCACCGCCACCGCCTGGTCGAGGCCGCGGCGGGCGACCCGCGCATGGACGTCGGCTTCAGCGCCTACCTGCAGGCGCGCCGGCTGCGTCGCGCGCGCTGCTGCATGCCAGAGGTTCCTGCCCCAGACTTGCCTCCAGCGCTGCCCTGTTGGCGTTGGTGCTTGCGCACCGCGCACGCGCGCCCGCGCACTGATACCGCGCGATCATGTGCATAGTCGTGAGAGGTGTGGCACGTGCCCTGTCTGAGTGCGTGCCCCTGCCGCCCGGCCCCATGCCACTGCGTGGCTTTGCAACAGGAGCAAGCGCCTGCGCATTTGAGCAGCGGCGAGCGGGGTAAAGCCAGAGAGCAGTCCCAAGTGTGCGGGCGCGGTCTGACCCGTGCGCGGGCGCCGGTCACGCAGTGCGAGCCGGAGATCTGCCGGCAGATGGAGGCGCGGTACGGGCGCAAGGACTACGTGGAGGAGCGCGTCACCTTCCGGCACCGCTTCCTGATGGTGGTCGACGGCAACTCCTTCAGCACCAGGCGCGCGCGACATATCTCTTCCTACGCCCGTCCGCGCAGCATGTCTGCTGCGTGGCGCCCTTCCTGTTCTGGTGCTCGCCCCTGCATCCGTTCGCGGCTGCAGCGCCGTGGCAGGCACCTCCAATCAGGCCTCTGCGCATACCTGTTGGCAGAGGGCGGGCTGATGCGGGCTGCCTACCTGACAGCCGCATGTAAATTGCTGTTCAGCTTTTCTGAGTGTGAGTCAATACTCTCTGCATGCGGACCAGGCTGCTGTGGACGCTGTCGTCTGGGTCGCTGGCCTTCCGCAGCCACCTGTTCACGGAGTGGTACGAGGACCGCATCCAGCCCTTTGTGCACTACCTGCCGGTACGCGCCCCGCGCTTGCCTGTGCAACGGAGGACTGACACCTGGGAGGGTGCTCGTAGTGATGTTCACAGCCCTGCGAGACGTGATGGCTCTGCCCGCTCCGCGCTCACCGCTCCTCTGACGTCTCAGTAGCCAAGCATGCCCGTTTGGTGGCGTTGGTTTTACTGCTTCCTGAGCCTCGCTCTGCTCAGAGCCGGACCTGTGTCAGCATCTTGTGTGCCAGGATCATGGCCGCCATGTCAGGGAGGTCGCGCACAGAAGCGCTCGAATCCGGCTGCGCAGGTGCAGCTGGACTATGCGGACCTGAGCGAGCGGCTGGACTGGGCGCTGACGCACGACGCAGAGGCGCACGCCATTGCAGAGCAGGCCGCTGTGGTGGCGCGCCTGAATCTGCGCATCGAGGATGTGGAGTGCTACTGGTGCGCCCGCGCCGCTAGCATGCGCATTGGCTGCTGTCGCAGGTGTTGCGTAGGATGCCCGGCCCGTCTGCATTGCACACGCATGCAGTGGCTGGTGCTGCGGGTGTCTTGCTGTGCTTGAGTGTGCTCCGGTGTTGCCATGCGTCTTCAAGAGCTACAGACGTGGCATGCACGGTCAGCGCCCACTCCTGCGCTTCCAGTGGCACTTTTAGCACTGTAACTTCTGCATGGCGGCCGCGCAGGCTGCGCTTGCTGGTCGAGTACACCGCGCTCCTGCAGCCAGAGTGAGAGTCCTCTTGTAACGGCGAGCTGAGAGTGCTGGCACATGTCCGGCAGTCCCCGTGCTGAAGCGGCTGTTTGCGGCGGCCCTGCCTTGCCTGTGCGCCTGCAGAGCAGCCTGTTCATGGCTCGTGCGTCTCAGCACAGAGCCGGGCATGAAGTATACTAGGTGCTGTCTTTGTGGGCCCTCAGGTTTGTGTGTGTGTCATGTGTGCCCACATTTGCTGCTTGCCTTATGTTTGCAGGACAGCCATTCTCATCGTCTTGTATCGCAACGTGCCGCGAGCGTCTGGCATCATTGTGCGCAGTGTGAAGTCCAACATGACCGAGCGTCGTGAGTGGGGAGACAGTGATGCACCGGTGGTGCGCTGCGGTATGCTTGCAATGACTTGACGTGTGCCGAGTCACGTGCGGGTACAGACCGCTGCGCTTGACATCCTTGTTTGATGCTATGTGCATAGGTCTCTCTCTGGGGCTGAACTGGTGCGGGTCTGGCAGCAGGTGCCAGCAGCCTCCAGGTCCTCCGCTATGGCGGACGGTCCTTGTTTGTAAATGTAACAGATAAACCGAAAGAACAGATTGTTGGCAGGACCCGTGAACGGAAGTCAGGGAAATCGGGGGTTCACGAAGTGGGCATTACGGAGCATTTGCGGCGCGAGCGCCCGGAAACTTCCGTTCGCAAGTCGTAGAGTGCGAGGTGAGTCGATTTTACATTAACATTAACAAACACTGCACAAACACAGCACAGACACAGCCAGCTTTGTTTGTGTGCATGTGTCTCTCAAGTGAGCCAGGGCGGGCGTGCAAGTGCTCGTTGGAGCAAACATGACACATGTGGCGTTTGCCGCAGCACCTGCTACTTAGCCAGGCCCTCGATGTCGGCCACAGTCCGGGCGCTGCCACTGCCTGTCGGCCACTGTGGCCGACAGTGAAAACTGACAGCAAAAACCACTGTCCGGGCGCTGCCACTGCCTGTCGGCCACTGTGGCCGACAACGAAAACTACTGTCCGGGCGCTGCCACTGCCTGTCAGCCACTGTGGCCGACAGCACAAACTATTGTCCGGGCGCTGCCACTGCCTGTCGGCCACCTGCGTGCGACCTTATCTGGTTTCCTGGTGAGCGGAGGAGCCACTTTTCGATCTTTACCAGGCCAGGCATGATCATTCCTGAGGGGCATCTGCTTGGCACTCGGAAAAACGGTCCTCCCTAACGGCAAGATGTGCGTAAGTATCCACTGCGTCTCATATACGAGCTCGGCGAGTTCATCATCCGGCAGTATAGGGCGGGCACAACACCGACAGAACTTGGGTATACCGAGTATATCAGTGGCAAGGGCAAGCATCAAGTGCATTGGCAACGGCCGCTTGCGCAGTTGTCCAGGGATTCGGGAAGCCTGGACACGTTTTAACCCCTGTTGCGGCCAATGCCAACGCACTTGATGCTTGCCCTTGCCACTGACATACTCGGTATACCCAAGTAGTTCTGTCGGTGTTATACACGCCCTATACTGCGCGGATAATGAACTCGCCGAGCTCGTATGAGACGCAGTGGATAACAACGCACTTCTTGCCGTTTGGGAAGACTTTATTTCCGAGTGCCAGGCAGCCCACCAATGGATATATTGTTTTCCGGACATTCATCATCACGGCCCTTGCCAGTCAGTGCATTGCCCCCTACGGGACATTTCCTTGACAGCACGAATTTCTTCTTCACATGCAGCTCACCTAGATGGCCACAAACAACTTGATATGAAGGGCGTCGCAGAGCGCAATTAGCCTATGAGCTGCGCAGGAGGATGAGAACACTGTTCCTGGCCGTTTCTGCATCACGCTGCAAGGCACACCACTTGCGGCATGGCTCTCGTTTCTGCTTAGATAACAAACCAATTGTCGACTCCGGGTGTGCGGTGTTCGCAGGCGCTCTTGACTTCGATAGTGCACCGCATGCCCTCGCGTGAAAGAAATTTTCGGGCTGCAAGAGGGGCATGCTCGCGTGCGACGCCCTACAACGGCCACAGCCACGGCTTGGAGAGCCCCGAGTACAGCACAGAGCATGTTGCAGCGCCGCCGCAGGTGGTTCGCCCACCTGCTGCTGCCCCGCATCCTGAAGTATAGTTTCGGCGGGCAGTGCGCCTCACGGAGGTTCCTGGCTGGCTGTGAGGCGTCCAGGGCTTTGTGCTCTGCTTGCAAGGCTTTCCGCTCACAGGGTGTGCTTTGGCAGGGCGACCGGCGCGTCAAGTTTTGCAGGCAGTGCGGGGCGCCGCTGGAAATGCGGGTGCCTGCGGGCGAGCGGGAGTGGCGGCCGGTCTGCACGGCCTGCAGCACGGTGGACTACAGCAACCCCAAGCTTGTGCGCCCCTTGGTTGGTCCGTAACACGTTGCAGGTCGTCCTCTTTGAGACGCCACGCGACACTCCCTTCACCTGTATGTGCAGCGCGGTATGGCTGGGACTCGAGGCCGCCGCCTGCAGAGCAACTGCTTGAAGTCGCCAACAAAGCCAGCAGTCCGGAGTTGGGTGCTGCAGGTCGTGGGGTGCATCGTGGAGCACCAGGGCCGGGTGCTGCTGTGCAAGCGGGCGATCGAGCCGTGCCGCGGCCTCTGGACGCTCCCAGCCGGCTACCTGGAGATCGGCGAGGGGTCTGCCGCCGGCGCCGCGCGCGAGACATGGGAGGAGGCGTGCGCGCGGGTGGAGGTGCGCGTCCACCGACTCCTGCTCAGCGGCTGGCGCCGCGCGCGGCGAGCATGCCCCACCCCGCGCACGTCCTCGCCAGGGCGCTCGTCCGCATGCTGTGTCAGGGCTCGTCCTGTCTGCTCGGCCTGCATGGACAAGCGACCTGCGCAACCTCGCCGGGCTGTCACTTCCGCAAGCAGCTGCGCTTGTTGGGCGCCTGGAGCCGCCGGCGGTCAGGCGCCAGGCCGGTCTGCTCGGCGGGTGCGGCCCCGAGGCCGCACCCTGCGCGGCAGGTGCTAGCGCCGTACTCGCACTTTGACATCCCCGTGATCGGCCAGGCCTACCAGCTCTTCCGCGCGCGCCTCATGCCGCCGTTCACGTTCGAGCCGGGCGCGGAGTCGCATACATTGCCTTGTTTATCGAGTTTGCGCGCAGAGCGCGAGCTTGCGTCTGGCCGCTAATGGGCGCGCGGCCCCGCGCGCAGACATTCGCGGAGGACCTGGCGGCGCTCGCGGACGGCCTGGGCCTGCGCGCGTTTTTCGTGGTGGGCGTGTCGGGCGGCGGCCCGTACGCGCTGGCGGCCGCGGCCTACCTGCCGCCCGGCCGTGTGCGCGGCGTGCTCACCATCAGCTCGCCCGCGCCCGCCGGTGCGGCGCGGCCGCCCGCGCCGCGCGAGTCGGGCCCCGGGCGGCGTCCGGGGCGTGCGCCCAGGGTGACTGACGCCGGGGCGCCGCCCCTGCAGCGTCTGCCGGCCCCGCGGTGGCGCGGGCCCGCGATACAAGGGGCGCGGCATGCGGGCGGGCGCTGACGGCGGCCGTCGCCCTGGTCGCCCACACTCGTGCTTACCAAAGCTGCGGCGTGTATAACGTAGGGTATTACCCTACCTCTGCTGCGGTGCGCGCAGGGCAGATGGCGCCGGCGGAGCGCGCGGAATGGGGCGCTCGGCGGCGTCGGCGCGGCCACCGCGGCGTTCGCCGGCCTGTACCGGTACCACCCAGCGCTGGCGGCCGCGCTGCGCGCCTGGGCGCTCACGCGGCCGGGCGGCGCGGCGCTGTTCTGGGCCGTGCTGCGGCCGCTGGCGCTGAATGCCAAGCGCACGATGGCCGCGCCGGACGCGGCCTGCCTGGACCGTGACCACCCGGAGTACTTCGGGGTGCGCCTACAAACCCTGCTGGTTTAGGGTCTGCAAACCCCACTGGGTCAAGGCCGGCAAACCTCGCTGGGTCAGGGCGTGCAAGCCGCGATGGGCGCCCCTACGCAGCTTGCAGCCTTGCAAGGGCGTGCCTGGGGCAGCGGGCAGCGGGTTCCCAGAGGTGGCCCAAGGCTGACGACGACGCCCTTGTCCTTGTCGTCCCGTGCTGCAGGTGAGAGGAGCAGGTGCTTAGCCCGCGGGCGAGGGCGGTCCGCCTGCATGCGGAGCAACAGCCTGCATGTTATCGGATATTGCTGGAAACGCCGCAGATAGCGATGCAGGTGCGCTCCTGCCACATGCAGATGCGTTCCCGCACGCTGCAGTGGTGTCTGTGTGCCACCCTCGAAGCACGGTTCTGACCCCTCGCAGCCGCGCCCGCAGATGATCGTGCCGGAGAGCCTGCGCCAGCGCAGCGGCGCGCCGCTGTTCGAGGACTTTGCCCTCTTCCTGGGCCGGCACTGGGCGTTCAATGTGTCGCGGCTGCCGCCGCGGCCGGCGGCTGCCACGCACTTCTGGCACGGCACCGGCGACCTGCAGGCGCGCGCGCGCTCGCTGCAGTCCGCCGCCGTCGCTCCCGCACTGTCGCTTCCATGCTGGCCTTGGAGACGCTGCGGTGTGCAATGCAGGAAGGAGGCTGAAGCGCGCCCGCCTGTGCACTTGCGGGCGCTCGCGTGTCGAGCGGCCGTCTGTCTGTGCTGCAGGGCCGAGCGCTGCGCCGCTGTGGGGGTACGGCTTGCTGCAAAGAGCCTTCCCACCGCAGGTGGGCAGGGTGGGACAGATGGCAGCGTGGGGTTGTGGGGAACACAGCGCTCGTCGCGCGCAGGTGCCGCACGTGACCAGCCGCGCGCTGCACCGCCTGGTGCCCGGCGCGCGCCTGACCATCGTGCCGCAGGGCGGCCACTTCGCGTACTACGTCTGCAACCAGACGGCGCAGCTCGCGGCGCTCGGCCAGCTCCTCGCGTCCGCGGCCGCCGCCTAAGCCTCCTTGCCAGGGCTTGCTGTACACGTGCAGGCCGGTCGGCCCCGCCCTCTCGCCGGC
>JAABUZ0100005855.1_pt1 | contig 15766 bp, 11 predicted proteins | sample 5562091 | NCBI WGS metagenome assembly JAABUZ01 (sample SAMN12813069, study PRJNA571459) | rock metagenome | isolation source: Antarctica rocks | place: Antarctica: Victoria Land, Linnaeus Terrace sud | collected 2015-12-21 | reverse complement strand
TGGTTCATCAAGGTACGATACTCGACCTTGCGCTTTGTCGCAGGGTTTTTCTTTAGATTGCTCTTAGCCCTCTCTCCACACCTTCGTTTTGTCCCGCTTTACGCTGCTACCCAAATGAAGTATTTAATCACTATTGATTAAGTGCGCCAAGGAACTCAAGCAATTAGACTATGAAGTAAGAATCGGATTGTTCATAGTTCATCTCCTTGTTTGTGACCGTCTATCGCGCTGACGGTTCAATTAACTTAACACGAAAGTGTTTCTAGGTCAATGGGTTTGTGCCAATACGGTACCTGTGACGAATGTCCACCACTGATTGTGGATTGGATCTTAACAAGCTACCATAGACTTACTGGTGTCCCAGACCTTAGTAACTGTCAAATTGTAGAGATCTCATGGACCGAAGTCCATCCATCCCCAGTAGTAACATCCTCTAATCTGGTGAGCCAGTCTCCCAGCGCGGGGGAGACTTAGGAGGTTTCATGCTCACCCAAGATTGCAATTCACTGTTTGAGATTACTGACTTAAACCAGCTGAAGTCGGAACTGAATCGAATACCTGCTGTTGATGTAGGGTAATATACAAAGCTTCCTGGGGATTTCATCGGTTAGACGATTTTTTCCCGAAGGAGATATAGTGTGCAGCCAGATACCATATTTTAATTTAATTTCAGAGGAAGAATAGTGGTCGTAAAAACAGCAACTGAACGCCTGATAGCCCTAGAAGGCGTTAACAAATCCTATCAGCAACCTAACGGTCAGCAAATTACTATTCTTGAGAACATTAGCCTAGAGTTGCGCCCAGGGCAGATTGTTGCCTTATTGGGACCTTCGGGTTCAGGAAAATCTACCTTAATGCGGATGATTGCTGGGCTAATACCACCTACTCAAGGTCAAGTTTTATACCATAAACGTCCTTTGATTGGCTTAAATCCGGGAGTTGCCATTGTTTTTCAAAGTTTTGCCCTCTACCCGTGGTTAACCGTACTTGAGAATGTGGAACTGGGATTGAAGGCAAAAGGAGTGCTTCCAGATTCTCGACGGCAAAAAGCCCTACAGATGATTGACATTATTGGTTTAGATGGATTTGAAAATGCTTACCCCAAAGAGCTTTCTGGGGGAATGCGCCAGCGGGTAGGGTTTGCCAGAGCCTTAGCTGTAGAACCAGAGCTATTGTGTATGGATGAACCTTTTTCCGCTTTAGATGTACTGACAGCGGAAAACTTGCGATTCGAGTTGCTAGACCTGTGGTTAGAACGCCGTATTCCAACTCAAGCCATCTTAATAGTCACCCATGGCATCGAAGAGGCTGTCATCTTAGCAGACCGAATTATTGTTTTAGGTCGTAATCCTGGACGGATTCGAGCAGATTTACCAGTCACCCTACCTCACTATCGCGATCGCAAAAGTCCCAGTTTTCAGGCTCTCGTAGACCAGGTTTACAAGATTCTGACTAACCCTAATCTCGAAGAGATCGAACCATCACCCCCAGTGTCTCAGCCTGAACCCTCTAAACCCGCCAAGTATCAGTCGTTACCACAAGTGCGGATTGGCTCAACGGCTGGTCTATTGGAAATTTTGGAAGATCGACAACGAGACCTCTATCGCCTTGCTCAGGAATTGCAACTAGAAGTGGATGATATTCTGCCCATTGTTGAAGCAGCTCAATTGATGGGTTTAGCGCACATTCAAGAGGGAGATATCAGTCTCACAGATGTAGGAAAACAATTCATTGCCGGTGGGATTGATGAACGAAAACAGATTATCCGCAACCAATTGCTAAACCACATTCGCCTAGCACAGCAAATTTGCAATCTCCTTCAGGCCAAGCGGAATCAGCGCATTCCTGAGGAACTGATTTTGGATATTCTGGAATGCCACTTCAGCCCACAAGAGGCACGGCAGCAACTACAAACTGCCATCGACTGGGGTCGCTATGCCGAGTTATACAGTTATAACGAGCCAGCTGGCGAAATTTTCCTGGAGCAAGCGGCTCCCCTAGAACCAGCCACGGTATAAATTTTTCAATTTTCTAGCAGAAGGCACCCCAATGACTCGACCCCTTACTCCTGCCAATCGAACCCTGGCAAGGTCAAATTGGACTTGGCAAGATGGATTACTGATTTTGGCGATTGTAGCTCTGATTTTGGCAATAGTCAAAACAGCTTCCCAGTTCAATGGTCCCTACAACGACCAATTTCACGTTGAAACTAGCTTAAGTGTCTTACCAGGCTATACAGCCCAAACCCTCATACGGATGGTGGCTGCCTATTTTTCATCTCTAGTCTTCACCTTAATCTATGCCTATACTGCTTATCGCTCCCGCGCTGCGTCTCGGATTTTAATTCCCCTGCTGGATATTCTGCAATCAATTCCAGTTTTATCTATTGCCCCAGGGGTGGTTCTAGCTTTAATTGGATTGTTTCCCGGTCAGCGGATTGGCGTTGAACTGGCGTCAATCCTACTGATTTTTACGGGCATGACCTGGAACATGACCTTCAGTTTTTACCAGTCTCTGTCTAGCATTCCTAAAGAATTACAAGAAGCAGCACGAGTTTATCGCCTGAATGCGTGGGCTAAGTTTTGGACGTTGGAACTACCTAGTGGTGTGATTGGGCTGGTGTGGAATAGCGTGATGTCTGCGGCTGGGGGCTGGTTTTTTCTGATTGCCATTGAATCTTTAACCGTAGGAGACAAAAATTTTAGCCTGCCAGGTTTAGGTTCTTTTTTGGGTGCCGCAGCCAACCAGGGGAACTATGGGGCGATTGCCTGGGGATTGGCTGTCTTGATTGCGGTGATTATACTAATTGATTTTTTTGTCTGGCGACCGCTGATCGCTTGGGCAGAGAAATTTAAGTTTGAAACGGTTGAAGCCCAAAATGCTCCCCAGTCCTTCGTTTTGGATTTCTTGCGGCGATCGCCTACCCTACGGATGTTCAGCGAACGAGTTTGGCTGCCAATTTCGGCAGCGCTAGAGAGAGGTTCACCTCAAACGTCGGAGCAAGACACCCTATCTGTAAACCCAGACAGAAATTCCTCGCTAGGTCAATGGATCAGTTGGCTTTTTACTAGTGGACTGACCGTGATAGTCCTTTGGGGGACTTGGGAAGCGGTCCTGCTGCTGCGGCACTTAAGTTGGTCAGAGTGGCAAGAAGTGATGATTGGGGCAGTCTTGACGGCTTTGCGGGTGTTTACGGCTTTAGTGCTATCCCTATTATGGACAGTTCCAGTGGGGGTAATGATTGGTCGTAACCCGCGTCTGGCTCAAATTCTGCAACCTGTGGTTCAAATTGCTGCTTCAGTGCCAGCAACGGCTTTATTTCCAGTTTTGCTGCTGTTTTTAGTCCATCTAGCAGGCGGACTGCAGATTGCTTCAATTGTCCTCATGATGCTAGGAACCATGTGGTACATCCTGTTTAACGTAATTGCTGGAGCGCAATCTATTCCTGGAGAATTGTTTGAAGCAGCAGTGGTCTACAGACTCCCCCGTATACAGCGCTGGCGGACGTTAATTCTGCCAGGGATTTTTCCTTATTTGATTACAGGCATTATTACAGCGGTAGGAGGAGCCTGGAATGCCAGCATTATCAGTGAGTATATACAAATTCAAAACAAAACCTATCCTAATATTGGTTTAGGGTCAATTATTACTCAGGCTTCGGCAAAAGGTGAATACTCCCTGTTGCTGGCAGCCACGGCTGTTATGTCTATTTTGGTGGTACTCACTAATCGTTTGGTCTGGCGTCCTCTTTACCGCTTAGCTGAAGAAAAATATCAATTGCTGGTGTAAATCACCCCCATGCCAAATACCACTTGGACTCGTCACCACGTTCTTTCCTTGGCTGATTTCACACCTGATGAATACGACATTGTGTTGCAGACTACCGCCAGTTTTCAAGAGGTGCTGTCGCGACGAACGAAAAGAGTGCCAACGTTGCAGGGTCAGGTAGTCGCCAATTTGTTTTTTGAACCGTCTACCCGCACTCGCAGCAGTTTTGAACTAGCTGCGAAGCGCCTTTCCGCTGATACGCTCAATTTTGCCGCGTCAACGTCTTCCCTGACTAAGGGGGAGACGATTCTGGATACAGCGAAGACCTATCTGGCGATGGGAACTGATATGATGGTGATTCGCCATCGAGAAGCTGGGGTGCCGCAAGCGATCGCTGCTGAAATGGATCGTCTAGGTGTACGGGTGGGTGTGCTGAATGCTGGTGACGGGCAGCACGAACATCCTTCACAAGCATTACTAGACTTGTTTACTATCTGTACCCTCCTGGACTCAGACAACCCACGAATTGAACTCTTGAAGGGCAAAAAGATTGCGATTGTGGGAGACATTTTGCACTCGCGGGTAGCCCGGTCGAATATCTGGAGTCTTATGGCGAGTGGGGCAGAGGTGCATCTGGCAGGACCACCTACTTTACTACCCCAGCTGTTTGCGGATTATGGTACTGATAGACCAGGTCAGCTGTTTCTCCATTGGACAGTTGAACCAGCTTTGTGTGATGCAGATTTTGTCATGACGTTGCGGCTGCAAAAAGAACGCATGAGCCAACATTTGCTGCCCAGTTTGAGAGAGTACCATCATCTGTTTGGGATCACGCGCGATCGCTTGAAACTTTGCAAACCAAGCGTCAAAGTCCTGCACCCCGGTCCAGTCAATCGGGGCGTAGAAATTAGCTCTGACTTGATGGATGATCCTCAGTTTAGCCTGATCTCCCAGCAAGTGACGAGTGGCGTTGCTGTGCGGATGGCGCTGCTTTACTTGATGGGTAGCGGCAAAGCTTAAGTAATTAATATTACAAACTCAGGCATCCCCTAACTAGCAGGGCGCACCACACGAATCAACTTGCCTAGCAAAGGCTCTTGGGCAGTAATTGCCTCATTAATGCGAGTTGCCATTCGAGCCCTATCAATATCGTTAGTGCAGACGACGATCCCTGTGTGCTTAGGATTAGTTCTGTGCAGCCAAATAAAATCTTGACGATTGAGTGTAAGAACAGTGCGGTTGTCACTGATGGCAAAGGCTAAAACTTCTTCATCAGGGATACCCAAGTTGGCGTTACCTGCGTCTTGCACAGTCAAAACATCATCCCCCATTGTCTGAAGTAGCTCGCTGACTGACCGTGGAAATTGCTCATCGGCGTATAGACGCGCCATTCAAGCAACCTGATTGTTGGCGCAGATCGCTGCTTCGATTTCCTCTGGGTAAGCATCTGTATACGCCCAAGCATTGACGAGATCGGCAGCAGTGATGTGCGGATAGTCATTCAATAGTTGAGCTTCACTAATACCAAGACGACGTGCTTCGACTAATAGCCAAACAGCAATACGAGTTCCAGCAATACATGCTTCGCCACCACAGACACCAGGCGTTTTGGCGATCCCCTTGGCACCACTACTGATAGTTTTGGTTAGCCTCTGGATCATCTCTGCTTTTTCAAATGCACTCAGCTTAAGAAGCTGATTTTCAATTTCTTGGTGAGACATGGAAACGAGGCTAGATTGGACTTGCCTCAATTGTAGCTTTCATGGGTGCTTGGGACGGATGTCCAATCCAGGCACGCCCAAGTCTAGGCGGAAGAGCCCTCCCTTACCGTCTCCCGTTTCCACGCCGCCAGTCACAAAGAGATGATCCAACTTCGGACCGCCAAAGGCACAGTTACTGGTGGTCAGGTTACCGCTTGCATACCGGCGGATCAGCTGACCGTCAGGATTGAGAACCTCCACTTGACGCATGCCATAGTGAGCCACGTAGAGGTTCCCCATCCTGTCTAGGCACATCCCGTCAGGCTTATTGTCTATTTGCTCTCCCTGTTTGACAGGGAGTTGAGCAAACACCTTCTGTGACCCAACCTTTCCCTGTGATAGAACGTCGTAGACTAAGACTTGGTTTCTATTGCTCTCGGCAACATAAAGGTGCTTGCGATCCGGGGTAAGGAGAATCCCATTGGCATAGGCTATTCCGGTAGCGATCTGGTTGAGTTTCCCTGCTGGATCTATATAGTAAACCTTGCCAGTCGGGTTTTGCGGATTCGAGTCACCGGAGTCGGTGAAGTAAAAACCTCCTTGCGGATCGATGGAGATGTCGTTGGGATACACCAAGGGCTTGCCGTTAAATTCCTTCGCGACTACTGCAAGAAGCTTGCCATTTGCATCTAACTGCACAACCGAGTTTTGGGCAGCGACGATATGGGTGCCGTCGGGCATGAGCTTGTGTCCGTTGGCACCTGGGATTTGAGCCCAGAGCCTCTGGGTACCGTCGGGTGCCAAAACTGTGATTGTCCCCATTTTAGTTTGAGAGAAGTAAAGGTTACCCTTACGATCAACGGCAACCCCTTCTGTGTAATTGTCGCTTTGCACAACCTGCATCGGTGTAATGAGATACGCTGGCGGCAGTGTTACCTGCGATGTAGCTGCTACAGCCGCACCCGGAGACAGGGTAGATGTGGCGTCCAGTTTCGCAGAATCGCAGGAGACTAGCAGCAATTCTGCACAGCCGAAGATGATAGAAGCGATTTTGAGCATAAATAAAGTGTCAGTTATCAGTGAACAGTTATTAGCAGCTAGGCTCAAATAAACCGAACACACGCCAAACCCGGTAACTCCTGCGAAACCGGGTTTCTCAAGTCGCAGGAGTTTTACGTTTAATTATGCCCACTTGCTTAACTGTTTTAAGATAGGTCTATTATAAATGGGTGTCTGTTGTTAAGATTGTTGGGAAAATACCATTGGCCTTTAACTGCATTTTCTAGGCACTGACCAGACCAGTTCTCTTGAGTATTTTCTTGACCCACATACCTGACGAACTGGATACTTGAACCCTGCCAATACCCTTCTACGCTTTTAGGACCAAGATCATAGTCATAGATTTTCATATCTGCTCGAAAACACGTTCCCTGAGGACATTGGTAAGTTTTTGCAATTTTAATCTCTCCAGACAGCGCCAGCGTTGGCCCCTGCTGAAATTGCCCCTGTTGATGTAATTTATAATTGACTCCACTGCTCAACTTTTTGTTACAGTTAATCTTCGGTTCTTGTGCTTTGACAGCCTGCCAAGTCACACCAGCAATCAGCAAACTAGCAGTTAGAACAACTATCGATAACTTTCGCGTTTTAATACTCATAGATTCTATTACTCCATCCAAATCCAGTTGAATTTTGTTGCCAGATTAGCGATACTTGCCGATTCCGCAAGTTTGCCGCACCTCATACTGAATTCCCTGATGGGCATTTTAGCATCAGGAGTTGAACCTTTATTCTATTGATACATCCGCTGGATTTTTTCCGCGATATTCTCCGTACTGCTGGATTAGTTTTGCCACTAAACCCGTCCAGCCAGTTTGATGGCTGGCACCGATGCCTGCTCCGTTGTCTCCATGAAAGTATTCATTGAAAATAATCAGGTCACGCCAATGAGGGTTAGTTTGGAACATTTCTGTACCGCCATAAATAGCTCTTTTACCAGACGAATCTCGTAAGAAAGTCCGTGTCAGCCGTTGAGATAATTCAGTTGCAACTTCCCAAAGAGTCATCATTTGACCGGAACCAGTCGGACACTCCACTGTGAAATCGTCGCCGAAGTAATGATGGAACTTTTGGAGCGATTCGATCAGCAGATAATTTATCGGGAACCAAACCGGTCCGCGCCAGTTAGAATTGCCACCAAATAGACCAGTACTCGATTCTGCGGGCTCATAATCTACCCGGTACTCTTGTCCATCTACCGTAAGGATGTAGGGATGCTCGGCATGAATTCTAGAAACAGCGCGAATGCCATGAGGGCCTAAAAATTCCGCTTCATCTAGCATTTTTTGCAGGATGCGTCGGAGTTTATCTGGATAGGCGATCGCCAGCAGTCTTTTTTCACCGACGCCTGGTGTCTGCATGCAGGCGATATTTTGTGTTAAGTCAGGGCGATGCTGAATAAACCATTCTGTCCGCTTCTTAAAGCCTGGGAACTGTGCCAAAGTTTCTGGTTCCAGGGTGCCAACGGCAAACAGTGGAATCAGCCCCACCAGCGATCGCACTTTCATCGGACGCTGATGACCGTTGGGTAAATGCAGCGCATCATAGTAAAAGCCATCAGCTTCATCCCACAGTGCTATTTCTGCCTTACCAATGCCATCCATTGAATCAGCAATGCGCAGAAAATGCTCGAAAAACTTACTCGCGATGTCTTCATAGGTTGAATCTGTTTTTGCCAGTTCTATGGCAATCGTCAGCATATTCAGGCAATACATGCCCATCCAACTCGTGCCATCCGCTTGATTGATGTATCCACCTGTAGGTAGTTGGGCACTTCTGTCAAACACACCAATATTGTCCAAGCCAAGAAAGCCGCCTTGAAAGATATTTTTGCCTTCGACATCCTTGCGATTCACCCACCAGGTAAAATTAAGCAGTAACTTCTGGAATACTCGTTCCAGAAAATCTCTATCAGTGCGACCATACATTTTTTGCTCAATCTTATAGACTCGCCAAGCTGCCCAGGCATGCACAGGCGGGTTGACATCACCAAAAGCCCATTCATACGCTGGTAACTGACCGTTGGGATGCATATACCATTCCCGCGTCAATCGGCTGAGTTGGGGCTTAGCAAAGTCCGGGTCAATCATAGCCAGCACAATCACATGAAAAGCCAAATCCCAAGTGGCAAACCAGGGGTATTCCCATTTATCTGGCATGGCGAGAATGTCATCATTAAACAGATGAACCCATTCGTGATTTCTGCCGTTTTGGCGTGACTCTGGCGGCTTAGGACCGGCAGGATCGCCTGCTAGCCAATCTTCAATGACGTAGTAATAAAATTGTTTGCTCCATAACATGCCAGCAAACGCCTGTCGCTGCACATTGCGCATGTCCTCTGACAGATCAAAGGGACAGATGCGCTGATAAAATTCGTCTGCCTCCTTGGTGCGAGTTTGAAAAATAGTGGTAAAATCAGCACCGAAGGGTTCCGTTAAAGAAGACTCGTCACTCAGCCGCAGCCGTAGTATTTTGGTTTCACCTGCCGGAATTGATAATTCATAATGGGCTGAGGTTTTGGTTCCGATCCGATCAGGATTGACTGCTTCCTTTCGACCGTGTACTAAATAATCGTTAATCCCATCTTTGACGTAGGGAGAAACATTGCTCACGCCAAATAATCTTTCATTGTTAGTTTCATTTTCTGTAAATAGCAGTTCTTGAGCACCATCACAGTATAGCCATCTATCTCTGAGCGTTGGATGAGAGGCTTCTATAACGCTTATTTCTGCATCAGATTTTACAACCTTAAGAAAGGGCTTCTCTTGATTGGGGTCCCAAGACCAGGTATTTCGGAACCAGAGGGTTGGTAACAAATGCAGTGTTTTTTCTTCGGATCCCCGGTTGATAATACTGATTTGAATTAGAATATCTTCAGGTGAATTCTTGGCATACTCAACAAAGACATCAAAGTAGCGGTCATCGGCAAACACGCCGGTGTCGAGCAATTCAAACTCTGGACTCTGGCGACCTCGGCGGCGATTTTCTTCAACTAATTGGGTATAGGGAAAAGCCGCTTGGGGATATTTGTACAGACATTTCATGTAGGAGTGGGTAGGGGTGTTGTCCAGATAGAAGTAATATTCTTTGACATCTTCCCCATGATTGCCTTCACTTCCGGTTAAACCAAACATTCTCTCTTTGAGAATTGGATCTTCGCCATTCCACAGGGCAATAGCAAAACACAGTCTTTGATGGTTATCAGAAATTCCGGCAATGCCATCCTCTCCCCACCGATAGGCGCGAGAGCGAGCCTGATCGTGTGGGAAGTAGTCCCAGGCTTCTCCAGTAGGGCTGTAATCTTCCCGCACCGTTCCCCATTGCCGTTCACTTAAGTAGGGTCCCCAGCGCTTCCAGTAGGCTGTGCGATCGCGGTTTGCTGCCAATCTCGTTTCTTCTTGGGTCATGGTTTTACTCATATAAAGCATGCAATTATTTCAGGGTCTTGATCAAAACTGATTAATGCCAAATTCTCTGGATTTGCCACTAGATCTCGCGCTAATAAGAACCCGGCGAACGTCCAGGTTTGATATTTCCTCGCTTGTTTTCCGATCAAGTGACCATCCCTACCGTCATAGTATTCTGGCCATTGATCTTCACTCAAACAGTTCTGGGCAATCTCAATTGCCCGATGTGCGAGTTCCGCTCTACCAGTTTTCTGAGCCGCCGCAGCCAATAGCCAGATTAAGACGGGCCAATTACCGCCATTATGGTATGACCACGGTGTATTCTTAGGATCGCAGCCAGTGCTCATTTTCCATTCAAGGTCTTCTAGAGCCGGAAAGCAGATTTTCATTGGCATATGTCCAACCAAGTCCTGCCATCGTTGTTCAATCAGACTGACAATCGCTTGCGACTGCTGATCAGTGGCGAGACTTGCAATGATCGCCATCAAGTTTCCCAAAGCAAAGAAGCGAAAATCCATCCACCCAGCCCCGAGATTACCAGTCAGATACCCCCCTGTCTGCGGCAGCCATTGAGTTAACCAATGTGGAATCGAGTCTGGATAGATATTGAACTTATTGATAGCTGCCTCTCCAAACTCTTCGCCCTTGTAGTGGGACATAATGTTCAAACGCTCCAGGTCTAGCCAATAATACTCCCGAATGTGGTAAGTAAGATGACTCAAGCGCTCGTTAACCGCCTGGAGATAGGGAGTGCCTTCATCATCAGATAAGAGCAGTTCGCGCGCCGCACGCAAGGTAGCGTAGAATAAGGATTGGATTTCCAAGGGACGCCCATAGACACCCATCCGACGATCAATCATGAAAGAGCCATCTGGAACTGACATGGTTGGATACATGTCAAACCGGGCTACTAAGCAAGTATCTAGAATTAACCTAATCCCTTGCTGAAATTCGGCTTGGTGGGCAAGCGGAAAATCTCCGGTCGCTTTCACATAAGCCCGTAAGAGAATCATCCACCAAAGGGAGGAATCAACGGGCGTGACTCTGCCGATCGCCTGTTCACCAAAATCAGCGATCAAGTATTCTTCTTCACCCCTTGTTCCCACTTTGAAGCTGGCTGGCATCAAACCACGACCCGGCTTAAAACAGTCCATTTGCTTGTGGCTACTCTGTAGAGCCAGCACCTCGATCAGGAAATTGCGAACAATTTCCGCTTTGCCGTTGATCAGAAAAACCAGTGCTGAAGAGACAAAATCCCGGACAAAGCACTGGTCATAATTAAGAGCCTCAACAGTGGAATCGCGGGCGGCTACGGTTCCCACCGGACGTCCGCAGTAATAGATAATGGAGGCTTCGAGCGCCCTCCAAGCTTCTTTGACAAGGTTAGTTTCTGTTTTCATTGATCGCCCAAATTCCGAGACAGGCCATTTACCAGCCTACTGCTCCTGATAGTGCCACAGCCCACCATCCACAAAGAAGGTCGTGCCTGTGACATATTAAGCAGCAAAGTACAGTTTTCACCTGAAAACAAATTCTGACCAGTCAAGAACGCTATGTGTTTTGGATGAACTTAAGCTTTGCGGCGGGGAATTTCTGCAAGCGAATACCAGCAAGTTTTTCAGGTGTTAGGGATTCCAGAGACTAGAATCGGCAAATTCGCTTAAGATCCACAAAAATCACTAACTTCATTAAAATCGGTCAAAGCGGATGCAATACAGTCACTGACAACACCAAATTAGCTACCCATTTTGATCCACATTCACATCTTTGGCAGCTAGCTACTGTATCTTTTATATATTGCTCTTACGTGCAGAATGTGTTAGGGTACACTTACATGCTTTATAAAGCCTGTGAGCAGGATCTTGATTGAAAACCAGCTAAACCATAATTTGTCATGGTGATGCTTTGTGAAAAACCAAGCCCCAACCTTAGGAGTCAGTATTTTTTCTTTCTAGCTATAGCCTTTCTAGTTTGGCCTCAGCCAGTTTTAGGTCAAATTACTTCAGATGGAAGCTTATCAACTCTTGTGAGTACGAGCGATCGCCGAAATTTCACGATTAACAATGGCAATCGGGTTGGCGGCAACCTGTTTTGTCAGCTTTCAGGAATTTTCCATCCCTACTGGGGGGTCGGCGCATTTCAAGATAGTCTAGAAGAAAGGCGCGACCGACTTTAACACCCATGACTCAGAGCCTGACTCCGATTGCTCTACCGCCTCCCTTCCCCGACCACACCCAACTGCCAGAGTCAGACGGCAGGTTTGTGAAAAATTTCCAGGAGCGTCCCCAAAGCCTGATCCTGACTGACTCAATTGGGCCTGTTTTGCAGCGACTTCATCCAGATGGACAGAACTCTAGCTACTCTCAAAGCTCACCGTTGATTTTACGTTTTAGAATTTCAGTCATTTCTTCTGCAGTCTGTTCATAGGGATACTGTGTAGCGTTGGGATTGCGTCGGTTTACAAACAGTTCGTGAATTGCCTCGTCATCTTGCCGGTGTTCCACGATGTAGGCTCTCAATTCCTTGAAACTCATCTCTTTGTAATTAGGCTTCGTCTGGCTCATTGATAAATTCCCAGCTACCATCACGCTTTACAACTATTTGAATGTTTTCCCCAGCAAGGATAAACACTTGACCCGTTACATCGCTGAATCGGAATAGAACGATATCACGGCCTAAATCTGACAATGACTGGCATGAAATTAAACATCTGAGAGCTTGCTCTGAAGTCGGTTGAATATTTTAGCCCTCCTAGCTGTACCAATCTAACTCTCTAGCTTTTGTAGCCTAGAACCCGCTTCCTACCGTACCATTTTACTATGCTATTTTAGGTAGTTCTGGAAGGGTAGCGTGATTCGAAAGAACGGACTGCTCGTATTCATCCTATTGGCTCTGGTGGGGTTGATGATGGCTGCCAGCCTGCGAGCCGGAACCGCAGCGGCGTTGGCAAGTTGGCAAGTTGGCAGGTCAGAGATTGGTCAAGTTGCAACTTCCAAACCTGATATGAGGGCAACAAACCTACAAACCCCGCTTAACACCGACCTAGTCCAACGTGGCAAAGAACTCTACTCCCCGTCTCATTGAGGGTAATTAGACGGACATGATATTAAGCAGGATAGCGCTGGCGGTTGTAGAGTTTTCAGGCACTCACCCGTCAGCTTTTTTTAGAAGGAGAAGACTGTCCGTACAGAGCCAGTTACAATCGTGCCGTTGCTGTTTTGGTTGGCAGGTTTGGTAATTACCTGGAGTACAGGCGTGACCTGAATGTTGTCGCTGACGGGGAAATTGTAAAATCCTTCAATATTGGTCTGAGTCCCATTCCCCACAGCATTATCAATCAGCGGCTGACCCACGGCGACACCAGCAAAAGCCCCCGGTACGAACAGGTCTCGCAAGGAAACACCAGCCATCCAGTAGTTGGGGTGGATGCCACCAAAGGCAGTGTTGTTGTAGCTACCATAGCCGTAACGACCAAAAATAGCCAAATGTTTGCTTAGTGCCAGTTCCAAGTTGGCCCCTACCACATCAAAGCGACCATTGAAGAGCTTACCGCCGCTGTACTGGAGGCGTAAAGCAAAGGCTTTAGAGGGAGAGTATTCCAACTCCACTGTACCTTGATAAGGAGAGCCAAATAAGCCCCGCTGACCACCACCTTTAGGATATAGCAGTCTGGCGATCGCAAACACACTCCCAATCGTCTGGTTATTAGAATTGGGATTAGCCGCATCTGCTGCGGCATACAAGGCGCGCACCTTGAATGGTCCCTGCCCCGGATTCCATTGCAGGACTGCCCCGGCGGCGTCGCCACTCACAGGCAAGAGGATGTAGTTGTTGACTAATGCCAGGGTTGAGAAGTCTATGCCATTGCCATTAGCGTAGCTATTAAGGTCAACATAGTCGGTGACGACGATTGTTGGGCCAAGGGTTAAACTCAAGTCCTTCAATGGGGTAAAGGTGTAGTAGAGTCGATCAATCCCGAACTGCTTGTCTGGGGTACCTCGAACTGTGTATTCAATGACACTGCCAAAATTGGGTTCGAGAAATCCGGCAGCGTTATCATTACCGCGAGCGCTAACTGTATCCAACCGGAGTTTCAGTAAATCTGTGCCGCTAAAGCTCGTGTTAAAATCCAGAGAAGCCCGATAAGCAACGGTGGGATTTGGCTGGCGATTGGTAATCACAGCACCCGTAGGAGCAATAATGCGTTTCCCGCTGAAGCCACCCGCATTCACGGCTACAACCACTTGACCCAAAAGCTTTGTAGTGGTGGAGAACTGATGGGCTTCCAGCTCTGACGTGCGAGTTTCCAGACTGTCTACCCGGCCTCGCAAAGTGACTAACTCGGTGGCAAACTCCAACTGCAAACGTTGCAACGTTACCAAGTCATCGTGCGATACTTGATCTGCCAGCCCAGCCGCAATTAGCTGATTCATTCGGTCAAGCGCTGCCTGCAGACCAGCAGCAAATTCATAACGAGTGATAGCTCTGTTGCCCCGGTAGATACCTTTCTTGTAGCCAGCGATCGCGCCGTAGCGCTTAATCAAAGACTGTAAAGCCTGGAAAGCCCAGTCTGTGGGTTGCACATCCCTAAGCTGAGACACAGACGTGACCTGCGCCATGGGGTCATGACTATCTGTGTTTTCTTGCTCTTGTGTCGGGCTAGTGATCGCTGGAATAGCATCTGGTGCCCGGAGGAGACTCAATTCTATCGTTGGAGCACTCGAGCTTGCAGCAGCAGACCCAGAGGTTTCGGCTAGAGAAGGAGTACTCTGGGTAATGAGACTGAGAACGCTTAGGCCACCAGCCAGGTGTAAATAAATCTTTCTCACTACTTGCATTCATGTTTTTTTGTAAAGACTCTCTTAAGACACGAAGAGCTATGCGGTCGTTTAACGCGATGCGATTACGTTAATAGCATGTCAATATTGTCTTGTGGTATTGGAATGACCATCCAGACCGACACATCAGTGTACTTGACCCTAGAGATGACTTACCTACCAACCAGAGATCTTGGAACGCTTAATTTTTGGCTCTTTATGGATTCCAGGGATCTGGACTAGAGATGCTGATTGCCTGACACATCTTGTGTGAATCATAGGTAGCTCAAGCCTGACAGGTTAAGGAACGGATGCGAGAGAACCAAAATTTGAGATGCTGGTGCATCGAGTAGGAGGCACCTCAAAACCAACTTGTTTACTCAATTTACCGCCATGACATTTGAAGAAATTCAAAAAAAAATCGAGGGAATGTTGTCAATTCAACTAGAGCTTCAAAGAGCCCAGTTGGAGTTTAAGAGTTCTCTACCAAAACTCAGAGATGATATATCTGAGCTTAGGGCAAGTGTTGTCGATCTTAAAGATGTCAGTCAACGACACGAAAGAAGAATGGAACAGTTAATAGGATACTCAATCACAGGAGAATCAGACCGATTAGACACACTTCAAAGATTGCAAAACCACAGAACGTCGAGTCACTAGACTTGAGTCAGACGAAGATGGGAATCATGGATAAACAGCCAGGGTAAGCGCAAGAAAAAAATGCCCAAAATATGATATATAGGCAATGCTAATCCCAATAATGAAGTTTGATTCTTAGCTTTATTGCGATTATTCTCAGTATTATTGAGAGCCAAGTACTTTTATTGCTTCTTGCGCTTACCCTGGATAAACAGCAACTAATCATTTCTGCTCCAGCGATATTGATGGGGAAACCTGTTATTACTGGAACGTTGTAAGTAGTTAAACAAAATTAATTACATAATTTCTGCCAAATTCTCTTAAAATTTTCTCGACAGATGCCACAAAAGTTGACCAGGATTTATAAGCCTCTATC